>VFQN01000699.1_pt1 | contig 60743 bp, 78 predicted proteins | sample 3512371 | NCBI WGS metagenome assembly VFQN01 (sample SAMN10412370, study PRJNA504923) | tailings metagenome | isolation source: Replicate 2 from Balatoc abandoned mine | place: Philippines: Itogon, Benguet | collected 2017-08-28 | reverse complement strand
AGGTGCCGGTGGTGAACGTGGAACCCATTCGAAATATGTTGGTGGTATGCTGGGTGAGGCGATACGGGACCCCGATAAGACGGGGCAGGCAGAGTCTGGCGCGGGAAAGGCGCCCACGAAGAAGCATATCCTCTGTAACACTGAAGATCACACATGCACCTACGCCCCACAGGACCAGCTGGTGGAGGCCATGGAGGGCCATGCGCATGCATAGAAACAGTTGTTGGCGGCTTGCTAATACACATGCACCCACACTCCACAGGACCAACTGGTGGAGGCCATGCAGGGCCGCTGGCCCCCAGGCGTGATCGACGGCTCGGAGCTGGGCCCCCAGCGGTACGGCAGCAGGGCGGCGCGCATGCGGCGGGTCAACCCCAAGCACACGCTCAAACAGGTGTGAGGGCGCATGGTGTCCTCACTGCTCTCGTCGCATTCATGACCACATTGCAATGCAGTGCGCGCTTTTACGCTACCCCAAGCACACGCTCAGGCAGGCGAGGGGATGCCGCGCATGTGTGCGATGATTGCCACTCTAGTTAGGCCAAGTCCATTGCAAATGTCAACCGACCCACAACCAGAACGCGCGGGCTGCACAGGACTACGTAGTGTGGCCGGCATCCGCGCATCTCGCTGTTTTGGGTGGTGGTACCGGTTGTTGGATGTGTACCGTATACAGTCGTGCGTGTGTGTTAACCCACGCCCCCAGGTGCTGGCCGCCGAGGACCATGTGGTGGCGGGCATCCCCCTGTTCTGGGTGGTGGCCAAGGGGACGGCGTACCGGGAACGCTTTTTGGACGACGCGGCAAAGTAGTATGTACCTCATCGAACGTGGAGTGGGTTTCCGTTTGCTGACAATGGCAAGGATGCCAGGATTGCCAGCAGCCTTCTCGCCTCAGGCTCGAGAGAAGGAGGGGCACGTGGGCGGATCGGAGAGGTGTGGGAGTCGACAATGCCGCTGCAGGCGCCGGCAGGAATTCCACCTGGAGGACGCCTTGGTGTTGATAGGCGGGTTACCGGGTCTTCGACCCCATGCCTCCTTTGGATGTTCCGGTCGTCCAGTATGGTCTTAGTCAACAGCCCTCCGCCTTCTCGTTGAGCGTCGCGCGGACTGCAACGCGTGTGTGCACGAACACGTGTGTGCGTGGACACGTGTGTGCACGTACGTACACGTGACGACGTGAGCGCATGGAAGTCGATTGGAGCTTGGTTCCGTGGTTGTAGGCGGCTTGTGGGCGCGTCGGGGGATCGTAATGGGCTGCGGTCAGGTGGTTTGAATTGTTTTTGCACACGTGGCACGGCGTGACAGGGGCCCTGATTGGGGAGCTCGCCTTAGGCATGGCATGCGGGGAAGGCCCGGAGCGCCGAGACCGGCGGCGCAGGGATGGGAGGAGAAATGGCAGCGTCCTCACTGCTGCGGCCACTCGCGAGTGACGGGCTTTCACGTGGTTGGTCCCGCATGCTCGCCTCCAAAAGTGGCATGGTGATCGTGCCTCCACACGCGCAGCTCACTACATAGAACGCAGCACCAGTTGACTCGAATCATTGATTTCCTGCATTGCTAGCTTGCTTATGACTGCATAGGCCCAAGGCCGAGCAACCTTGTACGTTGGTCCAAGAACACGGAACTCGGACATCCTTTCCCAACAGCAACACGGCTTTGCTTACGCAGCAGCCATCATGTCAGACGACAACAACATCCTACCTCCTTGCGGCGGCCCCGCGTTGCCTTCCGAGCTCGTTTGCCTGGTGCTGGATTACCTGTCCCCCAATGACATCGCCCTCGCGGGTCGCTTCACATGCCAGGAAGCGGCGCGCCGTTTCAGCAGTGCCCACTACCGAACTGCGAGCCTCATCAAACCCCTGGCCGCCCACGCCGCTCGGTTCTTTCAACTCAACGCCCAGCCGCGCATGCGATTGCTCACCTTCCGCAAAAAGCTCGGCCTAACGGCCATCGCGGCTGCCAGCGGCAGCGAGGTGAACATGGCTGTGGCATGGTCGCTTCTGCAACCTCAGCTATTTTTGGAGCTCCTTCCGCCCGCTTCAAGCGGCTTGCTCTCCGGCTTGCTCTACGCTACCGGTACCAAGCTTGGGGACCCTGGAAGTGTTGCATGCGAGCGGGGCCACCACCGCCTGGTGCACTGGATGGTGCAGCACGTCTGCCCGCTGTCGCCCACGCGTACGCTCGCAGCCGCAGCCCGGCACTGCGACCTTGGCGCCCTACGAGACCTGTGGCAGCTGTTGCGGTCGTTGCCGGGGTCCTTCCTGCGGCTGGATCAGCATGTGCTTGGGGAGGCCGTTGCGTCCACCACCCCAGACGCACTTGCTAAGGCGGAGTGGGTCCTGGCGGAAGGCGCCGGAAGCTGCGAACTGACTCCCACCATCGCCTGTACCGTATTGGAGACAGCTGCCAGCAGTAGCACCAGCACCACCAGCGACACCATTCGCAGCAGCAGCAGCGGCGGCGGCGGCGGCAGCGGCAGCAGCAGCGGCGGCAGCGGCAGCAGCAGCAGCGGCGGCGGCAGCAGCAGCGGCGGGTCAAACACTGTGGAGGCCTTCATGCGCCGACTGCACTGGCTGCGGCGCAGGGGCTGCTCCCTGCACGGGTACGACGTCCTTTCCGCCGCGCTGCTGATGCCTATGGACGGCTTCCTGACGGTGGTGGATAGCCTGCTCGGGAGCCCAGGGGCACAGCTGCTGTGGGATGGGGGAGGAGGGGAAGGCGGCGGCGGAGGCAGCGAGGGCAGCCTCTCACAGCTGCTGGCAACGGGGCGTGGTGACTGCTGGAAGCAACTTACGCACAGCGCACTGTCGGCAGCGGGCAGTGCGGCCAAGCTACGCTGGCTGCACGAGAGAGGCGTCGAGTTGGACCATGGCACCCTTCATGACGCTGTCCAGCGGGGCAACCTGGAGGCGCTGGTGTACCTGCATGAGGAGTGCGGCCTCCCATTGCTCCAGCCTCATGGCTTCAATCTCATGCCCAGTGCGGTGGGCTCTGGTAGCATCCCCACCGCGGCCTGGCTGCTGCAGGCCGGCTGCCCCGTACACGTTACTGACCTCTGGCCCGCTGTCCACCATGGGAGAAGCGACATGGTGCAGTGGCTCGTGCAGGAGGCCCGGTGCCCGGTTGAGTTCGGAAATCGTGAGCCTGATGCCCTCCTACCGCTGCAGCTGCTGGTACAGGAATGGAACCGTACACCCCTCTCGGACGACCTGCCTAAGCACGTTATGGCACACGACGCCTGCCATGGGGTTGGGGACGACGCAAGCCTGCTTGCGACGGTGCAGCTGATGCTGGATGCAGGCAGCGGTGTGGACTTCAGCACGCTGTGCATGGCTGTGGACAGGGGAGACCTGCCGCTGGTGCGGCTGCTGCACGGCACCGGGGCGTGCCGTTCGGCAAGGTACGGTACGGCGCAGATCGCCCTGAACAGGGCTGCCAGGCCGGGCTGCGAGGCCCTGCTTGACTTCCTGGTGAAGGAGGGGTACGTGATGGTGGAGGACCCAATGAACGCGTATGCTGCTGCTTATGCGCATGCGGCGAAGGCAGGGGACCTCGGGATGCTGATGGCCCTGCGGAGGCTGGGGGTGCCGTGGGGCAGGGGCACCCTGAGTGCGGCTGTCCGTGTGGGATGGCCTCCTGAAGCTCGTGGGGCTCCCCTGTGCGTACTGAGGTGGATGGTGGAGCAGTGCCTGCAACGGGGGAGGCAGCAAGGGAGGTGCTCGGTGGGGATTGGGCGCTGGGTGTGGCCCAGGACGTAATGGCGTGGCTTAGGGAGCTGGCCGCGTTGTGGGTGTAGGGGGACGGAGCGAGCAGGGGCGGGTAGGAGGTTCGTTGGAAGCTCTTCCAGTAGCCACAGCAGGAACGATGAAGGTGTTTGTCGGGAAGGCATGCACTCGGCTATATGGATGAACGCAAATTACACGCTCAGCGTAGGCTAGGCTGTTAGAGTACAATGGCAGTGCTCATGCATGCGGAGCAGGGGTACTTTTTTGGCATTTTGCACCATGCATCACACAGGGGATCTCCCATGGTATCGTCTCTCTCCTGATATCCTGGTATACGCAGGTCCGTGTAGCTGGAAGCCTGCGGGCTGCGGCTGGCCCCACCGCACTATGGACGGTGGTGATGCCCCATGTGGGGTGCCTTGGCGGCTTGGGCAGCAACAAGAAACGTCGTGAGCTACTGTAGCGGCAACAGCACAGACGGTGTGTAGAAGGTTGTGCAAGCTCCCCTGGAGAGAGCCAGCCATCGGTAGTCGGCGTTTGCACGGCTTTCTTGCGTAGGGCTTTGGGCAAGCATGGACACATCATGCGCGGAGCGGGTGAGGATTGTCACGTATGCTTGTGGGTAAACAGCTGGGTGGTGTTTATGCATTCTTGGGTCCGGCCACGCTGGCGGCAAGTACAAGGGGTCGCTGTGTTCGGAGGTAGGCACGCCGTCATAGCATGCCAGTATCGATGCAAGGGCGTGCACAATTCGTGCAAGCCAGCGGGCCCAGGGGACCTGCACTGCATGAGCACGTGTTTGTGTACGCTACAGGGGCACAGCGCGTGGCGGAGACAGGAACGTGGGGTGTGAGGGGCGTACCGCAGTGCAAACGTGGTGCACCTGGCTCCACCTCCAAGGGCTTGGACGCCCTAGTAAGGCACTTGGGGACTGGTTTGACCGGAAGGGAAGCCCTGTCCACTTTCGACCAAGCTGGCTGAGGCGCGGGCGGCGGCGGAGCGCGAGGCGGCCAAACGCGAGGCGGCTGCGGCGGCCGCCAGACGGTTGGTGGAGGCGCCGACGCAGCGGGGGATACAGCTGACGCGGCCGCAGGTACGCCGGTGCGTACGGCAACAGTACAGTAGACCTGAACGGCGTCACCGTACGCCGAGTCACCCACCATCCCTAGCTTGGCGGGTGTTGAGGGGTGCGGGTTGCACGCACCGGTGTCCCCCCACCGAACACAATCGTTGCCTTTCCCGCACTGCAAGCACCAACCAACGCCCCCATTAATGCGCTGCCTCCCTGCCCTGTTGCCCCGAACCCTTGCCCCCGTATATGGTTGGCACCGAGGCTCTCCCCTCCACGTGTAGCCTATCCCTCTGCCCCATGTCCCTCCTCCTGCTAACCTGCTCTTCGCACTTTGCAGATGTTTGGCCCGGAGGCTCCCCCCCTGGAGTGGGACACGGCCCGGGAGTACACCCGCGACCGGGTGGAGCTGTACTACCTGGCGCATCGCGGGGAAACCGCTCAGCAAGGTGCGGGTGCATGTGTGTTAGCACCTGATGTGCGGGTGGCAGGGGGTGGAGCTGTACTACCTGGCGCACGCGGGGAAGCCGCTGAGCAAGGTGCGGGTGCATGTGTCTTAGCGCGCTGTGTATTAGCTCCTAGTGTGCGGGTGGCAGGGGGTGGAGGTGTACTACCTGGCGCACATGGGAGAAGCGCTGAGCAAGGTCCGCAGCTCGTGCCATGGCGCGTGGGTTATAATGTACACACACTTTTTCTGTTCTATATGGCGCGCGCAAGAAACCGGTGAGCAGGGTGTCAGTCAGTCAGTCAGTGTTACACAGGGTGTGAGGCTGTGTATTACGGGTAAACCGCTTAGCAAGGCGTTTTGGTTTGGGCATGCACCCTCAAGCCTCAACACGCACATGCACCCACACCTCGCCCTGCCGCCTCACAGGATCGGCTGATGGAGGTTTGCTAATACACGTGCACTCACGCGGCGTCCACACCCCGTGCCGCCCCCAAGGACCAGGCTGATAGAGGCTTGCTAACACACGTGCATCCACGCGGTATCCACCCCATCAGCTTGCGAAAGCCATGGCACGGCCAAACGCTTGCACAGGGCCAGCTGGTGGAGGCATCCTAACACCCACGCCCACACTTACACCCACGCCCTCACTATCCCACACCCACAGGACCAGCTGGTGGAGGCCATGCATGGCCATGCGCATGCATAGAAACAGCTGTTGGCGGCTTGCTAATACACGTGCACCCACACTCCGCAGGACCAACTGGTGGAGGCCATGCAGGGCCGCTGGCCCCCAGGCGTGGTCGACGGCTCGGAGCTGGGCCCCCATTGCAACTGATGCATGCTAACACACATGCGCCCACACGCATCCTTAACCCACAGGACCAGCTGGTGGAGGCCATGCAGGGCCGCTGGCCGCCCGGCGTGATCGACGGCTCGGAGCTGGGCCCCCAGCGGTACGGCAGCAGGGCGGCGCGCATGCGGCGGGTCAACCCCAAGCACACGCTCAAACAGGTGTGAGGGCGCATGGTGTCCTCACTGCTCTAGTCACATTCATGACCACATTGCAATGCAGTGCGCGCTTTGACATTACCCCAAGCACACGCTCAGGCAGGCGAGGGGGCGCTGCGCATGTGATTGCCATTCTAGTTATGCCAAGTCCATTGCAAATGTTAACCGACCCACGCCCAGAACGCGCGGGCTGCAGAGGACTACGTGGTGTGGCCGGCATCCGTGCATCGCGCTGTTTTGGGTGGTGGTACCGGTTGTGTTGGATGTGTACCGTATACAGTCGTGCGTGTGTGGTAACCCACGCCCCCAGGTGCTGGCTGCGGAGGACCACGTGGTGGCGGGCATGCCGCTCTTCAGGGTGGTGGCCAAGGGGACGGCGTACCGGGAACGATTCCTGGACGACGCGGCAAAGTAATGGGTACCTTACTGGGCGTGGAGTGTGCTTCCGGTTTGCTCACGACGGCAGGAACGCCAGGTCTACGCCTGTCTCAGGCTTATAAGGAACGGAGGAGCACGCGGGGCGGAGCTTAGGAAGGCAAGGGGGTCGATACGCCCGCCCGTGCGGGAAGTCCACCAGAGGAGGTCTTGGTGTTGGCATGCGGGTTACGGGGTCCGTGACCCCATGCCCCTGTCGGTTCCTTCAGTCAGGACCGTGCCAAACGTTGGGCCTTCGTTGAGCCTTCGTTGAGCATTAGCAACCTGCATATCGGGACGTTTTAACTCTGCCCCGCATCCTAAATCCCGACGCGGCGCCGTCAGGACGTAACGCCGGCGATGGCTGGCTTGGCGAGTGGACTGTACTGAGCCAGGACACGTGTAGGACACGTGTGCGGATGGAAGTCGATCGGCGCTTGGGTTGTGTAGCAGCATCACGGCATGGTGTTGAGCAGAAGGGAGACTTTTGGCTGCCGTGGTGGATCCCCAGGGGCACTACGTGTGGGCTGCCAAGGGTCCCCGACCTTCAAGACCCCGTCGGTGCAGTCAGGTGGCATGGGTCGCCGCACTTTGCCGTTTGTACGTGAGGTACTGCAGGCCAGGCCCGAAACCGTGGAGTGGCGTTCTCACGTGGAGAGGGCATTGAGGGCGACGAGGTGCCCTGCCCTCTGCCTCATGCGTACCTGTGTGAAGCAGGATGCAGTGAGGGGAGGTATCTCGCATGTATCAAAGCAAAGTCAAGAGGACTAACCGCAATGGCATGTGCGTACCTGTGTGTACTGATCCTGTGCCCCCTGCAAGCACCTTGCAGCCTCGGTGCCCATGCTGCATTGCTGCTTTTTGGCACCAGGCGCGTCCACGGCAAGCATACGGCAGTGTGACACCGGCGCGTGGGTAACAGTGTCGGCGCTATGTGCACCTGGTCGGTCTGGTCTAGTCTGGTGTGAGCCCTTGTAATACGGTAGGAATGCTTGGGAGCCAGGGTTGACTGCGTTGTACGAGCACGCATGTGCTTGACACTTGAATCATTTGCAGCAGCTACCGTTTGCGCGGGAGAGGCGATGGTGTCACGACCCAGCAGGATACGGTAGTACGGAAAGCACTTATATATGCTACTGAGTCACTGGACAAATGCCGAGCAGTGCCCAGGGAGGGACACGTGAACCGCTGGGGGGCCCTGGAGAGAGCTTCTCTGATTAGTTTACGCGAGGTGATGGGCCCTTGACTATTGATGGGCCTGGGAACGCCTTTCGTAACGCAGCATGGCACCCTGATGGCACCACTGGGCACCGGCAGTACGGCGCAGTGCCAGTTACCCGGCGACGCAAGCGGCAAGGTCATATTGCGAGTAGCGAATGCAGGAAGCACTCTCAACTCAATGTTGGCAATCTGTGCAGCATCCTACCTATGTGGCATGCTCTTCGTGCCAGGTTGACAACGCGTCCAGCTCACGGCGTAGGTTGCAGCACTGGGACTACAAATTTATAGCATACTATATTGATAACTGACAGATACATGCAGTAGGCCCGCGGGGTGCGACCTCGCGTGCGTTAGTTAAAAGTTACCATAGCTGGCGGCCTTTCATTTTCTCCGAACTGCGACGCGACTTCGCTTACGCAGCAGCCATCATGTCAAACGGCACGAGCACCATATACCCTGACGGCGGCCCTGCGTTGCCTTCCGACCTAGTATGCCCGGTGCTGGAGTACCTGTCACCCAATGACATCGCCCTCGCCGGCCGCTTCACGTGCCAGGAAGCGGCGCGCGGTTTCAGGAGTGCCCGATTTCGAACCGCGAGTCTCAGCCAACCTATCGCCTCTCACGCTGCCCAGTCCTTCCAACTCGACGCCCAGCCGCGCGTCCGGATGCTCACCTTCCGCAAGAAGCTCGGCTTGATGGCCATCGCGGCTGCCAGCGGCAGCGAGGTGAACATGGCTGCGGCATCGTCCCTCCTGCGTCCCCAACTGTTTCCGGAGCTCCTTTCGGCAGCTGCAAGCGGCATGCGCTACACTACCATGTTTGGGGACCCTGGAAGCGCTGCCTGCGAGCGGGGCCACCCCCACCTGGTGCGCTGGATGGTGCAGCACAGCTGCCCGCTGTCGCCCACGCGTACGCTCGCAGCCGCAGCCCGGCACTGCGACCTGGGCGCCCTGCGCGACCTGTGGCAGCTGTTGCGGTCGTTGCCGGGGCCTCCACTACAACTGGACCACTACGTGCTCGGGGCAGCTGCGGCGTCCACCACCCCAGACGCACTTGCGAAGGCGGAGTGGGTCCTGGCGGAAGGTGCCGGAAGCTGCGAACTGACTCCCACCATCGCCTGCACCCTGTTGGAGGCAGCTGCCGGCAGCAGCACCACCAACACCGGTGATACCATCTGCAGCAGCAGCACCACCAACACCAGCGACGCGAGCAGCGGCGGCGGCAGTAGCAGCAGCAGCAGGGGCGGGGCAAGCACCGCAGATGCCTTCATGTCCCGACTGCAGTGGCTGCAGAGCAGGGGTTGCCAGCTGCGCGGGGATGTTGTCCTGGGCGCCGCGCTGCGATTGCCATCGGACGTCTTCCCGGCGGTGGCGGACAAGGTGTCAGGGAGCCAGGGCCTGCTCTGGGATGGGGGACGGAGTGCAGGAGGCGGGGGCAGCATGGCGGAGCTGCTGGCAACGGGGCGTGGCGGCGGCTGGAACCGTCTCCGGCATGCCGCGTTGTCAGGACCGGGCAGTGCGGCGAAGCTGCGCTGGCTGAAAGAGCGGGGGGTCGGGCTGGACGAGGGCACCATTCTGGATGCCGCCCGGCAGGGCAACCTGGAGGCGCTGGTGTACCTGCACGAGGCGTGTGGCCTCCCGCTCAATCGCATCCACGTCATGGGCAAAGCGGTGGAGTCCGGCAGCATACGCACTGCCGCCTGGCTGCTGCAGGCCGGCTGCCAAACGAGCTATGCAGACATCTGCTGTGCTGCCGACCACGGGAGGAGGGACATGGTGCAGTGGCTCGTGCAGGAGGCCCGGTGCCCGCTCCAGGACGGCTTCCATGACTCTACCTGCGAGCTGCTGCGCACGCTGGTGCTAACGTGGGGCCGCGCCACCCTCTCCGACCGCCGGCCTGTCTACGTGCGGCGGCCGGACCCCTGCCATGGCGTCGGGGAAGACGCGGAGCTGCTTGCGACGGTGCAGCTGTTGCTGGGTGCGGGCTGCGGTGTGGACCTCCTGACGCTATGCGCTGCGGTGGACAGGGGAGACCTGGCGCTGGTGCGGCTGCTGCACGGCACGGGGCGCTGTGCTACGGGGCGCATCGAGCTGGACAAGGCCGCCAGGCCGGGGTGCGAGGCCCTGGTGGACTTCCTGGCGGAGAAGGGGTATGTGGTGGTGGACCCGATGGCCACGTGTGACGCTGCTTATGCGCATGCGGCGAGAGCAGGAGACCTCGGGATGCTCATGGCGCTGCGGAGGCTGGGGGTGCCGTGGGGCAGGGGCACCCTGAATGCGACTGTGCATGAGGGGGTGCCTCCTGGTGGGGCTCCCCTGTGTGCTCTGAGGTGGATGGTGGAGCAGGGGATGCCTGCAACGGGGGAGGTGGCAAGGGAGGTGCTGCTTGGGCTGGGGATGCCGGGCGCTGCTATGGAGAAGGTGGCGGCGTGGCTTAGGGAGCTGGCAGCGGACGGGGAGGAGGGGGACGGAGCGAGTGGGGGCAGCGACGAGGTTGCTGGGTAGCAGCGTAAGCAGTACCGGTAACGTAGTTGTAGCAAAGGCGGTTTCGGATGGCATGGGCAAGCTTATTATTTACGCTGCAGGTGTTTATGGGGATGGCAATGCGACGCATGCAGAGTGCTGCACTTTCTTTGGCATTGCACTCCATACGAGTAGGCCCAGAACGGAGCTGGTCGCAGGCTCTCTGCCAATGGACATCGGTTTGACTGTGCCAGGGACGGTGGTGTTGCCCTGTGTGGGAGGCCTTGGGTAGCAGCAAAATATGTATTCAACTGAGGTGACGGCGCAGTGCAGACGGTGTATTAATGATGGGGCAATCCCCAATCGACAGGACCAGCACGGGGGCAATAATGTGGTAGGAGGCTGTTGCACGGCTTTCTCGCACAAGGCTTTGGGAAAGCATGAAACACGCGCAGCCATATTGCTGCACAGGAGTGCTTGTGGGCGTATGCGCGTGCGGTAAAGGCACGAGACCTTGGATGCTTGTGGTTCTGCGGAGACTGGGCGTGCCGTGGGGCAGGGGCACCGTTAGTGCGGCAGTGCATGCATGGAGGTTGTTGGTTAAGAAGGCACGGACTCGGCTATATGGCTGAACGCACACGGTACACTTGGCGCGGGCTAGGCTGTTAAGAGTAAAATGGAAGTGCTCGTGCATGCGGAACAGTGTACGTTTTTTGGCATTTGGCATCATGTATCGTATCACATACGCAGGTCCGGGTAGCTGGAAGCCTGCGGCTGGGCTGACCGCGCCATGGACGGTGGTGTTGCCCCATGTGGGGTGCCTTGAATGCAGCAAGCAAGCAATGTCGTGCGCTAGCGGCAACAACACAGACGGTGTGTTGAAGCTCGGGCGAGCTCCCCTGGAGAGAGCCAGCACGGGGGCTATCGGTAGTAGGCTTTTGCATGGCTTTTTTGCATGGGGTTTTGGGCAAGCATGGAACACGTGCGGCGATGGTGGAGATGGCGCGGTGTGCTTGTGGGGAAACAGCTTGGTGGTGTTGCGGCGTTCTAGGGCTCGGCCGTGCTGACGGCAAGTACCGGTATAAGGGATCGCTGCTGTGCTCGGAGGTAGGCAGCTGTGCACGCCGTTATACCAGTACCGGTGTGTACATTGCGTGCGCGCCAGCGGGCCCAGGGGACCTGCACTGCATGAGTACTTCAGGCTAGTCGGAGAGCATTGACGTTGGTGTGCGCATGCCATTGGAGCCCTTCATTCTTTGGCTCCAGCAACAAGGCACGACTTATGAAAACGCGCTGTGCCTATGCCAGTCACCCAGTACCTACCCTAGGAGGCAGCCACTGAGCCTAGTTTGGCCCACTACCTGTACCTTAATACGCACAAAAGGTTGGCGTAGGCACCATACAGTACGCAGCTGTACGCAGCTTGTCAACTGTCCACTTATGCACACGCGGCATGGACTTCCACAGCTGAAAGAGCTGCCGTTTGCTGCTGGTGAAGAGCTGCAAGTCCGTGAACTCCTTCTTGCGACCGCCCAGCACCCCTGCTTCTCAGCACTTCCCACGTGCGAGACCGGGCGAGGCACCCACCTGGTTTGGGCAGACCGTGTGCACTAAGAACTAGTCATGAAAGGAGCCCTGTCAAAGCGTGGCCGTTACTGCGCGCGCGTTGAGCCTTGAAGGCATTCGCACACCAGTACCGGTATCTGCAGTAGTGCTGCCAACCAGCAGGTAACCATGTGTCGCGCACCTTCAGCAGTTGGCGCCAGTTGGCGTGCAACCAGCGTCAAGAGGTGTCATCCTAGGCGACATGGCTCCAGCTCAGCAAAGGAACTTCCATGGTTACAAGACACAGCGCCGCACACCGATTTCGCCTGCCGCCCGCCACGCAGCACAAGTCCCGGCGTGCCTGCATCTACCACCACCCACCGTTGCGTGCGCATACGCGATGCAGGCCACTGTCGCCGCCCCCACCATTCGCTCAATTCCCAAACTCATCACCCTGTCCTGCAGCACACCCCCTCTCCACAACAAAAGACCACTCCACTCCATCTTACTGAGCCGCCAGATGGTAACCCCCTCCTCACGCGTTCCCCCCAGCCGCCTTACCAAAACCCCTTATCCTCCGTCAGCCTCGCCTTCTCCTTCTTGGCCTCCCGCCCTCCCCCACCTGTCCTATAGCGCAACCCCCCCTCACGCCTTGCCCCCTGCCGTCTTGTCGAACCCCCGATCCTTCTTCAGCCTCGCCTTCTCCTTCTTGGCCTCCCGCTCCGCCCGCTCCCTCGCCTCCCTCGCCTCCCGCTCCGCCCGCCGCTCCTCGCTGCTGGCCCCCGCCCCCGCCCCCGGCCGGTACGCCTGCCCCTTGACCGCCACCCCCACCGCGTGCGGGTCCTGCCCCTCCAGCGCCACGTCCCACTGCACCAACTCGAACGCGTTGGTGCGGGCCTTCCACCCGTTGAGCAGCGACTCGGCTGCGTCAGGGGGACGGTGAGGTATGGTTAGGGAGGTGTGCAGTTGGGCGCAGTCTGCTGAGTAGCGAATGCGGTGCGGGATGCAGGCATAATGAGCCCGAGACAGGTCTAGTTTGCTGTGTGCTTGCATAACCTTCCATCCGTTGAGAAGCGACTCGGCTGCATGAGAGGGCAGGCGCGATGGGGGCAGGTGTGCGGATGAGAACAGGTCACTGCGTTGGTTCCAAGGTGGTGTGCGCGGAGTTAGGGAGTGGGTTAAGCAACTGTAGTGCCCGTGCATATAACAACACCGGTAGTGAGGGAGAAGCGTTTCTGATGGTGAGGGCGGGGAGCGGGCGGGCAGTAACGGTAAGTGTAGACGCACGTTCCCGGCCGAGCAAGCGGTGCACAGCAGAGGCCCTCACACTCCGTCGCGGCCCAGCTGTCCCCATCTACCGTACGCCCAAGTCTGCCCGGCCACCCCCAGCTATTGCCCACACACTCACAGATTGTGCCGCTTGAGCCTCCGATGGATCGGAACGGTAGGCCTCCGGGCACTGCGGTGGGGCAGCGGTGCAGCGGGTACCATGAGCGGCAAGGCGGGACAGCATCCTTGAAAGGAGGTACCGGTAGGGAGGGGAGCGGGAGCTGCGGTGAAAGAACTTGTGGGCGCCCCACAGCGCATGTGCAGTCACCTGGCATTAATGCTCCATGTCACTGCGCAGGCCCGTCACAAGCCAATGCCCAGGAACACACATGCAGCAGCCTTGCACCTCACAGGTGCACCAGAGCACACAGCCCGGACACTGCCCCTTCTCCCCCCTTACCGTACTGCTGCCACTACTACTACTACTATTACCACAGATTCGCGTTACTGCTTTCTTCTTCCCCCATACCACCCCCGAAAGAACGACCCGGTGCGCCCCTGGCCACCTCCCGCCGTCCCCCCTCCCCCTTCTCCCCAGCACTCACGCCTCTCCACAAATGCGATTGGAGCCCCCGGCCGAACCCTCTCACACCTCTGCCAGTAACCCCGCCCCCGCTATCCGCCCACACCAGCCCACATCCCATACGGTACTTACGCCGCTCCACAAAGATGATGGGTGCCCCTGGCCGCAGTACGCGCAGCGCCTCCCCCAGGAACGCCTGCCGCTGCACCTCCGACATGCGGCCCAGCGCCCCCAGGGACACCACCGCGTCGATGCTGCCGTCCCCCGCGAACCCCAAGTTGGCGGGGCTCTGGGGCCGAGCCAGGGTGGGCATGGCGGCCTGGAGAGTGAGATTGTGGGATAAGGGGTGTGGGGTGAGGGGTGAGAGATGGCTTGGGATATAGGGACTGGGGGCGAAGGAGGGAAGTATAGGGCGCACTGTGCGCCGGTGTGGGCATGGCGGCGAGATGGGGGAACGTGAGGGTTGTGGGTGGAACCGACCAGTGGCATGGTGGTATGGAAAGTAGGTATGGGGAGCGCGGTGCACCGGCGTGGTCATGGCGGGCCGGGGAGCATGCTGGGCAGACGGGGGTGGTGTCGGCAAGGGCAAAGACCTGTTGGTGAGCCTGCGCCGGCGTATGCCGTGGGACAGGGTGCGCCTCCAGCAAACACCCCACAGCGCCCTTCCTACAGCGCATATGGTATTGCTCTCACCTGCATGCCCGAGCGGTTGTGAGCCGACCCCGGCTTATGGTACAGGACGTGAACCCAGTATCCCGACTAACCACATACCGTATTGCACCCACCTGCATGCCCGCCTGTTCCAGGAGGCTCTTGTTGATGCCCTCGCCCACCACCGTCACCTGGACCGTGCTCTTGGGGTAGTAGTACAGCTCCTGTGTACGGCAGACCGTGTGCGGTGGATGTCGTACAGCATGTACGACGGAGAGCTCGTGTAAAGCGTTGGAAAGTGCGCTGTAATGTCAAGTGGCGCCAGTGCGCACGGGTACAAAGCGTTGCGCTGGTCGCCTTGAGCGCACCTTTGTCCCCCCATAAAGCTGAATGACACGCGGATCTCCTGCGGGAAAGGTACGCAAGTTGCCGGCATGAGCCAGGTGAGGAATTGCACTACTGACTTGGCACGCGGGTGCTCTGACGCTGTGGACACGGCACTGGCGAAAGCGCAACATGTGCTGCAGCCGCAGTACGGCCGGCCCCCGGGTCAGCGCGCAACATGCACTGGCACACGCTGCATTGTGCGCCTAAGCTGAGCGGATCTTCTGCAGGCCTTACGTTTAGGGACATAGTTCGTCAGCATAGATGCCGTGATGTACTCCAGCTGCCCATATGTTGTAAACTTCCACGCTGCAACCCTGAACAGGAAGGCCACAGTCACAGAGGATGCAGGGCAGTAGCATGGTGGTTGTCGACTGCAGATGTTGTTGCTCATGACCTGACATAGTGCTCTTACCCGCCAGCGGCCAAGAGAGGCACAGCGGCCGCTGCTCCTATCAAGCTGCTCGGCTCATCGAGGGCAGCTGCGAAAGGGCGCACCTAATCAATTGCCACCGAACATAATCAGTCGTCTTAGATTTTGTTCTTTAGCGCTGTACCTACCGCGCACAACCGCACGTCGCCTGCAAGCGCGTGAGGGTGCGCCAGTCCCGAAGGGCGCGTGGCCTAGCCGTGTAAGAGCTGACTGCATTCTTCACATATAAGTTTACGTTTTGCGGTGAAGCTTCTGGGGTGAGCTGTCCGCTGCAACCACCTTTAGGACCAAATTCGGTTGGGGGTTGACCTTGGCGGGGACTCGCACCCGACACCTCCTCGGTACCTAAAACCTGGCAACGCTGACTCTCAAACATAACCCGTAACCTGCGCACCAGTAGGCAAGGCCAGGCATACCACAGCTCCTAGTATTTTTGGTACAAGGGCTTCTACTACCGTTGACCAAGTCGATAGTGTGAAGCATATTATTATACGTGGCGTATCAGTGATCACTTGGTGATCGGCCCCCCTACCTTGGTGTTGCACCCTTCAAAGAAATCCTTTAGCGTCTGTCCGTTCCATACTTGGAGTAGCCCGCGCGGGCTGCTTAGCCTGTAACATGTGCGGTATTGTAGGTTACTACACATTCAATGTTAGACGGGACTTGAAACACGTACTGGACACGCTGTTCAATGGCCTGAAGCGGCTGGAGTACCGAGGCTACGACTCTGCAGGCGTAGCCTTCGATGTCGTGGACGCGTTCCCGCTCTCGCAGCAGCAAGATGGGAACAATGAGGTTATCGCAGAGGAGAACGGGTTGCACGACTCGCTGGTGCCCATGATCGTCAAGCAGGTCGGCAAGGTGGAGGCCGTGGAGCGCCTCGCTTTTGAGCAGGCAGCTCGTGACCAGCTGGACTTGAAGCGAGAGTTCCGCAGCCAGGTCGGAGTTGCACACACGCGCTGGGCCACGCACGGGCCCCCCTCGGCGGTGAACAGCCACCCCATCGCCTCTGACGAGGAGGCCCAGTTCGTGGTGGTGCACAACGGCATCATCACAAACTACAACCTCATAAAGGACTTCTTGGTAAGCGTCCTTTCGTAAATACCCAGACACCGTGCACCGTGCAGTGCATGGGGAGAGTCATTGGCCGGGGTGGCCCATGGGACACGAAGGGGCTGTGTCGTACGGCACGCAGCGTGTGTTGCAGCAACTGCTAGCTCGTTAAGTGCTGACGCCGCCTGGCAGCCGTGCACAAGCAACGTCGCCCGCCAAACGGCAATGGCCACGAGAGGCACCGTCGGGCTGCTGCCATATGTGGCTAGGGGCTGTGGGGCATCCCCTCGCCAGCCTACAGCCACAGCCCACAGCTTTGTTGGTACGGGTACCAATTTCTAGCCGCAGCGGGCAGCTGTGGCTACGCAGATTTGCGTTGGAGCTGCAGTGACGCTCAGGGCCAGTAGCGCCGGTTTGACATGGAGGATACTATGTGGACTGTACCCCATGGACAGGGTGGCCCTCCGCACCCTGTCCGCTGATTTAAGGGTGCACGGCACCAGGCACAGGTTACTGCGAGGCACTGCGCCTTTCCCGTTGAAGCGCTGCGCTGCGCTGCTTCCGCACGCTATCCGCGTACGGATATCCGCGCTGCACAGTCTCCCACACACGCCGGTGTCGCACTGCGTACTCACTCACCGAAACGACCGAGCCACTGGCCGAGCCAATCACGTGTCGCCTGCACATGCTCCTCCTTGCTGACCCCTGTAGATAAAGCACGGCGAGGTGTTTGAGACGGAGACGGACACGGAGGTCATCCCCAAGCTGTGCAAGTTCGTGTACAACAGGCTGTCGGAGAAGGTGCCCTTCCCAAAGGTGGGGCTTGGGGAAAGGCAGGGCCAGGGCCGCATGTTGGCGTTACCCGGATGCAGTTATGAGGGGTGCCAAGAGCCGTACCGGCAAGCCCACACGGAGGCATGGGGCTATGCGGGGCTGGAGCCCTGGTGGGGATGCGATCAGGTACGGGGCAGGGCGGGCTGGGGAGACGCAGGGAGCTTGGATGGGTGGTATGCGCGTGCATGACCGCACGAGGTACACGGGGTAGGTGCGGTGCAAACGGCTGCCACGCGGGGTATGGGTTCCCGATGAGAGGGGGCTAGAGGGAGCCAGGGGGCCTGGAACCTTGCTGGCTGCAGGACATTGCCTCAACCCGTAGCGCGGCTGGCCCCTATACGGGGGCACCGCAGCCCACCTGCCCGCCTCCTTTGCGCCCTGAGCGCAAACCATCCCTCGTCACCCCTCCCATGTCTGCAGCTGGTGATGGAGGTGCTGAAGAAGCTGGAGGGCGCATACGCGGTGCTGGTCAAGAGCACACACTACCCGGGTGGGTGTGTGGGCAAGGGTTGATGGGCCCGGGGATTTCAGGGAGCGCGCTAGTCAAGGTCGTGCATTCCCCGGATGGGTCCTTGCCTTTTGGGTCTTGGTGCTGATCCGGGGGTGCCCTGGACTGACCAGGAAAGCGCAAGGCAGCATGACCGATGTGAAGGTTCGGGTGCGTAGGCTGGGGATCCACGGCACGGGTGGGCCTTCAAGTGGTCCCAAGGTGAGCTGGTGGCGTGTGAGCGCGGTTCGCCGCTCATCCTAGCCACGCCCCTCCATAACCCATGGACCTGCACCTACTCTCCTGTGCTGTCCCCTTGCGCCTTACACCCCAGGCGAGCTGGTGGCCTGCAAGCGCGGCTCGCCGCTCATCCTGGGCATCCGCGAGGCCCCAGGCGTGCGCCGCTCCTCCTTCACACGCCTGCGGGACGCCAGCGACACACGGTGGCGGCAGGAGAGCATCGAGTGCTTCATCGCCAGCGACGCCAGCGCGGTCATCGAGCACACCAAGAAGTGCGTTGAACGACGGGGCGAGGGGGTGATGTTGCACGCAGTGCTAGACGCGGCCGGCAAGCACACGGAAGTATGGGCGCTTGGTCGAATTGAGTGCACTGGCCGGCCCGGCCATACGGGTACGGGGTTGACGTGCTGGGGGGCAGCACGACGGGCTACACTGCCTCAACCACGTGCCACGCCTGCACATGCACCGGCACTTGAACCCACACCATACGGCTAATTGATTCTGTGCTGCGCCAGTACAGGGTGATCATGCTGGAGGACCATTGGCCGCAGCACCTGTCCGAGGCCATTCATGTCCCATGCACCCGCAAGGACCTTCACAGGCACCACTCTTCTTATCTCTCCCCGAACCAATCCCAGGGTGATTATGCTGGAGAACAATGACGTGCTGCACCTGCTCGGGACCCCTCATGGCCCATACCGGAGGAGACTGTTGCATGAGTATTGTTGTCCCTTGTCCAAACGCAGGGTAATCGTGCTGGAGGACAATGACGTGCTGCACCTGTCCGGGGGCGGCTACGGCATCTACAACACGGAGGGCGCAAACGTGGAGGAGGCGGTGCCGCGCGTGCTGCTGACGCTGCAGATGGAGGTGGAGCAGATCATGAAGGTGGGGCATGTGTATTAGCACGTGGGTGTGTGCTACCGTAGGCGGTGCGGAGCCAACGTGGAAGAAGCGGTGCCGCATGGGCTGCTCACGCCACCTCTTCCATGTTCCCCTTGTCTCCCCATCCGCAGGGCAGCTAGCAGCATTTTCAGCAGAAAGCAATGCAGCTACCTAGTCCTTGAAACACTCACTTGCATAACCACCTATCATTCATGCGTGAACACCTGTACCCGAAGGGCGGCTGCGACCACTACACGCTATGTCAGATGCATGTGCGTTAACCTTGACATAACCGTTGGTGTAATTGTCAGCGATATGCCAATTTGCTTCCTCCTCCGCACCCTCAGGGCGGCTACGACCACTACATGCAGAAGGAGATCCACGAGCAGCCCGAGTCGTTGCTGCAGACCATGCGGGGGCGCGTGCAGTTCCAGCGGCCGGCCGTGGGCAACCCCTACCTCACGCAGAGGGTCAAGCTGGGAGGGCTGGTGGAGCACGGGGCGACCGTCAAGCGGTGAGCGCTACGGAAGGGGGGGGGGGAATGGGGGCGGGGGAGGAGGGTGAGCACAGATGGAGGGGGGATGGGGGGAGGCGGGCCACCGTCAGCCGCCCAGTGGCCAGCGGTGGGCAAGCCCGACCTCACGCAGCGGGTCAAGCTGGGGAGTGGGCGCTGGTTGAGCACGGGGCCACGGTCAAGCGGTGAGGGAATGGGGGTGTAGGGGCACAGGGGAAAGATGGCGGGATGCGGGGTGTTCCTCGGCAGGAGTGTAGATGCCGCAGGGGGCGACCGTCAAGCGGCAGAGTCAAAGGGAGGGGGCGAGAGGGGGAAGAGGGGAGGGGATTTGGCGGTGAATGGCAGACGCCGTCCCGGTGTCGTTTCTGAAGGGCAGAGAGGGGTACCCGCAGAGGGAGGGGGACGGGTTATTACAGGATGTGGGTGGGCATGAACCGTCGTTGTTCATGGCGTGCAGCTCATCGTACCACCGCCCACTGCGTCACGTTAACACCACGGTAACTGGATACTATTAATTCCCAGCCCTTTTACCTTGCTAGGTCCCGGCGCATCATGTTCGTGGCGTGCGGCACCTCCTTCCACGCCTGCCTGGCGGCGCGGCAGACGCTGGAGGAGATGTGCGAGGTGCCGGTGGCGCTGGAGCTGGCGTCGGACTTCCTGGACAGGAGGTGCCCCATCTTCAGGTGCGCACGGGGTGTGTATTAGCTCGGGGTGTGTGTCTTAGCGTGGTGGCAGTGATCTGCGTTGGTAAGGTGTCGATGGCGCTGGAGCGTGCCGTTCACTAGACAGAGGAGCCTCATACCAAGGTGCATAACAGTTGTGCTAAATAGATGGGTCCAAGCTTTGCTGGCCTTAGCCGTGTGTGTGCAAGGCGAAGGTCACTGACCCACTGCTATGCGCGGCCGTCAGCATGAGCCCCTACCCAAAAGCGTGTGTCCAGTTGCGCTCCCTTGCAACCTTCAGCAAATCCCTGCGAACCCCGCAACCCCGCGTCGTCCCGCCGTGCCATGGACGACACGTGTGCCTTCGTGTCGCAGTGGGCCGAGCCAGGCCGCACCAGGATTAGGCCCATTGCTAAATGCCTCTCGCCATCCCCTTGTGCCCACTGCCACGTGTCCACGTTGTCACCCCAGGGACGACACGTGCGTGTTCGTGTCACAGTCCGGGGAGACGGCGGACACGCTGCGGGCGCTGGAGTACGCCAAGGCGCGGGGGGCGCTGTGCCTGGGCATCACAAACACGGTAGGGGGCAGGAGAGGGAAGGTTGGCTGGAGGGGGACGTGTGCTGTACCTCCGAATCACCGCCACGGTAGGGGAGGAAGAGGGATGGGGGTGATGTGCTTTGGCGCCACCAGTACAGCAGGGGTGAGCGGAGGATGGGGATGGAATGCACGCGGGGCCCGGGTCCAAGAGGTGGAAATGGGGCTCAGGGGCACGCGCTTGCCGGTGGGCCTGCGGGTCAAGGTGTCATGGCGCGCTGCCGTAACCCATGTGGCTTTGCCGCGCATGGCCGCTGCCCAGGACAGCTGCCGGCGGCCTCTGTCGTGTGTGCGCGGTGTGCACCTACTGCACCACCCAGCGTGTACTCATACCCGTACTCACACGTACCTGTGCAACATATGTAGCTCGCAGGTTGGGTTGGCCATCGCACACCAGACGTCCTGCGCTGTGCACACAGCGCACCTGCCCCACCGACCTGTCTCCACGCCACACACATGCCACACGTGTCCATGCGTGTTTTTGCCTCTCGCCCGCAGGTGGGGTCGGCCATCTCCCGCCAGAAGTCCTGCGGCGTGCACCTCAACGCCGGCTACACCTATCACCACCATAACCTGATGGCACGTGTTCCTGTGATGTGCCCTTGTGTGTAGGTGGGGTCCGCCATCTCCCGCCAGACCTCCTGCGGCGTGCACCTCAACGCGGGCTACGAGATCGGCGTGGCGTCCACCAAGGCCTACACCAGCCAGATCCTGGCCGTCACCATGATGGCGCTGCAGCTGGCGGAGGACTCGATCGCAAAGCGGGAGCGGAGAGACACCGTCATTGACGAGCTGGGTGGGTGCATGCAGTTGTTGCACAAAAAAACGCAAGCACATATCTCTGTGAACGGTATGTCTACGTGTGTTTGGGGTTGGGCCGTCACCATGATGGTGCTACAGCTGGCGAACGACTCGATCGCCAAGCGGGAGCGGAGAGACACCGTGATCGACGAGCTGGGTGCGTGTAGACGGCACACGTGCCGCGGTTGTATGCATGCTGGCACATGGTGTGGTGACGCCATGGGCACCCGTCACCCCTAACTCACCAACCCTTAATACACATTCTGCTCCTTCTGCAGGCCAGCTGCCCGGCAAGGTCTGCACAACACTCGTGCTACACGGCGCCATTCGGGAGCTGGGGGAGCACTTTCCCGCGCAACCTGTCTTAGCACACACAAGCCCTAATACACGCGCTGCATCCCCTGCAGGCCAGCTGCCGGGCAAGGTGCGCACCACGCTCATGCTGGACGGAGCCATGCGGGAACTGGCGGAGCGGCTGCGCGATTCGCACAGCCTGCTGTTCTTCGGGCGGGGGTACAACTACGCCACGGCACTGGAGGCGGCGCTCAAGGTGGGGGACAAGGGCGGTGGGTGTGACCACGGCGTCGCCGTATCAACGCTTGCATGGGCACATTGGTGACCCTGCGCCGCGTAGGTGCGGGGCTGTACGGGGCAGGATGGACAACCGGTTCCCAGTCTTCGCAACGCGGTTCCATCCCCTTTCACCTTCTCGTCCCGCCTTGGCCCCCCTCGCCTGGTCCATCCTGCTTTAGGGTGTGTTACGCAACGCAAACCTCCTCCTTCCCCGCACCATCCTGCAGGTCAAGGAGGTGGCTCTGATCCACTCGGAGGGCATCCTGGCGGGGGAGATGAAGCACGGCCCCCTTGCGCTGGTGGACGAGCACATGCCCATTGTGGTCATCGCAACACGGTGAGAGGGAACAACAGCGCATGATGTGTATTACGTGCTAGGAACGCATCGGGGTGCAGTGCAGGACAGGATGGCCTGCTAGGACAGACCTCGCTAATGCACGTACCGCTCACGCGAATATGCAGGGACGGCATGTGCAAGGAGGTGGAGAGCGTTACCCAGCAGCTGCTGGCCCCCTTGCACCCCTGACACCCGCGCCCCGCTTATACACGCCCCGCTAATACACATGCGCAGGGACGACATGTACAAGAAGATCGAGGGCGTCATCCAGCAGCTGCCGGCCCCCCGTTACCACCTGACACCCCCGCCTCGCTAATACACGCCCCGCTAATACACACGCCCCCACTCGCAGGGACGGCATGTACAAGAAGATGGAGAGCATCATCCAGCAGCTGCTGGCCCGCAGCGCGCAGCTGTACATCCTGTGCAACGAGGGGGACGACAACATGCGGCAGTACGAGGCAAAGGGCTGCAAGCTCATACAGGTGGGTAACCCTTTCCCCCAAAGTCCCCAGACGGTTGACTGCCTGTGTCAACATGCAAACCTTCCGGTGGGACGGTGGCTACAGCCTTACGCCCTGGACCAATTCATGGCAGTAGTCCTCCTGTTCCTTCGAGATCCGTATAGTTTGTTTCGGTGTCCCCCTCGTACCCATGAACCCCATCCTTGCTCTTCCCCCGCCAGGTCCCCGAGACTGTGGACTGCCTGCAGCCGGTCATCAACATCGTGCCAGTGTCATCAGCACATAGCTGCGATGGCAATAGTACTCCCTTTACCCCTTCACCCCGTTCTTGTTTCCCCCGCCAGGTCCCCGAGACTGTGGACTGCCTGCAGCCGGTCATCAACATCGTGCCGCTGCAGCTGCTGTCGTACCACCTGACGGTGCTGCGGGGGCACAACGTGGACCAGCCGCGCAACCTGGCCAAGAGCGTCACCGTCAGCGAGGAGCACTGAGGGGGCACGTGGGGGCCAGGGACCGGGGCGAGCGCGTCACGGTCAGCGATGAGCTCTCACGGCCAGCAGGCACGAAGCTCTGCGGCCCGGCGGGCGGTGGGGCAGGGTCACTGCGCTGGGGCACACGTACCGATGGGTACCGGGGGCGCCGGGTCTTGGATCAAGAGCGTCACCGTCAGTGAGGAGCACTGAGGGGGCATGGGCGTTGAAGCGCGCAGGCTGCACAAGTGTTAAGGTCCTGCGGGGCCCCGTGGGGGGAAGTAGATGCCGTTGGGTACTGGCGCCTCAGGGTGCGGGACCAAGAGCGCCACAGTCAGCGAGGAGCAACTGGCGACCCGCGGGCCAGGGGCGCTGGGGGGCAGGGCATGGGTACTGCTGTGTGGGCCAGGCACTGGGGGTACTGCGGGCTTTCAGTATGGGGCCAAGAGCTTCATGTCAACGAGCAGCACTGAGGGGCGAGGGGGAAGGTGTACTTTTGCTTGGGAGCAGGCTAGAGGGGTTGGTCCTGGTGCGATTCGGGCCAGTAAGCGAGGAGGGCGAGTGAGTGAGTGAGGGTCGTGACGGCGCCGTCCTGGTCAGCGTCGGTGAACGCCAGGGCATGCCTCCCATGGCGACGGCGAAGGGTGGTTTCGCGGTTACTTAATAACACGAGGAAGGCATGGCTTGCACGCGCAGACCACTTGCAGTTGGTGTGCAGTCTAAGCTTCGCAGTGGTTGGCTTGCGTGCTGCGCTGGGAACGTGTACTTTTGGTACTTTCAGTACATCTCGGCGGTGCCTGCATGACGGAAGAGAGGTTGCCCGTGGATATTATAGCTCCTTTTGCGACCTTTGTTTATACTTGTCACGTAGTACTTTATCAAAGTGGTGATCTAGCACCTTTCACCTTTGCCCAGCTGTTTGAAATGGATAAAGCTAAATACACAGGCAATACGGCCAGCCCGGCATTCCAGGAAGATGGCTGGTATGAGATTGGAAAGTAATGGGGGAAGATAAGTTATGTTCGGATTGGGGTGGGAGGACGGGCTGGCCGGGACCGGCGTTGAGATACGCCGCGTTGCTGGTGCTCGCCGGCATGGTGCTGCTGGAAATAACAACATAATTGGAACAGCTCAACTGCAACTCGCTGTTGCGGTGTTGCTTCTTGCTGAGCTTGGTGTGGGCACGGCACTTCACGTGCATAATGAGCGCGAACTGCACGCTGCGCTGTGGAACCTATACGTTACCTTAATTGAACTGGAAAACAACATCAACCTGCAAAACACCTCTCTGTGGAGCGCGCCCATCCAGCCAACCGAACTACCTGCGCCAGCGCTGCCCACGCTGGTTACCAACAACCAACCTATACCAATCAGGAGAAATCTAGTCATACGGAGCTCTCAGCGCTTGCGGGCATCGGCTTTTCTGTCGGCTTTGGCCCCCGGGCAGGTGTCGCAGCAGCAAACTGTCGTGGCCGTAGCCAACGACGTCCCCCGGCGCGTAGCCCAGCTGGACATAAGCCTCCTACAGGGCTGGCTGCAGCTGGCGTCCAACACCACACTGGCCCTGGAAGGTCTGCTCCTACGCTATCAGCAGCCCAGCCAGCCGGACCTGCTCCCTTACCACACCCTGCTCACGGCGCTCCTGCACACCGCTTCCGGCAACAGTGCAGCCTCCAGGCAACCGCCCAGCTTCGTGGCAGTATCTCTCGTTGACTGCGTTGACCAGGTCGATGTGGGTCTGCCACAAGGCATGAGCCTTGCCGCCGTGGCCGCGCTGCCGCCCGTCCCTGCCTCCTACTCGCTAGCAGCAGACAACCTCTTTTTAACGACCACCACCACCACTAACATCGCCACCACCACCAGCAATGACACCAGTGGAACAGCAGCCGTTAACGTCGCCAGTGCACAAGAGCCTGTCGCCGCCGCCCTTCCAGGCCAGCTTTGCGTCTCCGCAGCAGGCCCAGGCAACGGCGCCCACTGCACTGGCAGCGGCGTGGAGGTGACCCACATCCGGACCGCACTGGCAGCTCCGTCCTGGACCAACGGCTGGCGTTACAAGGCGGCTTCGGGCGATGGGAATGGTGCTGGCCCGGCAGGGACGGCAGCCGGCATCGGACCCTCCACTGTCGTGCTCCTGGACGTGCGCAGGTCGCTGTCCGCCTCCATGGCGCAGGTCGACCCGCAGTGCCTGCAGCAGCACCGCACAGACGTGTGCGTGGCACAAGCGCAGATGCAGGTGTATGGGAACGGTGGCAGCGAGCAGCCGCCTCTTCCCCCTCCGTCGCCGCCGGCGCTGCTGCTGGGGACGTTTGGTGCGAGCGGTGGCGGTGACGGCGTCGGCAGGGCCGCCTTCACGGTAGGTCGGACGCAACGGCCATGGACGCGTAACGGTGAGCTGCATCTTGCCTTCGGACTGGCATACAAATGACACCCACGGTTGGTGGGCATGACCGACCGCAAGTGCACGGCGCTGTGCTGTCGAGCTAGGCTGGCTAGGCTGCAACCGTGGCACACCAAATGGTGTTGACCACCCGCAGCTCATGCTCCACATGTGCGGCCCCATTGGCGCCCCATATCTTGTATGGCGGCGCTGCTGTGGCATGGGGTTGCTACCACACCTTGGGTACAGCATACCTGGAGTTAGGGCTCCCTAACCGCATTTCCCCACTGGCAACCCGCAGGCCGTGCTGGCGACGCTGGTGCCCGTTGCGGCCCTGCTGCTGCTGGGCCTGCTGGTGCTGTGCTGCCTGTACCACCGCATGCGGCGGCGGCTGCAGGACCAGCACCGCGGCGCCATGGGCGCGCCGGGGGTCGGGCCCCTCACCACGCTCCTCGTCACAGACATAGGTGGGCAGCTGGAGACGGAACCGTTGCCCCCAAGTGGCTTAACTCTTCAGGCATGACCGCTGCAACCTGGTATTGTAAGGAATGGTCTAGGCAGCGGATGGTGTGTGAAGGCCATTGCACAAAGCGTGAGAGGGGGTCCTGCATCCATGACTGCCTGGCTCCAACCCTTGTCCTGTTCGCTGATATGGTAACCTGCTCCCATCGCTTTTGCTGGCCCACAGCCAACTCCACCGCCCTGTGGGAGTCTCTGCCTGGGGAGGTGCGTACGGGTCTGCCATACGGGTCTTGCATTGGCCTGCACTGGCTTGCCGCACCGACCAAAGCATTCGACGAGAAGGACGTACGGCTGTGGGCCGTGCATTCGTACTCATGATGGCCGGTTGTCTCTACATGTATGTTTCTCGCTACCCATGTGCTGGATAAGCCCCTGGACCTGCACCATAGACCTTGGACCTCAGACACCAGCACCGGTGCACCTCCCCCGTCCCCCCACACCCTCCCCTTCCTTCCTAGCGCTTCTTCACCCCTTGACCCTGCCTCCCACCTGTGCACCACCACCGGCACCTTGTCCCTCACACCACTACCCTCCCGCTCACCCCCATCCCGTGGCCCTCAGGTGATGGACGTGGTGCTAGATACAGCTGCACCACGCCTGCATAGCGCCCAGCCTCCCACACTTACTGTATCTCTCCTATCCTCATGCTCCTTCACCGTGTCACCCCTGTATGGCTGTGCACCGCAGGTGATGGACGTGGCGCTGAGGCTGCACCACGCCTGCATCCGCAGCGTGCTGCTGCGCCACAACGGCTACGAGAGCGCCACGGAGGGCGACTCGTTCGTGCTGGCCTTCCACGGGCCCGTGGACGCCGCGCGCTTCGCGCTGACGGCGCAGCTGCAGCTCATGGTGAGCGGTGCGACGCAAGCGTGGTCAACGCACGTGCATGACAGCTTGTGCACAACAATGCAAGGTTGAGAGTAGAGCGGAGCAGCTCAGGGTGGCATACGGGCATGCTGCTAGGCGCAGCTCCTAGAAAGCGGCCATACCATGCTTGCGTAGCCTGTGAACCATGTCAACACATGTGTCGCCGAGATAAAAGCCAGGACCCTTGCATTTTCTTGCGTGTGCTGCCCTTCCGCCTCGCCAGCGGGACACCGTGTGGCCCGCCGAGGTGCTAGCACACCCCGACGGCCAGGAGCTGTGGGTGCAGCCACGTGCTGACGACGACGCGTCGGGTGACCCCAGCGCGCTGCTAGCCTTGCTCCGGAGCCTCAGCAGCACCGGCGGCGGCGGCGGCGGCGGCGGCGGCGGTGTAACCACGCCACGCGGAGACAGCCGGCGCGGCAGCTGGGGCATGCCCAGCAAGCCACATGTCACCACCGTCGCCTCTGTCACGGCCGCAGCGTCAGGCGCGGGCAACTCGCGTGTGATGGACTTCGACGGCATGTTGGGGATCGGGGGCCCGGGGGGCATGGGCATGGGCATGGGGGTTGGGGAGCTGGGCGCGCGAGGGACTTTCGCACGCTCGTTCACTGCACGGCTGTCGGGCCTGCTGGGTATCTCCCCACGGGCGTCAGGCGCGTTAGGGAGCAACGCCAGCGCGCGGGTCGCCGGAGGAGCAGGGGCAGGGGAAGGATGGGGAGCAGGAGGAGGAGGAGGCAGCGGCAGCGCACGCGTACGGGGGGTGCCGGGAGAGGGCCGCTCGCGGTCGGCGTCGCGCGGGAGAAGCTTCCTGAGCAGCAGCCTCGCACCCTTGGGGAGCGTCACGGGCCGCCACGGCTCCATGTGTCCCGCGGGTCTGCACATGCCGGTGGACGTGTTGGTCAGCGGCGGCGTCGAGATGGGCGTGCACATGCCTCGCGCACAGTCTTGGTTGCAGCAGCAGGGGGTCGCCGGCGCCAGCGCCAAGTCCCCTGCGGCGGGGGTCAGCTTCTCCGGGCCTCGTGCGCTGCTGAAGCAAGCGCTGAGCTTCGGGGGTAGCAGCCGCGAGGGGGCCGTCGGGCCGGGGCCGGGGGCGGTGCAGGGGCTGGCAGCGGGGGTGGGCACTAGCGGCGCCAGGGAGGACGGATTTGGCGATGTGGTGGCTTTGGCACCGAGTCAGCTGTTGGTGGGAGCCGCGGGCACGCCCACTGGGCCGCGCTCGCGCCTGGGTGTTGGGGATCAAGCGGCGTCTGGGCCGCAGAGTCAGACAAGCGGGCCGCTTATGCACAGCGCGTCGGGCAGCAGCCACGTGCCAAGGAGCAGGGAGCTCAGCGGGCTGTTGCCACCGCTGCAGGGCGACATCAGCATCCGTCGGAACGCGGTGGTGCCGCTGGGCAGCAGTCCACACAGCGGGGCGCGGGTGCACTTTGGGGGCGCGGAGGAGGTGCTGGGAAGGGGCCAGAGGGGCATGCTGGCCGGGAACGACTCAACAGAGGGTGAGGGGAGCGTGGCTGGCGGGGGAATGGTCTCGCTGGACGCAGGGGCAACCCGCAGCCCAGGCGGGGCACGGGTGCACGGCCGCTCCACATCGTTGGGGCACTGGGCGCGGCCGGTCCTGCCGGGGGTCGGGCTGGCGCCGCGCAACAGCCCGCTGGCTTCCAGCAGCTTCCGCCGGGCTGGGTCGGTGTTGGGGCTGGTGCATGCGACAGGAGGCGCGCGGCGCGTGCAGCTTCCGGCAGCTTCCGACGCCTCCGTTGCGAAACGGCCCAGCCTCAGCTTTGCGAACTCGACGGACGGCGCGGCCGCGCTTTTGGTGAGCGTGGATGAGGCGAGCGACAACACGCTACCACACTTCTCCACCGCCCGGCCTGGCAGCAGCGGCTCTGCTGCAGCGCACATGCTAACCACCGTGCACAGCGCCAGCAACGACAGCACCGCACACAATGAACCCACCGCCGAGCGGCTGAGCAGCAGCGCGTCAGCCCTGTGGAATGCCATACAGCAAGGCGGCGGCCCCGGCACCCCTGGTATCACCGCGACCGCTGCTCCACAGGTGCCTCCTACCAGCAACACACTCGCCAATGCGGCCCCGGACGCAGCTTGCGTGCCGGCGTGCTCTGCAGGGGCTGCACGACGCGCGAGTGCACCCGCGCACACGGAGGTCCCATTCGGGCTGCACATTGGGTCTATAGGATGCTCTGGCTCGCACGGCAGTGCGAATGAGCGCGGCAGTGGGACGCCGAAAGCGGGGTTGGATGGCGCGAGTGCAAGTAGCAGCTGCCGGGGCGGCAGCGGCGGCGGCGGCGTGGTGACGGCGGCCGGGCCTGTGCGGGCAGGTGTGTCGCCGCATGGCAACACGGCGGGCAACACGCATGGCAACACGGCGGGCAACACGGCGGGCAACACGGCGGGCAACACGGCGGGCAACAGCAGGCAACTGCTAACCGTGGACAATGCACTGTTCGAGGGCCGCGGTACGGGGGAGCCCGAGGAGGGCCCCTTGCACTCGTCCGGCAACCTTGCGATGGGTGAGGACCCACTGGGCAGCCTGGGCAACGCGTCCCGCCTGAGCGGAAATGCCGCCGCCCTGGCCGGCGGGCCGCGGCTGCCCCCACGCGTCCAAAATGCCACGTGTGGCGGCGCCACGGCACGTGTCACTGGGCACGCGGGCAACCACCGGCGGCCCTTCAGCAGCACGCTTCCGCAGCTGGCGATGCACCATCTGCGCCAACAGCACCACCACAGCCACCACCACAGCCACCACCACAGCCAGAGCCACCAGCAGCACCAGCAGCACCAGGTACAGCAGTACAAGCAGCAGAAGCCGCCACAGCAGCAGCAGCAGCTGCACAGCGCTGGCAGGTGGCTGAACGAACCCGGCGAGGGAGGGTCTCCAAGAGCGCCCCTTCACGGTGTGGTCGTGCCCCTACAGCGCATCCTAGGCCGCTCGCCCAGCGGTGCGCGCGCACATGAGGGCCGTGCGCAAAGCTCCCCGGCGCTCCCTGCAATGGACGACCCGCCCGTCAGCGAGACGGGGGTCTCCCTTGTCATCGCTGTGGGATCCAGGATGGCACCTGGCCACCTGGAGCCCATCCTTGAACCCAGCCGGGTGTCCCACTCGGTGGGGTCCTCCGGCCTTGCTGCAGCACGGACCGCGGGTGCGCGCAGCACGACCGGCAGCGGCGGGGGCGGTGATGTGCTGGGTGGAAGTGGGCCGGTGGTGGCGGCGGCGGGGGTGGTGCCAAGGCCGGCGTCGGAGCGCTTGGTAGCGGCGGAGTCCATAGGCCAGGCGCTGTCCGTATCTGTGTTGTTGTCGAGGAGCTTGGCAGGTGGTAGGGAGCTGCAGCGCGCGCGTATTCAGGGCGACGCTACGTCAGAGACAGCGCACGGGACGCAGGGGCATGGGGTGGGGAGCACGGCGCTGGCGGAGGGCAGCAGACACGTGGCGGGGCCCGCGTCGGACGGGTTGCTGGCGGCGGCGGCGGCGGCGGCGGCGGCGGGGGGGAACTCGTCAAAGGTGAGGACGCGTGGGACGGACGCAGACGGGGTACGGGGGCAGGGACGGAGTTAATAGGTGTTATGATCCACTGGAAGTGTCGGACGTCTGTTGCAGCGGGACGGGCTGCGTTCCTTGACTGCTCAGCGGGACCAGATTGTCGCCCGGCGGTTTCGTGAAAGGCAATAGTGAAGGGTTTGCAAAAGGGCAGTGATGACAACTGCTGATGACGCCCGCTGGACCCTTGCGCAGGGTGGGGATGCGGACCAGGCCGGCCTGCGGAGCAACACGCTGGCGAGGCTGCTAACCCGCTCGCGGTCCGTCGTGGTGCCCAGCCCCAGCAAGGTGCAAAAGCATTTGCCGGATGAGTCGTTAACGAGAACAAGAAAGTACGCTCGTGTATGGTATCCTGTGTAGGGTAGGACGCGTGGTGGTGGCTAGCCTCGGCAAGAGGCGGCTCTGTAGGTCGACTACGTCGGTCCACAAACCCCGTCCCTTTAGCACGCCTTGCTATTGCTCATCGGTTCCCCACACACCCCGCAGACCGCGCTCACCACCTCCGACACCGACCCCACCCGACCCGCAGCGTGCGAGCCCTCCCTCGCCCCGGACCCCACCGCCCCCAAAGGCCCTCCCCTGCAAGACCAGCACCCCTCCGCCTCCCTGGCCGCATCCAAGCCCTCCACCCAAGCCGGCCTCGCCTCCACCCTGACCAGCTCCGCAGCCGCGCCCACGCTCCTCCCGCCCCCTATACTCGGACAGGTGCCCCTAGCGGGTGGGGGTAGCCGGAGGCTGTCCCTGCTGGGCCTCGGCTTACCACGTGGTCGAAATGGGAGGGCCAGCCTTGAGGAGTGGACTTTGCAGTCCGGCGCGGACGCCCACCACCTGGCGTCCTTGACGGGCGGCGGCTCGCAGTACGGCACGGCGGGCGCCCCCCTGGTGTGCGTGTCGTACAGGGAGCGGTGCAGGGAGGAGTGGCCGCTGGCGCAGCGGCCGGCGCCGTCCGCGCGGTGCGCCTTCAGGTGGGCAGTGGTTGTAGGAGTAACAACTGTGACGGTGCACCGTACGTAAGACCAAAATACGTTGTGTATGGAGAGTGTGCAAACAACTGCCAGCACGCTCTACCGTGGCACAACTGGCTGCACCGGACGCCGTGGGGCGTGCCTGCAGCCCTGCTGTGTGTCAAGATGCAGCGAGCACACGTGGCGCCTCCTGATCCTGGTCCTGGTCCTGGTCCTGCACATGCCTTGCTTCCACAAGCTACCTGCTACACGCTACCTGCTACATGTGCGCCCCTTGACACTGTACCGTTATGGCGCCCTTGTGTACCTCCGGCCGCGGCAGGCCATGACGTGCATCTATCAGTACCCCCTTGCCCCCGTTCCTTGATCCTGCCTCCCTTCAGGGGGCTCCGGGTGCGCATGGGTCTGCACACCGGCATAGCCAGCGCCGCGGACGTTGCCTTTAACCCCACCACCTCGCACATGGCGTACGGTGGTACGGCAATGAAGGTGGCTAAGGCGGTGGGCGACGCGGCGGGCGGCGGCATGGTGAGCGGGGGAGGGGCGCGGTACAGCAGCACACTCGTGTACTGACGACGGGTTCTCAAAGTTGGCTGATGATGTGTGGCGGGGAGCGGCGGTTGGGGCACGCAATGGCATTCCCGTGTCAACATACGGTATGGCTGCACAGAGCGGCGGGGGCGTAGCTGCTAGGCCTACAGGGCCCACCGTGCTTGACGCCAGTAACTGTACTGCGTACGTGGCTCCAACTTTGGATGCTCGCTAAACGCTCATCTCTCTTCTCCCGCTAACTGCTTCGCACACCCAAGAAAGTCACCCCCTTCTACTACTCCCCCCTTGGGGTCGTTCTCACCACCAATACCACTTGCACTGCGACTGACCGCTTGTACAGAGAGTTAATTATGATCCCACCCCGTCATGAGTATTCTCCTCAACGCCGTTTATCCCCCTCCCGTCCCCCGCTAGGTGCTCATATCCCAAGCCACCTTCCAGGCGCTCGTGCATCAATTGGCAGAGCTGCCCGGGCCGCCGCAGGTGGGGAACGGAGGACACCTGTGCGCTGCCAATACACTAGCTAGCGAGTGTGTTCGGTTCTTGTGGGGCAGCGGTCAGTGGACGAGCAACCTGGTATGTTGCACGGCGTTTGCGGAGCGTTCGGCACGCGGAACGGCATTCCCAATACGGGACAGTTGCGTCGCGAAGCATCGCCGTCTAAGGCGGAGCTCCGCCCTTTCCTTCGCCCCGCGCAGGCTGTGTTCAGCGCCAAGCCCCGCCTGGTCCCAGGGCCCGGATCCGACCCTCTGTCCCGGTGGTACCACTGGTGCACCCCGCCCCATCTGGCGTCCATGTCACAAACCCTTCCATAACCTGCATTGCGCTAAGGAGTCGCCATGGCCACCGCACGCATGCTCTCCTGACACCCGTCCCTCGCCCCCCTGCTTGGCGGCTACACCCCTCGCCCCCGCCCCCCCGCAGGCGGTGTTCAGCGGCGAGTCTGACCTGGGCCAAGGGCCCGGATCCGCCCCCATGTCCCTGTACCAACTGGTGCACCCCCATCTGGCGCAGCGCGTGGGTTACTGCGCCCCGCTGCGCAACATCCCGCTGCTGCAGCTGGGCACTGAGGAGGCGCCCACGGGCTTCGTGGCCATCAGCTTCATGCACGTGGCGTCCGCAAGCATGCTGGGTGGGTACTGCATGTGGGGTCACGGGACGTCAATACCGGTATTACAATTTTACATGTCGGTTCAGGTTGGTTCCTGCCTGAATGTGACGTGGCCATCAGCTTCATGCACGTGGCGTCCGCGCAAGCATGCTGGGTGGGTGGAAAGTGGCGCCGAAGGAGGAACAGTGGTGCCAATGTGTCACAGCAACGGCTCTGCGCATGGTGCATGTCAGCATGCTGGGTGAATCGTGTGGCGTGGCGTCGCAGGGCGTAATTACCGGTGCTACAATGTTGCATGTTGCCATGGCCCGCCTGGACGTGACATGGCTTTCAGCTTGATGCACGTGGCATGGGTCAGCAGGCTAAGTCGGTAAACCCGGGACTGCATGTTGGTAGTGCCGCAGCCGTACTGGCTGTGGGGTCACAAGGGCGCAGACTGTCATGTCAGGCCATTGGCTGGTGTGGTCCCTTGATTGTACCTTGCATTCATGTGTGGATCGCTGCTGCACCACCATGCGCGAAGCAGTGCGACTCTTGTGACGCCCTACCTGATGACAACCTGCCTGCAGTTGCGGAGTTGGGACAGCCAGGGGTCGAGGCGCTGCAGGCGTTCAAGGTAAGACGGCCTCGCAGCACATGCAGCACCAAGCACACGCAGTGACGCATTTATACAGCGAGGGTACGGCAACGTATGCCTGGAGTGTTACGACCACCACCCGGTCAGCCCACACCATCAACCTCAGAATGCTTGCCGTGCCGTACACATATATCGCTCCCTGTCTTTTGCGCCTTTCCCCATTGCCCCCACACGCTACCCCATGCCCACAGCCTCGCAACTCTTGCCCTGTTGCGTCATTCACCTCTCTACCCTGCTGCCCCACACTCCACGTGCACAATGCAGCCGACGTGCTGCAGCGAACCCCCAACCCTCATCACCAATGCCATACCCTCTGTGTTTCGCTACCTGTGCATGCCCCTGCCATCCCCGCACTGCATCACAGCGCACCCCGCTTGCCCTGACCACCCCTACCCACACCAGAACATCGCCATCAACCTGTGCTGCAAGGCGGGCGGCTACGTGGTGGAAGCCTCCGAGGGGCTGTGCCTTGCCGCCTTCCGCCACCCCGCCGCAGCCCTGGTGTGGGCCCTGGCCTCCAACTCAGCCCTGGCAGCGCACACATGGGGACACGAGGTGCGCCGGTGGTACCGCTTCGCAACCGCCTCCCAGACGCAGCACGGCCAGGCCGCCGGCAGCTCTCGTGCGGCGGGGCGCGGCCCGCGGCCGCGTACGGGAGTGCACGTGGGTGTCGTACACGCGGAGGTCAACGCGGTCACAGGGCGCATGTCGTACAGGGGAAAGGTGATGAACCGCACAAGCCGCATCGCGCACAAGGCGTCGTCGGGGCAGGTGCGCGTGAGGTACGGGCAGCCAGGGCGGGGCGGGGCGGGGCGGGGCGGGGCGGGGCGGTGCCGGGCCGGGGGTCTTGTGGGTTGCAGGCATGCGGGCAGGTTGGTGCATTTGGCCCAAGAACAAGGGAAGGTGGCGGCGCTCGTGCTACACCCTTTATCGCTTGAGCATCGGCGCCCGGACGGACGCTGTCGTTAAAATCGTACGGTTACACAAGCTGACACGTGCGGGACCCGTACAAGTACCACACGTGTTGTACGGTACACGAACGTCGTTTCGCTGCATGGCACGTGCGTGTCGTCGAGTTACCGGCACTAGTGTCGTCGAGTTACCGGCAGTACTGCTGCTTGGCCTGGGGCCCATGGCGCAGGTGCTGTGCTCGCAAGAGGCGTGGGAGGCGGTGCAGGACTCCCTTGTCAGGACGGTGCAGCAGCTGCAGCAGGAGGAGGAGGAGGAGGAGGAGCACAAGCGGCAGGCAGCGGCGGCGGCGGTGCTGGCGGGCGCAGGCGGCGGCGACGGCTCTGGAGATGACGGCGAGGCTTTGGAGAGCAGTGGTGGCGGCGGCGGCGGCAGGGGTGGTGCTGCCGGCGGCGGGGGCGTCAGCGGCAGGGCGAGTGCGAGGACGTCGGCGTTGACGCCGACGCGCAGCGGGGTACTGCGGTCTCTGGGCTTTGCGGAGGTGCAGCAGCGGCTGAGGGCGGTGACGGGGCTTAAGCTGAGCAGTGGCGGCGGCGGCGGCGCCACCGCGGGAGCCGGTCTGCCTCTGTCGCCGCCGCCGCCACCGTCGTCGGTGCCGGGCGGCGTAAGGGCGGCAGGCACGAGGCCGCCACCCGCGGGCGTCCAGCGGCGAAGCATGAGCGCGAACAATATGACAGCGGTGGCGGCGGCGGTCGCGGCGCCGATCGCCGCCCTGCGGCAGCGCATGTCGTCCTTCACCGTTGCCAAGTCCGGTGCAAGCGGAACCGCCGCTGCATTCACGGCCGCCGCCGCCGTCGCCGTTGCCGGCGAGTCTGTCGGCGGCAGCGTCCGCGACGGCAGGCTCGCGCTTCCTGCCTCGCCGCTTGGCACAGCCAGCGGCGCCGCCGCCCTGGCCCCAGGCGCACCCCCCGACGATCACTCCGGCCTATTGCCCCCCTCCCTCTCCCTCGGAATTCAAGGCCCACCCAGCCCAGGCCAGGAAGACCCCCAGCCCATCCGCGCTCTGCCGCTAGCCCTGCCCTCCCATGCAAATCTGCCGCCGTCGCTCACCCTCCTCTCCGACCCTGGCCGTGCCTCGCACGACTCCACCGCGCAAGGAACCGTGGCGCTGCAGGCGCCTGCTGCCCCCCCTCCCCACTCCTCCTCCTGCTCCGGCCGCCTCGACCTCGAGGACAGCGAGCTTCCCACGCGCGAATGGCAGGCGCTGTGCACCCTAGTGGGACCCCAGCTGCAGCTGCCACGTGGCATGCGGCTGCACGCGAAGCTGCTGGGAAGCTACAGCCTCAAGGGCGTACGGGAGGAGATGAAGCTGTACGAGGTGGTGTGGGTTGCGGAGGTGCCGGCGGCGGCGCTGGGAGGCCTCGAGAGCACCATGGATGGGACCGTTAGCGGCGGTATCACCCGCGCCGCCACCGCTTGCAGCCTCGGCCATGACGGCGGCGATGGCGGCGGCGGCGGCGGCGGCGATGCGAAAGTTACGGCGCTGGGGATGGGTGTGGAGGGCGGCGGCACGGGGCTGCCGCAGGACGCCAGCATTGGCACGGCGGCGGCGACGGCGGTGGCGGCGGCGGCGGGAGCACGAGGCAGCAAGGACCGCATGAAGGGCCGACGGCATGGGCTGTGCGTGGACCCTAGCATGGATGTGAGCAGCGGGGAGGAGTGCGAGGAGGGGCTCCGGCGCACGCTGACGACGCTGGACGTCCCGGTGTTGGCGGCGGAGGCGGAGGCGGAGGCGGCAGTGCCGCCCCTGCGAGCCCGTGCTGCATTAACGGCGCCGCCGCCGAGGGCGGCGGCGGAGGCGGAGGCTGCTGACTTCCGCATGCGGATCGAGCCCTTGCCTTCGTCAGCGTCGCTGCAGGCGTAGGGCGATCTGCTGCAGCTGCGGCCGTTGGCGGGGCTGTCAGGGGGGCATGGGCAGCAGCAGCAGCACATGCTGCAGTAGCATAGAACGCAGGGCAAGGAGGGCGTGCGGAGGCGCAGATGTGCCAAGTAGGGTTGGTGGCAGGATGGCAACCGCAGAGCGGCAAAGCGACACAGTCGGCCTGCAGAGGCGAAACTAGGTGGCAGGGGGGGAAGGGGAGGGGGCGGGAGCACGCCGGCTGCTCGTACGCTCCATCCGCGAGTGGCACGGTGGGGGCGCTTCATACGGCGAGCATCCAACCATCCAAGCTTCCAACCATCCAAGCATCCAACCATCCAAGCATCCAAGTGGAGGGGGAAGGGGCTTCATACGGCGAGCAGCGGGCGAGCGGCGGAAGGAAGTAGCTTTGGGTGGAACCTTTTGGGCGGATGCGCACGCAATGGGAGTAAAGATTGGGGCAGTTAGTAGCGACGAATGTAGTAGCCGTGAGCCTTCAACTTTAGCAAATGAATCGCGGCTGAGTATGCCGTGAAGGCATATAACGAAAGGGGTTCAACTTTGGATGTGGAACAGGCTATTGGGTGATTCAAGGTACAGGCTGTGAGATGCACGATATGGAACGAGCATGCTGCATGGGTGGAGGCTAAGGTGAGGCGAAGCGTTGCGAGGCTGGCAAGCGGTACTGCAGACAATTGGTGTTGGTAGTACACCCCTAGTGCACGGCGCGGTGAGCGGCACCATCAGGCCATTTGAGTCTCTTCGCAGTTCGCACTGCACGGGATTAACCAGGTCGGGGCAAACCTGGTTCTGAAGTACTGTAGTGCAGTCGTAACGGTTTGGTACTGCGGTAAGTGCCACCAGCTGCCATTGCTGGTCCCTGGCTGCTGTCCCCTTGGCTGTCCCCGGCGCACCAGGTGGCATGTCTGGGGCTGACGAATGCGCACCGCCAGACTCGTGGCATGTGGTACAGACAGAGGCCTGAAAGTCTGGACGGAAGGCACTGACGCGCTTACTAAAAGCTCCGTACAGGTCCGTACCGTATCTTGTCGAGGCGGCTGAGCGCAAGGGGCAGGAAGCTGCCTGCATTCCATAGATACCGTACTCATTCGCGGCATTCGGGTAGCGTTCTACCAACATTCCAGCAAGTGCACGAACTCACGCGTCACGGCAAAGAAATTCAGGGCAGGGATACAAGGTAGACGCGTGGCAAGGTACCGTATTGGACAAGGTAGACGCGTGACAGCCAACGGATACACAGCCTGCGTCCTTTCAGTGACACCGAGGCACGCGCACGACATATGACATCTTGACGTAAAACTCGTTAACCAGAAACACTGCTTGGACAGCGCCTTCGAAACATCAGCATACTGGCTGTGCCGCCTTGCTCCTTAACTTCTAGGCGTCGCCTAACGCCCTGACCACAGGTGCCCCAGCCGTTGTGCTTAAGGCTCTGCTCAATTCCCTGCCATGCTGGCCCATGCTAACGGGTAGCCTATCCATTGCTTCTGCGTTCTGCTGGGCATCCTTGCAGGGCGTCAGCTCACAGCCACGGGAAAACCGTGGGGGGCCCGCTCCTTCCATCAGCTCGTGCCCGGCTAGGCTCCGGGGTTGGCCTCCACCTGCACAGGTCGCGTGCGATTGCACAAAAAGGGTACCGTACCTCAGGGTCACTGCAGCGCGTGCTCATAATGAACAGCAAGGCACCATGTGTTAGTGGTTAGTAGAGCAGTCAAGGTGACGCTTGAAGTGCCTGCATCGTACTGGTACACCATATATACATAGAGCGCTGCGAAGCAGCTGAGTCGTCCCCTCCGCACCCCCACGTCCCACCACCACCACCTTCCCGCTAACCCACCCGCAACCCGGCCCCCGCCAGCCCTAACTCCGCCCATACATCCCTCACCCTGGCGGTCTGCAGCGTGTCCACCGTCTGCTGCCCCTCCACGTCCTCCCACCGGAACACCTGCAACACAGCCCCCTGGGCTCCGCCGCCACCGCCGCCGCCCCCATGAGGGCCCGCCCCCTGGCCCCAGCCGCCCTGCGCAGCGCCCTCTGCCGGGCCCCATGGCGCTCCACCACCCGTCCGCTGGTGGCCGTGGGGCACGTGGTGCTGCTGCTGGTGCCGGGTGTGTGGGTGTGGGTATGGGGGCTGGTGCCGCGGCTGGGAGCGCCAGCCGGGTGCCAGCAGCTCCTCCAACCGAAAGTAGTTGCGCGCCTCGGCGGTTAGCACGTGCACCTGCACGTTGCCTGGCGGGCCGTGGGGCATGGGGTTGTGGGTCACCACAGAGCGGTCAAGTATGAGCAACGGAAACGGGCAGTGTCCGCGGCGAACGACTACAGTGGCAGCCCAGTGGATGTAAGGTCGTGCCTCCGTTGGGCTGTGGACCGTGGCCTAGGGAGCATGCGGCGTTCCATGGCCGTCCTATGGCTGGTGCAACGGCCCACATGCAACGGCGTGCTGGCCGCGCGACTCATTGGACCTGCAGCGACACGTTGCCTGGCAGGCGGTGGTGAGGCATAGTACATGGGTGTTCCATGGCGCTGGGTGCCCTGATGCACACGCAACAATGTATGCAATGAGATGACGGTCGCCACGCAGATGAAATTGAAGGGCCATCCCAACCCCACACCTGCCGCAGCGCTCACCTGCCTCCAGCGTGAGCCAGTCGCCTCCACTGGCGCCCGACACGGGGGGCGGCGGCACCCTGGCACGTGCCCCCTTGGCCCCGGCCCCGGCCCCGCCCCCCGGCCAAGCTCCCGCCCCGCCCGCCTGCTGGTGCCCCGCCTCATTTCCCGCAGCCGCCTCCTCATCCGACTGCAGCTGGTCCAGCTTCTGCCGTACCTGTGAAATCAGGTGGTGAGGACACAGCAGTTTAGCATTTGCTTACTGTGTCATGAGGTCACATAACACGCGGTGTATGGCACGGGAATGCCGCTTCTGCCAATTTTGTAGGGATGTGTTGTGTCATGCATGGGATGGCAGCTTCCATGTGGAGTAGGTGGCACGGGAGCAGCCATACCTAGAGAGTCGCGTGGCTGGCAGCAGACAACACGCAGGCGCATCTGGCAAACCATGGCCTGAAACGCCTCCTGCCTTGCGCCCACCTGGTATCGCACGGCCTCGGCGCACGCGTAGCCGTGGCGCTGGGACACAGCCGTGGCGAGGATTACACTCTCCTCCCTGCCGCCCCGCCCGCCTGCGTGCTGCTGTTGGTGCTGCGGGTGCATGCTTTGCTGCTGCTGCTGCCCTCCCAGCGGCAGCCGGACCAGCATCACGTCCTGCGCACGCGCCTTGACCAGCCACGTGGCAATCTGCAACACGCACAGCACACGCCATCCGCTCACACACCGAGAACGGATTGTGGGATGTAAGTTGGGAGTAGGAGCATGTATACACACACGGCGCGCTCGATGCCCGTAGCACGCAGACCCTAACGAGCACCTCACCAAACCCTGTAACCCAGCTCCTCGCCCCGCGACGCCCGCTCCACCTCCCTGCCTGCTGAAACCGTCACCGTTGCACGGCCCGTTCCCCACCAGCGCATGCACAGCAGACCCTATCAAGTGTCTTCCCAACCCCAAGCCCCATGGCCCACCTCCTCCGGCCGCGACGCCCGCTCCATCAGCTCCCTCCTCCGCCTGCCCTCTGCCAGCAGCGCTCGCCGCCGCGGGTCGCCAAACGCCAGCGCCTCGTCGTCGTCCTCCTCCCCTTCCTTCTCGCCCTGCCCCGCCCCACGCCCGGACCACACCTCCTCGCCATCAGCTCCCCCCTGCTGGTGTGCCGTTGCAGGCAAGCGGCCTGCCCCTTGCCCGTGCTGCACACTGTGAGCGGTTGGAGGTGCGGCGGGCCCTGGAGGGGAGGCACCCGCTGCTGCAGTGTGCTGCGTGTGCTGTGGGAGCTGCTGCTGGTCCTGCTGCTGCTGGTGATGATGCGGGCCCTGCTGCTGTTGTGGCTGTTGGACCGTCATGAGCTGCATCACACGTGCCGCCAGGGCGCCCTGGCTCGCGCCCACAGACCACACGGCGTCGCTGTGCTCCCCAAAGTCCTGCGGCACCAGGCGAGGAACGCAGTGGCGTGCAGCGCTCAGCAGGATTGCGCAAGACGGGTAGGCAAGCCAGCGTGACATTATGAAGAGATTCCCTGGTGTGCCCAATAACTCTTGGATAAGATGCGCCTGGTTAATTTGCTGCCAAGCTGCCTTATCTCAAATTCCTTGATGTGCTGACACTGTGAGTCGGTGCCATGGTGTGCCCGAAGACACCGGCAACGCGTCACATGCCACAGACTTCAAGCGGCCTGCGTGCAGGTGATCCGAAGCCGCAGGATGCACGATAAATCCGCACGCTACGCCCGGCTGTTGCAACTGGCAGGGTGCCTGCACACGTGTATTGCGGTAAGTGGTTTTGTGGCGTGTGACAGCCGGCGCACCTGCACCAGCTTGATCAGCTGCGCCCTGCTGAGCAGCAGCAGGCTGGCCAGCTGCTGCGGGTCCTTGCCGCTGTAGCCGTTACGCAGCAGGCAGCGCCGCACAGCCCGGAACACCTGGCGGGGGCGGGTGAGAATGGGCAAAGGGCGGGCGTGGGTTACTGTTGCCGTTGCGCAGCAGGCGGCGCCGCACGGCACGGGAGACCTGGCAGCATGAGGACTGTGGGTTATCGGGGTGCCGGGTGCGAGATGCAGTACGCCCAGTACGGGTGCGGTTGCGAGCGCGCGCGGACACGTCCATCGAGTTTGTGCAAGGCAGTCGCAGGGCAGCGCCGCACGGAGCGGAACACCGGGCTGGGTGCAGCGTGCTTGGGGCATGTAACAAGCGGCGTGGACAGGGGCAGGTGACAGGGCTGTCAGCACTCGTGCAGTCGCGGGAGATTGGCTCATTTGCAGCAATTCGATGGGCGGCGGCGGGGCGGCACAGCTGTGACGCTAGGGAGAGGCACCCGTACGGGGACAACGGGCGGCGAGCGATAAACGTGTATCATAACCAAAACTATCAAAACCCACCTTTTGGGCTGATGTGCGCGTGTGGCGTGCTGCACATACATGAGAGCACAGCACGTACCTCGAAGTGCATCGCCTGGCTCGCGCGCACGGCCGCCCCTGCAGCCGCCGCAGCTCCAGCAGCAGCACCTCTTTCCTCTCGCGTCTCCCTTACGGCAGGCCCCGCCCCTAGGCTCCCGCCTCCCGCAACACGCGGGGCATGGGAGGCGCCCGCCGGGGCTGTGGTGGGAGGCGCGGGCGGCCCAACCAGATCATCTGCCCTGAACAGGGGACTGCGGCGGCGCGCGGCTGGGGATGCAGCCGCCATGCTTGCTGGTGCCCCCTGCGCAGCCCTGAGTGAGGCTCCTGCTGCTGCAGCTGCTGCTGCTGCTGCAGTTGTTCCTGATCCTTGCTCGGAGCGCCCGCTACCAGCTGACTGTACGGGTCTGGAACGCGCTGCAGCTAGACCAGGCTCCGTGCCGTCTGGTGGTGTTGCGCTCGGTGCTAGGGCCCCTCGGGGACCGCCGGACACACCTAGCTGGTCGCCGTGCCTCCCCCTGCTGCTGCCGGAGCCTGCCGTGTGGTCAGCGGGCACATCCGCGGCGTTGTTGCTGCTGCTGCCATCGGCCACAAAGCTCCTGCGGGTGGCCCCGTCACTGCTGGCAACAGCTGGTGTGCTGGTCCGCGTGCCCTCGGTGCTGCTACGGCTGGCCATCACGCCAGCCTGAGCGCTTCCGCCTGCTGCCACCCGCTCCAGCCTGCTCTGTAGCTCCCCGCTCATCAACTCGTCCAGGTCCCGCTCCGAAACCGCCGTACTGCTCGTACCATCTGCACTGTCGTACGGTCCCGGAAGGGCCCCGTGTGCGCCGCCCGGCGGCTGATGGCCGGCGGCAGGCGGCCATTGCGCTTTGGAAGTTGCTGTGGGTGTGGATGCGGATATCGCCGCTGGCGGTGCGCCGGGTGCGAAGGAGGGGGAGGGGTGTTCGAGCAGCAGGTTGTGCAGGGCGGACGCCATGGCGCGGGGGGCGTCGGAGGGGGGCAGGCCCGCTTGGCGGCAGGCGGCCTGCAGCTCAGACGCCTGGTGGTAGTGGGGCATAGTGCATACCGTAGTGCCAGTGTCACTAACGAGCAAGCGAACATGGCTCCTGCACACTGATGTGCATGTGGCATAGGTCACTGTTGGAGATAGCAGCACCAGGATGCGGACTGCGCAGGTGGCACAACGCTGAGCACACCCCGGGTGAACTCGAAGCGTGGTCGTGGGAGATCTCCATGTGTGTAGTGCCACCCCTCAGTACCGGTAGGTCCTCCCACGCAGTACACACAGCGTTACAGCGATGGCCATCATAGTTAGGTGTTGATGGATGGGGGCGGGAGTTGGCCTCACCGGAAGGCGCAGCAGTGTGGGGACGTCCAGGCGCCAGCTGCCTCGCCCGCCCTGACCGCCAAGCAGAGACTCCACCCGCTCTTCCAGCAACGACCTGTAACGTTTATCACATCAGTGCATTCACAACTCCAGATTTTACAACCCGCTGTGACGAATCACGTTGCGCCTACAGACTGCAGTGAAATGCCGGCCTAAAAGGCTGACGCTAGAATGCAGCATAATTCAACAAGAACAAACCTTATCTGCTGGCTCCTTAGCGCATGTGTCGCGACCTGAGCCCCCAGGATTGCCGCGAGGTGGCCCTCATTGAGCGACGATGTCGACACGGCGGACCCAGAGCTCGCGCTTCCACTGCGCGCGGCCGTTGAGAGCAGCGCCTGGAAGCTGCCATCGCAGCATGTTCGAGGCAAAGCCTGCAGAAGCCTGGAGGCCAGCATATCGTGCCCTCGCGGCGGCACTGTTGGAACAGCGGCACGTGCCAGGCAGCGGAAATGGTCCTAGGGCAGCTACGTATTCTGCATGAGGCGTAAACGAAATATCAAGTTTGATGAAACTCATGGATACTGACAGATCATCGCCTTCCTGTACCAATGAACAGAACAGCCACGGGAGGACCCTTTAGCATGCGTTGTACGACTCTGAGGTCTGAGGTCCCACGTCTACACTGTGCAAAGGTCTTGCGAGCCTCCCACAGGTCCTTTTCGCACAAAGCGTGACCGTCTCAAAGCTGTCATGTCCAGCCCCAGGACTGCGGCAGGCCTGTCGTGGTCCTCGTTTGCCGTGCTCCCACGCCGGGCAGCTTCAGGCAGGCATTGCTGGGTGCTGCTTGGTGCTGTGAAAGCTCTTTTGCGCAGTCCTGCGCATCAAACATCACCCGATCCGACACACCTGGTCCAGCAGCAGGTAAAACTGGAACAGCTGCCTGGGCGCATCATGCCCCTTCTTCGTAGCCATTCAGTACCCCTCCGCCTGCACATGCACTGCCAGCATCTAGCATAGGTCTCAGGCTACCAGGCACTCCCAACAAGCAGCAGCAGCTGCAGCACCTAGGCCAGGTCTTGGGGCGAGGGCTAGTACGAGGAGCATAAGGGTCGCAGGGGTCGCACCCCCAGTAATAACTACAGGTGCCACTCTCATGCCGTACTAGGCAGGTGTTAAGCGAGCCACGCATGACGTCAGACAGGCAGAAGGTACAACAACTGAAGATCGATTGTATGTGTGACTGAGGCTTCATGTGCAGAGGCAACGATGCGTGCTTGTAGCATGTCGCGCAAAACAAGCAGCCAACGATTTGGGCTATAACCGCAGCAAGTACTCAATCAATGGACATGCTAACTTTGTAACTTGGATAAGCTCTTCAACATTATGAAACCTTAGGGCAGATGGCGTGGGCGCGGTAGCGTCCACCAGCGGGCATGCCGGGCCCAACCCGCGTTTGCATAGGGCCTGTCGGCCCAGCAACAGACCTTAGCTCAGAGGAGAAGCGCAAACAATCGGTAAAGCCGCCAATTCCGCGTCAAGTGGCCTTGCTGCCAGAGCTCGAACCCTTGACGACATCCTTGCTGTTGTGGCAGGTTGTGGCCACGGCATGACAGGTCCAGGCCGTGTGGAGGGGCTTCTTCAACCGCTGGGAGGGCCCTGCAGCAGAGACCATCCAGAGGTGGTGGCGGGGCCACGTTGCTCGACGCTACGTGCGGGCGCTCAGGGAGGGCCGGTTGTTGAGGTGGGTCCAGGGGAGTCCCCCCGTGGGAGGCCTCCCGTGTGGGTGGTCCTCCTGGTGCAGCACTCCCACGGAGCCTAGACTTAACAAGCGGACAAACACAAGCCTTTACCCTGCACCACGTGCCGCTCCTTTGCATTTGGATCCAATTGGAAAAAGGAAGTCCACCTCTGCACCAGGGCAGCACCAGTGCAGAGGAGCACCAGGGGAGCACCTCTTCCTTGCTCTGCACCGTGTGCCGAATGGGTCCAGACCTATGCACAAGTGGTCGTGCGACCACCCCACCAACGGCACCTGGCTGGAGAGCGCTACCTCTTACGTCACTGTTGCAGTTGACATTTACCGCACTTGAAGTGTCGGCTGTACGGTGCTTGTCCGTCCCAGGAGCGGCCCTACCCAGCACGTCCGCGATACTGCTGCTGTGGTCATCCAGCGCCACTGGAGGGGCCACGCGGCACGGCAGCTGGCGGCGGATCACCGCAAGGCCGTGCTGGACATACAGCGATGGTGGAAGGTGGGCCGGAAGCTGGGGGAAGCTGTCCTTGCAGGGGATGTGGGCCTGAATGGCTGGTGTCTGAATGGCAGGCGGCAATTGAATGGGTTCGTATGTGTGCGCGGGTGCCGTACTTTTTTTCACGTGCTAGCAGAGGCCAGAGCCTCCATACCTGCGGCACCACTCTCGAGACGTCTTGAAATAACATCTGCACTACTGTTGCACCATCGTAGGGCTACCGTGCGCGCAAGGACTGGCCCCGGCTGCGGCTGCGCTGGCGGGTGCTCAACCACTATGCAACTGACATCCAGCGATGGGTCAGGTACGCCCAGTGTCATCCTGCGCCAGCTTACCGCCGCACCAAGCCAAACGCCATTTCCTTAACATGAGGCTGCAACATGCGTGTTGATCTGCTACGGGTCGTGGGGACAGGCGGATGGGCTAAAAGAGGATGCTGTGCGTGTGCGTTGTCTGCACGCAGGGGCCACCTTGCGCGGCTGCGTTACGCCCGTGAGCTGGCCAGGCGGCGGACGGAGGCGGAGGGCGGGGCGGTGGCCCCGCCAGACCCCGGCAGGGCGGCGCGGGAGGACGGCAGGCGGGAGGCTGCAGCAGTGGTTGTGCAGGTTGGTCTGCGTTGCACACCGAGCGAGCAAAGTGGTGAACCGTTTGTGCGGGTACCGGGGGTACATATAACGCCAAGGGTATACTGGCATGCGCTTACACTGGCCGCGCCGCACGTTGCACCAGCTGCACGGATGCGACTGTCAGCTATCATGGTCCGCCGGTATTTTGGTCTTAACCAACAGCACATGAGCGCGCCACTGCTCTTTCCTGTGCCGCAGGCCCACTGGCGCGGCTACCAGGCCCGCAAGCGGCGCGCGTGGCTGCAGCGGGAGGCGGCCAAGAGGGAACGCTTCGAGCGGCGGCAGCGCGCAGCGACGGTGGGTCGGGGGGTCCGCCGGAGCGCACAGTGCCCGATTCCGGCGCACTTCGAGGGGAGCGTTGTGCGGCCAGTGTTAAAGGGAACGTCCTGGAGGCGCTAGGCCCAAGCAAAGTCTTCACGTTGCCGCACAAGCATTAGGCGGCGACCATCGCACCTTGAAGCCAGCGCGCCGAGCCCCTGGTGCCCAGCTTTCGCCTGTGCCTGCCCGCACACAGCAACATGGGCATCCCACAGGTCATCTAGGTGGCAAACTTCGCTTTTCGCCAGCCAACACACACAGCGATCCGCCTCGCACAAGCGAGTATATCTCACTCTCGCATGCACCTGGATACCCCACAGGGCATCCAGGCGGCCTACCGCGGCTGGTGCGTCCGTCGTGCCATCGCCGCACGCCGCCAAGCGGAGGGCGGTCCCCTGGCTCCAGGCAGCCTGGCGGGCGCGGCCGTGGCGGCGCCGCGGATAGCGGGCAGCGATGACGGCATTGTCGTACCGTACGGCAGCTACGATGATGAGGATGGCGAGGATGGCGGCCTGCTGTACGGCAGGCCTGCGCCGCACGGCCATCCAGAGCCGCCGCCGCTGCGGGTAGCAGCGGTGGTGGGTCCAGGAGGGGCTGCTGGCGTGGCGGCCAAAGGCTCTGGTAGGGATGGGCCGGGCAAGGGTGAGGAACGCGGGGCCGCTGGCGGCGGCAGGGGGCGGGCGGCGGCGGCAGCGGTCCGTACTGGTACGCGCAAGGCCGGCCTGTGCAATAGTGTCAAGAAGTCCGCAGCAGGCTCCGGTCTGGCATCTGTGAGGGCGGCGAGGGCGGGGAAAGCCGCTGCGGATGGGGGCGCTGCGGTGGTGCTAGTGGCGGCGGCGGAGTTCGACGGCGCGGGGTGTGGCGGTGTCAAGCAGCACGCCGCCGGGCAGGAGCAGGAGAGGGAGGGCGAGGCAGGCGGGCAGGAAGCGGGTCAGGTGACCCATGGGTCGCCCGGTGCTGTTCCTGTTCCTGTCCCTGTCCCTGTTACTGCGGCTGCTGGCACAGCTGGTACAACCGGTACGGCCGGTACGGCAGGTACGGCGGTGCTCGTACCTGTGCCGCCGGGGACCCCGCCGCCGCCTGGGGCGCTCGGCAGTCGAGCACGGCCGTCTGCGCAGGCAGGGCAAGAGCTGGTGGGTCCTCCGTCTTCTTGCTCGCAGCAGCAGCCGCAACCGTTGCAGCTTCAAAGCAGCCCCGGTGGGCAGGGCGCTCCCCGTGCGGCTGCGGGGCAGCAGGAAAGCGCGGGCGGAGCACGTGTAGGCGGCAGCAGTGGCGGGGCGGCGGAAGTTGCAGTGGCGTCGTCCACCGCCCCGCCGCCAGTGGCAGGTCCGCACCTCCTCCGGAAGAGCCAGTCCTTGGGGGCTGCTGCCTCCCGCACGAGCGGCGGTGCCTCGGCCCCATCAGCAACACCTTCATCGACAGCTGGGCCTGCAACCGCCTCTGCGAAAGGATCCACCACCTCCAACAGCAGCAGCAGCAGCAGCAGGAGGGCAACGATGTCGGAGGGTCTTGCTCCGGCGGATTCAAACCACAACCGAGCGCAGCGGACGTTTACACGCACGGCCACAGCGGCTGCTCCTTTGCTGGAGCCCGGGCCCGGAGCGGGGAGGCCGCCCTCGCGGCAGCGGGCCCTGGTCCGGGCGTCAAACTCTCTATCGCAAAGCACCTCTGGTGGCGGAGGGTTGTCGCGGGCCCCGTCCCACATGCCCCCTACGCCTCGCCAAGGCGTGAGGCCGGGGCAGGGAGCGGGTGGGGCACAGGGCCTAGGTGCTCTGAACTGTGACCAACCCGGCAGGGAAGGCAGCCGGCCGGCTGGCCCCGCCCGGTGCGACCCGCTACGGATGTCAGCACCCGAGCTTCCAGCGCACATGCGAAGCAGCAGCCTCAGGGGTGGTAGCACAATACAAAGGCGGAGCTCGGGGCAGCAAGGGGCGGTGCTGGGCGGGCCAGTCCGAACGAGCGCAGACGGGGGCGGGGGCGGGGGAAGGGGGTTACAGTCTGCCTTGCGGGCTCAGCAGCCTGCGCAGGGCTTGCGGAGGCAGGCATGGGGGCCGGCTGACTTGGTGCAGTCGAGGACTGAGGCTAGGGCGGGGACAGGGAGTGGAATTGGGGCAGGGGCAGGGGCTGTGGGGGCACGTGCCGGTAGTGCTGCCCGGTCTATGACGCGAGGGGGGAGTACTGAGGGGAGGGGGCCGCTATCGTGGCAGGGGCAGGCGGGGACGCTGCTGCGCACAGCAGCAGCAGGGACAACATGTGTTGGCCCGAAAGGTGGTGTCCGCGCCGGTGGGACCAAGGGCGTGGGTGTGGGGCAGTGCCAGGACAAAGGGGCGTTGGGGCCGCAGGGCAACCCGCTGCACAAGCAGGTTATGAGGGCGAACCGGGGTGGCGTGGTGGTGGCGGAGGGGGTGCAGGGGGCGGGTCCTGGGGTTACGGCCAGCCGTGTGTTGGTGGGCCAGGTTAGGTCGTAGTGGGGCATAGTGGGGTGCTGATTGGGCCCGTAGTGGAGGTGTGGGGCGTGTTACTGTGTGTCGTAGTAGAAGAGGAAGGATTGCATCTTGCATCGCCTCTTGTGTGCAGCATATGCGCAAGTCGCAAGATTTCAGGTTGTCGACTGTCCTGCACATGGATAACATCTGAAGGGTTTGCCCCTATATTGTGACGCTGTGAGACGTGCATTGACGCACTGGCGGGTATGCGCCTGAGGTGTTCCGAGACCAAATGCGTTACAGACTTACAGTGATGCTCGTGGGGCAATGCAACTCATGTTGGTTCAGGCTACATGCGTATGCAAAATTGCAGAAGGAGGACACAGCACTACAGGAGTGCGGAGTCGAAAGCCCACATGCCAGTGGCCGCCTACCATCGAGGTTAATACACGCGGGCGTGCCTAGTGTACTTCGCTGCTGCGTCCATACAATACAGCAGCCACCGTTTCGCCTTTCCCAGGACTACGCAGGAACTCAGCCCTGCTTTCAGTGCACGTGTCACAGCGCACGTGGGCCGCAGCCCGGGTTAGCCTCGGGGTCAGCAAGCACGGCACGGCACCTTTGCGCAGAACGGATGAGAGCGAACACACTATTGATAAATACGTACAAACCCCACTCTCGCATGAGCAGTATCTCTCTGGAAACAATGCAGTATGAACTGGCAATTGCAGCCATCGTGTCCCTTACGGGAGAACCATTTGCTTTGTGCGGCCTGGGCGACATCCCCTGGCGCCCACGGCGTGCATCGAACGTGCATCTGTCCAGATCTGTCAGGCTAGACACGGAGCCGTGCCATTGTTGGAGTATCAAAAGTGTATGCCTCCCATCGTGACAGCACCACATGCTTGTGCGAGCCTTATCGACTTGCTTACTGGTGTCACTTAGTGTATAGTGCCCCCTCCAGCGTACTTGCAGCATAATGTCAGCAGATGCCTTACTTATCCAGTATATCAGCTCCGTCCAACCATCCTCAAACCTTAACGTCCATCACCTTCCCTGTCACCAGGCTGGGCCCCCGGCCGTCCCCCATCCCCGGACCCCACCTCCACCGCCACCGCTTCCCTCTCCCCCTCCCCCCTCTCCATCCTCCCCGGCCCCTCCTCATCCCCACTCCCCTCCCGCGCCTCCGCCGCCTCCCTCTCCTCCTTCGCCTTCGCCCTCCGCTCCGCCCACCACTCCCGTACCGCCTGCCAGCCCGCCTGTACGACAAGCCACAGGCGGTACAGCTCGAAAACCAGCAGCAGGCCGAGGGTGGTCAGGAACATGACCACCATGGCGAGCGTTACGTAGGCGTTAGCCCACTGTGTATTAACTGCCAGGGCGGCAGCAAACAGGCCCAGCTCCAGCACGTGGCAGGTGAGCTCCAGGCCCTGCAGCTGCCACGCGGTGTAGGGCCACACCAGCAGCAGATACAGAACCATGATGACCTGCGAGGCGTTTGGCGGGGGGACGGGAGTGTAACAAATGAGCACTGTTTGGTGTATTGGTATACTTTGCACCAGTGTGGAGCTGCCACAACAGCAGCAGCTGCGCGCTGCTCCGCACTTCCAGGCCTAAGTGGCCCAACCAACAGCCCACCCACCAACCCTTTATACACACCACCCTCAACTTAGCCCACCTGGATCACCACCAGCGCGGCCAGCTGCGCGCTGCTGCGCGACTCCAGCCCCCAGTAACCCAACACCACCGCGCACGCCGCCTTATGTGTAAATTGCAGCGGGCCCACCAGCAGGACGGCTGGACGCTGGTGCGCGCGGAGCACCACCCCAGGGGCGTCGGAGGGCTCCTGCGGACAGGGAGAAAGGTGTCAGCGGCAAGAGTTGAAATCTTGTTTTCCTGTTTTATGCATGAGCATTGTGGTTGTTGATTGGGAACCTGGGACAAATGGGGTGTGAGGCACAGGGACAGCACCGCACGACTCACCCCCACTGCGTCCTCGAACATGTAGGCGAAGAGGGCCATGACACGGTCGCTTGGCAGCAGCACACGTGCCAGCCACGCGCCGTCCCGTGGGTCGCTCCAGCCGCCGCCTGCCACTGCGCCGCCCCCACCGCCGCCGCCACTGTCGTACTCGCCGTCTACGGCAGCGGCGCGGCGCCGCAGAGGCACGACGAAGCAGCTGCGGCCCGGAGCCACGCTCGAAGCGCTGCTGCCGTACTGCGTCCAGCCGTTGTACAGTTGTACGGCAGCGGTTGGCGGTTGGAATTGCGGCAGCGGCGGGGGAGCTGTTGCGGTGGGTGCGGCGCTGAGCACCAGCTGGTTGGCGGAGGTGTGCCGCGGCTGCCGGCGGCGCAGCGCGGCGATGGCCACGGCGCCGGTGAGCCGTTCGTACCCCCGCCTCCACGCGCCCAGAGGTACCGCAGCCGCCAGGGATCCAACCGTCATCGCCGCGCAGCCGATGCCGTACGAGTACGCCACGACCTCCCCGCGCTGCTCGTCCCAGTACAGCTCCAGCGCACCCGGGTCGCCGCCGCCGCCGCCCAGAAGCCCGGCCGGTACGGCATTGCTCGACCGTACGGCGGCGCACGCCATCGCGATCTCGTCCACGTCGGTTAGCCGCCGTAGGGCCAATGGCGGCCTCGCCCTGGTGGGCGACGGCGGCCTGTTAAGGCTGACGGTGTTGGCGGCGCCGCCGTCCGTACTGTTGCTCGACCGTACCGTCTCTGGCGTCAGGCGGTACGGCAGCAGCGGCGGCGGCCATACGGGCAGCGGCGGGGAGGTGTACCGCAGCAGCGCGAACCACGGGACGCCGGGGTGCGGGTCCAGGGCGCTGGGGTCGTCGGCTACCGCTGTGGTGGTTACGGTGGTGATGGTGGTTGTGGGGTTGGCTTTGCCGCCAGTGGTGGTGTTGAAGGGGCCGAGGGCTGCCAGCTTGGCGGGGCTGTGGGTGGGGGAGCGGGGGCTGATGGAGGTGGGGCGCCTGGGGCGCGGGGTGGCGCCGCCGCGGGTGCCGGGGCTTGTGTCAGGGGAGGTCCCCAGCCTGGCCACACTGTGGGGGGAGGCGGGGTGTGGTAGGGTGTGCTGGTGTTGGTGTTTGTAATTGCAATCAGGAGGCAGCTTTGCGCCGGTGAATGGGACGTGTGCGATGGGGTTGCACCCTATCGGGGGAGAGGGTCAGTAGTGCAGCACAGGACAGGGAGCGGTACGACACAGCCCAGGGGCAGTCTGGTCGCGATTGCTGCTGCTGCCACCCTAAAATGTCCCCTAATTCCCTTCATAGCAGCAATGCAAACCGTGGAGTACATGTAAAACATTCGCATGCAGCCGGCATCCACCTGAGTTTGCTGAACACCACCCACGCCACCTCTTAGCTGTCACTGTCAATATTTGCTCCCATAGCCCATACCTGCCGACGCCGGGCCGGCGCCCAACAGGCCGGTTCTGCCGCCCCTCGGTCGACCCATGGGTCACTCCGTCAGCGGCAGGGGAGCTCCCCTGGTTGGCGGGGCTGCCGTCCTCCTCCGCATCGCCACCGCTGGGCCCAACGCCGCCGCCGTCAGGTCCGCCCGTGGGCGACCCACGGGTCAGGCTGCCGCCAGCCGCCACCTTAATGCTGCCCCCATTATCAGCGGTGTCTCTCGCAGCAGCGGCAGCGGCAGCGGCACCAACGCTGCCCGAGCCCGCTCCCGAGGCCTGGCGACTGAGCTTTGCTGAAGCGGCCCTGCCGCCCCGGCTGCTGCTGCTCGAGGCGCTTCCGGTCCGCACCCCGTGTATTAGCGCACGCGACGTAGCTTGCCGCAGCAGAAGGGAGTCGTCCGCCACAGCCGCCACAGCCGAAGACCCTGACCCACCGCCCGCCCCAGGTGTGCCTACTAACACTGCTGCTCCCGTCGCCGCTATCACTGCTGCAGATGCTATTGGTGCAAGAGGGGGCAGGGGTGCAAGGCCCGCCAGGGGCGGCAGCGGCGGCAATGCGAGACGCCGGGCCGGCGTCGAGCCGCCAAGCAGCGCTGCGTCCGCCCCATGGGTCCCCTCCTCCTCCCCTTCAGCCACCGGCCCAGCTGGCCGCCCCGCGTACCGCCCTTCCCACTCCTTCCCAACCCCGTCTCCTTCGCCAGCAGGCCCATCCGCACGGCTGCCTTGCCGCGTGCCGCGGCGTGACACGGCGGCACGTGCCTCCGCCATCCCGGCGCGCTGCGCCAGGTCCTTTTGAAAACTCGGGTCCAGCAGCGCCCCCTCGCCCTTAGTCATCAGCACGCTGTCCCGCTGTACGGCAAACGGGTTGAACGCCATCGCCATGAGCGTCGACTGCCGCGGCTGCGCCTTCTTGGGTTTCGGAGCCGCCGGCGGGCGCGGCGGCGGTACGGCAACGGGCGCCGTAACGCCCGCGTCCTCCTCGTCGGACGAGTACCGCCGCCGGTCCGCGCCGGCAGTCATGAGCGTGCCGTACGTGGGGTTTACGGACATGTACGGCTCGTCCTTCTTGCCCTTAGTAATAGCCTTTGCCGGCCGGTCGTCATCGGCATCGTCGCGGCGGGCGCGGCTGCCGTACCGATCGGCGCCTGACGTCATCGTGAGCGGGCCGGCGTCCGCCGACTGCATCTTACGCGTACGGACGTTCGCCCGGCTGTCGTACTCCTCCTCCTGGTCCGCATCGCCGTACTGCTTACGGCTCCCGGCTCGCATGGCGCCCGCCGTCATGCCGTTGTATCCGCCGTACCCAGCCGCCACGGCAACCGGCGCAGACGCATTACGCGCGTCGCGTGTGGCCCCCTGTCCACCAGCCCCGTTGGTCAACGCATTGCTCCCCTCCTCCCCAGGGCCACGCCCCTTGCTAGCCCACATGCCTCCGGCCCTCCCCCGCTCCTGCTGCTGCTGCTCCTCCTCCCCACCTTCCTCCTCCTCCCCGTGTCCTCTGTTGCCCCTCCTCCCACGTGACACGGCACCAGCAGTCATGCCGTTACCACCGCCCCAGGCACCCACAGGCGAGCTGACGTCCTCAGGCCCCTCCTCCTCTTCCTCATCGTCAGCGCCGTTGCCATGCTGAGGCCGCCGCTGCCTCCTGCTCATGGCAAGACCGTCGCCGCCGCCGCCCCCACTGCCATTGCCGACTCCAGGGCCTGTGTCGCCGCTACCTGCCTCCGGCCGTGTGTTGCGCCGCACGAAGCCCTGGCCCACAAACTCCCGCTCCGCTGCTGCACCCCGTTCCTCAGGGCCCCCGTCCACGGACGCAGCCGCCCTCACGGACACGCCACCGCGTCCCCCTGGCCGCACCGCAACCACAGCCGCACCAGCAGCCGAACTGCCGTTGCCGTTGCCACTGCTGTTGTTGCTGCCAGCCCGGCCACTGCCCGCACGCCCACTCCCTGCCCTGCCCACACCCCACTGGCCCCCAACCTCCACAGCCCCTCCCACTCCTTCCCCCTCCTCCTCCCCACCACCAACCCTCCCTCCCTGCGCTCCCCCGAGCGCCTCGCCATCGCCCCGCACCGCCCCAGCACCAGCCGTTAATGCACTCTGCTGGGCCATCTCGGGCACCTCAGGCACGTCCTCCTCCCCCACACCACCAACGGGCCCCATGGGTGGCAGCTGCGGTCGTCGCATGGGCATGGGCAACCTCGTTATCAAGGAGCCCAGGCTCCCCAGCCTCCGCGCGATGCCGCTAACCCGCGCCCCAATCGACGTCCCCGGCCTAGACTCAGCAGAAGCTTGTCCCAATGGCGGCGTGGGAGGTGCCATGGACGGCAGCCGTACCTTGCCCTCCTGCCCCTGGTGCTGCTCCTGGTGCTGCTCCTCGGCCACGTCCGGGACTTCCCCCAGGTGCTGCCAGTTGGCAGCGGGGGTGCTGAGCCCAGGCCGAGCACGGACGCGGATGCTTGCTGCTGCTGCTGTTGCTGCTGCTGCTCCCCCAGCGGCGGTGGTGGTGGGCACGCTGTGGGCGGCAGGGCGCGGCCTGGAGATTGCGGGCAGCCCTCCTGGCGCCTTTGCAGAAGTGGAAACCGCTGTGTTAATGACAGCGGTGCCGTCGCCAGAGCCGCCGTTGAGGCGCCAGTGGGGGCCGGCGAGGTACCCGTCCTGAGGGGGCAGTTTGCCACCGCCGCCGCTGTCACCGCTGCTACCTCCGTGTGCCCTATGGCCTGTGGTGATGGTGTCTCCTTCCTGGTCCTCAGCACCATTTGGATGGTGCTCCATGTGAGTGGGGTCCGGGCGGTGGTCGGGTGGGGTGGTGGAGGGGTCGTCCGGGAGGGGGGCGGGAGGGGGCGGTCCGGCTGCGGGTCCCTGGAACTCGGACCAGTGGGGGCCGCGGGCGTACAGGTCGGCTGCGATGCGCCACTCCTGCAGAGACCGCATGGGGTAGGGGCAGGGCACCAGGGGCTTAGGGGGCATCTCCTAACGCTTGCAACGTGGAGGCCTTACTCACGGTAGTCGTAGTGGCAGATGCTTGCATGCGTAAAGTACGGCGCAGTAGGGTGCCCAACTTGCATGGAACGGTGCCTTGCCAGTTATGTGGGCCTGTCACTCACCCTCCGCACGATCCAGGCCCGGCCCAGCGCCAGCCACCACAGCAACAGCGTGTACGGCAGTACGATGCACGCCATGAGGACGACGGCGGGCGCCCGGCTTTGGCTCCAGTCGGCTCGAGGCCCACCGAGCGCGAGCGCGCAGTAGAAGGTGAGCGCGACCAAAACCAATCCCGTTACCATCATTTCGATGCGCGGGAAGGCAAGGAAGGAGTGTAGCTTGTCGGATACGAAGTAGCAGTACAGCCGGGCCGCGGCGAAGCGAGCGACCGCGACTCCCGCCAGCATGATCACCGCGACCGCGAGCGTGTATAGCAGGTCCTGTACGTTTGAGCTGTACGACTGCTCCTCCCCGGCTGCCGTACTGTTTGCCGTGCTGGGAGCCACAGGGGGGCTGCTGCCGCCGCCGCCGCTGCTGCTGCTGCTTTGCAGGAGGTGGCGGGTGCCCGGGAAGAGCTGCTGTGTGTTAGGGGTGGTCGGTGGTGGTGCAGATGGGGGCACTGCTCCGGGCATGCCAGCGGCAGCAGCAGCAGCAGCAGCAGCCGCCAAGGCCTCAAGGTCCAGTTGTGGGTCTGAGGACGAAATGTTGAAGTAGAATGGCGCCGGTGCGCTGGGGGACACAGACTGCTGCAGCGGTGGTGTGGAGGGAGGAGGCGACGAGGGCATGCTGCCCTGGCCTGCCCCAGCGGCAGCAGAGGGCCACACGCCGCGTAGCGCCTGCTGCGCTTGCAGCGTCGCGTTCATGCTGCGTGAGGGGGAGGCGGAGGAGCCCGAGGGCGACGAGCTGAAGCCCGAGTCGATGGCGCCGATGTTGCCCTTGATGTTGAGCACACTCCACCTGCGAGTAAGAATAATGGCGTGGTTAGACGCCAAGATGATAAGCAGACAATGACCGCTGTGAAGCCATGTTGAGCAAGGTTGAGCACACTCCGCCTAGGGGTGGGACGGGGGACGGGGGACAGGAAACACAGACGAAGGATGGTAATGGGGTGGTGGCGGGTGCAGGGGAGGTACGTTTTCGTTGCCCTGGATGCCAAGTACGCCCTGCCTGCGAGCAGGCCAGGGACCAGCAATGTGCGCAATTGTTACCGTCGCACGTTCAATTATACGGTAAGTATTGTTGATCTTTATGAATGTTCCAGGACGTAGACGCAATCTGTGCACTGTGCGTGGGCACATGAACCAGTGCGCCGGTGACAACGCGCAGGGGAGCCCAAGAAGAGGTGCGCACCTGAAGAAAGCGGCGAAGAGGCGGTACTGGTCGCCCACCCCCGGGGAGGCCAGGTAGGAGGACATGGCCAGCATCTGGATGTGGTAGGACGACTGCAGCAGCGTGCCCCGGGACATGAGCACCTGCGCGAAGGAGCCTGCGTGCAGGGGCAGGAGGGCGGGTGAGGAGTTAATACACAGCTAATACACAGCAGGGCACGGCGTGGGACATGGACTTGCGCGACGGAGCATGGGTGCAGTCCTCCAAGTTGCAAGCCAAGCATGAAGCACCCCCGACCCACACCCCATGGCGGATTACGTCCATGCCCCCGCTTTTGCGCTTCGTTCGCCTCACCTGAAGCTGCGGACAGCAGCGACGCCGCCACCGTCACGGCGGGCAGCGCGCCGGCGAGGGCCTGCAGTACAGTACGGCGCCAAGTACGGCGTACGGCAGGACTGAGTACGGTACGTGAGCGGAGGCAACCGAGGCAGGTGTACATCTACCACCAGGCACACGATGCGCAAGATGCGACACCTACAGCAGAGTCTCCTTGGGGCACACTGCTGCCACACACGTGCCATGCTTCCCCACGCGCTCACCTGCGACGCGACGGAGGCGGCCTGGGCGGCGCCGCCGGCCAGCGCACGCGGCGGCGGCGGCAGCGCGAGCGTTACGTCGGTTGAGCCGTTGTTGCCGGCGGCGTCGTGGTAGGCGTCACGTGGCAGCGTGAAGCGGGGAGAGCCAGCGCCGGTGCCTGTGTAAAAGCGTGGGTACTGTGGGTATGATTGGGTCCCAAAGGTGTCACAGCGTGTGCTAGATATGCGTCACGTGGCAGCGTGAAGCGAGGGGGGCCGGCGCCCGTGCCTGGGTGGCGTTGAGGACGCGAGGAGGTGCGTGTCGGGGTGTAGAGAGCGAGAGACCCCGTAACCCTGATGCCACCTCCAAAGCCCCCTGCCCCCTCCCCACCTGCGGCTAGGACGTAGAGGGTGCCCCCCCTCCCCCTCCCCACCTGCGGCTAGGACGTAGAGGGTGCCCCCCCTCCCCCTCCCCACCTGCGGCTAGGACGTAGAGGGTGCCCCCCCTCCCCCTCCCCACCTGCGGCTAGGACGTAGAGGGTGCCCCCCCTCCCCCTCCCCACCTGCGGCTAGGACGTAGAGGGTGCCCCCCCTCCCCCTCCCCACCTGCGGCTAGGACGTAGAGGGTGCCCCCCCTCCCCCTTCTCCACCTGCCGCAAGCCGTTTTACGCGTACCCCCTTCGCTCATTTTGTAAATATTCTTCAGCTGGTTTATTATTGATAATAAATTGCTGCTGCCAGCCGACACCCGCGCCCCCCCTTCCCTGGAGCTGGAGCAGCAGGCGGACCTCAATTACAGTGGGTCGAGCTACTTCTTCCCGTACTATTACTATCACTACCACCTCCTTCTCGGTGTTGACTTGACCCGGCCATGTTGTCGCGCCATAAACCTCCCACCTCTGGGCCCCACCCCGCGCTCCCATACCCACCCCCTTCCACCCGCCAGCCCACAGCCCCCTCCCCACCTGCAGCCAGGATATAGAAGGTGGTGGTGGTGTCACGCAAAGAGCGCCTCACCTTTGCCTCCCTCCCATCCCGTCCCCACGCCTGCCCCCAGCCTTCACCCGCCCCACCCCGGCCTCACAGCCCCCTTCTCCCCCTCCCCAGCCCGGCCCCACACCTCCTTCCCCCATCCCTGCCCACCTGCGGCCAGTCCACAGGCCCTTTACACCGACCCCACCCTGCCCCTCCACCCCTTCCCCACCTGCGGCCAGGACGTAAAAGGTGGTGCTGTCGGCGGAGCGCGACGCCTCCGCCAGCTCCGCCGCCTCGGCGCGCAGGGAGGTCATGGGGTCGAACCCCGGCACCGCCTCGCTGAAGGTCAGCTGCAGCAGCACCGCCTGGCGCCCGTCGGCGCGCTGCGCAGTTTGGGGTAGGGGGGTGCATACATGGGTGCCTCGGGCAGGTATCTAGCTGTTTCGCCGATACACAGGCATCCACCACACAACCACTTCCCGGGTGTTCCCTGAAGTTGTGGGCACCTAGCAGATAAGCAGCACTCAGCATGGGCATGTTCGCACCTTGATCGCGTCCTCTGACGGGTTGGACAGCAGCTCCGCCCTGTAGCTGCCGGCAGCTGCCGCCCCCGATGACCCCAACGGCTCAACCGCCACGATCTTGCCGGCGGCGGCGGGCGGCGTGGAGTCAACCGCCACGATGACGGCGGCGGAGCGCCCGCCAACCTCCACCTGGCGGGTGGGCAGTCGGCGTCAATGGGAAACGCCCCGCGTCACACAACTCAACAGTAGTGCAAGTGCACGAACAGCAGGCTCGAGCGAAAATCTGAACGCTTCTTTGCGGGTGCCGCAGTGCACCGGTGTCCTGCTGCTGCTGGCCTCCCTGATGATGACCAGCCCTTTGTCCCACACCGAAAAACCACATACCTGCAGCGTCAGCCACCCCTCCACCACGGGAGCCACGCGCCACACGCCCTCCGCTCCCTCCAGAGCCACCTCCGCGTGTACGGCAGCAGCCGGCGGAGGCGTGGGCACTACCGGTGTCCCGCGTGTTGCATTTGCCCCACTGCTGGGAGCTGGCGAGCCGGCTGCAGCCGAAGCAGCGGTTGCTGTTGCCGTTGCACGATCTTGGTTGCCGTTTCCAGCAGCAGTGTCCGTACTGCTGGTGGTCGTGTCGATGCTCTTGGTGGCGGCCGTGGCATTGGAGCTGTAAAAGCTCTTGAGCAGCATCGGAACGGCAGCTGGGCTGGCCGGATAGGCGTCCCCCATCCACTCGATGCGCGCCGTGTCTCGTGGTGCGAGATCCGTGCCGTTCCAACCGTTAGACCCCTCCGGCGGCGGCGCAACCGCCACAACCGCCAGGCTGCAGCCGCAGGCGTTGCAGAAGCCAGACGGCGCGCCGGGGATCTCAAGAGCCACGAGGAACGACCCACGGGTCGCGGCGGGCGCCGCCACCTGCCACGTGTCGGTCAGCCACGGGCCGCAGGAGAAGAGACCCGTGGGTCGGCCTGGAGGCGAGGGGCCCTCGGGCTGTACGGGCATCGGAGGCGGCGGTTGGGACGGTTGGGGTGAGGGCGGGAGGGGAGACGCAGGTACAGGGGGCGGTGCTAATGGGGGAGGGGTTGGAGGGGATGGGGATGTGGGCAAGGAAGGTGGGGGCGCAGCCGGAGGTGATGGTGTAGGCGCGGGTTGGCGAGGGGGTGGTAGACGTGGGGATGGGGGAGGTGGTGACGGAGGAATGGGGGAGGGCTGGGACGGTCTAGGTGGGGAAGGGGGAGGGGGTGTGGGCGCAGGGCTGGGGGCAGGGAGGGGTGGTACTGCGGGATGAGGTGGGTTAGGACGCGGCGGTGCTGGCTGGCTAGGGTGGGTGGGGGCAGGGGGAGGTGGGTGTGAAGGGGGAGGTGGAGACATGGGCGGCGGTTGAGGGGAAGGTGATAAAGGCTGAGGAGGGCTTGGTGGCGGGGGCGAGGAAGGTGGAGGGCTGAGGGGTGGGGGGCTAGTGGGCGGTGGGCTGATGGGAGGCGGGCTGGTTGGTGGGGGCCTGACGGGTGGGGGACTGATGGGTGGAGGGCTGGCCGGCGGCGGGCTGTTCGGTGGTGGGCTTGTGGGAGGAGGAGACGTGGGTGGTGGGCTGACTGGCGGTGGGCTGACGGGTGGCGGGCTTGTGGGAGGAGGTCTGACGGGCGGAGGGTTGGTAGGCAGTGTACTGATTGAAGGAGGACTAGTAGTAGGGCTGGTGGGTGGGGGACTAACAGGGGGCGGGGTGATGGGGGGTGGGCTGGTAGGGGGCGGGCTGATGGGCGGCGGGCTGGCGGGAGGAGGCGACGTGGGCGGTGGACTGACAGGAGGTGGGCTGATTGGCGGTGGGCTCACAGGAGCAGTGCTCATAGAGGGCGGGCGGATGGGAGGAGGGCTACTTGGCGGCGGGCTGGCGGGAGGAGGAGACATGGTTGGTGGAGCACCAGGAGGCGGGCTGATTGGCGGTGGGTGGAGAGGTGGAGGGCTATGTGGCGGTGGGTTGCTGGGCGGAGGTGGGCTGATGGGGGGAGGAGACAAGGGAGGAGGACTCAGGGGAGGGGGGCTAACCGGGTTAGGGCTCAATGGAGGAGGGTTGCTGGGCGGTGGTGGGCTGGTAGGTGGAGGGCTTGTATGGGGCGGGCTGATAGGGGGAGGGCTGACAGGAGGGGGGCTCGTGGGAGGAGGACTGAACGGTGGTGGACTGGGAGGGGGGGGGCTGGTGGCAGGTGGGCGGGTGGGGGGTGGGGTTGTGGGAGGTGAACTAGTGGGGGGCGGACTAACGGGAGGCGGGCTGGTAGGGGGCGGGCTGACAGGTGGTGGGCTTATGGGCGGTGGGCTCAAGGGGGGAGGGCTCAGAGGGGGAGGGCTCATTGGCGGTGGGCTAATGGGCGGCGGGCTGATGGGGGGAGGGCTTATGGGGGGGGGGCTGACGGGGGGCGGGCGGGGGGGGGGGGGG
>VFQN01000697.1_pt1 | contig 60825 bp, 58 predicted proteins | sample 3512371 | NCBI WGS metagenome assembly VFQN01 (sample SAMN10412370, study PRJNA504923) | tailings metagenome | isolation source: Replicate 2 from Balatoc abandoned mine | place: Philippines: Itogon, Benguet | collected 2017-08-28 | reverse complement strand
TGAACAACTCCGCGCGATGACGACCGTCGTGGCAGACACCGGCGACATCGAAGCCGTGCGCCGCCTGAAGCCGGTCGATTGCACCACCAACCCCACGATCGTCCTGAAGGCGCTCGGCACGCCCATGTTTGCCGACACCGTCGCGGAGGCCATCCGCTGGGGCCAGTCGCAGGGCGGCAACCGTGAGGGCGTCGTCTCGGCCGTGGCCGATCGTCTCGCCATCTCCGTCGGTGCAGCCCTTGCCGAACTCGTGCCCGGCCGCGTCTCGACGGAAGTCGACGCCGATCTCTCGTTCGACACCGAAGCCTCCATCGCCAAAGGCCGCGAGATCATCAAGGCCTACGAGGCACGCGGCATCGCCCGCGACCGCATCCTCATCAAGCTCGCCTCCACCTGGGAAGGCATCCGTGCCGCGGAAGTCCTCCAGAAGGACGGCATCGACTGCAACCTGACGCTGCTCTTCAACAAGGCCCAGGCCATCGCCTGCGCCGATGCCGGCGTCTTCCTCATCTCGCCCTTCGTCGGCCGCATCCTCGACTGGCACGTCAAAGCCTCGGGCAAGACCTTCACTGCGGAAGAAGATCCGGGCGTGCTCTCGGTCCGCGCCATCTACGATTACTACAAGTCGAACGGCATCGACACGATCGTCATGGGCGCCTCCTTCCGCAACACCGGCGAGATCGAAGCCCTGGCCGGCTGCGACCGCCTGACGATCAGCCCGGCCCTGCTCGAGGAACTCGATGCGGCCGAAGGCACGCTGGAGCGCAAGCTCTCGCCGGAAAAGGTCGCCAAGGTTTCGCCGATCAAGCTTGACGAAAAGGCCTTCCGCTGGATGCTGAACGAAGACGCCATGGCCACCGAAAAGCTCTCCGAAGGCATCCGCGCCTTCGCCAAGGATCTCGGGAGCCTCCGCGCCATGATCGACAAGGAACTGAAGGCGGCGGCGTAAGCTGTTCGCTCCAAGACCATGAAAGCCGCCCAGTGGGCGGCTTTTTTTTTGCGCCTTAACCATAGAGTGACAAACGTCCTGGTCGGGCTCGCGGAGCCGCTGCCACACGCCTAGATTACATCGAGGTGAAACGGCGAAAGGATTTTGGCATGAAGCGTTTTCTGGCGGCGACGGCCCTGTTTTGCATGGCGGGATTTGCCGCGCCGGCGGCCGCGCAAGACGCCTTCGATGGCGAATGGCAGCAGGTCGCCTCGAATGCGGGCGAATGCCCGAGCTGCCGCATCACCATTCGCCAGACCGGCACATCGCTGCAAATCATCGCCAACAACGACTGGACGGCAATCGCGGAGACTGACGGGCGTGACGCTGCGGGAGGCGCCGGCTTCTGGAAACGGGGAACGCGGAAAACCTATTCCGGCAAGACTTTCGACATCCGCATCCGCCGCAATGCCGATGACAACCTTCTCATGAGGATGAAAATCGAGCCGATCCGCGGAGAAAACCGCACGATCAACGGTCTGTTCAAGCGGATCGAACGCTTGAAAATCTAGAAAGTGCGATCCACGACGACCGATGGAGATTTACGATCCTGGGTGCCTACAAACGTAGGTGGGCACCGTGTGACCAAGCCCACGGGCCGGGTCAGGGACAGCTCCCTTTGGATCGAGTATGGCCCCAGGGATTGTGGTTCCTGTCGGGAAGCGCAGATCGCCTCCGCTATATAGGCGCAAAGCGGCCGCTTCGCCAGTGGCAATTGTTTAGGTTCAGTTGACCGGCGGCTTGCCTGAGAGTTTGGCCGCCATGCCCTGGATCTGGCTCGTCAGTTCGCCGAGCGCCTGGGCGATGGCGTCTTCGCTGCGCGAGACCTCGCTCATCACGCCTTCTCGCCCCTTGCGCAGGTCCTCCGTCTCCGCCTCCAGCTTGCTCAGCCGGCGCTTGACGTCGTTGAGCTCGTCCATGACCATGATACCGGCCATGACGGTCAGGCGCTGGTCGCCGATCTCGCCGAACTGGCTCTTCAGGTGCCCGACATACTGATCGAAGCCGGAGGCGAGCTCTTCGAGATGCGCCTCCTGGCCCTCTTCGCAGGCCATGCGATAGGCCTTGCCATCGATCTGTACGGTTACCTGTGCCATGCGGGATTTCCTGACTGATTATCGATCGAGCACGGCCCGGATGGTTTCCATGGCCGTGACGAGCCGCCGGGAGACCTCGCGGTTGACCTCCTCCAGGCGGTTTGCACGGAATTCGGACTGGTCGAGCTCCTGGGCGAGCCGCGAGCGATCGGCATTGACACGCCGCACCTCGCCTTCGACCTCACCGTGGTCGCGTTCGCGGTCGAAGCGCATGTCGAGCGCATTGTCGAGGCTGAGTATCGCTCTGCGAAGCTCCTCGATCGCCGCTCTGACTGTTTCCCCGTTCGTCATAAAGCCTTCACCGGCACTCTCAAAAAACACGAATCGCCGCCGCCAGCGCCGGTTCTCTCCCATTGACAGTATTCAACTGCGGGCACGAGCGTCAACAGCACGGCCATCGCGGCGGGAAAGCCGCTGTGGATCAGCATCGCGGCGGGTTGCGCAAGGCGCCCGATACAGCCCCGTTGCCGCGGCAAAAAAGCCGCCGGAATCCCCCCGCAAAGGCCGGAAAAACCGCCGAATTCGTTGACTCCGACGGCTTACCTGCTATGTGTCACCCGCTTCCTAACCGATGCCGGAAACGGCACCGGCCCTGACACCCCGAAGAATACGGAACAGTCATGATCTCTCGCGAAAAACACGACCGGATGGCGAACGCAATTCGCTTCCTTTCCATGGATGCCGTGGAAAAGGCGAACTCGGGTCACCCCGGCCTGCCTATGGGCGCAGCAGACATCGCAACGGTTCTTTTCACCCGCTTTCTCTCCTTCGATCCGAAGACCCCGTCCTGGCCGAACCGCGACCGTTTCGTGCTGTCGGCCGGCCACGGCTCGATGCTCCTCTACTCGCTGCTTTATTTGACGGGCTACGAGGACATCACGATCGACGAGATCAAGAATTTCCGCCAGCTCGGCGCCAAGACGGCCGGCCACCCGGAATACGGCCATGCCGCCGGCATCGAGACGACCACCGGTCCGCTCGGCCAGGGCATCGCCAATGCCGTCGGCATGGCGCTTGCCGAGCGCAAGCTGCGCGACGAGTTCGGCTCCGACCTCATCGAACACTATACCTACGTTCTCGCAGGTGACGGCTGCCTCATGGAGGGGATCAGCCAGGAAGCAATCTCGCTCGCCGGCCACCTGAAGCTGAACAAGCTGATCGTGTTCTGGGACGACAACAACATCTCCATCGACGGCCCGATCTCGATCGCCGACTCGACCGACCAGCACGCCCGCTTCCGCGCCAGCGGCTGGAACACGATCGCTGTCGACGGTCATGATCCGGATGCGATCGCCGCGGCGATCGAAGTGGCTCAGAAATCCGACAAGCCGACCATGCTCGCCTGCAAGACGACGATCGGCTTCGGCGCCCCGAACAAGGCCGGTACGCACAAGGTGCACGGTTCGCCGCTCGGCGCGGACGAAATCGCCGCCGCCCGCAAGGCACTGAACTGGGAATCGGAAGCCTTCGTCGTTCCTTCCGACGTGCTTGACGCCTGGCGCCTTGCCGGCCTTCGCTCTGCCAAGACCCACAAGGAATGGGACGCGCGCCTCGAAAAGACGGACGCCGAGAAGAAGGCACAGTTCGTCCGCCGCTTTGCCGGCGATCTCGAGAGCAGCCTGGATTCGGCCATCTCCGCCTACAAGAAGAAGCTTGCCGAAACCAAGCCGAACCCGGCGACCCGAAAGGCTTCGGAAGACGCGCTCGAGGTCATCAACGGCGTTCTCAACGAAACGATCGGCGGCTCGGCCGACCTCACCGGCTCGAACAACACCAAGACGAGCCAGACCAAGTCGATCACCCCGACAGACTTCTCCGGCCGCTACATCCACTACGGTGTGCGCGAGCACGGCATGGCGGCAGCCATGAACGGCATGGCGCTGCATGGCGGCCTCATCCCGTATTCCGGCGGCTTCCTGATTTTCTCGGACTACTGCCGTCCCTCGATCCGCCTTGCCGCCCTGATGGGTATCCGCGTCATCCACGTCCTGACGCACGATTCCATCGGCCTTGGCGAAGACGGCCCGACGCACCAGCCGGTCGAGCACATGGCAGCCCTGCGCGCCATCCCGAACCTGCTCGTCTTCCGCCCGGCCGATGCCACGGAAACGGCCGAGTGCTGGCAGCTTGCCCTCGAAAGCCACAACCGCCCGTCCGCCATCGCGCTGACCCGCCAGAACCTGATGCCGGTCCGTCTGGAGTACGAGGAAGAAAACCTCTGCGCCCGCGGCGCCTATGATCTCGTCTCGGCCAGCGATGCCCAGGTGACGCTCTTTGCCTCCGGTTCGGAAATCGAGATCGCGGTCAAGGCGCAGCAGGCGCTGTCGGCCAAGGGCGTTTCGACCCGCGTCGTCTCGGTTCCCTGCTTCGAGCTCTTCGCCGAGCAGCCGGAAGCCTACCAGCAGGCGGTCATCGGCAATTCGCCGGTCAAGATCGCCATCGAGGCCGGCATCCGCCAGGGCTGGGATCACTTCATCGGTTCGGACGGCCTCTTCGTCGGCATGTCCTCCTTCGGCGCATCCGGTCCCTACAAGGACCTTTACAAGCACTTCGGCATCACGCCGGAGGCCGTTGTCGCTGCCGCGGAAGCCAAGCTCGCCTGAGTGCGTAGGGCGCGACCTGTCGCGCCCTCCCCCGCCAAACGTTTATTGATAGGGAGAGACCCCACATGACTGTGAAAGTTGCCATCAACGGCTTTGGCCGCATCGGCCGTAACGTTCTGCGCGCAATCGTCGAATCCGGCCGCACCGACATCGAAGTCGTTGCCGTCAACGACCTCGGCCCGGTCGAGACCAACGCGCATCTCGTTCGTTACGATTCCGTGCACGGCAAGTTCCCGGGCACCGTTACCGTTTCCGGCGACACGATCGACGTCGGCCGCGGCCCGATCCGCGTCACCGCGATCCGTGATCCGAAGGAACTGCCCTGGGGCGACGTCGACATCGCACTGGAATGCACCGGCCTGTTCACGACGAAGGAAAAGGCCGGCGCGCATCTCGCCAACGGCTCCAAGCGCGTCATCGTCTCCGCACCGTGCGACAATGCCGACAAGACGATCGTCTACGGCGTCAACCACAACACGCTGACGAAAGACGACCTCGTCATCTCGAACGCGTCCTGCACGACGAACTGCCTGGCGCCCGTCGCCTATATTCTCGACAAGGCCTTCGGCATCGAGAAGGGCTACATGACGACGATCCACTCCTACACGGGTGACCAGCCGACGCTCGACACCATGCACAAGGACCTGTACCGCGCCCGCGCCGCAGCCCTGTCCATGATCCCGACCTCGACGGGTGCCGCCAAGGCCGTCGGCCTCGTTCTGCCGCAGCTCGCCGGCAAGCTCGACGGCTCGGCGATCCGCGTACCGACCCCGAACGTCTCGGTCGTCGACCTGAAGTTCGTGCCGTCGCGCAACGTCACGGCTGACGAAGTCAACGCCGCCATCAAGGCCGCCGCCGAAGGCGAACTGAAGGGCATCCTCGACTACGTCACCGGCCCCCTCGTCTCGATCGACTTCAACCACGACAGCCATTCCTCGAACTTCGCTGCCGACCAGACCAAGGTCCTCGACGGCAACCTCGTGCGTATCCTGTCCTGGTACGACAACGAGTGGGGCTTCTCGAACCGCATGTCCGACACGGCCGTTGCCCTCGGCAAGCTGATCTAAGCAGAAACGCAAAACACCCGGGCAGCGATGCCCGGGTGTTTTTTCATGACCAGACACCAGACTTCCGGAGCGGCCCCATGACATTCAAGACCCTCGACAACCTCACCGATATCGCCGGCAAGCGCGTGCTCGTCCGCGTCGATCTCAACGTGCCCGTCAAGGACGGCAAGGTCACCGATGCAACCCGCATCGAACGCGTCGCCCCGACCATCCGCGAACTCTCGGAAAAGGGCGCGAAGGTCATCCTGCTCGCCCATTTCGGCCGCCCGAAGGGTGAGGTCGTCGCCGACATGTCGCTTGAACAGATCCTGCCCGCCGTCAACGACGTTCTCGGCAGAAAGGTTGGCTTTGCCGCCGATTGCATCGGCGAGCCGGCCGCCACCGCCATCGCCGCCCTGGCGAACGGCGATATCCTGCTTCTCGAAAACACCCGTTTCCACAAGGGTGAGGAGAAGAACAGCCCGGACTTCACCGCGGCTCTCGCCGCCAGTGGCGACATCTACGTCAACGACGCCTTCTCCGCCGCCCATCGCGCCCATTCCTCGACCGAGGGCCTTGCGCATCTGCTGCCCGCCTATGCCGGCCGCACCATGCAGGCCGAGCTGGAAGCGCTGGAAAAGGGCCTCGGCAATCCGGCCCGCCCTGTCGTCGCCATCGTCGGCGGCGCCAAGGTCTCCACCAAGATCGACCTCCTCATGAACCTTGTGAAGAAGGTCGATGCACTGGTCATCGGCGGTGGTATGGCGAACACATTCCTCGCCGCCCGGGGCACCAATGTCGGCAAGTCGCTCTGCGAGCACGACCTTGCCGATACCGCCAAGCAGATCATGATCGAGGCTGCGACCGCAACCTGCGCCATCGTTCTGCCGGAAGACGGTGTCGTCGCCCGCGAGTTCAAGGCCAATGCCGAGAACGAAGTGGTCGATGTCAACGCCATTCCGGCCGACGCCATGATGCTCGATGTCGGTCCGAAGACGATCGAGGCAGTCAACGCCTGGATCTCGCGCGCTTCGACGCTCGTCTGGAACGGCCCGCTCGGCGCCTTCGAAATCGCGCCCTTCGACACCGCGACGGTGGCTGCCGCCAAACATGCCGCCGCACGCACAAAGGAAGGCGCACTCGTCTCTGTCGCTGGTGGTGGTGATACGGTCGCGGCCCTCAACCATGCCGGCGTTGCCGACGATTTCACCTATGTCTCGACCGCCGGCGGCGCTTTCCTCGAATGGATGGAAGGCAAGCCGCTGCCGGGCGTAGATATCCTGCGCCAACAGAAATAATGCCAAAGCCCTTGCGCTTGGCGCTGGATCGCCTACATTCCTGACATCGTCAACGTTCAGAAAGGAAGGTGATCCAATGTCTAATGAGATTTCGGTCTTGGCTTCGGGCATGGGAATTGTGGTGAACGCAACGAGGCAGCCCTCGTTCTGATCACGCCTTCCTTCGGGTCTAAAGACCCGGGTCCACGCCGGACCAAACCTCATGGGGGCCACCTTCGGGTGGCCCTTTTGCGTTTCCGAGACGGCGCTGCCGCGCCGAACCGCAACGAAGGAGTGGTTTGCGGTCCTTTGATCTCGATCTGCCGGGCCTTTCCGGCAACGGCCTTGTCTTACGGACGGACCAGCACGGTCAGCATCATCAGGGCGATGGCGACGACGGCGATCTTCCAGAAATCCGCACGGCGTTTCAGCCCCGGCAGGCCGAGAGGCCGGATGAGATGCAGCAGCATGACGGCAAGCAGCAGGGCGGGAAGGATTTTCGACATGACGGCCTTTCTCCCCCCTTCCTGTCACACCTCAGACACTTTTCCAAGCGATCAGCACGAGACCTGAAATTCGTACGCCCACGTGCTTTGCATCTGGCAATCGCGGACAGGTGCGCTATTCCTTACCCATTGGCGAAACTCACGAAAACCTCATGCGAAAAAACCTCATATCCGTCTTCGCGCTTCTCATGGGCACGCTGTTCCTCTTTCTCGGGAACGGCCTGCACGGCCTGCTTCTGCCGATGCGCGGCGCCTTCGAAGGGTATGAGACGACGATGCTCGGCCTGCTAGGTACGTCCTGGGCCTCGGGTTTCGTTCTTGGCTGCCTTCTCGCCCCGACCGTCGTCAAGCGCATCGGCCATGTCCGTGCCTTTTCCGGTTTCGCCTCGCTGATCGCCATCATCGCGCTTCTGACGGGCATGCTGGTCGATCCGTTCTGGTGGATCGCGCTGCGCGCCGTCACCGGCTTCTCGATCGCCGGCACCTCGATGATCATCGAAAGCTGGCTGAACGAGCGCGCAACCAATGAAAGTCGCGGCCTGATCTTCTCGCTCTACATCGCCATCACCCTCGTCGGCACCGTCGGCGGCCAGATGACCGTGGCGCTGGGCGACGTGACGACGCCCCTGCTCTTCATGTTCGCCGGTATCCTCTATTGCCTTGCCATGTTGCCGACGACGCTCTCCACGGCCGCCTCGCCGCAGCCGCTGAAGCAGGTCAGGCTCGACATCCCCGCGCTCTACCGCACCTCGCCGGTCGCCAGCGTCGGCATCGTGCTGATCGGCATCGCCAACGGCGCCTTCGGCACGCTCGGCGCAGTCTTCGGCGCCAATGCCGGCCTCTCGCCCAGCACGATCGCCATCATGATGAGTGTCGCCATCTTCGCCGGCGCCGTGATGCAGCTGCCCGCCGGCCGCCTGTCCGACCGCGTCGACCGGCGCATCGTGCTCGCGGCGCTGTCCGCCATCGCCGCTGCTGCGGGTCTGTCGCTCTTCGTCTTCCAGCCCGCCTCGGTCACCATGCTTCTGGTGCTGACAGCGCTCTATGGCGCCATGGCGAACGCGCTCTACCCGATCGCCGTCTCGCACGCCAACGACTTCGCGAGCCCGGAAGACTTCGTCAAGGTCTCCGGCGGCCTTCTGCTGCTCTATGGCGTCGGCACGATCATCGGCCCGACGATCGGCGGCCCGATCATGTCGGCGGTCGGCCCCTATGCGCTCTTCATGGTCACCTGCTGGGCGCATATCCTGATCACCGCCTACGCCATCTTCCGCAGCCGGCGCCGCGCCGCAAAGCCGGCCGAGATGCGCGAGAACTACACAACCCTCAATCCCGGCACGCTCACCACGCCGGAAAGCCTTCAGCTTTCGCCCCGCGCCCTCGCCCAGCCGCAGGCCGCCGACGAGCAACAGGAGGAGCGACCCGCATGAGCTTTTTCGAAGACGACCGCCCGGCAAGGAAGATCGCTCACGAGATCGGCAGCGACCTCGCGCTGCTGTCCGTCGACGAGCTTTCCGCCCGCATCGACCTGCTGCGCGCGGAAATCGAACGGCTGGAGGCCGAAAAGCTGAAGAAGGGCGCCAGCCGATCGGCCGCGGAAAACCTGTTCCGGTAGGTGCGTCGGACCGCCGCAGCCTTGCCGAAAAGGCACAGACACAAGCAAACCGGCAATAGAGTTAACCGGCCATTAAGCCTTCCCTGTTATTACTTGAACATCCGGTCCTTCCGGGTTCAGACATTTTCACCCTTCGGGGTTCGGTCTGATTTTTCTCCCTGTTTTACCTTGAGAGCCGCTTTCCGCGGCTCTTTTTTTGTCTGCCGCGCCCACAAAAGGAACCTGTCCCGAAAGAATTGTGGAGATTAACCCTTTCTTAAGAATACCCTTGCGCGAATTAGGTTATGGGATCATCCTCACGACATAGACCGGCCGATTGGAACACCACGGGCCGACCTTCCGTTACCTGCATGTGATGCGTTCAACAGGGATGAAACCATGTCCGAAAGAGGATTGAATACCGTCAGCTTCGCTGGCCACGTTGCGTCGTCGGCGCAATTCAAGTCCCTGTACGCCGAAGGCATGGGTCTGGTCGAGGAGACCGCGAGCTATCTCGATGGCGTCGGCCGCCAGGCTTCCAAGGTGCTGCCCCGCATGGCCTCCGTGCTTTATGCGGCAGAGTCGATGCGCCTCACCACCCGCCTGATGCAGATGGCCTCCTGGCTGCTCCTGCAGCGCGCCGTCAACAATGGCGAGATGAGCCGCGACCAGGTGCTTTCGGAAAAGAACAAGGTCCGCCTCGACAGCTTCAACGTCGACAAGACCGCACCCGGCTGGAACGACCTGCCGGAAGCCTTCCGCGACCTCATCGAGCGCTCGCTGCGCCTGCAGAACCGCATCGCCCTGCTCGACCGCGAGATCTATCGCCCGCAGGAGGTGCAGACCTTCGCACCCGACAACCAGAACAGCGTGCAGGCCCAGATCAACCTGCTGCAGACGGCCTTCGGCAACAACTGAGCGACAGGCCAGACGTGACGATGGAGACCCGGCTCAGGCCGGGTTTTTTGTTGCACGGACCGCCCTCGCCTGCCCGCCGGGATCATCCCCTCCCAAAACGCAAAAAACCCGGCCGAAGCCGGGTTTTTCAAATTCGTCCGAAGCAGGCGGTTTAGAGGCCGAGGCCTTCGAAGCGCTTCTTGAACTTGGAGACGCGGCCGCCGCGGTCCATGAGCTGCTGGTTGCCGCCGGTCCAAGCCGGGTGCGACTTTGGGTCGATTTCGAGGTTCATCGTTGCGCCTTCCGAACCCCAGGTCGAGCGGGTTTCGTACTCGGTGCCGTCGGTCATCACAACCTTGATGGTGTGGTATGCGGGATGGATATCAGCCTTCATGACAACTTTCCTGCCTGTTCCGGGGGCCAATTGTCGCAACGGATTGCGACAGCGGGGCCAAAGACGTAAATGAAGCCGCGGTCGGTCGGACCTACGGCTTCCCAATTCGATGGCGAGCCTATACAGGAAGGCCGTCTGGATAACAAGAGCCGAAAGACAATTCGTGCCGGAAGGCGCTGGAAACGGGGGTATGGTGTCCACAGACAAAGAGCAGGGCGCACAGGAAAAATCGGCGCGCCGCAACATTCGTCCGCTGGGCAGGCTTGCTCCCTATATCGGCCGTTATCGCGGCCTCGTCGCCGGGGCGCTGGTGGCCCTCGTAATGGCCGCCGTCACCACGCTCATCCTGCCGCTCGCCGTCCGCCGTATGATCGACCACGGCTTCTCCGGCGCCGATGCCGGCTTCATCAACACCTATTTCATGATGCTCTTCGCGCTGGCCGGCCTGCTCGCGCTGGCGAGCGCCATGCGCTATTACTTCGTCATCACGCTCGGCGAACGCATCGTGGCGGACCTGCGCCGCGACGTCTTTTCCCATGTGACGAGGCTTTCGCCCGCCTTCTTCGACGTCAACCAGTCCGGCGAGATCGTCTCGCGGCTGACCGCCGACACGACACAAATCAAATCCGCCGTCGGCGCCACCGCTTCCGTCGCGCTGCGCAACCTCATCCTCTGTTTCGGCGCCATCGCCATGATGGTCTATACCAGCCCGAAACTCTCCAGCCTCGTCATCGCCGCCATTCCGGTGATCGTCTTCCCGCTCGTCGCCTTCGGCCGCTCGGTGCGCCGCCGCTCGCGCGAGGCGCAGGACACGCTGGCCGCTGCCTCCGCCTATGCCGGCGAGGCGATCGGCGCCACCCGCACGCTCCAGGCCTTCAACGCGGAAGATGCCGCCCGCGCCCGCTTCTTCGGTGCTGTCGAGCAGGCCTATGGCGCCGCACGCTCCGCCATCCGCGCCCGCTCGCTGCTGACCGGCTTTGCCATCGCCATGATCTTCGGCTCTGTCGTTGCCGTGCTCTGGTTCGGCGCGCGCGACGTGCTGGCGGGCACGCTTTCGGCCGGCACGCTCGGCCAGTTCCTGCTCTATGCGGTCTTTGCCGCCGGCAGCCTCGGCGCACTGTCGGAAGTCTGGGGCGAGCTTTCGCAGGCTGCCGGCGCTGCCGAGCGTCTCACCGAACTTCTGGCCGAGCCGCCCGCCATCACCGCGCCTGCGAACCCCGTGGCCCTGCCGCTGCCCGCCCGCGGCGAGCTCACCTTCCGCGATGTGCATTTCTCCTATCCCGCCCGCCCCGGCTATCGCAGCATCAACGGCCTGGACTTTGCAGTAAGGCAGGGCGAGACCGTGGCCATCGTCGGCCCCTCCGGCGCCGGCAAGAGCACGATCCTCTCGCTGGTGCTGCGCTTCTACGATCCCGATACCGGCACCGTGCTTCTCGACGGCGTCGACCTTCGTGCCGCCGATCCGGAAGAGCTGCGCCGCCGCATCGCGCTGGTGCCGCAGGACGTCACCATTTTTGCTGCGACGATCCGCGACAACATCGCCTTCGGCATGGCCGGCGTAAGCGACGAGGCCGTGCAGGCCGCAGCAAGGGCCGCACAGGCGGAAGAATTCATCGCACGGCTCGACAGGGGCTATGACACCATGGTGGGCGAGCGCGGCGTGACGCTGTCCGGCGGCCAACGCCAGCGCATCGCCATCGCCCGGGCCATCCTCAAGGACGCCCCGCTGCTGCTGCTCGACGAGGCGACCTCCGCACTCGACGCGGAAAGCGAAACGCTCGTCCAGAAGGCCCTCGACAGCCAGATGGGCAAGCGCACGACGATCGTCATTGCCCATCGTCTCGCGACCGTTCTGAAGGCCGACCGCATCCTCGTCATGGAGGCCGGCCGTATCGTCGAGGAAGGCACCCACCAGTCACTCATAAGGCAGGACGGCCTCTACGCCCGCCTCGCCCGCCTGCAGTTCGATCACGGTGGTCAGGCGTTCCTTGGAGAAGACCGCGCAACCGGCTGAATGCGGCCCCTTGCCTGACGGGCTGGGCGCCCTATCCTGAGGTGGCGGACTTCACGTCACCTCGGGAGGAAACCACGTGACATTTTCGACGCTCACCCGCCGGACCCTCATGGCCCTCGGCACCACCGTGCTTGCATCGTTGGCACTCGGCCAGCCCGCCAAAGCCCAGCAGTTCCCCGACAGGACTGTCACGCTTGTCGTGCCCTTCGCCGCCGGCGGCTCGACGGATGTCGTCGCGCGCATCATCGCGCAGAAGATGGGCGACATCCTCGGCCAGCAGATCATCGTGGAAAATGTCGGCGGCGCGGGCGGCAGCCTGGGGGCCGACCGTGTGGCGCGCGCCGAACCCGATGGCTACACGATCCTGATGGCGACCGTCGCCACCCATGCACTGAACCCGCTGATCCTCAAGACCAAGCCCTACGATGCGGAAAAGGACTTCGCGCCGGTCTCCTTGCTGGTCATCGTGCCGAATGTCCTGGTGGTGAATCCGGAGCTGCCGGCCAAGAATGTCGAGGAACTGCTGGCCCTGCTGAAGGCCGATCCGGAAGGGTACAGCTATGCCTCCTCCGGCAATGGCACGCCGCTGCACCTTTCTGGAGAGCTCTTCAAATCGATGGCCGGCGTCAGCATGCAGCATGTGCCCTACAAGGGCTCCGGCCCGGCACTGAACGACGTGATCGGCAACCAGATCCCGATCATGTTCGACAACCTGCCGTCGTCCTCCGGCCACATCAAGGCTGGTACGCTGCGGGCGCTCGCCGTCACCACGAAGGAGCGCGCCGCTTCGTTCCCCGACGTGCCGACGATCGCCGAAGCGGGCATTCCCGGCTACGAGACCTATACCTGGAACGCGCTCTTCGCCCCGGCCGGCACGCCAAACGAGGTCGTCACCAAGCTCAACGAGGCCGCCAACGCGGCGCTGAAGGATCCGGCCGTCGCCGAGCGCATGAAGGAGTTCAGCGCCACCATCGTCGGTTCGACGCCGGAAGAACTCGGCAAGCACGTCACGGCCGAGCTTGCCAAGTGGAAGCCGGTTGTCGAGGGCGCCAACATCCAGATGGACTAACGCTGCCTGTCCAAAGCAATTCCGCTTCGGCGGGATTGCTTCAGCGTTCGGTGAGTTTCAGTTCGATGCGACGGTTGGTTGCCCGCGCCGCATCATCGCTGCCTTCGGCGATCGGCTGGAACTCGCCGAAACCGGCCGCAACAAGCCGGTTGGCCGGAACGCCCCTGGAGATCAGGAACTTGACAACCGACGTCGCGCGGGCGGAAGAAAGCTCCCAGTTGTCGCGGTAGCGGCCCGTGCCCGACAGCGGCACGTTGTCCGTGTGCCCGTCGACGCGCAGCACCCAGTTGATCTCCGAGGGGATCTCGCGAGCAAGATCGAGCAGCGCGGTGGCAAGCTTGCTCATTTCCGCCTGCCCCGCCTCGTTGAGGTCGTTGCCGCCGGAGGGGAACAGCACTTCCGACTGGAAGACGAAGCGGTCGCCGACGATGCGGATGTTTTCCCGGTCGGAAAGGATTTCACGCAGGCGCCCGAAGAAATCGGAACGGTAGCGGTTGAGCTCCTGCACGCGCTGCGCCAGCGCAACATTCAGGCGGCGGCCGAGATCGGCGATCTTCGTCTGCGACGACTTGTCCTTGGCTTCGGAGGCCTGCAGCGCCTCCTCGACGGCGGCGATCTGGCTGCGCAGCGCCGCGATCTGCTGGTTGAGCAGCTCGATCTGGCTCATGGCCCGGGCGCTCACCTGCTTTTCCGAATCGAGCTCGCCCTCCAGTGTCGTGACCCGCGCATTGGCGGCATCCGAAACCCCAGCGCCACTGTCGAGCAGTTGCTGCAAGCGGGTACGGTCACTCTCCGACTGGGCAAGCGAGGCCTGGAGATTGGCTAGCGCATCCTCGAGGTCCTGCTTGCCGCTCTTTTCCAACGCCAGAAGCTGGGTCAGCTCGTTGATCTGGCTGGTCAGCCGGTTGAGCACGTCGTCCTTGCCGGAGATTTCACGGCTGAGGAAGAACTGCGCGAGCACGAAGACCGTGAGCAGGAACATGATGGCAAGCAGCAGCGTCGACAGCGCGTCAACGAAGCCCGGCCAGTAATCGACCGTGCGCTGGCTGCGCCGGTTGCGGGCGAGCGCCATCCTTATTCGCCCCCGGCCTTATGCACCTTTTCCGTCGTGCGCTCCGGCAGGCGCTCGACGGTCTTCTCGCCGCTGCGTGCGGCAAGCCGGTCGAGCGTGCGGCGCAGCGCTTTCGCTTCCTCCTGCTGTGCCTCGATCCAGTCGCGCAACATCTGCTGCTCGCTGCGCATGTTCTTGACGAGGCCCTGGATACCTTCGGCAAGGCTGGCCATGGCCGCGGTCGAACGCCCGGGCCCGCCCTCCTGCGCCAGCTTGAGGATCTGCTGGGCCAGCGCCTGCACGTCGGTGGAGGAGTTGGCCGCCATGTCGACCACCGGCTGCAGCTCCGAGCCGACATCGGTGACGGACGAAAGCCAGTTTTCCAGCTCCGTATAAAAGCGGTTCTGTGCGCGGCCGGCCTGAAGGTCGAGGAAGCCGAGAATCAGCGAGCCGGAGAGGCCGAAAAGCGAGGTGGAGAAAGCCGTTCCCATGCCTTCAAGCGGCGCGGAAAGGCCTTCCTTCAGCGCGTTGAGAATGTCGTTCGCCGTACCGGCACCGGCATCGAGTGACTGGATGACGGCGCTGATCGAGCCGATCGTTCCGAGCAATCCCCAGAAGGTGCCGAGCAGGCCGAGGAAGACGAGAAGGCCGATCAGGTAGCGGGAGGTGTCGCGCGATTCGTCGAGGCGCGTGGCGATGGAATCAAGGATCGACCGTAACGCCGTGGTCGAGAGCGCCACCGAATGACGCCGACCGATCAAAGCACGCATCGGCGCAAGCAGGACGGGATCGCGCCCGACCTTCTCGGCGCTGCCGGCCGCGCGGAACGAATTGAACCAGCGCACCTCCGGCCGCAGCGCCAGCACATGGTTGAAGACCAGCAGGATGCCGATCAGCAGAACGCCGAGAATAAGGCCGTTCAGGCCGGGGTTGCTGAGGAAGGCCGATTGCGCCTGGCGGAAGAGGATGGCGGCCACGAAGCCTACGATGATGAGGAAGATCACCATCGTCCAGAAGAAGGCCATGGGGCTTGAGAGTTTGTGGGGATAATCTTCCCCGGTCTCGGGCGACCCTCCCCAACCCGACAGCCCAAGCTTCGCCATGTCGTCGTCTCTCCGCTTCCTTGTCGGGCGGGAGACTAGAGGAAGATTGCGCCGAATTGAAGGGCTTAGCGGCAACAGCGGCGCGGAATGCGCCGCCCAATTGCGGGTCTTAGCGGGTCGGCACCGGGCGATGCACGACTTCGCTCAGCGCCTTGTGGATATATTCGTTGCCCGCGATGATCGTGCCGGTGTCGAGCATGGCGCTGCCGCCCGTCAGATCGGTTGCATAGCCGCCGGCTTCGCGAATCAGGAGAATACCAGCCGCCAGATCCCACGGCGCCAGATCGCGTTCCCAGAAGCCGTCGAAACGGCCCGCGGCGACATAGGCAAGGTCGAGCGCGGCAGAGCCGAGACGACGCATGCCGGCGACTTCACCCATCACGTGGCGCAGCTCGATAAGGAACTTGCCATGGTTGCCGCGGCCGAGATGCGGCACGCCGCAGCCGATGACCGCATCCGACAGGTTCTTACGGGCCGCAACGCGCAGGCGCCGATCGTTGAGGAAGGCGCCGCCGCCACGCTCGGCGGTGAAGAGTTCATCCGTCGCCGGGTTCAGCACCACGGCAGCAACGATCTCGCCGTTGCGCTCGAGCGCGATCGAAATGGCGAAGGCGGGAATGCCGTGCAGGAAGTTGGTCGTGCCGTCGAGCGGATCGACGATCCAGCGATGTGCCCCGTCGGTGCCGGCGATCTCTTCCGATTCCTCGCCAAGGAAACCGTAGGTCGGACGGGCCTTCATCAGGTCTTCACGGATCAGCTTCTCCGCCTTTCGGTCGGCCTGCGAGACATAGTCGCCCGGGCCCTTGAGCGAGACCTGCAGGTTCTGCACCTCGCCGAAGTCACGCGCGAGCGACTTGCCGGCCTTGAAGGCGGCCTGAACCATGACGTTGAGAAGAGCTGAACGAGCCATGTAGAAATAATCCTTCGGGAATGTCCGGCGCTTCGAAACGGCAGAGCCGCGGCGCGAAAGCACGCCGTGACCGGAATATGTGGCCTCAAAACCACAAATCCCCCGAAGTTTCAAGCCTTCGCCCCCTGCAACGGCTGCAATGCAGGGGGCCTGATGCTGCAAAGGGTAAACGGGACGGCCTCAGGAGCCGGACCGGTACTTGTTCGCCGCGTCGACTGCAGCCTTCTGTTGTGTGTCGCTGAGGCCGAGATAGAAGTCCTCGAGCGAGGGATCGTTGAGCCCGGCGCGGCGCGCCAGAACGAACCACTTGCCTGCCTCGACCGGATCGGCCTTCGTGCCGATGGCATGGATATAGAGCTGGGCGAGCTTGCTCTGGGCCACGGCATTGCCGCCGCCGGCCGCCCGCTTCAGCCACTTGAAGCCGGCCTCGTAGTCACGCTCGCCGCCCGTGCCGTTGACCAGCCACATGCCGAGATCGAGCTGGGCCGTATCGAAGCCGGCGCGCGCCGCGCGCAGCAGCCACTCACGGGCGCGCCTGGTCTTCTCCTCCGGCAGGTCCTTCAAACCGATATAAATCTGCGAAACGGCATATTGCGCATCGGCAATGCCCTGCTCGGCGGATTTTTCATAGTAGGGCAACGCGGCGCGCAGGCCCTTTTCTCCCGGAGAATCGGCCACCAGCACCTGTGCATAGTTGAACTGGGCGGAGGCATTGCCAAGCTCGGCCGATTTCTTCATCAGCTCGTCCGCCCTGGTGCGGTCTTCCTTCGAGCCCGAGCGCTCCATCAAGAGGATGGCATATTTGAACATGCCGGTCGGATCGCCGCCGCCTGCCGCCTGCTCATACCAGAACATGGCCTGTTCGCGGTTGCGCTTGACGCCGAGGCCGCGATCGAGGACCTCGGCCACCAGTGTCTGGGCTGCCGGATCGCCGAGCTGCGCGCGCGGCAGGGCCAGCTCCATCGCCGTCAGGTAGCGCCCGCGCTGGAAAGCGCCATACGCCTCGTCGATCTTCCCGGTAAAGGGTTTTTCCGCCGGCAATGCCGGCAGGTCCGCCCCCATGCGGTCGAGCACCGAGAGGCCGGTCGAAGGGCCATCGGCCGGCTTTTCCGTCTGCTTGTCCGTCTTCGCAGCAGACGCGTCATCGACAGATACCGGTTCAACGTCGGTCGCCGGATCCTTGGCGACCTCAGCACTACCGGCCGTGACGGACGGTCCCTTCTTCGCCGTTTCCGCAAGGGCGGGAATGGCCACGACGACACCCGCGGCGAGAAACGCCACCGGCGCGATACGGCAAGCTTGGATGAGAACGGCCCTGATCATGCGCGCCTACTATTGCTCAAACCGTGGCGCTTTTTCGTCAAGAAGCGCATTGACGGCGGCAACAACATGGGGCGCCTGCGCCGGATCGGCGAAAACCGCCCGGTCGAGCGCCACAAATTCCGCGCCCGTCTCGGCCGCAGCAAGCGCGGACTGCGGATCCGTACCGCCGAGCACGATGCAGGGAATCTCCACCATCGAGGCCCACCATTCGGCAAGCGCAAGGTTCTTCGGGTGCGCCTCCGGCTTGATGTCGCCACCGATCTTGCCGAAGAAGATGTAGTCGGGCTGCACCTCGCCGATCTCCAGTGCCTTGTGCCGGTCGGTCGCGTTGCCGCCGCCGACGATAAGTTTCGGCGTGAACTTCTCGACGGCTTCGCCGAGCGCCTCGAGCCCGCCGGTGATGTGAATGCCGTCGGCTTTCGCACGGCCAGCAACACGGGTATCGCCGGCAACGAGCGCTGCAGCGCCTGCCTGCTGGATGATTGGAACCAGGGTTTCGGCATGTTTCTGGAACTGGCCGTCGTCCAGCCCGTATTGCGGCAGGATCACCGAGGCGACGTCGCCGCCCTTCAGTGCGCCCTCCAGCATCGCGGCGCGGGCGGCAAGGTCCTCGCCCTCGGGGAGGATCAGCACCAGACGGCAGCGGGGTTCGGCATCGGACATGGATGAACTTCCTTAGAATACGGCACTCAGGCTCGTCATAACAGATCAAAGCGGATAGACGGAAGGACGAACAGGATCAATCGCCCTCCATGTCCATCGACCCCACCATCTACTATGCCGCCATTCCCGCAGTTCTCCTGGTCGGCTTGACGAAGGGCGGCATGGGCGAGGCATTGGCCCTGATGGGCGTGCCGTTGCTTGCCATGGCCGTTCCGCCGGTGCAAGCCGCCGCCATCCTGCTGCCCATCCTCGTGGTCATGGACTGCGTCTCGCTCTGGATCTGGCGCCAGCACAACGACCGCACGCTGCTCAAAATGCTGCTGCCCGGCGCCCTCGTCGGCATCGCGATCGGCTGGGCGACATCGGCCTATGTGCCACGCGACGCATTGCGCCTCATCATCGGCCTCATCACCGTGCTCTTCGTCGCCCGCTACTTCTACAACAGCTGGCGCGCACGGCGCGGCTATGTCGTCCCGGCGAAGCCGCACCGGCTGCTACCTGCCGCCTTCTTCGGCACGCTGTCCGGTTATGGCAGCTTCGTCGCCCATGCCGGCGGTGCGCCCTTCCAGGTTTACGGCCTGCCGCTGAAGCTGCCCCCGCGCGACTATACCGGTGCAGGCGTGCGCTTCTTCGCAATCCTCAACGCGATCAAGCTCGGCCCCTATTTCGCCCTCGGCCAGCTCGACACGACCAACCTGACGATTTCCGCCACGCTGGTGCCGCTCGCCATCGTAGCAACCGCTATCGGTGGTTTCCTCGTCAAGCGCATGAAGCCCGAGGTCTTCTACCCCTTCATGTATGCCATGGCCCTCATCGCCGGCCTGAAGCTCTCCTGGGACGGGGTTCTGGCCTTCCTCTAAGCCCGGAAATCCAGGGCCTTCGCAGCGCACAAAACGCTTGCCGCAAATGCTGCTTTGCCATAGCTTCCCGCCATGGCGCAACCGGACCCCTTTACGGCGATTGCCGACCCCAACCGCAGGTTCCTGCTGGAGGAGCTGCGCCGCGCGCCGCGTACGGTGAACGAGCTTTCCGAAGGTCTGCCGATCAGCCGCCCGGCTGTCTCGCAGCACCTGAAGGCCCTGCTCGACTGCAATCTCGTCAGCGTCAAATCCGAAGGCACGAAGCGCATCTACGCCATCAACGCGAAGGGCTTCGACCGGCTCAATCTCTGGCTCGACCAGTTCTGGGCGTAACGCCTTCGTCCCATCCTGAAACAGAACGCCCCGGCGCGTCATCATGGCGGCCAGGGCGTCTCGACATCTAATGTTTTCGTGTACCGGGAGCGGTTTCGCGAAATGGGCTCCTACCCTGGTCCTCCCATACAGACCAACTGTTCCGCGACCCTCACCCCTTCCGTAATTTTGGAAAAATCCCTGTCCTTTCAGTGAGACGAACCGCGAATGCGCTCGATCTCATCCTTGATGCGCAGCTTGCGACGCTTGATGTCTGCAATCGTCTGGTCCTCAGAGGAGGGCTGGTTCATTGCAGCGTGCAGCTCTGCCTCCAGAGCGAAGTGCTTCTTTTCGAGCGTGGCCAGATGAGCCTCAATCGTCATGTGACAGTTCCTTCCTTTTGCTTGCACCCGGTCATTTGCATGCCGGGTGATCCAGGTTGCAACAGAACTAGTGTGCCATGTCATTTTTCATTTGTCGAAGGCGAAAACGTGGCAAGGGATAACTTCCCGTTACCAGGGGTTTCGTGGTAGGAGCAGCCTTCATACAAGCTGGGGACCGCGGTTCTGCCGCGCCGCCGACGACGGGGAAAGAATAGCATGGCAGACCAGGAACAGGCTGAATTGCGGCTTGCCGCCGCACGGCTTCGCCAGGAGCACGAAGACTACGATGCCGCTATCAATGCAATGATCCAGGTCGGCTGCGAAGCCCTCAGAATCCAGCGCATGAAGAAGAAGAAACTGGTCCTCAAGGACAAGATTTCCAAGCTGGAAGACCAGATCATCCCCGACATCATCGCCTAACCGGACGAGACGCCTTGGACACCACAGAAACGCCCCCCGTCGCCATCATCATGGGAAGCCAGTCCGACTGGGAGACGATGAAAAACGCCGCCGATACGCTCGATGCGCTCGGCGTCGATTACGAGGCCCGCATCATTTCGGCGCACCGCACGCCAGACCGGCTCTACAGCTTCGCCCGCGGCGCGAGGGCGGAAGGCTTCAAGATCATCATCGCCGGCGCCGGCGGCGCCGCCCACCTGCCCGGTATGGCCGCGGCGATGACGCCGCTGCCGGTCTTCGGCGTTCCGGTCCAGTCCAAGGCGCTCTCCGGCCAGGACAGCCTGCTCTCCATCGTGCAGATGCCTGCCGGCATCCCGGTCGGCACGCTCGCCATCGGCAAGGCCGGCGCCGTCAATGCCGCCCTGCTCGCCGCTGCCGTTCTGGCACTGAGCGACCCCGAGCTCGCCCACCGCCTCGATGAATGGCGGGAGAACCAGTCGAACGCCATCGCCGAGTATCCCGTGGACGGCCCGCTATGAGCACACGCACGATCGGCATTATCGGCGGCGGTCAGCTTGGCCGCATGCTGGCCATGGCGGCTGCCCGGTTGAACCTGCGGACCGTGATCCTGGAACCGCAGGCCGATTGTCCGGCCGCGCAGGTCGCCAACGCCCAGATCATCGCAGCCTATGACGATCCGGATGCGCTTGCAGAGCTTGCCCGCGTCTCGGACGTCGTGACCTACGAATTCGAGAACGTGCCGGTCTCCGCCGCCGAGGCGCTTGCCGCCACCGTTGCGGTCTATCCGCCGTCGCGCGCGCTGGAGGTCTCGCAGGACCGGCTCGTCGAGAAGCGCTTCATCCGCGATTGCGGCATCCTCACCGCCGACTTCGCCGCCGTGGACAGCCAGGCCGAGCTTGAAGACGCGCTCGACCGCTTCGGCGGCGTCGGCGTGCTGAAGACGCGCCGCCTCGGTTACGACGGCAAGGGCCAGCGGCTGTTTCGTTCACCCGCCGAAGAGCGCGATGGCGCCTTCGAGGCACTTGGGGGCGTACCGCTGATCCTCGAGAGCCTTGTGCCCTTCGAGCGGGAAGTGTCGATCATTGCCGCACGCGACCGCGACGGCACGATCGCCTGCTACGACCCGGCGGAAAACGTCCACCAGAACGGCATCCTGCACACCTCGACCCTGCCCGCCCGCATCAGCGAGGCGACCGCGGACCAGGCCCGCAAGGCCGCACGCGCCATACTCGACCAGCTCGGCTATGTCGGCGTCATCGGCGTCGAGTTCTTCGTGCTGCCGGATGGCGGGCTCGTGGCCAACGAGATCGCGCCGCGCGTGCACAATTCCGGCCACTGGACGGAGGCGGCCTGCGTCATCTCGCAGTTCGAACAGCATATCCGCGCCGTCGCCGGCCATACGCTCGGCGACCCTCGCCGCCATTCGGATTGCGTGATGCAGAATCTCGTCGGCGACGATATCGAGGACGTTCCCGCATGGCTCGCCAGACCCGGCGTGCTCGTTCATCTCTACGGCAAGACGGAAGCCCGGCCAGGCCGCAAAATGGGGCATGTCACGCAAATTCTGGGCTGATGCGATTCCGGGAAAACTGCGCACAAAGGCCAAAAAAGCCGTCAGGGACGCTGGAAAACCAGCCTGTGTCGCGGAAAACCCGCCGCAAATGGTTGACAGCACAAAAGTGACAGGGTACATGCCTGCCAACCCGAAAGCGCGCCCGAAACGGCGCGTTTTTGATTGAGGAAATCCGGCGAACTCGAGTCGCCCTGCAATACGCGGATCAGAAAAATGAAGATCAAGAATTCGCTCAAGTCGCTCAAGGCTCGTCATCGCGAGAACCGCCTTGTTCGCCGTAAGGGCCGCATCTACATCATCAACAAGCAGAACCCGCGCTTCAAGGCTCGTCAGGGCTGATTGTCGCCGCGGTCGCCATCCTGCAATGGGATGTGGTGATCGAGAAATATCGATTTGAAGTTGGGCCATGGCGGTTTACAATAACCGCCATGCGCTTTTTTATTCTTTCAGTACTCTGCCTTTCCCTCTCCCTGATCGGTACCGCACCGACTGCCGCGCTTGCGCAGGCCGTAGAGGCATCCGTCGATCCAGCTGCATCCAGCACCTTCACGACCCCGGCGCAACGCCTCGACAAGCTCTTCAGCGAGCTGAAACACGAGGGAAACGCGGATAGCGCCCGCGGCATCGCCGACCAGATTCGCCGGGAATGGCAGGAGTCGGGTAGTGCCAGCATCAACCTCCTGATCCAGTGGGCCGACAAGGCAATATCCGAAGAAAAGAACGCCGCGGCGCTCGATTTCCTCGATGAGGCGATTCGCCTGAAGCCCGACTATGTCGAAGGCTGGAACCGACGGGCCACCCTGCACTTCAAGATGGGCAACTATCGCAAGTCGATGTCCGACATCAACCAGGTGCTGGCCATCGAACCGCGCCACTTCGGCGCACTCGCCGGCATGGCCGCGATCCTCGCGCAGTCGGGCCGGGACGAGATGGCGCTGAGAGCATGGGAGCGCTTCCTCGACATCTATCCAACCGAGCGGCAGGCGCAGAAGGAAATGGGGGACCTTGCCGAAAAGCTGACCGGCCAGCGGACATAACCTTCGGCAGTGAACCGGCACGACGCGGTTTTCGTAGATCGGTTACTTCCACCGCCTGAAACCGGACCCTGCCTTGCCCTCCGCCCTCCGCACCATGCTGACAGCCCTGCTCGCCCTCCCTTTCGCCCTTGCTCTTGCTGGCTACGCCTTCACGGCGTGGAAGGCACGAGCGATCGAGGCGGCATTCCCCAATATCGGTGAGCTGGTCGATGTCGGCGGCTTTCGCATGAACAGCGTGCTGGTGACCGCAGGCGCAGATGCCGATCTGCCTCCCATCGTCTTCATCCACGGCGCCAGCGGCAACCTGCGCGACCAGATGCATGCCTTCCGGACACAGCTGGAGGGCCGGGCGACCATGCTTTTCCTTGATCGGCCCGGCCATGGTTATTCAGAGCGCGGCGGGCCGGAAAACGCCTGGCCGGACGGGCAGGCCCACGCCATCGCACGCCTGATGGAGATACGGGGCATCGAGAGGGCGATCATCGTCGGCCACTCCTTCGGCGGCGCCATCGCCGCAAGCTTCGCATTGGAACATCCAGAGAAGACGGCCGGCCTGCTCTTCCTCGCCCCGGCCACCCACCCCTGGCCCGGCGGCATCGACTGGTACTACGACGTCGCAAAAATGCCCGTTCTCGGCTGGCTCTTCACCCGCATCGTCGCGCTTCCTGCCGGCCTGTCCCGCATCGACAGCGGCACACACTTCGTCTTCGCACCCAACAGGCGCCCCGACGGCTATATAACCGAGACGGCCCCCGCCCTTGTTCTGCGCCCCGACGACTTCCGCAACAACGCCACCGATGTCGCCAACCTCCTGGACTATGTCCGCCGCATCCAGCCGCGCTACAGCGCGATCCATACACCGACGGTGATCATAACCGGCGACACGGACGGTGTCGTCTACGAGGAGATCCATTCACGGGGGCTGGCGCATGACATAGCGGGATCGGAACTGGTCTGGATCCGCAATCTCGGCCACAAGCCGGACTATATCGTCACCGGTCTTGCAATCGAGGCACTGGAAAAGATCGCCGGCAAGCCGCGCGACCTCCAGGAATCAGCAAGGCGGGCCGAGGCCCGCCTTGCGAAAGATCACGAGGAATGATGGCTCAGACGCCGCTGACGCCGTCCGCCCCGATATAGGCGATACGCAGCATGTTGGTCGCGCCGGGCGTGCGCAGCGGCACGCCGGCCGAAATGATGATGCGGTCGCCCGGCTTGCCGAACTCTTCGGCGACGACGATGCGGCAGGCGCGGTTCACCATATCGTCGAGGTCCTCCGCATCGCCCGTGACGACGCAGTGCAAGCCCCAGACGACCGAGAGACGGCGCGCCGTCTCGATGACCGGCGACAGCGCCAAGACCGGCACATCCGGCCGCTCGCGCGCAGCGCGCAGGCCCGTCGTGCCCGAAGACGTGTAACAGACGATGGCCGACAGCTTCAGCGTCTCGGCGATCTGGCGGGCAGCCAGCGAGATGGCATCGGCGCCCGTTGCTTCCGGCGTCGAGCGCTGGGCATAGATGATGCCCGGATAGTGCGGGTCGCGCTCGACCTTGCTGGCGATCGAAGCCATGGTCGAGACGGCTTCGACCGGGTAGTCGCCCGAGGCGGATTCGGCCGACAGCATCACGGCATCGGCACCCTCGAAGACGGCGGTCGCGACGTCGGACACTTCGGCGCGGGTCGGCACCGGTGCGGAGATCATCGATTCCAGCATCTGCGTGGCGACGACGACCGGCTTGCCGGCGCGGCGGCAGGCGCGGATAAGCTGCTTCTGCAGGCCCGGAACGGCTTCCAGCGGCATTTCCACGCCGAGGTCGCCACGCGCCACCATGAGCGCGTCGGACAGTTCGATGATCTCGTCGATACGCTCGATCGCCTGCGGCTTTTCGATCTTCGACATCAGGCCGACGCGGCCGCGGGCCACCTTGCGCACTTCGGCAAGATCTTCCGGGCGCTGGATGAAGGAAAGCGCCACCCAGTCGACGCTGCCGGTAGCCAGAACCGCATCGAGGTCGACACGGTCCTTCTCGGTCAGCGCGCCGACACCGAGCAGCGTGTCGGGCAGGCTGACGCCCTTGCGATCGGAGATCTTGGTACCGGAGACGACCGTGCAGACGATGGACTTGCCATCGGAGGTTTCGGCGCGCAGATGCAGCTTGCCGTCGTCGATCAGCAGGCGATGGCCGGGTTTGACGGCTTCGAGGATTTCCGGGTGCGGCAGGTAGACGCGTGTGTTGTCGCCGGGCACATCCTTGTTGTCGAGCGTGAAGGTCTGGCCGGGCTTCAGCTCTTCCGAGCCGTTGGCGAACTTGCCGACGCGCAACTTAGGCCCCTGGAGATCGGCAAGAATGCCGATCGGGCGACCACAGCGGGCTTCCACCGCGCGAATGCGGCTGATCAGCGTGCGCATCACGTCGTGGCTGGCGTGGCTCATATTGATGCGGAACAGATCGGCCCCGGCCTCATGCAGCTTCTGGATCATCTGCTCATCGGACGATGCGGGTCCGAGCGTGGCGAGGATTTTGACTTTTCTGTTCCGTCTCATCAGTTCTGGCTTTCCTGGGTCCCTGGCGTATCTGAGAGCTGCACCATCCAGCTCCCCTGTCGGCCCGTGTCATATTCCTTGAAGCCCATGCGCTGGAAACCGCGTGCGAAACAGTCCTGCACGCCGGTGATCTTGAACTCGTTCTCGGCGACGCACATGTTGACGTCACCGGTCCAGCGGCCGCCGCGAGCGGCGTCTTCGGCATAGAGATAGTAGTAGCGCGATTGCAGCTCACCCTCGATCAGCGTGGCGCAGGTGGTCGCGGGAACCTGCCACCAGCCTTCGGTCATCCAGCCTTCCTTGGCACGGTAGCCGATAGCGACGCCGACAAGGTTCTGTGTGCCGTTGCACACGCGGAAATCGGCTTTCGCCGTATCCGGCACGGACAGGGCGGCAAAGCCGGCAAAGGCGAAAAGGCCGGCCTGGAAGAGGCCGCGGGCTTTCGGGAAAAACGGGCGATGGCTCTTGGCTCTCACGGCTTCCGATGCAACTCCGTTGATTTGAATAAGCGCTTTCTTGCGACGGCAGGGCATGAATGTCAACGCAACACTAATCGATTACAATTTCACGACAGGAGAAGGAATCTTTCCTGAAAGGCGAGAGGCTGCGCTTGCGGCTCCCATCGCCCCATGCGATCAGTCGGCATGAGCGGCGCAATTCGGCAAAAGGCATGCAGGATCACTCCCCCTTCGAAATCATTGACGGCGACCTCGGCCTCGGGCTCGTCATCCTGGCGGACCACGCCACCCATCATCTCCCCCAACGCTATGGCCGCCTCGGCCTGCCGGACAGCGCCTTCGAGCGCCATATCGCCTACGATATCGGCGTCGAGGGCGTGGTGCGCGGCCTCAATGCCCGGCTGAATGCGCCGGTCGTCATGAGCCGCTTTTCCCGTCTCCTGATCGACCCCAATCGCGGCGAGGACGATCCGACACTCATCATGCGCATTTCCGACGGCGCGATCATTCCAGGCAATCACCCAATCACATCAGAAGAATGGCAATACCGGCTGGAAACCTTCCATCGCCCCTATCACGATGCCGTGTCCCGCACGATCGGCGCCGTTGCCGACAAGACCGGCAAGGCGCCGCTCGTCCTTTCCATGCATTCCTTCACGCCGGCCTGGAAGGGTGCCGCCCGCCCCTGGCAGGTCACCGTGCTCTGGGACAGCGATCCCCGCGCCGTGCACCCGCTGCTGGCGGCGCTTGAAGCGCCCGGCGACGTCGTGGTGGGCGACAACGAGCCCTATGACGGGGCGCTGCGCGGCGACACGATGTTCCGCCACTGCATGAAGCCCGGCATTCCGCATGCCCTCATCGAAATCCGCCAGGACGAGATCGGCGATGCGGCAGGCATTGCCCGCTGGGTGGAGCGCCTCGCTCCGGTCTTCGCCCGGTTGAATGCGGACGAGACGCTGCACACCTATGCCGTATTCCCCTCCCGCACGGGACCCTATTGAGGCCAAGACGATGACCGAGCTCAGCAAGGAACAGCAGACCGAGTTCGAGGCCGCCGCCTTCCGGCGCCTCCTCAAGCATCTCGGCGAGCGCAGCGACGTGCAGAACATCGATTTGATGAACCTCGCCGGCTTCTGCCGCAACTGTCTGTCGAACTGGTACCGCGAGGCGGCGAACGAAGCGGGCGTGCCGCTCGACAAGGAGGCGTCCCGCGAGATCGTCTACGGCATGCCTTACGAAGAATGGCGCGCGCGCCACCAGCGCGAGGCGAGCGAGGCACAGAAGGCCGCCTTCGAGGTGAACCGCCCGAAGGAATGAGCCTTACCCCCGTGAAAATCGGCGGGAGGCCTTGATCTTGCCGGAAGTTCGCGGCAAGTCACGGCCTTCGAATTTTATCCCACCCAAGGAGAAGACCATGTCGGATGCCCACGGCGTCGCCCGCGACCAGCTTCGCGCGTTCATCGAGCGCATCGAGCGCCTCGAGGAAGAAAAGAAAACCATCGCCGACGACATCAAGGACGTCTATGGCGAAGCCAAGGGAACCGGCTTCGATGCCAAGATCCTGCGCAAGGTCATCCAGATCCGCAAGCAGGACAAGGACGAGCGCATGGAGCAGGAAGCCATCCTCGACACCTACCTGCAGGCCCTCGGCATGATCGAACTTCCACCGGAAGCGTGAGCCGTCTCCCTCTTTTTTGGCCATGCTCGGGTCAAGCCCGGGCATGGCGGCTGAGAAGAGGCAAGGTCAGACCACAAAAAACCCGCCGGATCGCTCCGGCGGGTCTTTTATTGGAATGATCGGCGAACCTTAGTTCTCGGCGTTCTGGAACTTGCGCACTTCCATGAAGTTGACGGCGGTTCCGCTGAAGCGGCCGGCATCGATCGATTTGCCTTCCGACTGGAAGCCGGCCATGTAGACCGTCGTCGGCGCGGCCCGCAGCGTACGGCTGACGAAGCGCGGCGCCTTGACGGGCTTCGAGAGCGTCGCGACACGGCCCTGGGTCAGTGCCCATTGCGAGATGATCTTCTGCGTCAGCTTCGGCTCGGTGCGGATGGCACCGCGGCTTGCCGCATCGGCATCCTTCTTCTTCGGACGGCCGCCCTTGGACATCGTCTCTTCCGCCGGCTTGCCGTCGAAGGCGTCGAGCCCGGCCAGCGAACGCGTGCCTCCGGCATTGGTGGAGACGAGCGCCGCCATTTCGACCGGACCGCCGGCAGTGCCATCCGTCGTCGGATCGGCAAGCGCGGCAAGCCCGGAGCGATCGGCAGCGGTCGGCAGCGCGACATCAGCTTCCGCAGCCGCCATCAGCGCGGTCTGCGTCTGGTCAAGCGAGACCTCGGGACGCAGGCCCGGCACTGGAACCATGGCCAACTCCTCCGCATCCTCGACGGCCGCTTCGGCGGTCATGACCGCACCAGGCTCGGCATCGCCGGGCTCGGTGCGCGCACCGAGCATGACGGGAAGCGGGATCTTGTAGGTCGCAAGGTCCTCGAATTCAGGCTTCTGCTCTTCGGTCGTCGCCGCTTCGAGGGCCGCAACGGCGCCGCTCGTCGTCGGAGCGACAAGGGCAAGCTCGCTCGTCGTCTCGGCGGCCTTGAAGGCGGGGCGGCTGCCCGGCACCGGCGCGTTGAAGGCAAGCTCCGTCTCGGCTTCCGCCACGACCGGCTTCTTTTCTTCGACGACCTTCGCCTTCGCGCCCGCACTCTCGCCGCCTTCATCGAAGCTGTCGGCAATGGTGGCGCTGCTGGCGATCATTTCGGGTTCTTCATCCTCGTCGCCGCCGCCGCCGAAGAGAGCGGCAAGGAAGCCGCCCTTGCGCTTGGACGCGGTCGGGCTCGAGCCGCCGCCGGCCACCTGGATCGAGTCCGCGCCGACGCGGCGCTTGTAGTCGGCCACCGCCTGCTGGTAGCCGGGCAGCGGCTTGCCGTCTGTCGGCACATGCATGGTCTTGCCGTCGGGGAAGAGGCGGGCAAGCTCCTGGCGGCTCATGCGCGGCCAGGCGCGCACGCTGCCGACATCAAGATGCACGAAGGGCGAACCGGAGGTCGGGTAATAGCCGACGCCGCCGACCTGGAACTTCATGGCGGCCGCGCGCAGGTTGGCGAGCTTCACGCCGGGAATATAGAAGTCCATCGCCTTGCCGAGCATGTGCTGGCTCTTCTTCGCCACACCCTTGGAGCGCGAACGCAGCATGCCGTTGGTTGCCGGCGAGCGATAGGCAGAGACGACGTTGATGTAACCCTTGCCGCCGACCTTCTGGTAGACTTCCCACACGAGGTCGAGGAGCCGCGGATCCATCTTCGTCGGCTCGTTGCGGCGCCAGTCGCGCAGGAACTGGTTGATCTGCTTCAGGCCGCGCGCATCGTAACGCCCGTTGCGCTTGAAGGTGATCTCGGCCTTTTCCTTGGTATGGATGAAATAGAGCTTGAGCGTGCGGTTGCCGCTCTCGGCCTGGACCGTCGCGGGAATGGCCGTGGGCAGAATGAGGGCAGCAGACAGCACAGCCGTGGACAATGCCTTAGGCAGCTTTTGCAACACTGTCTTGCAGAGGCTGCCCAGGGAGGCCCCGGGGCGCTTCATCGATGCGAACAAATTTGCCAACTCTTTCCCCGTCCGAAGGACAACGAACGTCCGTTATCCCAGATGACTGCCAATTGCGGTGAGAGCATGGCAAATACGCCACACTCGTCGTTGCGCACCCGTTATAGTGAACAATCCACTAACAGGGAATAAACGGCAATCGAGAAATCGCAAGTGGCCGGGATTCAAGGGGTTTTTACGCAGCTTCTTTCAACGGATCGTCCGGGTCGATGCCATAATCCTTCAGTTTGCGATAAAGAGTCGAGCGGCCGATGCCCAATTTGCGGGCAACCTGGCTCATCTGGCCATGATAAAACTTCAGGGCAAAGCGGATCAGTTCCTCCTCCACATCGGCCAGCTTGCGCACGTGGCCGCCCTTGTCGACGCTGGCAATGGCGTTGTCCGGCCCGGTTTCGACGCTTGCCGAATCGTTCGGGCGAAAGTCCGGATAGACGCTGGGCAGGCGCGTTTCGGCGGCCGGCTCGGGCAGACGCTGGCTCGCCGATTCCCAGGTGACGACGCCGTCTTCGGCAAGGCCGTAGCCCGGAACCTGTGCGGCGATCTGCGGAAAATCAGCGGCGGTGAGTTCTGCGCCTTCCGAAAGCACGACGGCACGGAAGATGGCGTTTTCGAGCTGGCGGATGTTGCCCGGCCAGTCATAGGCGGTCAACAGCGCCATGGCGGCAGCGGAGACGCCAAGCGGGCGGGCGAGCTTCTGTTCGCCGGCAAAGCGCTGCACGAAGGCACGCACCAGAACCGGGATGTCCTCCTTGCGCTTGCGCAGCGCCGGGATCGTCACCGGGAAGACGTTGAGGCGATAGTAGAGGTCCTCGCGGAAGCGACCCTCGCGCACCTCGTTGATGAGGTCGCGGTTGGTCGCAGAGATGAGGCGGACGTTGACCTTCTGCGGGAAGCGGGCGCCGATCGTCTCGATCTCTCCCTGCTGCACCGCACGCAGAAGCTTCACCTGCACTTCGAGCGGCAGGTCGCCGATCTCGTCGAGGAACAGCGTGCCGCCGTCGGCTTCCATGAACTTGCCGGTATGGCGCTCCGTCGCACCGGTGAAGGCGCCCTTCTCGTGGCCGAACAGGATGCTTTCGACGAGATTGTGCGGGATCGCACCGCAATTGACGGTAACAAAGGGCTTTTGCGCCCGGTCGCTGGCCGCCTGGATGGCACGCGCGACCATTTCCTTGCCGACACCCGATTCGCCTTCCAGCACGACGGGGATGTTCGACTGGGCGGCGCGGCGGCCAAGCTCGATGACGCGCAACATTTCGGGGCTGGCCGAAACGATATCGTCGAAATGTACGGCCTCGCTGCGACCTCGACGCCCGCCCCGGCCGCGGCCTTCGCGCTGGTCCATCTTCAGCGCATTGCCGACGGCAACGTTCAGCCGCTCCGGTGAGACCGGCTTCACCACGAAATCGAAGGCGCCGGCGCGCATGGCCATCACGACCGTCTCGATACCGCCCTGCCCCGTCTGCACGATGACGGGGATGGTGTTCTCCCGCTCGGAAAGCGCATCGAGGAAGGCCGAGCCGTTCATTTCCGGCATCATCAGGTCGAGCAGGATCACATTGATCAGACCGCCCTTGCGATCGAGCAGATCGAGCCCCGCACGGCCGTTTTCCGCCATATGGGCGACATGGCCGGAGCGCTCGATCATGTTCTTCAACAGCCTGCGCTGGACAGGATCATCGTCGATGACAAGAATATGGGCCGTCACTGGAACCTCCTTGCCTGAAGCGTGCGTCATGCACGCCCAAGGGAACTCAACACCAGGGGACCATGGCAGAAAGGGTTGAACATGCCGTTTTGAGAAAGGCTTGCATTTTAACCAACGCCGACGCAAGCAAGGGGCCGATCCGCCCACCTGCCCGCCCACCTGGAAGAGAGACAGACGATGACCCGATTTTTCCAATCCCCCCGCATCGACTTCGCGCCGGCGGACGCCGCCGCCAGCGCCGAACTGGGCGATCTTCCCGGCTGGAATCTTGCCGATCTCTATTCCTCGCAGACCTCCCCCGAATTTCAGGGCGACATGAAGAAGGCAGAAGCCGGCTCGCTCGCCTTCGAGACAAAATGGAAGGGCAAGCTGGACGCCGCGACGGAAAAAACCGGCGACGACGGCATCGGCGCGGCCGTACGCGAATTCGAGGCGCTGGAAGACGTGATGGGCCGCCTCATCTCGTTCGCCGGCCTTACCTATTTCACCAACACGACCGATCCGGCCAACGGCAAATTCTACGGCGACATCCAGTCCAAGCTGACCGATCTCGGCGCGCATCTGCTGTTTTTCTCGCTTGAACTCAACAGGATAGCGGACGAGCGCATCGAAGCGGCGCTGGCGAAGGACGCGCTTGCCGCGCATTACCGCCCCTGGATCGAGGACCTGCGCAAGGACAAGCCCTACCAGCTCGACGACAAAACGGAACAGCTTTTCCTCGAAAAATCCATGACGGGCGCGGCGGCCTGGAACCGGCTCTTCGACGAGACCATGGCCTCGCTGCGCTACACGATCGACGGCGAGGAAGTGCCGCTGGAAATCGCCCTCAACCAGCTCCAGTCGCCCAACCCGGATGACCGGCACAAGGCGGCGCAAGCGCTGGCAAAAACCTTCAAGGACAATATCCGCACCTTCACGCTGATCACCAACACGCTCGCCAAGGACAAGGAAATCGCCGACCGTTGGCGCGGCTTTTCCGACATCGCCGACAGCCGGCATCTCGCCAACCGCGTCGAACCCGAGGTCGTTGCAGCCCTCGCCGCGGCTGTGCGCGAAGCGTATCCGCGCCTCTCGCACCGCTACTATGCGATGAAGGCAAAATGGCTCGGAATGGAGCAGATGGAATTCTGGGATCGCAATGCGCCCCTTCCCGAGACACCCGACGCAATCATTCCGTGGAGCGAGGCGCGCGATACCGTGCTGTCAGCCTACAGCGCCTTCGCGCCCGAGATGGCCGATATCGCCCGAGAATTCTTCGACAAGGGCTGGATCGACGCGCCGGTGCGCCCCGGCAAGGCGCCGGGCGCTTTCGCGCATCCGACGGTACCCTCCGCGCACCCCTATGTGCTCGTCAACTACATGGGCAAGCCGCGCGACGTGATGACGCTCGCCCACGAACTCGGCCATGGCGTGCACCAGGTGCTGGCCGGCGGCCAGGGCGCGCTGATGGCCTCGACGCCGCTGACGCTTGCCGAGACCGCCTCGGTCTTCGGCGAAATGCTGACCTTCCGCAGTCTGCTCGACAAGACCAAGGACAAGCGCGAGCGCAAGGCGATGCTCGCCCAGAAGGTCGAGGACATGATCAATACGGTCGTGCGCCAGATCGCCTTCTACGAATTCGAACGCAAGGTGCACACCGCCCGCAAAGAGGGTGAACTCACCTCCGACCAGATCGGTGAACTCTGGCTCTCCGTGCAGGAGGAAAGCCTCGGCCCGGCGATCCGGATTTCCGAGGGTTACGAGACCTATTGGGCCTACATCCCCCACTTCATCCACTCGCCCTTCTACGTTTACGCCTATGCTTTCGGCGATTGCCTCGTGAACTCGCTCTATGCCGTCTACAGCCAAGCCGAAGCCGGCTTCCAGCAAAAATACTTCGACCTGCTCAAGGCCGGCGGCACCAAGCACCACACCGAGCTGCTGAAACCGTTCGGCCTCGATGCGAGCGATCCGTCGTTCTGGAGCAAGGGATTGTCGATGATCGAAGGGCTGATCGACGAATTGGAAGCGCTTGATAAGGCCTGATCTCGAAAGAAGAAGCCGCGCATGACCGACCGCGAACGCTTTGTGCTCCTCAGGGACGACCGCGAGGACCGGACGGTGGTTTTCGCCGAGCCGCTTGGCCTCGTCACCGTGCGCGATCGCGCCGGCTTCGAACCCGCCTTCGCGGCCTTGCAAGCGGCACATGACAACGGCCACTGGATCGCCGGCTTCATGAGCTATGAGGCCGGCCATCTCTTCGAGGAGAAGCTGGCGCCCTTCGCGCCGGAGAACCGCCCGACGCCGCTGATGAGCTTCGGCATCTTCGAAAAGCCGGCGGACGACCATCCACTGGCAAGACCGCGCCAGCGCACGGAAAACGAACCCTTCCTCACCGAGCCGAAAGCCGGCTGGGATTTCGAGACCTACCGCAGCCGCTTCGGCCGCCTGCACCGGCATCTGAGGGAGGGCGACTGTTACCAGGCGAACCTCACCATGCCGATCCGTGCCCGCTGGACCGGCGATCCGCTCGCCGCCTTCTGGTCGCTGATCGAACGCCAGCCCGTGCGCTACGGCGCCTTCGTCTCGCTCGACGGGCCGCTTCTCCTCTCCCGCTCGCCGGAACTTTTTTTCGATATCGACAAGGACGGCTGGATCGAGACGCATCCGATGAAGGGCACTGCGCCGCGCGGCGCCAATGCGGCGGAGGACGCAGACATCATCGCCGCCATGCAGGCCGATCCGAAATCGCAGGCGGAAAACCGCATGATCGTCGACCTCCTGCGCAACGACATCTCGCGCATATCAGAGGTCGGCACGCTCACCGTGCCCAAACTCTTCGCCGTCGAGACCTATCCGACCGTGCACCAGATGGTCAGCCATGTGCGGGCGAAACTGCTGCCCGACATCTCGATCCGCGACATCTTTGCCGCCCTCTTCCCCTGCGGCTCGATCACCGGCGCGCCGAAGATGAGCGCCATGAAAATCCTGCACGACCTGGAGGATGGTCCGCGCGACGCCTATTGCGGCGCGATCGGCGTGATCGCGCCCGACGGCACCATGCGCTTCAACGTGGCGATCCGCACCGTCTCGATCTTCGAAGAAGGCGAAGCGGTCTTCAATGTCGGCGGCGGCATCGTCTTCGATTCGACCGTCGAAGCGGAATATGAGGAGTGCCTGCTGAAGGCGCGCTTTGCGGTGGGGGATCAATGGATCTCTCGCTGATCGAGACCCTGCGCTGGGAACCCGGCACCGGTTTCCTGCGGCTGGAACGGCATCTGACGCGGCTCGCACATTCGGCGAGTGTGTTTGGACTGAACGGCGCAGAGGAGGCGCGGCAGGCCCTGCTAACGGCGCTCGCCGCTCCTGCCCTGCCGGGTATCTCGCCTCTGCGCATCCGTCTCGAACTTTTTGCCGGCGGCCGGATCGACGTGCAGACGGCTCCGTTCACGCCGCTCGCGCCCGACGCGATCTGGCGCCTGAAAATCGCCAGAACCCGCCTTTCGTCCGTGGATCCACTGTTGCGCCACAAGACCTCGCGCCGCGCCGCCTATGCCGCGGCCCGCGCCGAATTCCCCACCGAGACGGCAGACGAAGTCCTCCTTCTCAACGAACACGGTATGCTTTGCGAGGGCACCATCACCTCGCTCTTCCTGGATGACGGCACGGGTATCCTCAAGACACCGTCGCTCGCCTGTGGCCTGCTGGCCGGCGTGCTGCGACAGGAACTGCTGGAAAGCGGCAAGGCAGCTGAGCAGATCCTGCGGCCGGAAGACTTCGGCGAGGGCACGGTCTTCGTCGGCAATTCCCTGCGCGGGCTCATCCGGGCAACGCTTTCATGAAAACACCCGCCTACACGCCCTATGATGGCTCTGCCCGCCTCTTCACCATCGGCCTCGGTCCGCTCGACCCTGCACGCTGGATCGAACCGGATGGCGATCTCGAACGCTACCTTCTCGAAAAGGACCGGCTGATCGCCGACCAGCGTGATGTCGTCTTCGTGGAAGAGGTCGGCACGCGTGCCGCACAACAGGAGGTTCTCGACCTTCTCGCGGAACATGTGGCGACGCAGCATCCCGCATTCTATCGCCGCGAAGGATCGGCGATCGCCACTGATGCGCGCACCATTTCCCTCGACGCCGACGACGCGCCGCTTGTCACCGCCGGTGCGCTTGTGCAGGAGGACCTCGTGCTGATGCGGCGCGACGAAACAGGCTGGCGCCTTGTCGCCGGTTACGTCGCCTTCCCCTCCTCGTGGTCCCTGCCGGAGAAATTCGGCCGGCGGATGGAGGATATCCATGCGCCCGTACCGGATTTCGGCGAGGGTACGCGCAATGCCCTTCTGATCAACCGCATGTTCGACAATCTGAAGGTCGAGCAACCGGTCTTCCGCTTCAACTGGTCGATCAATCCGGATGCCGACCTGCACTACCCTGCGTCCAAGGCCCATGGCGCCCTGCCGGACGGGCACGCACTGTCGCTCGAGACCACCTTCGCCCGTGTCGAGCGACAGACGCTGCGCAAGCTGCCGGTCTCCGGCGACATCCTCTTCACCATCCGCATCTATACCGATCCGCTTGCCGCGCTGCGCACCTTGTCCGATGCGCGGAAGATTGCGCTCGTCTTTGCCGACCAGCTGGAAGCGCTGAACCTGCCGCAAGCGACCTACAAGGGGCTCGCCACGAAAAGGGCGGCGCTGGTGGCGGAATTGCGGGCGGTTGCGGCCAGTTAAGAATATCACGACGGAAAACCACGGCCGCCCTTTATTGTGACAGAAAACTGTGCTCTAGCGCTGCCATATTATGCTATGGGGCCCGTCGAGACCCTGATTTTACAGCAAAAGCGGCCGTCCGCAGGAGAACCAAATGGCAGACAGCACCTATCCGGTTTATGGCGAGATCACCGGCCCGATCGTGATGATCGGCTTCGGCTCCATCGGGCGCGGCACGCTGCCGCTGATCGAGCGCCACTTCAAATATGACCGGAACCGGCTGATCGTCATCGAGCCGCGCGAAGACGCCGCCGACGCGGAGATCTACGCCCGCCACGGCGTGCGCCATGTCAAGGCCCATGTCACCAGGGAGAACTACAAGGACCTCCTGAAGCCGCTCCTCACGGAAGGCGGCGGCCAGGGCTTCTGCGTCAACCTCTCGGTCGATACCGGCTCGGTGGACCTGATCAAGCTCTGCCGCAAACTCGACGTGCTCTATGTCGATACGGTCATCGAACCCTGGCTCGGCTTCTACTTCGACAAGGGCATGAAGAACGCCGACCGCACCAACTATGCGCTGCGCGAAACGCTTCGCAAGGAAAAGGAAAAGAACCCCGGCGGCACGACCGCGGTCTCCACCTGCGGCGCCAATCCGGGCATGGTCTCCTGGTTCGTCAAGCAGGCGCTTGTGAACCTTGCCAGGGATCTCGACATCAAGTTCGATGAGCCGACGCAGGACGACCGCGAAGGCTGGGCCAAGCTGATGAAGAAGGTCGGCGTCAAGGGCGTGCACATCGCCGAGCGCGATACCCAGCGCACAAAGAACCCGAAGCCGTTCAACACCTTCTGGAACACCTGGTCGGTCGAGGGCTTCATCTCGGAAGGCCTGCAGCCGGCCGAGCTCGGCTGGGGCACCCACGAGAACTGGATGCCGAAGAACGCCAAGAAGCACAAGAAGGGCTGCAAGGCAGCGATCTACCTGGAACAGCCCGGCGCCAACACGCGCGTGCGCTCCTGGTGCCCGACGCCCGGCCCGCAATACGGCTTCCTCGTCACCCACAACGAGTCGATCTCGATCGCCGACTTCTTCACCGTGCGCGACAAGGACGGACACGTCACCTACCGCCCGACCTGCCACTACGCCTACCATCCGGCCAACGACGCGGTGATCTCGCTGCACGAGATGTTCGGCAATGGCGGCAACCAGCAGCCCGTCCTGCACGTTCTCGACGAGAACGAACTGGTCGACGGCGTCGACGAGCTCGGCGTGCTGCTCTACGGCCACGACAAGAACGCCTACTGGTACGGTTCGCGCCTGTCGCTGGAAGAGACCCGCCGCATCGCCCCCTATCAGAACGCGACCGGCCTGCAGGTGACCTCCGCCGTGCTCGCCGGCATGGTCTGGGCGCTGGAAAACCCGAAAGCCGGCATCGTGGAAGCCGACGAGGTCGACTACAAGCGCTGCCTCGAAGTGCAGACGCCCTATCTCGGCCCGGTCGAAGGCCACTATACCGACTGGACCCCGCTCGACGGCCGCCCGGGCCTCTTCCCGGAAGACCTCGACACGAAGGATCCATGGCAGTTCAGGAACATTCTGGTTCGCTGAACCGGCCTTCATTTTGCAACAGGACGCCCGCGGCAACACCGCGGGCGTCTTCGCTTTCAATGGGATAATGCCCGTCGCCCCGGCAGCGCGTCTTGCTTTCGACGTCTCTTCGCGGCATGGTTTGCCGAATTGGACGGGTGGTTCGCGCCGCCGTGACCCTGGGAGACCCATATGAAGCCGATCACAGTCCTCAGCCTGCTGACCGCCGCCGTCGCGCTTGCCTCGTGCCAGTCCGAGCGCGCACCGCGCGACCTGCCGGTGACCCAGCGCCCTGTGGCGCAGGGTGTGGAGGGGGCCTGGGTAGACCCGAACGGCATCGTCTCCACCTTCCAGGCCGGCACGTTCACGACGCGCACGACCGACACGAACCAGCTTCTCGCCTCCGGTACCTACATCAACACCTCGCCGACGCTGGTCGAGATCAACATGACCTCGCTGGTGCGCAACACCCAGTCCAAGGTCAATTGCGCGCTGGTCAGCCAGAGCCAGCTGAACTGCACGACGGCGGAAGGCGCACAGTTCTCGCTTGCCCGCCGGGCTTGAGCGACCGGCATATGAACGGAAAGGGCCGCAAGGCCCTTTTTTCGTTTTACCTCATAAACATGCGCGGCCTGTGGCCCCTCACCTTTTCTCTTGAACTCCTCCGCGACCGGTGAAAACATCCGCCGGCTGGCTGTCATGTTTCCGGTTTATCGAGAAACGGATCGCCCCTCCCGCGGCATCGCGGGCAAACAAGGAGAAGAGGACCATGACGTTTTTCCGATCCGGCCTTCTGGCCGCCTCCATCATAGCGCTCTCCAGCGGCTCGGCGCTTGCCGATTACGAGCTGAACATCCTGCACATCAACGACCTGCATTCGCGCATCGAGGCGATCAACAAGTTCGATTCGACCTGCTCTGCCGAGGAGGAAGGCAAGGGTGAGTGCTTCGGCGGCGTCGCCCGCCTCAAGACCGCGATCGACACCCAGCGCCAGGCACTGACGGGCAAGAACGTGCTGCTGCTCAATGCAGGCGACAACTTCCAGGGTTCGCTCTTCTACACCACTTACAAGGGCGCAGTGGAGGCCGAGTTCCTCAATCTCATGAAGTTCGACGCCATGACCGTCGGCAACCATGAATTCGACGACAGCGAGGATGGCCTCGCGACCTTCCTTGACAAGGTGCAGTTCCCCGTCGTCACCGCGAACGTCGCGGCCAGCGCCTCCTCGAAGATCGGCGACCGCATCAAGCCGTTCATCGTGCTCGACCAGGGCGGCCAGAAGATCGGCATCGTCGGCGCGGTGGCGAACGACACGGCGGAACTCTCCTCGCCCGGCCCGAATGTCCTGATCGGCGACGACGTCGCCGACATTACCGCCGCCATCGGCGAATTGAAGAAGCAGGGCGTCAACAAGATCATTGCGCTGACCCATGTCGGCTATCCGCGCGACCTTGCGGCCATCGCCAAGATCCCCGACGTCGACGTGGTGGTCGGCGGCCACACCAACACGTTCCTCTCCAACACCTCGGACAAGGCGGAAGGCCCTTACCCGACGCTGGTCGACAATCCCGGCGGCTACAAGGTGCCCGTCGTGCAGGCCGCGGCCTACTCCAAGTATCTCGGCAATCTCAAGGTCGTTTTCGACGATGCGGGCGTCGTGAAGGAATCCTCCGGTGAACCGGTGCTGATCGACGGCTCCATCAAGCCCGACGAGGCCGTGCTCGCCCGCATCAAGGAGCTGGGCGGTCCGATCGAGGAACTGAAGAACAAGATCGTCGCCGAGAGCGCCGCGCCGATCGACGGCTCGCGCGAAGTGTGCCGCGCCGCCGAATGCGCGATGGGCAACCTGGTGGCCGACGCCATCCTCGACCGCACCAAGAGCCAGGGCATGGCCATCGCCATCACCAATGGTGGGGGCCTGCGCGCCTCCATCGACGGTGGCCCGGTCTCCATGGGCGAAGTGCTGTCGGTGCTGCCGTTCCAGAACACGGTCGCCACCTTCCAGCTCAAGGGCTCGGACCTCGTCGCCGCTCTCGAAAACGGCCTCGGCCAGATCGAGGAGGGCGCTGGCCGCTTCCCGCAGGTCTCCGGCATGAAATACTCCTTCGACAAGTCGAAGCCGGCAGGCAGCCGCGTCGTTTCCGTCGAGGTGAAGGAAGGTGAGGCCTTCGTGCCGCTCGATCCGGCCAAGACCTACGGCATCGTCTCGAACAACTACATGCGCGCCGGCGGTGACGGTTACTCGGTCTTCGCCAAGGCGGGTCAGAACGCTTACGATTTCGGCCCGAACCTGGAACTGGTCGTCGCCGACTATCTTGCAGCACACCGCCCCTACCAGCCTTATACGGATGGCCGCATCACGGAAGTCGCCAATGCCACGGTCGTCGAGACCCCGGCAAGCACGGAGACAGCGACCGGAACCGAGGCCAAGCCCGCTGCAGGCGAAACGGCAACCAAGTCGGCCGAAGGCACCGCAACATCCGGCGAAGCCGCATCGGGCACCAAGACCACGACGGCCGAAACCGCAACGGTGGCGGCCGGCGGCAAGCATGTCATCGCCCGTGGCGACACGCTTTGGGATCTTGCCAAGGCGGCCTATGGCGACGGCACGCTGTGGCGCAAGATCGCGGAAGCCAACGGCAATCCGCGGCCGCGCGCCCTGCATGTCGGCACGGAACTGTCCATTCCGACCAAATAAGGACAATTTGTCTCCACTATTTCTGCCGGCCCGGGCTTTCCCGGGCCGGCATTTCTTTTTAGAACGATTCTGAGCCGACCGGGCGTCCGCCGCGTTAGGAGCAATCCGGCGCGCATGCCGCGGTCTTGCACCCGCACTTGCAAGAAGAAAAAGCCCAAGAGCAATGAACGACACCCCGCACGCCGAGGACCGCACCATGCAGGACATCGCCGCCAAGCCCGCCGACCACACGCCCGTCAAACACGGCAAGGTCGGTGTGCTGCTGGTCAATCTCGGCACGCCCGATGGTACCGACTACACCTCGATGCGCCGCTACCTGAAGGAATTCCTGACCGACAAGCGCGTCATCGAATGGCCGAGGATCGCCTGGTATCCCATCCTTTTCGGCATCGTCCTCAACACCCGCCCGGGCAAGGTCGGCAAGGCCTACGAGATGATCTGGAACAAGGAGAAGAACGAGAGCTACCTGCGCACCTATACGCGCAGCCAGGCCGAGCTGATGGCAACGGCCCTTTCCGATTGCTCCGAGGTCGTCGTCGACTGGGCGATGCGCTACGGCCAGCCTTCCATCGCCTCGCGCATGGACTATCTGCAGAAGGCCGGCTGCGAGCGCATCCTCGTCTTCCCGCTCTACCCGCAATATGCGGCCGCAACCACGGCAACCGTCAACGACAAGGCCTTCGAGACTCTTTTGAAGATGCGCTGGCAGCCGGCCCTGCGCACCGTGCCGCCCTACCACGACGACCCGGCCTATATCGACGCGCTCGCCATCTCGATCGAGAAGCACCTGGCAACGCTCGACTGGGAGCCCGAGCGGGTGCTCACCTCGTTCCATGGTATTCCTCAAAGCTATTTCGACAAGGGCGATCCCTACTATTGCCAGTGCCAGAAGACCGCACGGCTGCTGCGCGAACGGCTCGGCTGGTCGAAGGAGAAGCTCGTCGTCACCTTCCAGTCGCGCTTCGGGCCGGAAGAATGGCTGCAGCCCTATACGGACAAGACCGTGGAGAAGCTGGCACAGGAAGGCATCAAGCGCATCGCCGTTCTCAATCCCGGCTTCGTTTCCGACTGCCTGGAAACGCTGGAGGAGATCGCCGAGCAGGCCGCCGAGAGCTTCCTGCACAATGGCGGCGAGAAGTTCGCGCACATTCCCTGTCTCAACGATTCGCCCGAGGGCATGGCCGTCCTCGAAAAGGTCGTGCGACGCGAGCTTTCCGGCTGGATCTGATACCGGATAAATCTTGTCTTCGTCCAAATAGACTGGCGTCGCGGTCCGTATTCCTTAAAGTGGCGCCGCGTCGCATTGTCTGTTGGAGAGAAGAACTATGGATTTAGCCGGACTGGATATCGTCGTCATCGCCCTCGTGGTGCTGGTCATCCTGATTCTTTTTGCCGGGATCAAAACCATTCCGCAGGGATATCAATACACGGTAGAGCGTTTCGGCCGTTATACGCGTACGCTGGATCCCGGCCTTAACCTGATCATCCCCTTTATCGACCGCATCGGTGCGAAGATGAACGTGATGGAGCAGGTGCTCGACATCCCGACGCAGGAAGTCATCACACGCGACAATGCAAGCGTCGCCTCCGACGCCGTCGCCTTCTACCAGATTCTGAACCCCGCCCAGGCGGCCTACCAGGTCGCCAATCTCGAGCATGCCATCATCAACCTCACCATGACCAACATCCGCTCGGTCATGGGCTCGATGGACCTCGACGAGCTGCTCTCCAACCGCGACAAGATCAACGACCAGCTTCTGCGCGTCGTCGATGAGGCCGCCAATCCCTGGGGCGTGAAGATCACCCGCGTCGAGATCAAGGACATCGCGCCGCCGAAGGACCTCGTCGATTCCATGGCGCGGCAGATGAAGGCCGAGCGTGAAAAGCGCGCGCAGGTGCTGGAAGCGGAGGGCTCGCGCAATGCACAGATCCTGCGCGCGGAAGGCGCCAAGCAGTCTGCGATCCTCGAGGCCGAGGGCCAGCGCGAAGCGGCGTTTCGTGATGCCGAGGCGCGTGAACGCCTCGCCGAAGCAGAGGCCAAGGCAACGAAGATGGTCTCCGAGGCCATCGCAGCCGGTGACGTGCAGGCCATCAACTACTTCGTCGCACAGAAGTACACCGAGGCTATGGCCTCGATCGGCAAGGCGCCGAACTCGAAGGTTGTGCTGATGCCGATGGAGGCTTCCTCACTCATCGGTTCGCTCGGCGGTATCGGTGCGATCGCCAGGGAAGTCTTTGGGAGCGGCGGCGCGCAGGTGGCCAGCACGCCGCGCACGCGCCAGTCGACGCCCGCCACGACAACCACCGCCTCGACGCCTGCGTTCCGAAACCCGTTCGATACGCCGCAAGGAAGCTGAGATGATCCAGCGCATCGTCACGGAACTCGGCCCCTGGGCATGGTGGGTACTCGGCATCGTGCTGCTGATCCTCGAAGTGCTGATGCCCGGCGTCTTCCTCGTCTGGATCGGCATCGCGGCAGTTATCACCGGCGCTCTCTCGCTGCTGCTCTGGGAGACGGCCTTCTGGACCTGGCATGTGCAATGGCTGGTCTTTGCCGTTCTGTCGCTTGTCGCCGTTTTGATCGGCCGGCGCATCGTCAGCGCACGCGGCACCGCCTCCGACCAGCCTCATCTCAATCAACGCGGCCAGAGCCTCGTCGGCCGCACCGCGACGCTGGAGCAGCCGATCAGCGAAGGCCGCGGTCGCATTCGCCTTGATGATACGATGTGGAGCGTGCAGGGCCCGGACCTGCCGGTCGGCGCGCGCGTGCGCGTCACGGCCAGCAATGGCCGCGATCTCATGGTCGAGCCTGCTTGAAACAAAACCCCCGCATTTCCGGGAAATGCGGGGGTTTTGGTACGAGCCGTGGAGGATGCGGATCAGGCGACGCCGATTCGCAGCAGGTCGTGGAAATGCACGACGCCGACAGGACGGAATGTCTCGTCCGTAACGATCAGCGCGGAAATGTTGTACTGGTTGAGCAGACCAAGCGCGGCGGTTGCCAAGGTCGACGGCTTCACCGTCTTGGGGCCGCGCGTCATGATCTCGTCGACGCTGAGTTCGGCAAGATTGCGCGAAAGGTTGCGCGCGATATCGCCGTCGGTGACGATGCCGACGAGAATGCCCTCGTCATTGATGACGCCGACGCAGCCGTAACGCTTCTGCGACAGGAGCAGAACCGCATCCGGCATGGACGTGCCGAGAGGAACGAGCGGCATGTTTTCGCCGCTGTGCATGATGTCGCCGACATGGGAAAGACTGGCGCCGAGCTTGCCGCCGGGATGGAAGGTCTTGAAGTCCGTTGCGGTGAAGCCGCGGGCTTCGAGAAGGGCAACCGCAAGCGCATCACCGAGGGAAAGCTGCATCAGCGTGGAGGTGGTGGGCGCCAGGCCGTGCGGGCAGGCCTCCTGCTCCTTCGGCAGCAGCAGCAGCGTATCCGCCTCGCGGGCAAGAGCCGAGCGCTCGCCTGACGTGATGGCGATCAGCGGGATGGAGAAACGGCGGGAATAGGAAACGATACCCTGCAGTTCGGCCGTTTCGCCGCTCCAGGACATGGCGAGGATGACATCGTCACGCCCGATCATGCCGAGATCGCCGTGATTGGCCTCGACGGGATGCACGAAGAAGGATGGCGTACCGGTGGAGGCAAGCGTCGCGGCGATCTTCGCCCCGATATGCCCCGACTTGCCGATACCCGTCACGATGACGCGGCCGCTGATATCGCCGATGACGCGAACAGCTTCGCAAAATGCGTCGAAGAGCCGCCCTTCAAGGGCCGTCGAAAGGGCGGCAAGGCCAGCCTTTTCGGTTTCGACGGTACGGATTGCCGAGGCAATGGCGCCGGCACTGTCAACTTTTGCCTGTCTTTTGATCATGCGCCTCGTTAGCGCTTTTGCAATCTTCTGTCCATGCACGAAAGAACGCAGATTGTTACGGCGAGTGAGCTGGCGGTCGGCAACCAAGCGCTAACCACAACGATTTAGCCGGTGTTGTTTTACATACACAATGCGCATGCACCAGATTTTAGGGGCGCCATGATGAACTGGCGTCTGAGGTGTGAATGATGGAAATGACAATTCGGCCAAAGGCTTGACGATGACGTTCCGGTGCATGTGCGCGCGGCGAAGGTCGCTATCGAGAAAATTCTCGAGGCGCGGGTCTTGAAGGGCACGACTGGCGCGAAAGACTTGCCGCAAGAATGCACTGTTTTGCTAGACGTGTTCGCCGAGGTGCGGAACTGAGCTGGATGGGATGCACACCATTCCTACCAACGGCGTTGTCGTTGCAAAAATCCGTACTCTGCAACGCCGCGAATGTTATGCGCAGAACTCGAACAATATTCGCAATTTTTGCGACAATCACTCCTGGAGGACTATGTGCGACCGCTAGAACACGCCGACATTTCCACGTTTCGAGATGTGCAATTCGTCCTGACCGACATGGATGAGACGCTGACCTATCAAGGCCGGCTTGCGGGGCACACCTATTTAGCTCTTGAGAATTTGCAGGCGGCAGGAGTGAAGGTAATTCCGGTAACCGCCGCCCCGGCCGGATGGTGCGATCAGATGGCCCGCATGTGGCCCGTGGATGGCGTAATCGGGGAAAATGGCGGGTTCTTCTTCCGCCGTCATGATGCCGGACATGGCATCGAGCGACATTTCTGGCATAGTGATGATGACCGTCCGGCCGTATCCAAACGCCTCGAGGAAATCGGGCGGCAAGTGCAACGCGCCGTTCCTTCCGCCAGCTTTGCCGACGATCAGCCGTTCCGGCTCACCAGCCTTGCCTTTGAACAACCGAAGGATGCGGAAGTGCGCGCCGCGATCCTTAACGCACTTTGCGACGCTTCAGCCGATGCCACAGTTAACAATCTTTGGGTGCTCGGCTGGCTCGGGAAATATGACAAGCTGGCGATGGCGCGGCGGGTGCTTCTAGAACACTATGGCCTCGACATAGACGCTGACCGCTCGGCGGTCCTTTACACCGGAGATTCCACTAACGACGCGCCGATGTTCTCGTTCTTCCAGCATACGGTAGGCGTCAGTACCGTGACTGACTACCTCGACCAGCTCCCCCAATCGCCGCGCTGGATTACGCGCGGGCCGGGAGGTGCAGGCTTCGTTGAAGCAGTAAATGCCGTGATCGTGTCGCGCAAATCCTGACTTTCCGCCGAAATCCTCCAACACTGAGAAATCAGCGATTTTCTTGTCGCGATATTCGGTCGCGAGAAGCTCAGCTTCGCGACCGAACTTTGCAACATCACCTAAACCGGGCTACGACTTCTTCAATGCCAATCCGACACCCTTTCAGGAAAAGCGCGTGTCAAAAGCCTTGGTGTAGTCGGTTTCCTGCTTCAGCAACCCCACCCTGACCAATTCGTCGGCGAGCCATTTGTAGCGCTCAGCGGTCAGGCAACCGATGCCCTTATCCAGCGCTTCGCCGCTATCAACGATGCCGTGTTTGTTGATCTTCTCGATGGCATATTCAGTTTGGCCAAAGCGGCGACCATCTTCTCGCGGACGCGCTGCACCGGATCGGCGGCGGAGCGAACCGGAACTGCGCTGGCGAGCTTGAGGACCTTGAGATGGGACATGCTGCGATCCTTTCCGAAACCGTTGAACATGTTCTCGGGATACAGCCATCTGCCAAAAGGGCGAACGAAGCGTTTTCTGAGGTATGTCCGATTTAGCCCTTAGATTGCAGGGCTGACTTGAACATGCCTGAGAAGGGGGGGAAAGCGGTCAGCGACTTTCCAATTGGCTGGCAAAAAACAGCCTTCATTCGGCTTCCATGAAGTCGAACGGCTTTGCAGGGGCGAACTGGTCCGATGCCTCGCCGGCAAGGATACGAGCCATGTCCACGCCGAGATCCAGTTTGCGGACATGCGCGCCTTCAGAGAAGTCGAGTTTCTTCAAATCCACCCAGAAAACGTTGGGTGACGTTGCCGATTCACCATAGAAAAGCATGCTCTTCTGGTCCGCCACCACACGCCAGCGGGTCGTGGAAAGGTTCGGTGCCTCTGGAATGCTTACGCCATAGGGTGCCGAAGCGTTGCGGATCACGCTGAAAACGGCAGCGGCGGCAACCCGGGGATCGTCGCTCTGGGTCACCGTGTTGATATAGAAGCCGGCGCGTACGAAACGGTCTTCGGAGCGCCCGCTGCCGGGAAGGAATTTGAGGGAGTCGACCGCACTCCAGTATTTTTGCAAGGCGAGTTGGTCATCATAAGGCGGATCGTTCGTCACCACCTGATACGCGCGGCCATGATGGATGTTCAGCCTTCCATCGATCCACTCAAGAATGGCGCTGTCGCCGGTGGCGTCGGAGAGCGTCAAATGCAGTGGCGCGAGGCTGCCGGGACGGCCGGGCACTTCGCCGCTCACGACCTGCACAGGATGGGCGCGCGTATATTCAACCGCTTCCGAGACCGTTGCGAATTGATCGAGGTAGAATTGCGCCCAGATCGAGAGCGACATGCGCGACGTCGTTCCGTCGTCCTCCGGAAATTTCGTGGCGTTGAGCCATAGCAGGCTGGCGTTGAGGCCGGCTTCGTTCATGCCGTCGACCGTCGAGATATCGTAGCCGGAAACGGCCAGACTGCCGAACTTCGATGTCCATTCCACCGACCGCGGACCGGCGGCCCCGCTGCGCTTCATACCGCGGGGAAAAACCCAGAAGTTGCTGATCATCGGGTCCTTGAAGTCCATGTTGCGACCCGTCAGAATCCGCCCGTCAGGCCCCTGATAGACGACCCGTGTGCAGGCCTGGGCCTCGGCGGTCAGCAGCGCCGCAGCGGCGGTCAAGGTAACAAGGAAGCGTGTGAACCGAGACATGTTGAACATCATTCCATCCATAAGAAGGCTACGCGAAACCGTTGCCGATCAGAACCGATAGGTCAGGCCGAGAACCGGGCCGCTGAGGCGCGTGTCATAGACGCGACCGCCGCGCTTGTAATCAACGTCGAGTACCTTGTAGCCCACGGAGGCGGATAGGCGATCGCTGAAGACATAATTGACGGTTGCCAGCGCCGACCATGTGAGATCGGAGCCGGCGCCGAATCCGCCGATGTCAGCCTGCGCCTGCACCGACAACTTTTCCGTGATAGGAAGGAAGGCGCGTAGACCGACCAGTGGATCGACCCAGCCGAAGCTTTCGTCGTGATTGACAGACCCTCTCAAGCCGCCAATGCTCCCGGTAAGCGTCACATCGTTCGAGATGTACCAGAAGCGAGCGCCGCCAAGGGCATCCAGAGTGAACTGCGATGTATCGACAACCCGGTACCCGCCCATCATCGTGGCAGTGAACTGCCTCGTGTCAACCTTCGCATCGATGTTGCCGCCCGGCGGGATCACGCCGACACCCGGAATCGTCAATGCAGGCAGCGGCCCGACCCCATGGCCATCCGTCGTATCGACATACATGATGTCGCCCGAAAAGACGAAGCCGTCGTAGCGTCCCCAGATGTTGATGAAGCCGCCGAAATTCAGGTCGTCCATGACGTCGGAGAACGACTTTTCTACGCCGATCGTCGGGCCTCGTTGAAACGGAGAAATGCGCCCGTCAAGGCCGGCCGCCCACAAATAGGGCGTGACCTGCAAGGCCCAATTTTGGGAGTCTACCGGGACTTGCCCTTCCGCCAAGTTGAGAGCAGTGTCCGCGCCATACGCGGAATGCGCACCGCAAAGGGATAAGGCAAGGACGACGGCATACCAAGGCGACAGAACCTCGCCGATGCCGGCGACGAACGGGCGCTCTTGAGGAGTGTGGTAGGCTTGATTCCGACCGTTGACCAGATCTTGTAATTTTTTGCCGGATCGAAACAGCATGACGCTCCCCTCTCTTTCCATTCACGTCAACTAAATTACTGATATCAATTCATAAATTGCGATATTTGATACTATGCTCCATACAGATCTCACCAAGTTCACGCAACCCACGACAGATTTGATTCAAGAAACTAGCGATCTGCAGGGGACGCTTTAAGCGTCCTCACCTCCTGCCATGAACGGCAGAAATTAAGGTCGGAAGCGGAAATGCCAATCGCGCAGCGACAGAAGCTCCACCATCCAGCATTCCAAGATCGCCGTCAAAATGGGACATCCCGTCATCGTATTGGAGACAACAGGGCATCCCATGCCACGGGGGAAGGCACGAACGGATGACGGTATGTCAGGGAAACTGTAACCCTAGGTCTTCGCTCGAAAGTCCATGCAGCTATCCGGGAATTCATTACGGAAATCGTCTTCGACAGCGGCGACCATTCCGCAATCGTCATCATAGCCAATGGTGTTTCCCATATCGGATTCAGCATGGGCGTTTCAATCGACAGTTCAGAGCACTAGCAGCGTAGTCGCATGGGACGAGAGTTCGCTCCACCGAATTTTCGAAGAGGTCCTCGCTTGCAGCGATGCACAGCGTGCTTTGCTGAAACACGGTAAGGGGAAAAGAGATCCTTACAGATTTTCACCACCTGTTAACCATAAACTAACCCTTGGCTAATAGAGTGTTACCATGCGCGGAGACATGGAAAATAACGCCGTTTTCCAAACACTTAAGCGCGAAGCGCCCGTGTAAGCAAAACAGCATTAGACTTTACGTTCGCTTAGGAAATCAAAAAGGGTCGCAGGCCGCAGACATGCCAAAGGTAGAAGCAAGAGATCGCGAGGCAAGGATGCCCCGCCTGTCATGGCCTCTGGCCGGTCTTCTGCTTGCCGGCACCATGCTTGCAGCCACCCCGGCGTTCGCCCAGCAGCAGACCGTAAACGAGACACCCACATTCCAGGAGCCGCTCGACCCCCTCGTCCAGGCAACCGGGGGCGAGACGCCGGACACGATGGCGTTGCCGGGTGCCGAGACCACGGCATCGACCGAAGCGCTGAGCGACCCCGCCCTCACGGGCGACCAGGCCGAGGCGCTTTCCGAAGCCGCCAGCGACAACGAGGCCATCCGGCGCACCGCCAGCGAGGGTGAGCGGCTGAACCTGCGGGAAGGCAGCGCCGACGCGACGAGAAGCAATTTCGGCGACCCCTATGAGCCGACCGGCATCCGCGTCGGCACGTTCGTGCTGCGTCCATCGATTACCCAGAGCATCGGCCATGAGCGCACGAAGGCCGGCAGCACGACGCGCCGGACCTATTCGCAGACCGGTTTTCGCGGCTCGCTGACCTCCGACTGGTCCCGCCACCAACTGATCATCAATGCCGAGGGCATCTACCAGCGCAACATCAGCGGCACCGGCGAGACGGAGCCGCAGGCGCGCATCGACAGCGACCTGCGCCTCGACCTCAGCGACGACACCATCGCGAACCTCACGGCCGGCTACAGTTTCGAACGCGAGGATTCCGCCGATCCCAACGCCGTCGACGGTGCCAGCGCCCAGTCCGGCGTGCATGGCTTTACCGCCGGTGCGCGCGTCCAGCGCGATTTCGGCGTGATCCGCGGCACGATCGGCGCCGAGATCGATCGCGAGGTCTACGGGTCGGTAAAACTCGCCAATGGCGGGAAGCTCAGCCTTTCCGATCGGAATTTCACGGAAGGCACGCTGACGGGACGCGTCGGCTTCGAACTATCGCCGGCGCTGATTCCCTATCTCGAGGCTTCGATCGGCCGTTCGATCTATGACGAGAAACGCGATTCACTCGGCTACGAGCGTTCCAGTTCGACGGTGGTCGGTCGTGCCGGCGTGGAAATCGACCTTGGCGAGAAGCTGCGTGGCGATCTCGGTATGGGCTATCGGCGCTCCGCCTTCGACGACAGCCGCCTGAAATCGATCGCTGCCCTCGCGCTTGACGGCACGCTCACCTGGTCGCCGCAGCGTGGCACGGAACTCCGGCTCGGCCTCGCCACGGCGATCGAACCGTCTACCACCGCGGGCGAAAGCGGCTACGTCTCCTATGCCACTACGGCCGAACTGACGCACGAACTGCGCGAAAACCTCGTCGCGCGCCTGAGCGGCGCCTATACGTGGCGGGATTTCCGTTCGTCCGGCAGTGCCGATCAGAATGTCTACCTGGTCGGCACGGGTCTCACCTGGGACCTCAACCGCTGGCTCGCGTTGACCGGCGACGTCTCCTACGAGTTGACGAGCCAGTCGCGCGGCAGCGACACCGGCGTCACGCGCGCCGGCATCGGCCTCGTCCTGCGCCGCTAAAGCCTATTTCAGCTTGGCGACGAGTTCCTTCAGCGGGCCTTCGACAGCCGGGCGGATATCCGCACGGGCCAGCGCGAAGGCGATGTTGGCCAGAATGAAGCCGTCCTTGGCGCCACAGTCATAGGTCTCGCCACGGAAGTGGTAGGCGGCGAACTTCTGGACATCGGCAAGCTTCACCATGGCGTCGGTGAGCTGGATCTCGTTGCCGGCGCCCCGCTCCTGCGTGGAAAGGATCGGGAAGATTTCCGGCTGGAGAATGTAGCGGCCGTTGATGAAGAAATTGGAGGGCGCAGTGCCCTGCGGGGGCTTCTCGACCATCTTGGTGATGGCAAAACCGTCACCGATCTTCTCGCCGACGCCGACGATACCGTATTTATGGGACTGCTCCGGCGCGCATTCCTCGACGGCGATGACGTTGGCCCCGCTGTGCTCGAAAAGCTCGACCATCCCCTTCAGGCAGCCCTTCTCACCCTTCATGATCATGTCGGGCAGGAGCAGCGCGAAGGGTTCGTTGCCGACCAGCTCGCGGGCACACCAGACGGCATGGCCGAGACCCAGCGGCTCCTGCTGGCGGGTGAAGCTCGTCGAGCCGGCGACCGGCAGGATGCTTTCGAGCAGCGTCAGCTCGGCGGTCTTGTTGCGTTGGCGCAGCGTCTGTTCCAGTTCGACCTGGATGTCGAAATAGTCCTCGATGACCGCCTTGGAACGCCCCGTCACGAAGATCAGGTGCTCGATGCCGGCGTCCAGCGCCTCGTCCACCACATACTGGATGACGGGCTTGTCCACGACGGTCAGCATTTCCTTCGGAACGGCCTTGGTGGCCGGGAGGAAGCGGGTGCCGAGACCGGCCACTGGGAAGACTGCTTTGCGAACCTTGCGTGCCTGCGACATATTCACCTCGTTGCGCCCGTCGCCATCATGGCCGGGACGTATTTGTGCCGGAATAGAAGCCAATTGCTATTTTTTTGCAAAGGAAGACTTTTTTGCGAAGGAAGACGGGGCAAATTTTTGATGGTAAAGAATTTGTTGACTTCGTTTTTATAAGTTTTGCGTTCAGCCGGTGGTTCCACGCCATCGTACCGAAATTTGAGAAACGGACACGACAGCTGATGACACAGAATCTGAAAACCGTTCTGCGCCGATCCGCGCTCACTCTCCTCCTGTCGGCCGGGCTTTTCGCCCAGGCCACCGCGGCCCGCGCGGACGCCCGCTTCCAGAAGTGGATCGCCGACTTCTACGCGACAGCATCGGAAGCCGGTATCAGCAAATCGACCTACCAGAAGGCGTTTTCCGGCGTCAAGACACCCGACCCGGCCGTCCTCGAAAAGGCCGCCTACCAGCCGGAATTCAAGCACAAGATCTGGGACTACCTTGATTCGCGCGTCAACCCGTACACGGTGCGCATCGGCCAGGAAATGGCGGCAAAACACGGCCGCACGCTCGCCGCCCTCGAGCGCCATTTCGGCGTCGACCGCAACATCCTGCTGGCCATCTGGTCGATGGAATCGAACTACGGCGCGGTGCTCGAAAAGGACGACCGGCTGCACTACGTACCGCGAGCGCTCGCAACACTCGCCTATGCCGACAAGAAGCGTGCGAAGTTTGCACGCACGCAGCTGATTGCCGCGTTGAAGATCATCCAGCGCGGCGACATTGCAGCCTCCGACATGACCGGCTCCTGGGCCGGCGCCATGGGCCACACCCAGTTCATCCCGACGAGCTATCTGATCTATGCCGTCGACGCTGACGGCAACGGTCACCGCGACATCTGGAATTCGGTGCCGGACGCACTGGCGACCGCAGCGAACCTGCTTGCCAAGAACGGCTGGCAGGCCGGCAAGACCTGGGGTTACGAGATCATCGTACCGACCGGCGGCAGTAAATATTCCGGCCAGACGAAGACGCTTGCCCAATGGGCGAAGCTCGGCTTCACACGCCCGAACGGCTCCGGTTTCAAGAACGGTGCGGACCGCGCCGAGCTGAAGCTGCCGGCAAACGGCGGGCCGGGCTTCCTGATGACCAAGAACTTCTTCGTCATCAAGCGCTACAACGCATCGGATTCCTACGCGATGGGCGTCGGCATGCTCGCCGACCAGCTCGCCGGCTATAGCGGCGTCAAGCAGCGCTGGCCGCGTCCGGAGGGCACACTCGACATCACGGAAAAATTCGAACTGCAGACCCGTCTCAAGGAACTTGGCTACTACGACGGCGAAGTGGACGGCAATTTCGGCTCCGGCTCCAAGGCCGCGATCCAAGCCTTCCAGAACCGCATGGGCCTCTCGGCGGATGGCGAGCCGAGCCTGCAAGTGCTGAAGGCCCTGCGCCGCTAGGGCCTGTCGCAGTGAGGCGAAGGCGCCTCGGCCCCGACATGCGATAGTGCTCGAATCCCATAGAGACGAACAGGGGCGCTTCGGCGCCCCTTCTTGTTCGGGCTTTCGCTTGGCCCGCGCATTTGCCATCATGCCGCCACCGGGATCCGGCAGGGTAGCGGTCGAGACGGGAGCCTTCGCGATGAGCACGACAACGACCATGCGGATTGTGCGCCTCGGACTGGCCTTTGTGGCTGGGGCGAGCATCGTGGTGACCGCTCTTCCGGCCGAAGCCCAGCAGCACAAGGAGCGCAAGACCATCCTGGAACTGCTCTTCGGCAAACCGAAGCGCGAGGAGGCTGCACCGGAGCGACAAATCAAGAAGCCGCGCACCGTCAACCGCAAGAAGAAGCAGACGACGACCATCGCGACGAAACCGGAGCCTGCGGCGATCGAGAAGCTGCCGGACGCCAAGGTCGTGCTTGTCGTCGGCGACTTCATTGCCGGAAGCCTCGGCGAAGGCCTCGTCGCCGCCTTCGAATCGACACCCGGCATCATCGTCGAGCGGCGGACCAACGGTTCTTCCGGCATCGTACGCGAGGACTACTACAACTGGCCGGCTTCCCTGCCCGGCCTGATCGCGGAAACGAAGCCCGCCCTCGTCGTGCTCAGCATGGGCGCCAACGACCGGCAGCAGATGGCGGTGGCCGGCGAGAAGGAAAAGTTCCGTTCCGAGGCCTGGACAAAGGAATATGAAGCACGGGTGGAGCGCCTTGCCACGCTCGCCCGCCAGGGCGGCAAACCGATGATGTGGATCGGCATGCCGGCCTTCCAGTCTTCGGCCATGACGGCCGACATGACGACGCTGAACACCATCTATCGTGCTGGTGTCGAGAAGGCCGGTGGCGAATTCGTCGATATCTGGGACGGCTTCGTCGACGAAAACGGCAAGTTCGTCATTTCCGGCTCCGACATCAACGGTCAGCAGGTGCGCTTGCGCGGCTCCGACGGCATCAACTTCACCAAGGCCGGCAAGCGTAAGCTCGCCTTTTATGTGGAGAAGGAAATCCGCCGCGTGCTGGGCGACGCCGCTGCCGATGGCCCCGGACTGCAGGGCGACCTCAAGGATCTGGTGGTGACCGCACCGGCCGAGGACACCGAAATCACCAAGACCCTGCCGATCAGCCTCTCCGACCCGGCACTCGATGGCGGCACCGCGCTGCTCGGGGGCACGGCGATCAAAGGCAACGGCAAGAGCCTGCGCGAAAAGCTGGTGGAGAAGGGCGAGATCGCCGACGCCCCGCTCGGCCGGGTCGACGATTTCCGCTTGAATAAAATCGCAACGCCTTGATCATAGACGGGTGCTGCGACGGCACCCTGCCTTCGAGGCTGTTGTGCGCCTTTCGCTGCTCGGCAGTCGAATCAGGCCACGATCCGGGGCAACATGATTCGGGCACAGAGACCGGGCTTGCGGTTTTCCAGCACGAAGCTGCCATTCGCCTCCTCGACGAAGCTCTCCGCAATGGCCAGTCCCAATCCCGCGCCTTCGCTCGTCGTGTCGAGACGGCCGCCGCGCTTCAGCACGAACTCGATCTCCTCCTCGGGGATGCCCGGCCCGTCATCGACGACTTCGATGACCGCGGCCGCCCCCTCCGTCCAGGCGAAAATACCGACGGTGGTCTTGGCGTAACGCGCGGCATTTTCCGCAAGGCTGCCGAGGATTTCGGCGAGGTCCTCGGCATCGATGCGCAGAATGAGGCCCGGTTCGATTTCCTGCTGCCAGTCGAGGTCACGCCCGGCCGGCGTGCGCGAGACCACGCTGACGACCTGCGAGGCGACGCGGCCGAGATCGCTGCGTGCCGTGTGCCCGCGCTCGGCCTGGCGGGCACGGGCCATCTCGTGATCGACATGGCGCCGCATGCGCAGGATGATCGCCTCGATATCGCGAGCGACGCTCTCCTCGCCCCGCTCGCGCAGGCGCAGCACGTCGCCGGAGAGGATCTGCAACGGTGTCTTGAAACCATGGGCAAGGTCGGCTGCCCGCTCGCGCGCCTTGCGCAACTGGTTCTCCCGCGATTGCAAGAGGGCATCCACCTCGCCGGTGAGCGGCAGGACCTCGTCCGGGAAATCGGTCCCGAGCCGTTCCGCCTTGCCGGCGCGAATGGCCGAAAGGCGCTCCGTCAGCGTCGCCAGCGGACGAAGGCCGACGAAGATCTGCACGAAGCTCGCAGCCAGGAGAAGGACGGCGAGCACCTGCACATAGGGCAGAAGATCTCCCTCGAATTCATCCGTGGCGCGCGAAATATCAGTTCGATCGATGGCGACGGCGACACGCAGGGGCAGCGCCCCGGCCCGCTCGCTGGTCACAACCTCACGCTCGACGAGCAGCAGCGACGCATCCCCCGGCCCCTTGATGGTCGCCGTATGGACACCGCCGGCCGGGATATCCGGCAGGGTCAGCACATCGTCCCAGAGCGAACGGGAGCGCAGCCGCTTCCCATCCCCCTCGATCTGCCAGTAGAGCCCCGAAAGCGGCCGCTCGAACCGTGGATCGACCGGCGGCTTGACGAGGTGGAGCGTGGCGCCCGGCTGTTCGGCAAGACCGGCGATCACCTGGTTGAGATGCAGCATCAACTCGGCGGCGATGCGCCGCTCCACATGCCGCTCGAACAGTGTCGACAGAACGAAGAACGCCGCCACGAGGGCGGCGATGATGGATGCGGCGCCGGCAAGCGCCAGGCGGAGACGCAGCGAACGGCGCGTCACGGAGCGGTCTCGCCCATATAGTAGCCGAAGCCGCGCCGTGTGCCGATGGCAACCGCGCCAAGCTTCTTGCGAAGGCGCGCGACAAGTGCTTCCAGTGCATTGGCATCCCGGGAGAAATCATCGCCGTAGAGGTGTTCCTGCAGCTCGGTCGGCGGCACGATGCGGTCGCGGTGATGGCCGAGATAGCTGACGAGGCGATACTCGAGCGGTGTCAGCGACTGCGGCACGCCGTTGACGCTGACGCGCATCGCCCGTGTGTCGATGGTGACGGTCCCGATGGCGATCGTCGCCGCGCCGTGCCCGACGGACCGGCGGATGAGCGCACGGGCACGGGCCAGCAGCTCCTCGAACTGGAAAGGTTTCGGCAGGTAGTCGTCGGCGCCGGCATCGATGCCCTCGACACGCTCGGCCCAGCTTCCGCGGGCTGTCAGCACCAGCACCGGCATGTGGCGGCCGTTGGCGCGCCAGCGCTTCAGGAGAGACATGCCATCCATACTGGGCAGACCGAGATCGAGGATGATGAGGTCATAATCCTCCGTATCTCCCAGGAACCAGGCGTCCTTGCCGTCCGAGGCGGTCTCGACGGTATAGCCGGCCCCCGTCAGCACGGCGGAAACATCGGCCGCAATGCGGGCATCGTCCTCGACGAGAAGCAGGCGCATCAGTCGTCGTCGTCCTCTACGATCGCCATCGTCTTGGCATCGAGCTGCAACTCGATGATCTGGCCGGACGGCTGGATGAACTCCAGCTCATATATATAGCGATCGCCTTCACGCTCAAGCTCGACTTCGATGAGATCGCCCTCGACATGCTTGCGGGCTTCCACGATGATCTGCTCGAGCGGACGCACGAGGCCCTGTTCGAGGGCGCGGCGCGCTTCTTCATGCTCTACCGCATCGTCGTCATCGTCCGCTTGCGCGCCCATCGGCGGCACCACGGAAAGGGCGACGAACAGGGCCAGCGCCAGCGGAAAAGGGGTCAATATCTTCTTGATCATGGGCCTACCTATACGCGCATCAAGCTGACAAATCGCTGACAGCGCCTGTCAGGCAAGCAACAGGCGGGCTGTGCCAAACCTCTCCTCACAACGACAGGAAAGGACTTCGCAAATGCGCCCCATCACGACCGGCCTTCTCGCCGCCAGCCTGCTTGCCCTTAGCGTGCCGGCCCTTGCAGAAACCACCACTGCACCCGTTCGCAAGACGCTGGAACAGGTCGCCACGGAACTTTCGGCCAGGGGCTACGTTATCCGCGAGCTCGAAATGGACGACGGCCACTTCGAGGCAAAGATCGTGGATGCAAAAAACGTGGTCAGCGAAGCCAAGATCGACAGCTACACCGGTGAGATCCTTCGCCTCGAGCGCGAAGACTGATCCCCGCCCTCTCCCCATTCCATTGACCTCCCAAAAGAACAAGGACACTCCTCATGGTTAAGATTATCGGCACCTCTTCCAACAACACGCTCAAGGGCCAGTCGACGGGCGACGACCTCTACGGCAAGGGCGGCAACGACAAACTCTTCGGCTATGGCGGCAATGACGACCTGGAAGGCGGCACCGGCAACGACTGGCTGCAGGGCGGCACCGGCAATGACGAGCTGACCGGCGGCTCGGGCCGTGACACCTTCGTCTTCTCCGCCGGCCGCGACGAGATCGACGATTTCTCCACGAGCGCCGACAAGATCATCATCGACAGCGCCCTCGGCGTGAAGAGCTTTACCGAGCTGAAGGCGATCGCCAAGTCCGTCGACGGCGGCGAAGACGTGCGCTTCGACTTCGGCAACGGCAACACGCTGACGCTCGAGGACACCAAGCTGTCGAGCCTCAAGGAAAGCCACTTCTCCTTCAAGGCAGTTGACACCGACGAGCCGAAGGACCCGCGTTCGGGCGATGACGTGCTGAACGGCAACAGCAAGGCCAACACCATCTCCGGCGGCGACGGCAACGACCGCATCTCCGGCCACGGCGGCAACGACAAGCTTTCGGGCGACGCCGGCAACGACAAGATCTGGGGCGGCTCCGGCCATGACGACCTGGAAGGCGGCTCGGGCAACGACCAGCTCTTCGGCGGTTCGGGCAATGACGATCTCGAAGGCGGTTCCGGCAACGATCGCCTGGACGGCGGCACCGGCAACAACGAGCTTGAAGGCGGTGCCGGCCGCGACACCTTCGTCTTCAAGACCGGCAAGACCGAGATCGAGGATTTCCAGGCGAATTTCGACAAGATCGAGATTTCCAAGAGCCTCGGCGTCTCCAGCTTCGCCGACCTCACCGATATCGCCCGCACGGCCGATGGCGGCAAGGACGTGGTGTTCGATTTCGGCCAGAGCGAACTGCGCCTCGACGACATCAAGCTCGCCAACCTCTCGGCGTCGGACTTCCTCTTCGTCTGAGGCAGGCGCGGCCCCTCATCCCGCTGCCGCGACCTTCTCCCCGCAAGCGGGGAGAAGGGATTTTGCGGCAACGTCGCGCCCAACACTGGGAAACGGTGCGGCATATTCCTTCTCCCCGCTTGCGGGGAGAAGGTGCCGGCAGGCGGATGAGGGGCACTTCACCAACGATGAAAGGGCGCGCCGGTTTCCCGGCGCGCCCTTTGTTGTTGTCAAAAACCTCAGCGCGGCAGTGTGGTGGAGCCCATCAGCGCCTCGTCGATCGCGCGGGCAGCCTGGCGGCCTTCGCGGATCGCCCAGACGACCAGGGACTGGCCGCGGCGCACGTCGCCGGCGGTCCACAGCTTGTCGACCGAGGTCCGGTAATCGCGGTCGTTGGCGATGACGTTCGAAGAGCCGCGCTTGTCGGTGTTGATCGCGAGCTTGTCGCCGAGATCCTTCAGCACGCTGTTGGTGAAGGGACCACGGAAGCCAATGGCGATGAAGGCGAGGTCCGCCTTGATGATGAACTCCGTGCCGGCGATGGGCTTGCGGCGATCGTCCACCTGGCAGCACTTGACGCCCGTCAGCACGCCGTCCTCGTCGCCGACGAATTCGAGCGTACCGACCTGGAACTCGCGCACGGCGCCTTCGGCCTGCGAGGAGGAGGTGCGCATCTTCGTCGCCCAGAACGGCCAGACGGCGAGTTTGTCTTCCTTTTCCGGCGGCTGCGGGCGGATGTCGAGCTGGGTGACCTTGACCGCGCCCTGGCGGAAGGCGGTACCGACGCAGTCCGACGCGGTATCGCCGCCACCGACGACGACGATATGCTTGCCGCCGGCGAGAATCGGATCCGACGGCCAACCGACGCTGTCGATGTTCTCGCGGCCGACGCGGCGGTTCTGCTGCACGAGATAGGGCATGGCATCGTGCACGCCGGTGAACTCGACGCCCGGGATGCCGGCATCGCGCGGGGTTTCCGAGCCGCCGCAATAGAGCACGGCGTCATGCTCGGCGAGCATCTCGTCCATCGGCTTGTCGATGCCGACATTGACGCCGTAGTGGAAGGTGACGCCCTCGCCGCGCATCTGGTCGACGCGGCGGTCGATAAAATTCTTCTCCATCTTGAAGTCCGGAATGCCGTAGCGCAGCAGGCCGCCGGCCTTGGATTCGCGCTCGTAGAGGTGGACCTCGTGGCCGGCGCGGGCGAGCTGCTGGGCCGCCGCCATGCCAGCCGGGCCGGAACCGATCACCGCGGCCTTCTTGCCGGTCTTCACCGTCGCCGGCTGCGGCACGATGTAGCCCATCTCATAGGCCTTGTCAGCGATCGCCTGCTCGACGGTCTTGATCGAGACCGGCGCGTCTTCCAGGTTCAGCGTGCAGGCTTCCTCGCAGGGCGCGGGGCAGACGCGGCCGGTGAATTCCGGGAAGTTGTTGGTTGAATGCAGGTTGCGGATGGCCTCTTCCCAGTTGCCGTTGTAGACGAGGTCGTTCCAGTCCGGGATCTGGTTATGGACGGGACAGCCGGTCGGGCCGTGGCAATAGGGAATGCCGCAGTCCATGCAGCGCGCGGCCTGCTTCTGGACCTCGGGGTCCGACATCGGGATGGTGAACTCGCGGAAATGGCGGATGCGGTCGGAGGCCGGCTGATACTTCGCCACCTGCCGGTCGATTTCCATGAAACCAGTAACCTTGCCCACGTAAAAAATCCTCACTCAAAGACGGGCGCCGCTCGGGGCCCGATGCCGGAAGGCCGGCCAAGATGAATTCGATGCTGATGGCGTCTTCGCGCCATCAGCGTGTGAAGGGTGGTGAACCGCTGCCTTATTCGGCAGCGATGCCCATCCTCATGCGCTCCATCTCTTCGAGCGCGCGGCGGTATTCGACCGGCATGACCTTGCGGAATTTCGGACGATACTCGGCCCAATTGTCGAGGATCTCCTTGGCCCGCGGCGAACCCGTATAGTGCAGGTGGTTCGAGACGAGCTGGTAGAGCCGTTCCTCGTCATGGCGCGTCATGTCGTCGGACACGTCGACCATGCCCTTGTGCATGAGGTCGCCGCCATGGTGGTGCAGCTTCTCCAGCATGTCGTCCTCTTCCGGCACCGGCTCGAGCTCGACCATCGCCATGTTGCAGCGCTCGGCGAAATCGCCTTCCTCGTCGAGCACGTAGGCGACGCCACCCGACATGCCCGCCGCGAAGTTGCGGCCGGTCTTGCCGATGACCACCACCACGCCGCCCGTCATGTATTCGCAGCCGTGGTCGCCCACGCCCTCGACGACCGTCACCGCGCCGGAGTTACGGACGGCGAAGCGCTCGCCAGCCACGCCCTGGATGTAGGCCTCGCCGGCGATGGCGCCGTAGAGCACGGTATTGCCGGCGATAATGTTCTGGGTCGGATCGCGACGCGCCTCGGCCGGCTGGCGCACGACAATGCGGCCGCCCGAGAGGCCCTTGCCGACATAGTCGTTGCCGTCGCCGGTCAGCTCCAGCGTCACGCCGCGGGCGGCGAAGGCGCCGAAGCTCTGGCCGGCCTGGCCGCGGAACTTGATGGTGATGGTGTCCTCAGGCAGGCCGGCATGGCCATAGCGCTTGGCGACCTCACCCGAGAGCATGGCCCCGGCGGTGCGGTTGATGTTCTTGATCGCGTACTCAAGCAGGACCGGTTCGCCCCTCTCCAGCGCCGGAGCAGCGTCGGCGATGAGGGTGTTGTCCAGCGCCTTGCCCAGGCCATGGTCCTGGCGGTCCATGTTCCAGAGGCCCTTGGCGCCTTCCGGAGCGGCCGCATGGAGCAGCTTGGACAAGTCGACGCCTTCAGCCTTCCA
>VFQN01000696.1_pt1 | contig 60897 bp, 47 predicted proteins | sample 3512371 | NCBI WGS metagenome assembly VFQN01 (sample SAMN10412370, study PRJNA504923) | tailings metagenome | isolation source: Replicate 2 from Balatoc abandoned mine | place: Philippines: Itogon, Benguet | collected 2017-08-28 | reverse complement strand
TCCCATCCGCACCCTCGCCGGCATCATGCGCATCACCATCCTCATCAACCTCCTCATGATCGCCTCCGAGGTGTTCACCGAGTTCTACACCGGCAGCAGCCACACCGCCTCCGCCCGCTACCTCTACTTCGGCCTCCACGGCAAAAACGCCCTCGTCCCCTGGATCTGGACCTCCATCGCCTGCACCACCGTCGCCGCCATCCTCCTCCTCCGCCCCCACATCACCCGGCACCTCGTCCTGCTCGACGTCGCCTGCGTGCTCGCCTTCGTCGGAATCTGGATCGAAAAAGGCATGGGCCTCATCATCCCCGGTTTCGTCCCCTCCACCCTCCATGAACTGGTCGAATACCTCCCCAACCGAACCGAATGGATGATCAGCGCCGGCATCTGGGCCTTCGGCATGATGATCTTCACCCTCGCCCTCAAAGTCGCCCTCCCCATCTTCACCGCCGAACCCGCACCCCAGCCCATCCACCTCCTCCCCCCCAACACCCACGCCCACACCCCCGGAACCACACCCGTCACCGCCACCCGCCAACCCACCACCGCCACCCCCCTCGTTTGACTCCTCCCCGCTATCCTCCAGTCTTCCCCCCGGCCCGCAACCCGGCATGAACCCCATTCCCGAGATCCTCCACCTCTACATCTCGCCGGGTCACAATTTCTTCGGCCACCACCAACAGCCCCCAGGCCAAAACCCCATCCTCGAAGTCCCCGAAATCGAATGCGTCCCCGGCCAGGGCATCCGCGGCGACCGCTTCTTCGGCCATAAACCGGATTACAAGGGCCAGATCACCTTCTTCGCCCACGAAACCTACCGCGACCTCTGCCAAACCCTCGGCATCCACAACCGCCCACCCTCCGTCTTCCGCCGCAACGTCATCACCCGTGGCATCGACCTCCACCAGTGGATCGACGCGGATTTCGAAATCCAGGGCGTCCGCTTCCGCGGCGTCGCCGAATGCTCCCCCTGCTACTGGATGAACCAGGCCTTCGGCCCAGGCGCCGAACAGGCCCTCCAGGGAAACGGCGGACTCCGCGCCCGGATCCTCAACCACGGCTGGCTCCGCCGCCCCTCCCCCACCCCCTGAACCCGCCTCCGCGGCAAACCGGCTGCCAACCGCCTGGACAATCCGAATTCGCGTTCGACACGGCCCGCTTTTCCCCCAAATTTCCGGCTCGTCAATCATGAGCCGCCTCCGCGCTTTACCCGCCGCCTTCCTCGCCCTGCTCGCCTCGGCCGCCTCCGCCGTCGCCAACCCCGCCGCTGACGGTCGCCCCATCGACTTCAACCGCGACATCCGCCCCATCCTCTCCGACCGCTGCTTCGCCTGCCACGGCCCCGACGATGCCGAACGCAAGGCCCGCCTCCGCCTCGACCTCCGCGACGACGCCCTCCGCCCCTCCCGCTCCGGCGATCCCGCCATCGTCCCCGGCAAACCCGACGAAAGCCCCCTGCTCCAACGCATCCTCACCCACGACCCGGATGAGGTCATGCCCCCGCCCAAAACCGGAAAGACCGTCTCCCCCGAACAGGTCGAGATCCTCCGCCAATGGATCGCCCAGGGCGCCCCCTACCGCGATCACTGGGCCTTCATCCCCCCCGAACGCCCCCCCGTCCCCAACCTCCCCGAGGCCCAGCACCCCATCGACGCCTTCATCCTCCAACGCCTCAAACAGGACGGGCAAACCCTCCAACCCGAGGCCAACCGCTCCACCCTCATCCGCCGCGCCACCCTCGACCTCACCGGCCTCCCACCCTCCCCCGAGGAGGTCGATGCCTTCCTCGCCGATTCCTCCCCCAAAGCCTACGAACACCTCGTCGACCGCCTCCTCGACTCCCCCCGCTACGGCGAACGCATGGCCGTCGAATGGCTCGACGCCGCCCGCTACGCCGACACCCACGGCTACCACCTTGATTCCGGCCGCGACATGACCGCCTGGCGCGACGGCGTCATCCGCGCCTTCAACGACAACCAGCCGTTCGACCAGTTCACCATCGAACAGCTCGCCGGCGACCTCCTCCCCAACGCCACCCTCAACCAGAAAATCGCCAGCGGCTTCAACCGCAACCACATGATCAATTACGAGGGCGGCGCCATCGCCGAGGAATACCACTACGCCTACCTCGTCGATCGCGTGAACACCACCGCCACCGTCTGGCTCGGCCTCACCATGGCCTGCGCCCAGTGCCACGACCACAAATACGACCCCCTCTCCAAGGCCGATTACTACCGCTTCCTCGCCTTCTTCAACAACGTCCCCGAAAGCGGCCTCGACGGAAACCGCGGCAACGCCGCCCCCGTCCTCAAACTCCCCTCCCCCGACCAGCAGACCCGCCTCGACGAACTCAACCGAGCCGTCGCCCAGGCCGAAAAAGCCCTCGCCGATCCCCTGCCCGAAATCGACGCCGCCCAGGCCGCCTGGGAAACCACCGCCGCCCAGTCCCACCCCCCGGCCTGGTCCCATCCCGCCATCCTCGAAGCCTCCACCCGCCACGGCGCCCACCTCCAGGCCGACGCCGACCACGCTTGGAAGGCCGCCGGCCCCAACCCCGCCCAGGAGTCCTACTCCCTCGTCCTCTCCAACCTTCCCCCGCACACCACCGCCCTCCGCCTCGACGCCCTCCCCGATCCCTCCCTCCACGCCCAGGGCCCCGGCCGCTCCGAAAACGGCAACTTCGTCCTCACCTCCGTCACCGTCACCCACAACGGCCAACCCGTCCCCATCCGCTCTGCCACCGCCGACTTCAGCCAGAACGGATTCCCCATCGCCCACGCCATCGATGACCAGCCCCACACCGGCTGGGCCATCCACGGCGCCACCGGCAAACCCCACGCCGCCGTCTTCGAACTGGCCCGGCCCACCACCGCCAGCTCCCTCACCGTCACCCTCCACTTCCAGTCCGAGTACCCCCAGCACACCCTCGGCAGATTCCGCATCGCCTGCACCGACTCCCCCACACCCCACCAGACCGAAACCATCCCGCAGCCCATCCGCGACATCCTCGCCGTCGCACCCGCCGACCGAACCGCCGAGCAGTCCGGAAAACTCCGCGCGCATTACCGCGAAAAAGTGTCCCCCGAATACCGCCAGCGCCGGGAGACCCTCGCCGCCGCCCGCAAGGCCCGCGATGAGTTCGACCGCCAGATCCCCAGCACCATGGTGATGGCCGAAATGGATAAACCCAGGGACACCTTCATCCGCCTCCGCGGCGCCTACGATCAGCTCGGCGACAAGGTCTCCGCCGCAACCCCGGCCGCCCTCCCCCCCATCCCGCCGTCCGAACCGGCCAACCGCCTCGGCCTCGCCCGCTGGCTCGTCTCCCCCTCCCAACCCCTCACCGCCCGCGTCGTCGTCAACCGCTACTGGCAGCTCTTCTTCGGAACCGGCCTCGTCAAATCAGCCGAGGACTTCGGCTCCCAGGGCGACTGGCCCAGCCACCCGGAACTGCTCGACTGGCTCGCCCGCGAATTCGTCGACTCCGGCTGGAACCTCAAACGCCTGCACCGCCTCATCGTCACCAGCGCCACCTACCGCCAATCCGCCCGCGTCAATCCCGACTCCCTCCAGTACGACCCCGAAAACCGGCTCCTCGCCCGCGGCGCCCGCTTCCGCCTCCAGGCCGAGTTCATCCGCGACCAGGCCCTCGCCCTCTCCGGCCTGCTCAATGGACGCATCGGCGGCAAATCCGTCTCCCCCTACCAGCCCGCCGGCCTCTGGGAGGAATTGTCCATGCGCGAGGACTCCAGGAACTTCTCCGCCCAGTTCTTCGTCCAAAGCCACGGCGAGGACCTCTACCGCCGCTCGATGTACACCTTCTGGAAACGCAGCTCCCCGCCGCCCCAGATGTCCACCTTCGACGCCCCCGACCGCGAGACCTGCACGGTCCGACGCCCCCGCACCAACACCCCCCTCCAGGCCCTCGTCCTCCTCAACGACCCCACCTACATCGAGGCCTCCCGCAAACTCGCCGAAACCCTGCTCCGCCGCTCCGGCTCCGACGCCGACCGCGTGACCTGGGCCTTCCGCACCGCCACCGCCCGCACACCCTCCGCCGCCGAAAAGGCCGTCCTCCTCCGCGTGCTCGACCAACAACGCCGCCATTACCAGGCGAACATCCCCGCCGCCGAAGCCTTGCTCTCCAACGGCGAAGCCCCCAGGGACATCACCCTCGACCCCGCCGAACTGGCCGCCTGGACCCTCATCTCCAGCACCATCCTCAACCTCGACGAAACCGTCACCCGCGGCTGATCCATCCCTCCCCCGCCACCCCCCGCCACCCCCTCCGCCAAGCCATCCCATGCCCCCCCACGTCCAACACCTCCTCCAACAGCACCTCACCCGCCGCCACTTCTTCCGCCGCTCCGCCCTCGGCATCGGCACCGCCGCCCTCGGTTCCCTGCTCAACCCCCGCCTCCTCGCCTCCTCCACCACACCCCAAACCCCCAAACCCCTCGGCTCCCTCCCCGCCCTCCACTTCGCCCCCAAGGCCAAACGCGTCATCTTCCTCTTCATGTCCGGCGGGCCCTCCCACATCGACCTCTACGACTACAAACCCGAGCTCCGCAAATACCACGGCCAGGAACTGCCCGGCTCCGTCAGAATGGGCCAGCGCATCACCGGCATGACCTCCGGCCAGTCCTCCTTCCCCTGCGTCGCCCCCATGTTCGACTTCCGTCAGCACGGAAAGGCCGGCATCTGGATGAGCGAACTGCTCCCCAACATCGGCTCCATCGCCGATGACATCTGCCTCATCAAGTCCATGCACACCGAGGCGATCAATCACGACCCCGCCTTCACCTACATCCAGACCGGCGCCCAACAACCCGGCCGCCCCAGCCTCGGCGCCTGGCTCAGCTACGGCATCGGCTCCGAAAACCAGAACCTCCCCGCCTTCATCGTCATGATCTCCCAGGGGAGCGGCAACAAAACCGACCAACCCCTCGTCTCACGCATGTGGGGCCCAGGCTTCCTCCCCTCCCAACACCAGGGCGTCCGATTCCGCTCCGGATCCGGCGACCCCGTCCTCTACCTCTCCGACCCCTCCGGCATCGAACGCTCCAATCGCCGCCTCATGCTCGACGGCGTCCGCGATCTCAACGAACTCGCCGCCCAGGAAATCGGCGACCCCGAGATCCAGACCCGCATCGCCCAGTACGAAATGGCGTTCCAGATGCAGATGTCCGTCCCCGACCTCACCGACCTCTCCACCGAACCGGCCCACATCCGGGAAATGTACGGAATCCGCGAAAACCCCACCGACGGCGGCTTCGCCCGCAACTGCCTGCTCGCCCGCCGCATGATCGAACGCGGCGTCCGCTTCGTGCAACTGATGCACCGCGGCTGGGATCAGCACGGCGACCTCCCCCGCCAGATCCGCGGCCAGTGCCGCGATGTCGACCAGGCCAGCGCCGCCCTCGTCCGTGACCTGAAACAACGCGGCCTGCTCGAGGACACCCTCGTGGTCTGGAGCGGCGAGTTCGGCCGCACGGTCTACAGCCAGGGACAACTGACCAAGGACAACCACGGCCGCGACCACCACGGCCGCTGCTTCTCCAACTGGGTCGCCGGCGCCGGCTTCAAACCCGGCTTCGTCCACGGCGAAACCGACGACTACTGCTACAACATCGTCGAAAACCCGGTCCACATCCACGACTTCAACGCCACCCTCCTCCACGCCATGGGCATCGATCACACCAAACTCACCTACCGGTTCCAGGGCCGCGACTTCCGCCTCACCGATATCCACGGCGAAATCGTCCACAACATCCTCGCCTGACCCGCACCGCTACCCGCGCCCGAACACCCGATCCATCGCCCGCCGCACATCCCGGTCCCGCCCCATCCTCCGCCACACCCACCCGATCCGCGCGTTCTCCGCCATCAGCAGCGTGATCCCCACATCAATCCCGATCACATCGGGATTCACCCACCCGTCGTGCGGATTGAACGCATCCGCAAACCCGTAACGCCCCCACACCCGCTCCCCATACCGCTCACGCTGGTGCCGCAGCGTCCGCAGGCATTCCACCGGTAGAAACGGCAGCGACCCCGCCGCCGCACAGGGCACCACCGTCCCGTCCAACGGCCCCGAATCCGGCGGCCCACCCCACGCCGTGTACCCCCGCGCCGAATCGCTCGAGGTCACACCCCACAGATCCTCCGACCACTCCGGAAACCGTCCCCTCAACCCCACGCTCCACCCGATGTGCGCCCGCGTCGCCGCCACCGAATTCTCGAACCAGTCCACCCCCGCGTCGCTCCGCCCCCGGAAATCGAACCAGGCATGCGAAAACTGATGCACGAACAGCGGCGCCGGCGACCACACATACCGCTGCCCGTGATACTCCCGCACCGGCCGGCTCCACGCCCTCCACGCCGACGCCGCCACCGGATGGCTGGGTGATCCGATCGCCAGCAGATACAGCATCATCAGCTCGCAGTAATGATCCCAGCGGTTCGGCAAAAACCGCCCACCCCCTCCCGCCTCCCCGCCTTCCCCCACACCCGCCGCCGTTCCCTCCGGAAACCAACCCATCGAGAACGTCTCCCCCCCGTTCAGCATCCACGGCCACTCCACCCGCTCGTACAGCTCCGTCGCCAACCGCCGGATCTCCCGCTCCCCGGCCCGCACCCCGCGAAAATGCGCCCGGCAACACAACACGCCGCACATCAGAATCGCCGTGTCGATCGAGGAGAGTTCGCACTTCCACACCCGCTCCCCGGTCCCCCAGTCGTGGAAGTGATAGAAGAACCCGCGGACATGCCCCATCTCGTGCCGCAAATGCCGCAGCGCCCGAAGCACCCGTCGCCGTGCCTCGTCCCCCGCGATCCAACCCCGCTGCTCCCCGATGCACAACGCGGTCAACCCGAACCCCGTCGCCGCAATGCTCCCCACCCGCCGCGCTTCCTCACCCCCGTCCGCCCGCCGCCGATCCAACACCTGCCCGGTCCGCGGATGCGCCGCCTCGAGAAAGTACCGGAACGATGCCCGCCCAAGCTCCTCGAGGAACGCGTCGTCCCCGGCCGCAAACACCCCTGGCCCCGCCGCCACCCATCCGCCGCGTACGCCGACCCCAATCCCCCCGGCCGCCACCCACCGCCCCAGGAATGCACGCCGCGTCATCATGAAATCGAAACCGGCCCGCCATCCGCACCGCAGCGCACCGCACCGGGCTCAGCCGCGAACCGGCCGAACGGTGCGCACCGCCGCCATGAACGCCGCCGCACGCCGGGTCAGCTCCGCCCAGTCCTGGTCCTTCAGGATCTCCGCCGAAACCAGCGACGACCCCGCCCCCAGGGCCGCACAACCCGCGCGCAGGAAATCCGCGGCATTCCCGACATCCACGCCCCCGGTCGGCACGATCCTCAGATGCGGCAGCGGGGCGCGGATCGCCTTCACGAACCCGGGTCCCAGTCCGTCGGCGGGGAAGAGCTTGATGAAATCGCTGCCCGCCTCGTACGCGAGCTGCGCCTCGGTCGGGGTGTAGGCGCCCAGCATCACCGGCACGTCCGCCCCATGGCAGACCGGCACCATGCCGGACCTGAGAATCGGGCTGACCACGAACTCCGCCCCGGCGTCGAGCGCGCCGCGGCAGGTGATGTTCTCCAGGACGGTGCCGACGCCGACCATCGCCCGGTCGCCCAGGGCGTTGCGCGCGTCCCGGATGGCGTTCAGCGCGTCCGGCGTGGTGGTGGTGACCTCGATCAGCCGAACCCCGCCGGCCACCAGGGCCTCGGAAAGGGGAACCACCAGATCCCTGCGCGGCGACCGCACGACCGCGATGATCGTCGCGTCGATGATCCGTTGCACTCGTTCCTGACGTTTGGTCATGGGCATGGGTTGCCTCCGACTTGGGCCCCGGTCCCGCCGTCCTCCGCCCGGTACGCCTCGGCGAGAAGGGTGATCGGATGAACCACCCTCACCGCAAGCCCGGCGTTCCGACAGCCGGTGATGACCTGCAACAGGCAGCCCGGGTTCGCCGTGGCCACGATCCGCGCACCCGTCGACCGGATATGCCCCACCTTGCGCTCCAGCAATTGCCCGGCCATTTCCGGCTGGGTCAGATTGTAGATGCCCGCGCTGCCGCAGCACCAGTTGGCCTCGGGAAGCTCGCACAGCTCCAACCCCGGAATCGCCTTCAAGAGCTGGCGCGGCTGCTGGACCACCTTCTGGCCGTGCGTCAGATGGCAGGACTCATGGTAGGTCACCCGCACCGGCGTCCCCCCCGGCACCCGCGGCGGACGAATGCCCGCCGGCACCAGGAACTCGTGAATGTCGCGCAGCTTCCGATCCCACAACGCCGCCCGCTCGGCGTACACCGGGTCCGACTCCAGCAGCTTGGAGTAATGCTTCAGATGCGAACCGCACCCGCCCGCGTTGGTGATGATGGCGTCGTACCGCTCCGGCGGGAGCAGGTCGATCATCCGCCGGGCGAGCCGCTGCGCCAGCCCCCATTCCCCGTTGTGCGCATGCAGGGACCCGCAGCACGGCTGGTCCGGAGGGGTATGCACCTCGCAGCCGTTCCGCGCCAGCACCTCCACGGTGTCCTGGTTCACATCGCTGAAGATCAGGTCCTGCGCGCACCCGGTCAGGACCGCGACGGTGAACCGCTTCGGCCCCACCGACGGGGTGACCACGGCGATGCGCTCGTTGGAAAACCGGTCCTGCACCCGCGGGGTCATCGCCTCCAGCTCCCGCAGGCGCTTCGGCAGCAGCTTCAACACCCCGCTCCGCCTCACAAGCCCCTGCACCCCCAGGTCCTGGTATAGCCGCATCGCCCGCCCCACCGCCGTGAGCCGCCGGTGATCCATGAACAGCCACTTCACCGTCAGCGCCCGGATGGTGTCCCGCTTCACCGACCCCAGCAGGCGCCGCGACTCGACCTCCGCCCGCGCATGCTCGAACAGCTCCGCGTAGTTCACCCCGGCCGGACACGCGGTCATGCACGCAAGACAGCCAAGACAGTAGTACATCTCCTCCGCGAACGTCCGCGTCGGCTCCAGCCGGTCGTCCGCAATCGCCCGCATCAGCGCAATCCGCCCCCGCGGACTGTGCCGCTCGAGCTTGGTGGCGTCGTAGGTCGGACAGCTGGGCAGGCACATCCCGCAGTGCATGCACTGCTGCACCACGGAGTAGTCCAACCCCTTCAGATGCGAAACCCCGTGCGTGGAAGTGGAAGCGGTGCTCATGCGAGAAACTTGGCCCCGATCAGCAGGCGCAGGGTCCCCTTCCGCCGGTCCGCGCTGTCCACCCGCGCAAAACTGGCCTTGGCCAGCGGCAGCGCCTCCTCACCCTCCAGCCCGATCAGCCTGCGAACCCAGCCGCTCAGCGACGGCTCGTGACCCACCAACAACACCGACTCCGCCTCGGGAAGCCCCCGCAGCCACCGGAAAAACCCCGCCGCCGTCGCCCCGTTCCGAAGCACCTCGACCTCCACCGGCCGCACCTTCCCGCCCTGCGGACACTCCTTCAGCACCTGCGCCGCGGTCTCCACCGCGCGAACCAGCGGACTGGTGAACACCAGATCCCACGCCACCCCGGTCCTCCGGAAATAACGCCCCAGCCGGCGCGCGTCCTTCCGGCCCTTGCCGGTCAGCCGCCGCCCATCGTCCACAGGCGCGTCCTCGGCCTCCGCATGACGTAGAAAGTAGATTTTCATCACCCGGCCTTCGCCTATCAGATTCATCCGCCCGGCACGAGCGCCGCCTTCAACCGCCACCATCCTCCGGCTCGTCAGGCTGCCCGAACAGCCTCGCCAGCCTCGAAATAATCCACCCCACACACCCCAGCACCAGCAGCGCCAGCAACCCGCCCGCCACCATGTCCCGCCGCCGACTGTCCGGGATCCCCACCGTCGCCACCACAAACCCGAGCACGATCAGGAACCCCAGGAACCCCAGCCCCCACACCACCCGCCCCCGCAACACCCGCCGCGCTTCCTCCCCTCCCTCCGCCGACCTCCCCAGCCGCCACAAACCCCGCCCCAGCCACCAGCCCGCAAAAGCCGTCGCCAACCCCGCCGACCAGCTCAACAGGTCGAACTCCAGCCGCAACACCGGGTTGATCTGACGCACCGCCACCAGAATCCCCGCCAGCGTCCCGACGCTCGCCGCGGCACACACCGGCGCAATGATCGCCCACAGATCCGGATGCGGTGACTCCTTCATGCGCGCTGCCACCCCCCGGTCAGTCAAACATCTTCCCCGGATTCAGTATCCCCGACGGATCCAGCACCCGCCTCAGCTCCCGCATCACCCGCATCGAGGCGTCCCCGGCGAACTTCGGCAGGAAATCCTTCTTCGCCACCCCGATCCCATGCTCCCCGGTGATCGTTCCCCCCAGCCGGATCGCTTCCTCGAAGATCTCCTGGAAGGCGTGATGCACCCGCTCCATCTCCTCCCGGTTCCGTTCATCCGTCAGAAAGGTCGGATGCAGATTGCCGTCGCCCATGTGCCCGAAGGTGCCGATCCGCAACCGGTGCTTGCGCGCCACCCCGTCCACGAACCGGATCATGTGCGCCAACTCCGACCGCGGCACGGTCGCATCCTCCAGAATCGTGGTCGGCGCCACCCGCGCCAGCGCCGAGAACGCCGACCGCCGCGCCGCCGCCAGCCGGTTCGCCTCCGCCTCGTCCCGCGCCACCCGCACGTCCAGCGCCCCGTTCCGCCGCGCCAGCTCCTCCATCCGCTCCGCTTCCTCCGCCACCGCCGCCGGATGCCCGTCCGTCTCCATCAGCAGCACCGCCTCGCAGTCCAGCGGAAGCCCCACCTTCGCGAAATCCTCCACGCACCGGATGGTCGTCCGATCCAGGAACTCCAGGGTGCAGGGAATGATCTTCGCCGCAATGATGTCCGACACGGTCTGCGCCGCCCGGTCCATCTGCCCGTAGGTGGCCACCAGCGTCTTCTTCGCGGCCGGCTTCGGCAGCAGCTTCAACAGCACCCGCGTGATCACCCCAAGCGTGCCCTCCGATCCAATGAAAAGGTCCCGCAACGAATACCCCGCCACGTCCTTCACGCACTTGTTCCCCGTCCACAGGATCTCCCCGTCCGGCAACACCACCTCCAGCCCCATCACGTAGTTGCGGGTGATCCCGTACTTCAGCCCCCGCAACCCCCCCGAGTTCTCCGCAACGTTCCCCCCGATGGTCGAGATCTTCATCGACCCCGGATCCGGCGGATAAAACAACCCCACGCCCGCCGCGGCATCCGCGATCTGCACCGTCGTCACCCCGGCCTCCGCCATCAGCGTCAGATTCGCCGCATCCACCTCCAGGATCCGGTCCATCTTCACCAGGCACAGCACGATACACCCGGGACTCGGCAGGCTTCCCCCGCTCAACCCCGTCCCCGACCCGCGCGTCACCACCGCCGTCCGCGTCTCGTTCGCCACCTTCAACACCGCCGCGACATCCGCGGCGGAACGCGCGAACACCACCACCCCGGGCAACTGCTGCAACGCAGCCGTGCCATCGAAGGAATACGGAATCAGATCCTCGCGCGCGGTCAGGACATGCTCCGGACCCGCGATCGCGCGCAGGCGTTCAAGGACGGTTGGGCTCGCAGACATGGTGCTTCGGCCGGACCAGCTTCCGGGCCATGCGCGGCCGGGTCAAGCCATCCGCCGCCGTCCACCCCGCGCCAGGGCCCCGCCGCCCCACCACCCACCACCCCGCGGTCGTCAGAACTTCTTCGAGATCTCCGCGTACACCAGCCGGCCGAGTATGCTGTACGTCGACTTGTCGGTGTTGTCCTCGCCGCTCGACGCCACCACCGGCGCGTCCTCGTCGGTCACGTTCTGCACCCCCACCGCCACCCGGAATCCGTGGTACCAGGAGGTGTGCTGCCGCGACCGCGCAAACTCGTAGGCAAGCTGAAGGTCGATCGCAAACCAGGAATCAATGCTCCACGGCTCGTCGTTCACCGTGTTGCCATGAATCGAATCCCCCACGATCGGATGCCGGAACCCGAGGTCGTCCATGCCCGGCACGTACCGGGAGTTCACGTTGAAGCTGAGGTCCTTGTACTCCCAGGTCACCCCGGCGACCACGGTGTAGTCGGGGATCGACCCCTGCTCGCCGAAGATGTTCTCGGTGTAGAGGCCCTCGAAGGAATGATAGCGGCCCCCGGACTGGAATTCGTAGCCGAGCACCACGTTGGCGTTGGCGTAGAAGTTGAAGTCCCCGGCCACGTCGGTGCGCCAGAGATACTGCGCCGCCAGGTCGATGCCGTGCGTCTTCTGGGCACCCGGGATGCGCTCGATCTCCCCGAGCCCGAAGGTCGCGTGGGTCACCTGCCCCGGCCCGGTGATCCGGTTGCCGCCGAAGTCCTCGTAGCTGCCGTAGAACGGCGACGCCACCCCCAGGGTGTTCAGGCTGTCGACGTACCCCTGCCAGTCGTACGAGTACAGGTCGCTCTGTTCCACGGTGTAGTAGTCCACCGTCACCAGCAGCCCGGGCAGCGCCTTCGGATTCAGCGCCACACCGCCGGTCCAGCTCGTCGACTTCGACGGACGCATGTCCGGGCTGGAGAGCTGCCGGAACGCCTGCTGCGCGGCGGTCCGCGTCGGATCGTTCACGTCGTTCGGCAGAAGCACGTACGGCGCATTGTCCGCCGCCGGGCCGAACACCTCGTAGATCGTCGGAGCAATGAACCCCTCGGAGTAGGTGGCGCGCAGCGTCACCTGGTCGTCCTCCACCGGCTTCCACTTCACCCCCACCCGAGGCACCGAGGCGGTCCCGCCGGGACTGAGCTTTTCGAATCGCCCGGCGGCCGAGATCTCCAGCGCGTGCACCCCCGGAAGATTCCAGTCGGGCGAAAACACCGGGATCGACGCCTCCACGAACAGCGCCTGCGCATCGCGGCTGCCACCCGGAAAACCGCCCCCGCCGAGATACCCGATGCCCTGGCCCGTCTCGGTCAGGTAGTCGTTGGAAAGCTCCAGGCTCTCGTCCCGATATTCCCCGCCCACCGCCCAGCCAACCTTCCCGGCCGGCAGCTCCAGCATCCGCGCGCTGATCGAGGCGTCAAAGGAGTACAGCTCCGAGTCGGCCTTCGAAAACAGGGTGGTCCGAAGCGCCTGCAGCGTCCGCGGATCGTTGGAACCGGGCAGCCCGAAATAGTCGTACGTGGGCACCGGCCCCCGCCCGTCCACCAACGCGCTCAACCGGCCGTCCGGGCTCGCGCCGAAATCCGGCGTCAGCGCCAGGTTCAACGCCGCGGCCGTGCCCGCGTTGAAGTTCCGGTTCAGCTGGTCGCTCTTGTTGTAGTTGAACCCCGACCGCCACTGCGCGTCCTCGATCGCCTCGGTCTCCAGATCCAGCCGCCCGCGCAACCCGCCCACGAAATGGTAGTAGGTCGAGTCATAGCGCGAGATCCGGTTGCCCAGCTCGGAAAGCCGGTTGCGGATCCGCGGACTCGCCGCGCCGTTCGCCCCCAGCGCGATGCCGAACGGGTTGTACGGGTTGTCGGCGGGTATGGTGATGTTGAACAGGCTCAGCGCCGGCGCAGGTGACGGCGCCAAAACCCCCTCCGACACCGTGTCGGAGTACAGGAAGTCGCCGAAGAACTGCAGCCGGTCCCCGATCAGGTCGTGCTCGAAGTTCGCGAAAAACTGCCGCCGGTCCTGGCTCTGGATGGTGTGCGTGCCCAGGAGCGCGGTGTTCATCATGTTGTACGGCGCCCCCGCCTGCATGCCCGCAGGAGTCTCCGACAACGGCACCAGCACCCCGGCCGCCGCCAGATCGGCCGGCGTCCAGCTCCGACCCGGCTGCAGGAACTGCGCCGGTATCGTGGTCATCGCCGGGTTGTAACCGGGGTGCCCCACGGCGAACTCCGACCCCGCTAGCACGTAGTCGTCGATCCGCCCGGAGAACGTCGGGGAGAAATACGACGGCGGCCAAAGCCCAAGCTCGCCCAGGTCCTGAAGCCCCAGCGACGCCACCTTCCGATCGGAGGAAAGCAGCGGCCGCGAATAGAAGTAGGACGCGCCGGCGGTGATGCTGCCCTTGTCCGAACTGATCCCACCGACGGCCGACACCATGTACTCGTAGTAGTCGTCCGATCGCGTGGTGGTCCCGTAACGCCCCTTCACCTCCACGCCCTGGAAGTTCTTCTTGGTGATGATGTTCACCACCCCGCCGATGGCGTCGGCCCCGTAGATCGCCGAGGCACCGTCCTTGAACACCTCGATCCGCTCGATCGCCGCCACCGGGATCGTGTTCACATCCACGGCCCCGCCGTTGGAAAAGCCCGAGCCCGCAAGGCGCCGTCCGTTCAGCAACACCACCGTCGGCAGGTTGCGCAGGCCGATGTACGCCTCCCCCTGGCCGTTGTTGTTCACCTCCTGGCCCCGGTTCAGGTTGCCCAGGAACACCGGAGTCGTCCGACGCAGCGCCTCCAGCGGATCCACCGCCCCGATCCGCTCGATCCGCCTCGCACCCACCACCTCCACCGGACTCGCAATGAAGGTGTCCAACTGCGGAATCCAGGAACCGGTCACCAGCATCGGCGCCAGCTCCGTCGCCTCGTCGGCGGCCGAGGCCTCCGCGGGAACGGCCGGCAATGAGGACGGCGCCGGCAGCGATGGCGGTGGCGGCGGAGCGTCCTGCGCGAACACGGCAGGCAGCACCAGAAACGGCGCGACGGCACCCGCCGCGAGACCCAGGTTGAAGGCACGACCAAGCCGACGTGGATGAGATGGTTTCATAGTAGAGCCCGGGAAGGATGAACCATGGGATCCACCGCACGTCCGCACACCTCCGGATCCGTGTCCGGAAGCCCCTCCCCACCGCGGCCGACGATCGCCGGCATGAATCATCCCCTCGAACCGACAGTTTTTTGGGGGTGACTGGCGCGGACTTGTACGCGCTCGATCGCCGGCGAGTCAAGCGCCGCGGCAGAAACCGACCGCGCCAGACCGCGCCACCTCATCCCGGGCCTACTTCAGCCGCCCCGGATTCAGTCCGCGAAGATCCGATGGCACGAACTCGCCATCCCGCCGGATCAGTTCGTCGTCGAACCAGATCTCCCCTCCCCCCCACTCCGGCCGCTGGATCAACACCATGTCCCAGTGCACCGCCGACCGGTTCCCGTTGTCGCATTCCTCATACGCCTGCCCCGGCGTCAGGTGCAGCGAACCCGCGATCTTCTCGTCGAACAGGATGTCGCACATCGGATTCAGGATGTGCGGATTGAATCCCAGGCTGAACTCGCCCGTGTGCCGCGCACCGGCGTCGGTGTCGAGAATCTCGTTCAACCGCGCGGTGTTGCTGGAGGTGGCCTCCACGATGCGCCCCTGCCGGAACACCAGCCGCACGTTGTCGAACCGTGTCCCCGCGTAGAGCGTGGGCGTGTTGAACTGGATCGTGCCCTCCACCGAGTTCCGGACCGGACAGGTGAACACCTCGCCGTCGGGGATGTTCCGGTCGCCCTTGCACATCTTCGCCCCGATCCCCTTGATGCTGAAGCTGAGCTCCGTTCCCGGCCCGGTGATGCGGACCCGGTCCGCCGCCTCCATCCGCCGATGCAGAGGTTCCATCGCCTTCGCCATCCGCCCGTAATCCATGGTGCAGACGTCGAAAAACAGCGTTTCGAACGCCTCGGTGCTCATCCCCGCCGCCTGGGCCATGCTGGTCGTCGGCCACCGCAGCACACACCACCGCGTCTTCCGAACCCGGTGGTCGATCACCGGCCGCAGCGCCTTGGAATAAAGCCGCAGGCGATCGGAGGGGATGTCCGACGACTCATTGGCGTTCATGCTCCCGCGCACGGCGATGTAGGCCTGCACCCGTCTCATCCGGTGCATCTCCAACCCCTTCAGCAACGCCGCGTGCCGCTCGTCCGTGCCCCGCATGATCTCCCGGGTGATCCGCGTGTGCCGCACCTCGATCAACGGCGTGCCCCCGGCCGCACGCACCGCCCGCATGAGCTCCACCGAGAACGCATCCGGCACGTCGGTCATCTCCAGGAGCACGGTGTCGCCAGCCTGGATCTGGGTGGAGTACTCCACCAGCAGCCGGGCCAGTTTCGTATAACGCGGATCGGTCATCGCGCCTCCACGCTAGACGGTTTCCCTCCCGCTGCCGAGGCCGTCGACAACCCCTCCCCAACCGGCTCGTCCGCCGCCTCGAAAAACCCGATGAACATCTCGTCCCAGGATTGCAGCCCGAACCGCACCCGGCGGGTGGGATCCGGATTCGCCGGGTTGCCCGCCGAGTTGTCGAATGCCCCCGTCACCAGCAGCCACGCCCCCGCCGGCACAAGACGCGGCTCGGCCAGCACATAGGTGTGCTGCCACTTGAAATCATACCGCGGCACGTTCAGCAGCGTCTCCCGCCGGCCGTCCGGCAACAGCAGCTCGTACCGCATCCATTTCCCACGCACATGCATGTGCGGCGAAAGCGAGTAGAGCACCGCCGGCCTCTCGAATCCGTACGTCGCCACATGCCGCGCCTCGGCGCTCCCCGGCGGTATGTCCAGGCCGAAATCATCCGCACGCCGGACCTCCACGTTCCGCGGCTGCGGACCGGGCGCGAGATAAAGCGCGACCTCCGTCTGGTCGGTCTGCTCCGACCCGGAGGTGGTGTAGTGCATCTCCAACGTGAGTTCCGCCCCCGCGGGCAGCCGCTTCGCCACCCCCGCCGGATACCGCGCGGGCGGCGTCCCGGGCGCCCACCCGCAGAAATGCAGCCCGTTCCCGGTGCCGTCATCCGGACCTCCCGGCCACTTGACGTAAAGAATCGCGTGATGCACCACCCGCCGGTTCCCCGGCCGGATGTCGGTCCCGGAAATCCAGACCTCGTTGGTGAACGGGTTCGCCAGCCGGATGTTCCGGTACTCGAGCACGCCCGTCGCCGGAACCGTCTCGGGTTTCGGCAGCCGCAACACCACGTCCGGCCGCCCCAACTCCCAGTCCGCCATCGCCGGCAACGACGCCTCCAGCGGATCCGCACCCCCGCCCCGCGGCGCCCCAGCGGCCACCCACCGCAACAGCGTCTGCGTCTCCTCCCGCGAAAGCTCGTGCGCGTTCGAAAACCGCCCGAACTCCGGATCCGGCGCCCACGCCGGCATCCGCCGCGTCAGCAAAACCTCCTCGATCATGCGCGCATAGTTCCGCACCCGCGCATGACTCTCCATCGCCCACGGCCCGATCGCCCCCTCCCGATGACAGCCCACACAGTGCTTCAACAGAATCGGCGCCACCTGGCCTTCATACGAGGGCACCCCGCTCTCCCCGCCCACCTCCGCGTAGGTGATCCGACAACCCCGCGCCGGTGTGCGCGCCACCGCCACCGGCTGCCCCGCGAGATGCGCGTTCAACGCGTCCTCCAAAAACCGCTGCCGCGGCGCCGGACGCTCCGCACCCTCCGCAAACCGGTCGTCCACCGCCCCCTGGTAGATCACCCGCCAACCCTCCGTCTCGATGGCCACCACCTCCGCGGTGCGCTCCACCCCAAGCGCCAACGCCACACCCTGCCCGGGATCCCGAAGATAGGTGAACCCCCACAAACCGAGTTCCCCGGCCTCCTTCCGCGCGTCACCCGCCGTGTCCCCGGCGTAGGTGTTCACCAGCCAGACCGCCACCCCGCGATCCGCAAACCGGTTCCTCAACCCCTTCAGCGTCGATCCGCTCTTCCGCGCAATCGGACAGCCGGTTCCGGTGAAGAACAACACCACCACCTTGGCCTCGGCCCGGTACAGCTCATGATTCACCCCCCGCAGATCCAGCAGGTTGAAATTGGGGACCGCACGCTTCGACGCCCCGAGCGCCGGCATCGTCGCCCCAATCCCCGCCAGGACCAAACCCAGCAGCCAGACGACCACGCCGCGGGTGCAGACCCACGGAACCATTCCAAGGCCCCCGTCGCTTCTCGTGAAACCCATGGCCCCTGTATAAAGGGCCCGGGAACCCTGACAACCCCTAACCCCCCGCAATGGCCGGGATGATGCTGATCTCGTCCCCGTCCTTCAACGGAGTCTGCTGGTTCTGCAGGAACCGGATGTCCTCCTCGTTGACGTAGACGTTGACGAACCGGCGCACGGCCCCCTGCTCGTCCAGGAGCCGCTCCTTGATCCCCGGATATCGCGTCTGAAGCTCGGCGATGGCCCCCCCGACCGTGCTGGCGGCCACCGGCACGAGTTCCTCGTTGTGCGTCAGCTTACGCAGGGGCGTTGGAATGCGAACGTGAATGGGCATGGTCGTCTCTGTGTGAATCAGTCAATCGGCGCTTCCGGACCGTCCGGATCCGGGGTTTTCTCCACTCTCTAAGGTATTCGGCCGCCCGCGGCGACGGGAATCTCCGGACGGATTCCCCCGATCCGCTCCGGGCGGCGCTTCAACTCCACCGCGTTCAGGCCGGCTGCGCGGCGAGCTCGGGCTTGTCCTGGGCCAGAACCCCCTCGAACTCCCGCAGACTCGGCCGAATCTCCCGCGTCACCCCGGCGTAGCCGTCCACGGCATCCAGGGTCTTCAATCCGTTCCCGGTGATGCACAACACCACCGACTCGTCCCGCGGAATCCTCCCCTGCGCCACCAGCTTCTTCGCCACGCCGACGGTCACCCCGCCCGCGGTCTCCGCGAAGATGCCCTCGCATTCCGCCAGCAGCCGGATGCCCTCGCGGATCTCGTCATCGGTGACGTCCTCCCCGGAACCGCCGGTCTCCTTCATCACCCGCAGCGCGTAAAAGCCGTCCGCCGGGGTGCCGATGGCCAGCGACTTGGCGATGGTGTTCGGCTTCACCGGCTTGAAGAAATCCAGCCCCGCCTTCTGCGCGGTGGTGATCGGACTGCACCCCGTGGCCTGCGCCCCGTGGATCTTCCAGGGCGTCGACGGCACCAGCCCGAGCTTGGAGAACTCCTGGTAGCTCTTGTGCACCTTGGTCAGCAGCGACCCCGACGCCATGCACACCACCGTGTGCTGCGGGATCCGCCAGCCCAGCTGCTCCTGGATCTCGAACCCCATCGACTTCGAGCCCTCGGCGTAATAGGGCCGCATGTTCACGTTGACGAAGGCCCACCCGTACTTGCCCGCGATCTCCGCGCACAGCCGGTTCACCTCGTCGTAGTGCCCCCGGATCCCGATCACCCGCGCCCCGTAGATCAGCGAGTTGAGAACCTTCCCCTTCTCCAGGTCGTGCGGAATGAAGACGTACGCGTCCAACCCCGAAGCCGCCGCGTTCGCCGCCACCGAGTTCGCCAGGTTCCCCGTCGAGGCGCAGGCGACGGTCTTGAACCCGAGCTCCACCGCCCGGCTCAACGCCACGCTCACCACCCGGTCCTTGAACGACAGCGTCGGATAATTCACCGCGTCGTTCTTGATCCACAGCTCCCGCAACCCCAGCCGCGCCGCAAGCCGGTCCGCCCGCACCAGCGGCGTGTACCCCACCTGCCGCCCCACCGTCGGCTCCCCGGCCACCGGCAACAACTCCCGGTAACGCCACATCGTCCTCGGCCGGCTCTCGATCCGGTCCCGGGTCAGCACCCCCTGGATCCGCTCATAGTCGTAAACCACCTCCAGAGGCCCGAAATCAAACTCGCAGACATGCGTGGCCTCCAACGGATACTCGTGCCCGCATTCCCGGCACTTGAGCGCCTTCATCAACGAACGGTTGGTGTCCATAGTTCTTCGTGCGGCTGGCTAGGCCGGGAGGGGCACAAAAAAACCCCTCCCAACGCGAGTCGAGAAGAGGTCCCAGAAACCATCCGGCACTCCTCTCATTTTTCCCGCAGATGTCCACAGGACCACCCCGGGGCTGGATTTGGCACCTGGACGCGGCCGCGTTGCCGGGGACCGCCGGTTGCCGTGGGGTCTCAGGGCCAGTCCCTCACCCACTCGCAATGAGAACCCTTCTCGCGAAGGGCGCCCGGGTTTTGCCGAACCCCACCCCGTCCTGTCAACGGGATTCTCCATTCCAACCACCCCCAACCCGCGCATACCCCCCCTCCCCACCCACCCCAGCCGCCATCTCCATGGATGACCCGCGCCCCCCACTCCGCTACCCTCCGCCTCCACCATGCTCGTCGTCCATGTCCACGTCCGCGTCACCCCCGACGCCGTCCCCGCCTTCATCACCGCCACCCTCGAAAACGCCCGCCAAAGCCTCCAGGAACCCGGCATCGCCCGCTTCGACGTCGTCCAACAACCCGACGACCCCACCCGCTTCGTCCTCGTCGAAGCCTACCGGACCGCCGACGCTCCCGCGGCCCACAAAAACACCCCCCACTACCAGACCTGGCGCGACACCGTCGAACCCTGGATGGCCGAACCCCGCCGAAGCACCCGCTACCACAACCTGTTCCCCGATGACCCCGCCTGGTAACCCCCCTCCCGCCCCCTTCGAGTTCGCCACCGCCAGCCGGATCGTCTTCGGCCCCGGTCGCCTCGCCGAAATCGGCCCCCTCGCCCGCGAACTGGGCCGCCGCGCCCTCGTCGTCACCGGCTCCCACCCCGAACGCGCCGCCCCCCTCCAACAACTCCTCAAATCCGCCGGCGTCACCTCCGAAACCTTCCCCGTCATCGGCGAACCTTCCACCCTCGCCGTCGCCACCGGCCTCGCCCGCGCCAAACTCCGCGGCTGCGACCTGATCATCGGCTTCGGCGGCGGCAGCGCCATCGACGCCGCCAAAGCCATCGCCGGCCTGCTCACCAACGACCGCGACCTCTTCGATTTCCTCGAGGTCGTCGGCCGCGGCCAGCCCATGCACCGCCCCGCCGCCCCCTGGATCGCCATCCCAACCACCGCCGGCGCCGGCGCCGAAGTCACCCGCAACGCCGTCATCACCTCCAGGGAACACAAGGTCAAAGCCAGCCTCCGAAGCCCCCACCTCCTCGCCCGCATCGCCCTCGTCGACCCCTCCCTCACCCTCGACCTCCCTCCCCACGTCACCCTCGCCACCGGCCTCGATGCCCTCACCCAACTGATCGAACCCTTCCTCTCCCTCCGCGCCAACCCCGTCGTCGACGCCCTCTGCCTCGATGGCATCCGCCGCGTCACCCGCGCCCTCCAAACCGCCACCACCCACGGCCACGACCTTCCCGCCCGCACCGACATGGCCCTCGCCGCCCTCCTCGGCGGCATCGCCCTCACCAACGCCGGCCTCGGCGCCGTCCACGGCCTCGCCGCCCCCATCGGCGGCGCCCACCCCGCCCCCCACGGCGCCATCTGCGCCGCCCTCCTCCCCCACACCCTCGCCCTCAACCTCCAAGCCCTCCGCCAACGCAACCCCGAGTCCCCCATCCTCCCCCGCTTCGTCACCCTCGCCCGCGAACTGACCGGCCGCCCCGACGCCTCCGCCGACGACGCCCCCGCCTGGCTCGCCGCCTGGACCCGCTCCCTCGCCACCCCAACCCTCGCAGCCCTCGGCGTCCCCAAAGCCGCCTTCCCCGACCTCGCCCAACAAGCCCTCGCCGCCAGCAGCATGAAGGCCAACCCCATCGCCCTCACCCACCAGGAACTGGTCGCCCTCCTCGAAGCCGCTTCCTGAATCACCCACCACCCGCCACCACCCAGCGCCACCGATGGAATCCGTCCGCGTCCGCCCCGCCACCCGCGAGGATTGCCCGGCCATCCTCGCCATCTACAACGACGCCGTCCTCACCACCACCGCGTCCTACGACGTCGAACCGCGAACACTCGACCACCGACTCGCCTGGTTCGACGACCACTCCCGCCACAACCTCGGCGTGTTCGTCGCCGAAACCCCGCAGCGGATCCTCGGCTGGAGTTCCCTCAGCCGCTTCCACGACCGCTTCGGCTTCCGCTTCACCGTCGAGGACTCCGTCTACGTCGCCCCCGAATCCCGCGGCCAGGGCGTCGGCCGCCTGCTCCTCGCGCCGCTGCTCACCCACGCCGCCGCCCGCGGCTTCCACACCATCATCGCCGCCATCGACACCTCCAACGAACCCAGCCTCCGCCTCCACCACAGCTTCGGCTTCATCGAAGTCGGCCGCTTCCATGAAGTCGGCCATAAGTTCGGACGCTGGCTCGACGTCGCCTACCTCCAACGCCACGTCAACACCCCCACCACCCTCCCCATCTCCAGGCTGGAGTCGCCGTCGGAATCAGTTTAGAAGACGGCTTCATCATGAAGATTCACCCGGATTCCCCCCCCCCCCGCGTCCGGTGCCCCTCACCCCCCGCCGCCTTCACCCTCATCGAACTGCTGGTGGTCATCGCCATCATCGCCATCCTCGCCAGCGTCCTCCTCCCCGCCCTCGCCAAGGCCAAGTACAAGGGCAGCCGCACCGCCTGCCTCAACAACATCCGCCAGCAGTACCTGTCCCAGATCCTCTACGCCGACGATAACCAGGGAAAATTCCAGCAGCACGACGACGGCAGCCCGGATTACCATCGCCTCAACGGGCGAAAGGACAGCATCGTCGACAGCCTCCGCGGATCCTACGTCAACAACAGCTGGATCCTCATCTGCCCGGTCACCGCCAAGTCCTTCGGCCGCCTCTGGCTCAACTACGCCAACCCCGCCAATTTCGCCGACAAATCCACCCGCGATTACGGCGGCTGGGACACCACCGCGGCCAACGTCTACACCCCCTACATGTGGCTCGCGAACTTCCCCAACATGAAATACCAGTCGCAGAGCGGCAGCAAAGACCCCAAGGCCCAGGACATCGAGCCGGAGTGGCCGAAAAACACCTCCGAGTGCGACTCAACCCGCGCCTTCATCACCCACCGCGTCAGCGACACCCCGGGCACCAAACTCTGGGATGTCGGTCACCTCGGCAAATTCGACGCCGGCAGCGTCAGCAAACACTTCCTCGAGTTCTCCCTCACCCCGGACCAACCCGTCGGCCAGGCCGACGGCAGCGTCATCGTCCGCAACAAGGCCAGCATCCGTAAACGCGTGGTCGGCGGCCCCGGCGGCACCACCGCGTACTATTACTGAACGACACACCCCTCCCACCCCCACCCCGCCAGGCCAACCCCCCGCCACACCGGCTTTGGGGTTCCCTCCCGAACCCGCCTCCCGCATGGTCTCCGCCATGCACCCCTCCCGACGCTCCTTCCTCACCACCGCCCTCGCCTCCGCCACCCTCGCCACCGCCCCAGCCACCCTCGCCGCCCCCGCCCGCCCCCGCTTCCCTTCCCGCATCAAGTTCGCCGTCTCCACCTACTCCTACTGGCACTTCCGCACCGAGAAGGTCCCCGTCGAAACCGTCATCGACAACGCCGCCACCCTCGGCGTCGAAGGCGTCGACATCCTCCATCGCCAGATGGATATCCCCGAACGCGAACCCCTCACCCCGGACCACCGCCGCTACCTCCAACGCCTCAAACAACACGCCTTCCGCCGCGGCATCGACCTCGTCTGCCTCTCCATCCACCAGGACTTCGTCGACCCCAACCCCGACGTCATCGCCCGCCAGGTCCAGCACACGCTCAAATGCATCGAGATCGCCTACGAACTCGGCATCCCCTGCATCCGCCTCAACTCCGGCCGCTGGAAAACCATCCCCAACTTCAACGACCTCATGAAGGCCCGCGGCGTCGAACCCATCCTCCCCGGCCATACCGAGGACGACGGATTCCGCTGGTGCCAGAACGCCATCGAACAGTGCCTGCCCAAGGCCGAACAGTGCGGCGTCCTCCTCGCCCTCGAAAATCATTGGGGCCTCACCAACACCCCCGAAGGACTCCTCCGCCTCGTCCGCGCGGTCAACTCACCCTGGCTCGGGGCCCTCATGGATACCGGCAATTTCCTCGAAAACCCCTACTCCAAACTCGAGGCGATCGCCCCCCACACCGTCTTCGTCCAGGCCAAGACCTACCCCGGCGGCGGCGAATGGTACACCCTCGACCTCGATTACCGACGCATCGCCCGCATCCTCGCCGACGCGGGATACACCGGCTACGTCTCCCTCGAAATGGAAGGCCGCGAGCCTGCGGATTCCGCGGTGCCGAAAAGTCTTAAGACGCTTCGAAAGGCCTTCGCCCAATAAACGGACCGGCCACCCGCCGCCCTCCCAAGGCCGAAAAATTCCGGCCGTGCCCGCCCCGCACGACCGACAGGGCCCTCCACCAGACCTTCGAAACCGCCCCCCCGCCGGCCTTCGTCAGACCTCGTCGTCACCGCCTCTTCACTGCCTCGTCACCCCCCCGCCCTCGCGTCCTCCAACGCACCCTCGCACCCCGGCCTCCACGAAAGCCACCCAGCGCACAGCGCCACTAAATTATTCGTCCTGAACTGGTTAAGCGCCGGTTCATGACCCTTCTGTTCGTGCTTTTCCCCAGGGGATCCAGGCGCAAGCCTCGTGCGCCATCCCCGGCTCTTCCCGCGCTTCTCTGACGTGCCCCGGAACGCACAGCCCCCTCATTCCCAAGGCAATAGTGATTCCGCTCAGCGGGAAAATTCACGGACGAAGCAGCACCTAGCAAAACACGTGTTGACATTCCCACTAGTGATTGCTGTTATATGCCCACGTCCGACGCGCGGGTTAGGGGATATAGCCAACGTAGGCGGACGAGTTACGAAAACCTAGGGACCGCAGAAGTGCTGGTGTCGTCTCGACCCAGGAACAGAACGGAGCCCGGAAACACTAACTCGACGGCGATAAGCGTATGAAGCGGACTTGGGGAGACGTCATCAACCAGCCAGGCAGGGACTCCGTGTCTCTGCGCGCACGGCTGGTCTGAGCCTTCCCCTTCCGCGGTCGTTCGCGATCGCGCCTTCCTTGGAGATTCTAATGCGTACCCCATCTTCTACATCCATCGCTTCGGAGACCCTTCGCCAGGAGACGTCTTCGAACACCAGCCAGGGCTTCCAGCCCTTCGTGCTGCAGCCGGTTCCCGGCTGGAAGCGTTACATGGATCTTGCAGTCCTTCTGGTCACCCTCCCCATCACCCTGCCGGTCTGGCTGCTCTGCTCCCTGATCATCCTCATCGTCTCGCCCGGTCCCCTGTTCTTCATCCAGGAACGCGTGGGCTACGGCGGTCGCCGCTTCAATTGCTACAAGTTCCGCACCATGCGGACAGGCGCCGACACCGCCGCCCACCAGAACTACTTCCGCCAGCTCCAGCAGGCCGACGCTCCCATGCAGAAGCTGGACGCCGCCGATCCCCGCATCATCCCGTTCGGCCGCATCATCCGCGCCCTCGGCCTCGATGAACTGCCCCAACTGATCAACGTCGTCCGCGGCGAAATGAGCTGGGTTGGCCCCCGCCCCTGCACCCCGTTCGAAATGCAGCGCTACGAGTCCCAACAGATGGAGCGCTTCACCGCCCTCCCCGGACTCACCGGCCTGTGGCAGGTGCGTGGCAAGAACCGCACCACGTTTGCCCGCATGATCGAACTCGATATCGAGTACGCACGCAGCCAATCTCCCATTCAGGACCTTAAGATCCTCGCGCTGACGCCGATTACCTTGGCGATGCAGCTCGTCGAAGCGGTTGCCAGCCGCCGACAGGCCACGGTCAGCCTGGATTCGCCAGCCACCGTTCAGGTTCAAGGCGCCACCGACGCCTGACAGCGTGTTCGCTCGAGCTTGCGTCTTGCCGATCGCAAAACCGTCGAACACTGTCGCCTGACTCATCATGGCTGCCAAAATCAATGTCGGAGTCGTCGGATGCGGCTACTGGGGACCGAACTTGATTCGCAACTTCGCGTCACTTCATGACGCACGGCTCCGCGCCGTTTGCGACCTCAATGTCCAGCGCCTGAAGCACATCCAGGAACTATACCCAACCGTCGAAGGCTACACCGATTATCAACGGTTCCTCGCCGACGGCAAACTGGACGCCGTCGTCGTCGCCACTTCCGTCGGCCTCCACCACCCGATGGCCAAGGCCGCCCTCGAGGCCGGCAAACACGTGCTGGTCGAAAAGCCTCTCGCCAAAAGCTCGGCCGAATGCCTCGACCTCATCGAAACCGCCCAGCGACGCAAACTCGTCCTGATGGTCGGCCACACCTTCCTCTACTCGTCGGTCATCAAACGCATCAAACAGATCGTCGATGCCGGTGACATCGGCGAAATCCGCTACATCAGCGCCCGCCGACTCAACCTCGGCCTCTTCCAAAAGGACATCAACGTCACCTGGGACCTCGCCCCCCACGACCTGTCCATCATCCTTCACATCTTCGGCGAAGCCCCCCACGGCCTGAACTGCTCCGGCAGCCCCACCGTCTCCCCACGCGTCCAGGACATCACCACCATGTGGCTCGGCTTCTCCAAGAACCGATCCGCCATCGTCCAAAGCAGCTGGCTCGACCCCCGCAAGATCCGTGAGATGACCATCGTCGGCAGCCGCCGCATGATCGTCTACGACGACACCGCGCCCCTCGAGAAAATCCGTGTCTTCGACGCCCGCGTCGAATCCCCGCCCCACTACGACACCTTCGCCGAGTTCCACTACGCCTACCACTACGGGGACCAGTACATCCCCTACGTGAAACAGGAGGAACCGCTCAAGGTCGAGTGCCAGCACTTCGTCGACTGCATCCGCTACGGGCACACCCCCATCAGCGACGGCCAGCAGGCCCTCAACGTCGTCCGCATCCTCGAGGCCTCCTCCCACTCCCTCGAACTCAACGGCGCCCGGATCGATCTCTCCAAGTTCCAACAGCCACCGTCGGCCACCCAGGGCACCACCCCCGCCCCCGCCCCCGACAACGGCGCCGCCGCCCAGCCAAAACCCACCGCCGCCGCCCGGTCCCGCGGCAACGGACGCCCCGCCAAATCACCCACGCCCTCCTCGCGCACCACCAAGTCCCGCATGCCCGGGACCTCGTCATGAACCCCGATCGCCAGCACCTCCAACTGGTCGCCCCCGACGTCAAACTGGGCACCGGCGTTCGGCTCTTCGGTTTCGTCAACCTCTACGGCTGCGAAATCGGCGACGAATCCCGGATCGGTACGTTCGTCGAGATCCAGAAACAGGTGCGCATCGGCCGTCGGTGCAAAATCTCCAGCCACACTTTCGTCTGCAGCGGCGTGACCATCGAGGACGACGTCTTCGTCGGACACGGGGTGATGTTCACCAACGACCGCGTCCCCCGCGCCACCGCCGAGGATGGCCGCCCCCAGACGGAGGCCGACTGGACCTGCCTGCCCACGCTGGTCAAAAAGGGGGCCTCCATCGGATCCAACGCCACGCTCCTCTGCGGCATCACCATCGGCGAACGCGCCCTCGTCGGCGCCGGAGCCGTCGTCACCCGGGATGTCCCCGATGGAGCCGTCGTCGCCGGCAACCCCGCCAAGGTGATCCGCATGCTCCCCGGTTTCCAGAAGCCCAGCCGTGCCGCGGCCACTGCCGCCCCGGCTGCATGAGCCAACGCCCGCTCGCGGGCCCCAGGCTTCCCGGTGAAGGTCATCCCCCACCGCGCCCACCCAAGGCCCCATGGCTGGTGACCGGCTGACCGGCCGAATCGTCGACGGCCCACCCCACCCCACCCCCCGCCGCCATCCGGCCATGCTCCAGGAAGCAACCCGTCCCCGGCCCGGAATGAACCCGTCCCTACCCTGCGCGGGGCCCCAACCCACCACCGCCGCCACCGCCACGGCCACGGACGGCATCGCCACCGTCGATCCCAGATCCTGCCCGGATTGGGATACCTTGGTGGCTTCCCACCCCGAGGCCACCGTCTTCCATACCTCCGCCTGGGCGCGCGCACTGCTCGACACCTACGGATTCACTCCACGCTACCTCCTCCAACACCGCGCATCCATCCCCGTCGCCGGCCTTCCCCTCATGCAAACCGGCGGTCGCTGGACCGGCCGCCACGCAGTCTCCCTCCCCTTCACCGACACCTGCCCACCCCTTCGCCCGGACCCCACCCCGCCCACCCCGATGGCCGGCAAACCCGGTCCCGCTTCCCCCGACCCGGATACCCCGCCCGCCAACACCCTCAGGGCCGCCGCAACCGGTGAACCGCTGCTCGCCAAAGCCCTGGACTGGACCGAGGCCGCCGGTTGCCGCTCCCTCGAAATCCGCGACGCCCCCGGCTGGACTCGCACGCTGACCCCATCGGTCGCCTTCCACGGCCACCAGGTCCCCCTGTTCCCCTCGGTCGACGACCAACTCGGACGCTGCTCCCCTTCCATGCGCCGCGCCCTGCGCAAGGCCGAACGCAGCCCGCTCAAACTCAAGGAGGGCCGCGATCTGGCCGATGTCGAGGCATACTACGAACTGCATTGCGAAACCCGCCAGCGCCACGGCCTACCCCCCCAGCCCCTTGCCTTCTTTCGTAACATCCACCGCCACCTGCTGCGCCACGACCTCGGCTTCGTCATCCTCGCGCTCGCCCAGGACCGCCCGGTCGCCGGAGCCCTCTTCCTCACCCACCGCCGCCACGCCCTCTACAAATTCGGCGCGTCCTCCGAGTCCCACCTCGAACTCCGACCGAACAATCTCGTCCTCTGGCAGGGCATCCGGCGTTGCGCGGAACTCGGTTTTCCCACCCTCGACCTCGGGAGAACTTCTCTCGACAATGAGGGTTTGCGTCGGTTTAAATTGGGTCTGGGAGGCGAGGAACGATTGATAACCTACGTCCGTCAAGACGTTCGTTCGGGTTGCATTTCAATCACCCCGGATCGTGCCCAGGGATGGCACACACGGGTGTTCCGCCTCCTCCCCCGCCCGATCAGTCGCCTTCTCGGCGTGATGCTGTATCGTCTTGTTGCCTGATGGCGGCCGACCCATCCCAATCCATACTGCATTGAAGCCTCCCGAAACCATCTCCATCGGCGGACGACAACCCGAGTTGCCCCAGAACCGGTTTCGCCCCTCGGACATCGCCTACGTCCTCTTCCGCCACAAGTGGAAGATCATCCTGCTCACCCTCCTCGGCATGGGCGCCGCCGTTGCCATCTTCCTCACCCAACAACCACTTTACGTCTCCCAGGCACGCCTCCTCATCCGGTACGTCCAGGAAAGCCGAAACGTCAGCCCCCTCGACTCCGCCGACGCCATCAAGTCGCCGGACTCCCGCGGCGAAAACATCCTGAACTCGGAGATGGACCTCATCACCAGCCTCGACCTCGCCATCGAAGTCGCCAACGCGGTGGGAGCCTCCAACATCGTCAACACCGCCGGGCTGCCCTACCCGGAAATGGCCGCAGCTAACACCATCCAACAGGGCGTCGTTGTGGAGGCCCCGCGCAGGAGCAACGTGCTCCGCCTTTCCTTCCGTCACGGCGACCCCGCCACCGCCCGCACCGTCCTCTCCAACCTCGTCGCCGGGTACCTCCGCATGCACGCCCGCGTCCACCGCGCCCTCGGCGTCATCGACGACCTCGGCCGCCAGGCCGAACTGCGACGCACCGACCTGGAATCGGTCGAACGCCAACTGCGTGAACTGAAGGACTCCCTCGGTATCTCCAGCATCGAGGACGCGAAACGCTCCAACGCGGAGCAGTTGGCCCGCGTCAAACAGGAACTCTTCGCCACCGAATCCGAACTGGCCGAAGTCCGCGCCGCCCTCGGCTACCACGCCAGCAATACCGTCACCACCGCCTCCTCCTCGACCACCAACGCCCCCGCCGAAACCCCGCCCCCGGCTCCCGTCATCCCGCGCGAACGAATCGCCGCCTACCAGGGCCTGCTCGACCAGATCGAAGCCCTCAAAAAACGCCGCCAGGACCAGCTCCTCCAGTACACCGAACAACACGCCTTCGTCATCACCCTCACCGACCGCATCAACGCCCTCGACAAGGACCGCGTCCGCCTTGAGGAGGAAACCCCGGCCATCGCCACCTACGTCGCCACCACCGGACCGCGCGTCTCGTCCACCGGCACCCCCCTGCCCCCAACCATCGACCGCTCCCAGGACATCGCCCGGGTCGCCGGCCTCGAAGCGCGCTGGAACATCCTCCAGAAACAGCTCGAGCTCCTCCAAAAGGAACAGGCCACCCTCAACGCCCGCGCTCCCGAAATCGCCGACCTCGAACGCCGACGCGACACCTACGAGAAGGAATACCGCTTCTACTCCACCGCGGTGGAGGAAGCCCGCGTGGACGCCACCCGGACCTCCGGCCGCCTCGCCAACATCTCCGTGGTCCAGTCCGCCTCCCCGCCGGCGCGCGACACGAAGATGCTCTACCAGATCGTCGCCGCGGTGTTCTTCGGCGGCCTCGTGCTCGGCCTCGGCCTCGCCCTCGGCCTCGAATTCTACGCCGACCAAACCCTGCGCCGCCCCACCCAGGTCGCCCGCAACCTCAACATCCCCGTCTTCCTCACCGTCCCGCGCATGTCCCTGCCGGACCAACCGCTCACCAGCCGCGCCCTGCCCGCTCCCTCCGACGGCAACGGCGGCGCCGGCTCGGACGGCCAGCCCGGTGAACCCCCCGGCCCCTCGGTCGAGGACAGCCCCCTCCACCAGTACGCCGAGGCGCTCCGCGACCGCGTGATCATGCATTTCCAGCTCCGCGAACTGCACCACAAACCCAAGCTGGTCGGCATCACCAGCTGCGGCCGCAAGGCCGGCGCCACCACCCTCGCCACCCACCTCGCCGCCTCCCTCTCCGAAACCGGCGAAGGCAACGTGCTCTACGTCGACGCCAACCCCGCCCTCGGCCCCTCCGTCCAGGCCTTCTACCGCGGCAAACAGGCCACCGGCATCGCCGCCGTCCTCGACCAGGGCGCCCGCTCCTCCGCCAAGGTCAACGACAACTTCTACATGGCCGCCCTCAACGAATCCGGCATCCCCGGCAAGGTCGGCGTCCTGCCCAAGAAACTCGCGAACCTTCTGCCCCAGATGAAGGCCAGCGACTTCGACTACATCATCTTCGATTTGCCTCCGGTCACCCAGACCAGCGCCACCGCCCGTGTCGCCGGTCTCCTGGACATGACCCTGCTGGTCCTCGAATCCGAGAAGACCCATGGAGATCTCGCCAAACAGGTCGCCGGACTCCTGAAACAGTCCCGGGCCGATGTCGCCGCGGTTCTCAACAAACACCGCCGCTACATCCCCAGGAACCTGGATCCCGACCTGTAATCAGGGCGACAAAACCTCGGCTCCCGGGACCCGAAGGGGACGTGTCCCGGACCCCGTCCGTGAGCACTCATGCCTTCCCTCCGCCGTCGATCGCAGCATTTGCGAATTGACCGGGGCGAAGCCTGCCCGCATCCCATGGGCCCGAAACGTTTCGCGGCATGGTTCGCAACAACATCTACTTCGCCCTGAAGCCGTACCTGCCGCACCGGCTGCGCACCTTCCTCCGCAAGTGGTACTCGCGCCGCGTGCTGGACCATCCCCACGCCGGCTGGCCCATCGAGGAATCCGCCGGCCGCACCCCCGCCGACTGGCCCGGCTGGCCCGGGGGCAAACAGTTCGCCGTCGTCCTCACCCACGACGTCGAAGGCCGCGAAGGCCTCCGCAAAACCACCGCCCTCGCCGCCATCGAGGAATCCCTCGGCTTCCGCTCCTCCTTCAACTTCGTCCCCGAGGGCGAATACCGCCTCCCCCCCGAACTCCGCAAGGAACTGACCGGCCGCGGCTTCGAGGTCGGCGTCCACGACCTCCATCACGACGGCCGCCTCTACATCTCACGCGAGGCCTTCCGCGACTCCGCCCGCCGCATCAATTCACACCTGAAGGACTGGGGCGCCACCGGCTTCCGCTCCGCCTTCATGCTCCATCGCCTCGACTGGCTCCATGACCTGGAGATCGAATACGACGCCTCCACCTTTGATACCGACCCCATTGAACCGCAACCCGACGGCGCCACCACCATCTTCCCCTACTGGGTCCCCAACCCCAAACACAGCCCGTCCCCGGCCGACCACCGCCCCCGGGGCTTCGTGGAACTCCCCTACACCCTCCCCCAGGATTCCACCCTCTTCCTCTTCCTCGGCCACCAGGACATCGACGTCTGGAAAAGAAAACTCGACTGGATCGCCCAACGCGGCGGCATGGTCCTCCTGAACGTCCACCCGGATTACGTCCACCACGGCGAAAGCCGGGGCATCCGCAAGGACTTCCCAGCCCGCCTCTACTCCGAGTTCCTCACCCACCTCCGGGACAAGTACGCCGGTGCCTACTGGCACGCCCTGCCCCGGGAAATGAACTGCTTCGTGCGCGAATCCTACCCCCTCGGCGGCCCCCGCCGCCCCCGCCATGCCTGCATGCTGTCCTACAGCTTCTTCGAGCAGGACAACCGGGTCCAACGCTACGCCAAAGCCCTCGCTTCCCGCGGCGACACCGTCGACGTCCTCACCCTCCGCCCCGCCGCGAGAAACGGCACCCACCCCCCTCAGGCCCCCTACGACTTCATGCCCGGGGTCCGCGTCTACCACGTCCAGGATCGCGTCCGCGACGAACGCGGCCTCACCGACTTCGCCCGGCGCATGGCCACCTTCTTCTGGAAATCCTCCACCCTCCTCAACGCCCTCTGGAAACTCCGCCGCTTCGACGTCGTCCACGTCCATAACGTCCCCGATTTCCTCGTCTTCGCCGCCTGGCTCGTCCGCCGCCGCGGCACCCGCATCATCCTCGACCTCCACGACCTCCTCCCCGAGTTCTACGCCAGCAAATTCAAAACCCGCCAGGGCTCCCCCCTCTTCCGCGCCCTCCTGCTCGCCGAACGCCTCTCCTGCCGGTTCGCCGACCACGTCATCGTCTCCAACCACCTCTGGCGCGACAAGGTCGCCGACCGCACCGGCCTCTCCGACCGGTGCACCGCCATGGTCAACCACGTCGACACCCAACCCTACCTCCGACTCTCCGCCATCCGTCGCAACGACGTCTCCCTCCGCAACCCCTCCATCGCCGCCTTCCCCGGCGGCTTCTACGAACACCAGGGCCTCCACGTCGCCATCGAAGCCCTCCCCAAGGTCCGCCGCCGCTTCCCCAACGCCGAAATCCACCTCGTCGGCGACGGCCCCGAACGCCAGCGCCTCCTCGACCTCGTCCACCGCCTCAACCTCCAGAAGGCCGTCCGCATCCTCCCCTCCATCCCCATCAGCCAGGTGCCCGACTTCCTCGCCCAGGCCGACATCGGCATCGTCCCGAAACTCGCCGACGGCTTCGGCAACGAGGCCTATAGCACCAAGATCATGGAGTTCATGGCCGCCGGCCTCCCCGTGCTCGCCTCCAGCACCCGCATCGACCGCCATTACTTCGGCAAGGGCGAGGTCCGCTTCTTCGAATCCGGCGACCCCGACGACATGGCCCGCGCCTGGATCGAATTGCTCGAAAGCCCGGAGGCCCGCGCCTCCCTCGTCCGAAAAGGCTTCCAGTACGTCGAGTCCAACGGCTGGGAACGCAACGCGGCCGAGTACCTCGAGTTGTTCGACCGCCTGGCCGCAACTTCATTCGAAACAACGAAGAAACCACCAACGTTTCACAGTGAAAGTGAGAGTACCACTACCTGACTCCACTATCGCCTAGTGTCCATTCCCCGCCCCACGTCATCCGCGAACATATCGCCGCTGCCAAGTATGAAATACGTCGTCATATCTCCGGTCCGTAATGAGTCTCCACACTTCAAGCGCACCGTAGAATCCATGGCTCGTCAAGCGGTCCCGCCAGAGAAATGGATCGTCGTCGATGACGGCTCCACAGACGACAGCCCCCAAATCGTTCAGGAAGCTGCCAGAAATCATCCCTGGATCCAACTCGTCCGCAGAGTCGACCGAGGTTACAGGAAATCGGGTGCCGGCGTTGTTGAGGCCCTTCAACAAGGTCTCGCGGAACTCAATTTCGATGACTGGGATTTCTTGGTCAAGCTGGATGGGGACCTCGAGTTTGAGGCAGACTATTTCGCGAAGGTCATGCTGGCCTTCGAGGCCGACCCCCGACTTGGCATCACCGGTGGGGACATCTGTCATTTCGAAGGCGATCGGATCGTCTTGGAATGCCTCAAAGATCCACATTTCCATGTCCGCGGAGCCACCAAGATTTACCGTCGCCAATGCTGGGAGGCAATTGGAGGACTCGCCCCGGTCACGGGTTGGGATACGTTGGACGAAGTAAAGGCTAACATGCTCGGCTGGAAAACTTACCGGCTTCCCGCCTTACGGCTCATCCATTTGAAACCAACGGGCGCTGCGGACGGTAGCTGGAAGAACGCCTTCAAGAACGGCCGTGGAAGCTTCATCTGCGGCTACCACCCACTATTCCTCCTCGGACGCTGCGCAAGAAGTCTCCTCCGTAACATTGTTCCGGTGGAATCAGCGGGCTTGTTTGCAGGCTATTTCTCAAGCTACTTCGCGGGGGTCCACAGAATCAACGATCCCGACCTCATCCGGTACCTTAGACAACAGCAGTTGCGCAGCATTCTGGGCCGCCCGAGTCTCTGGACCGCGCGTTGAGAATCCTTAACCCCCTGACACCCCACTCATGGGAGACTTCCTTCTAGACCTCCGCCCGCAAAACCGTCTCCCAACGGCCCGTGCCGAAGCCTTGTTGCGCCGCCACTCCAACGGCCGCTTCCACACAATTACGACCCCTTCGTTCTCGCTCACAATAAGCGACTCAGCCGATGATACCATTTGGGCTCCCTATGTTCCGCAGCAGGGTCCGTTGGTAGTTGCTGTCGCCGGTCGCATTGCTGTCCCCGATGCCGACCTTGATAAAGCCCGTGCGATGCCGGACCCGGGGGGTCTTGTCTGCAAGGCAATCCACCGCCTCGTTACAGAATCCGGGCCCCATGCCGTCCGATCATTGGGGGGCAACTACGTCCTCTTCCTCTGGAACACACGGGAGAAATGCCTGACTGTTTTCACCGATTGCACCGGCGTCTTCCCAGCCTACGCAACCCAAACCGGCCCGTTCCATGTCCTCGGGTCACACCCTGACAGCCTTGCCGAAGCAACCGACAACCAACACATTCTCGACGAGGTGTCCCTGGCGGAATTTCTCATCACGGGAACCGTCTCCCCCCCTTTTACCTACTACACGAACATTCGCGCCGTCGGACGAGCGATGATGCTAATCTTCGATTCCGATCATCAGCAAACGTCTACGCTCAGAACGACTGAATGCTACTTACCGCTCTCATTCCGCGGCTCCACTTTAGACAAAGAGGATGATGTTGCCGAGGAATTCGCGGAGGTGTTTCGCACCTCCGTCGCACTCCGCAGCCGGCCGATTCTCGGGCGGTGCGCGGTAGCCCTAAGCGGAGGGCTAGACTCACGCGCTGTCCTTTCCAGCTTGCACCCGGATGCCGATGCCTTCGCATTCACTTGCTACGACGCGCCCAACCTAGAGCTGCGCACGGCCCAGCACATCGCCGCCGCGCTCGGTGTGTCCTTCCAGAAGTTCCAGCGCCCGTTCGAATACTACGGATCGCATGCGGCGGACGGAGTCCGTATCTCAGGCGGCATGGGGTCGTTCGCAAATAACCATTTTCTCGGTGTTCTGCCTCTGCTTGTGGATGGCGGAGCCAAGACTTTTCTCACCGGATGCTATTGCGACTATCTTTTCAAGGGGCTTCCACTCAATCGCCGCACCGACCGCCTGACAGGCCGGGAAGAACTCGCACCCTTCGATCCCGAATTCTATTTCTCACACGTCTGGCCCGACACTCCGCTGAGTACCGCTGTCCGGGCTCGTATTCATGCCAGATACCCCGAAAGCATCCGCTCAAGCAACGATTTTGACTCAATCCTCCAATTGGAAGCAATCCGCACATTTCCCCTCTGCTACGAAGGCGATAACGCCCAGCGCTTGGTGCCCCAACGACTCACAGGATGGTTTCCGCCAGTTTCGCATCCTGCACTGATGGATCTTTACTGTCGCATACCCTACCCATGGAAACTCAACCGGTCCATTTTTAAGAAAGCCGTCCGAATCCTCACCGGCCGTCATTTTCATGGAATCCCTGACGCAAACACCGGCGCTTCCGTGGAAGCCCCACCGTGGAGCATCGCCGCCCACAGCCTGCTCCTCTACCTCAAGCGGCGCTTGAGACTTTTCAAACGTGGATTGGCAACCGAGGGTTCATGGCCCAATTGGAGAGTTTACGCAGCCCGTAGCGCCACCCTACGCGACCTCTGGGCCCGCCCAGCTCCCGGAGTGGAAGAAATCTCTCGCCGGGCTCTAGGACCCAGATACCCAGCGGCTGAATTCGGCCAAGGTTCTGAAGCCGAAATGTGGCTCCAAATCCAAATCCTTACTCTGCGCCTCTGGTGGACCAATCGCCATTCAGAAACCGACGAGTCCAATCATCCCATTCTCACCCCCCGTGGTTAAACGCCTAGTTAAGCTCTTGATTGCCATCGCCTTGTGGTCGGTCGATACCGCTGTCGATGTGCTCGGCCGGTTCCTTGGCCGATCGAGGTCCGGCCGGACCACGATCCTGTACTATCATGCTGTTCCCACAAATCGACGCACCCGGTTCGCATGCCAAATGGACCTGCTCAAGCGCATTGCGACGCCCGTGGTCGCGGATGTACGCCAGCACATTCCTAGCCCGGGACTCAAGGCGGCTGTTACCTTCGACGACGGCTTCTACAGCGTCCTCGAGAATGCCATCCCAGAGCTCCTGGCCCGGGACATCCCGTTCGCGATCTTCTTCCCTACAGGCTCATGGGACTCCCGTCCCAACTGGATTCACGACCATAACCACCCGTCCTGGAACGAGCGGGTCCTTTCCAGGCAGGAGTTGATGCAGGTGGCTAACGAGCCACTCGCAACCATAGCTTCACATTCGATTAACCACCCAAATTTTCTGCGCCTCGACCCACCTACAGCGAGTGTCGAGCTCCAGGCGTCCCGAGAGACCCTCGAGAATCTCCTGCAACGGACCGTGGACCTCTTCAGTTTCCCCCATGGGGCCCACAATAGCAGGCTAGTCGCATTGGCCCACGCCGCCGGTTATGCCGGCATTTATACCGTGGAACCTCAGTCGGCCCCACCTCCCAGTTCCTTGTTCATCGCTGGTAGAGTGGCCACAAGCCCTGACGACTGGCTCCTGGAGTTCCGCCTGAAGTTAGCAGGTGCGTATCGCTGGCAATCTTGGCTTCGTAAATCCTACACGTCTCCGGAATGAGCGTTACGACTTTAAATCAAGACGTCCACAACCCAAGTCTCGACTCAATTGCCCCGTTAACTTGATGCGTTTGTCGTGAGCACCTCACCCCACCAAGACATGTGGGCCCGCGAATTGGCTCGTTTCGCGGACGCCAGCTTCTACCAGACCACCGCCTACGGATTCATCAATTGGGGCGAGGCCCAGCTCCACCACTGGCGCATGCCGGGCTCGGAAGGACCAGATGCGATCGCACAGGTCCGTGTAATAGAGCTTCCAGTTCTCGGTGGAGGCATCGCGTATGTACGATGGGGCCCGTGCGTTCAGCCACGTGGATGTTCCTGGGATGTAAACCGATTTCGCCGGGCCCTCGCCTCCCTCGTGCAGGAGTTCGCACGCAAGCGTAAGCTGTTGGTAAGGGTCATCCCTAACATCTTTACAAATGAACCCCATGCAGCTGAAGCAGCCCAAGCCTTGGAGGATCACGGCTTCCAGCGCGATCTCAGCATGCCCCCTTACAGGACGATGCGTGTGGACCTTACGCCGGACGCATCCGTGATCCGGCAACGCCTCCACCAGAAATGGCGCAATCAGCTTAATGGGGCGGAACGCAACGGCCTCAAGGTCTTGGAGGGCACCGATGACCACCTTTACGCAGCATTTCTGCGCATTTATGACGAAATGCTCGCCAGAAAGCAGTTTGATTCCTCCGTGGATCCCAGGATGTTTCGCCAGATTCAGTCCATTCTGCCCTCAGACCAGAAGATGCTGATCGCGCTCTGCCTGAAGGACGAGAACCCACTTTGTGCTGTTGTAACCACACCGGTAGGGAATGCAGGTATCTACTTGTTGGGTGCCACCAGCAATGACGGCATGAAGTCTAAGGGTTCGTACCTCCTGCACTGGTCAATGATGAACCGCTTGAGGGAACGCGGATGCAAGTGGTATGATCTGGGGGGAGTCAACCCACAGGCCAATCCCGGCGTGTACCATTTCAAACAGGGAATGGGGGGTGAGGAGTGCCTCCAACTCGGCACCTACTCGCACTCCGGCGGTTCCTTGAGCTCACTCCTAGTCACGCTAGCGGACAACTTCAGGAATCGTCGTTCCAAACTACGTTCCCCGGCGGCTACCAAGCCCCTAAGCAGCCAAATGCAAACTGAATCCTGACCCTCCCCACCTCCAATCCAAGCACCGCTACTTGTCGGTACCATTTATAAACTTCCTACCGTGGACTTGACCATCATCATTGTGAATTGGAACGGCGGAGAGCTTCTGATGCGCTGCCTTCGCTCCATTCGCGCCTCACGCACGGCGTTCCTTGTCCGGGTTATCGTCGTCGACAACGACTCCTCGGACGGCAGCCGGGAACTTGCCGCGAGCGAGTTCCCCGAGTATAGAATCGTTAACTCTGGTTCTAACCTTGGCTTCGGAAAAGGAAACAATTTCGCTCGAACCTTCGTCGAGACGCCATTCGTGTTGATCCTGAATCCGGACACCGAGCTTCTTGAGGATACCCTCCAGATTGCTGTCGATTACCTAAGGTCCCACCCGGATATCGGATTGCTGGGATGCCAGATGCTGTATCCCGACATGTCCGTTCAGAAACTTGGGCTTCAATGGTTTCCGAGCCCTTGGACTATCCTGCTTGAAGGCTTGCTTGTGACCCGCGAACCGCCGAAGCAGTTGTTGTCCCTGCTGCCGATCCTGGATCCCTGCAGGAGCGCCTCAGTGCGCAAACTGTACGGTGGGTTCTTTCTCGCGCCGAAGGCCGTGCTTGATCGCGCCGGTTGGTTCGATGACAGGTACTTCATGTATGCGGAGGACGTAGACCTATCAAGAACGATACGGGACATGGGATACGTCATCTACTATCTTGCGGAGTGCAAGACAATCCACGTCGCAGGCGGCACCAGCTCGAAAGCACCGTCGGGCTTCTCCGTATTGATGAAGCATCGCTCAATAAATCAACTGATCTGCAAATACTCGGGTTTCCTCGGCGGCCTGGGGCACAGGCTGGCGGTGCTGCTAGGAAGCTCCATTCGCCTTATGGTCATCATGCCAGCTTGGTTTCTCGCTGCCGTTGGCCGTACTCCCCTGAGAGCCTCCTGCAGTGGCTCTGCATTTCGTCATGGGATCTCAATCGCCTGGGCTCTCGGACTGAAGAAGCCCTTCGTGCCCAGCCATCCCGCACTCAAGCAGCCTGCTGCAAAGGCTGAAGCAGTCCTTCGCTCGGGAGACTGATCCAGAGCCTCACCTCGACGGATGGCGCCGGCACACGTGCTCGATGAACCCTGTCGCTTTAGTTCTGTTCCTCGTGGCGGCTGGGTGTCTGCTTTCCCTTCCCCGGCGAACCGCAATCGTCCCCCTGATTGCCGGCACCTGCTGCATCCCATTGGGCGCGGGAATCGATGTAGGACCGTTCTCTTTTCCCGTCTTCAGATTATTGATACTCGTTGGCTTCCTGCGTGTCGTTCTTCGGGGAGAGCGGCCTGCGGGGACCGTCCTCGGCATGGACAAGGTCCTAGCCCTTTGGGCGGGATGGTTCGTCGTTTGCAGCGCGTTTCATCAAGAGCCCGCGGTCACGGTGATCACCCACCTGGGTTTGGTATTCAACACGGTCGGAACCTACATCCTGCTGCGATGCCTTTGTCATACGGAAGAAGATATCCGCAGATTTGTCCAGATCCTTGCACTGGTGCTACTACCAGTCGCCGTTGAGATGGTGATGGAACAGGTTCTGCATCGCAATCTTTTCTCGATATTCGGAGGTGTTCCCGAGTCACCAATAGTTCGCAACGGAAGGCTGCGATCCCAGGGCCCTTTCGGCCATCCCATCCTAGCCGGCACTGTCGGCGGAGCCTCGTTTCCTCTCATGTTCGGCATCTGGAGATCTCACCCCCGCTCTGCCAAGCTAGGCTTGGCGGCATGCGCGGCCATCGTCATTTGCTCCGCCTCCTCCGGTCCCATCATGAGCGTCGCCTTCGGCGCCTTCGCTTTGACTCTCTGGTTCCGACATCAATTCGTTCCTGTCCTGCGTACAATCGCTGTCCTGGGCTACTTCCTAGCAGAGGTAGTCATGAATGATCCCGCCTACTACCTCCTGGCACGAATCGATCTCACCGGGAGCAGTGCCGGCTACCACCGCGCTGCACTTATTCAATCGGCGATCACGAACCTATCCGATTGGTGGTTCGCAGGAACCGACTACACTCGTCATTGGATGCCATATGGAGTCTCTTGGAGCGAGGATCACGCAGATATCACCAACCACTACATCGGGCAGGGGGTTAAGGGCGGCCTTCCGCTGATGATGCTCTTCATTGTCATGATCGGCTTCGGCTTTCGGTACGTTCGAGTTATTGTCGACAGAACTTCAAGTCCCTGTGTTGCGGGCTCCGGATTCCTCGTTTGGGCTGTCGGTGCTTCCCTTTTCGCCCATGCCGCCAGCCTTATCTCCGTTGCATACTTCGACCAGTGTGTGTTCTTCCTTTATGCTAATCTGGCTATTGCGACCTCCTTGCGGGCGCATATCGACAGTGCGGAGGGAGTTCTCCAAGACGAGGCCTTGCCTGAGGACGCTCAAATCGATGCATATGGCCCACAAAGTCCCGCGAACACTTAAGCTCCCCGCTGCATCTGCCGTTATTAACCTCAGCTCTGGCGCTGCCGATCAGCATCTGCTAGGGTAGAAGATGACAACGCACGGGTCGTCAGCCGCTCCCGAATCGCCTTGAGTCGGCCTTGGGCGGAGCCCGTTAACCCAACCAAACGTCGATGGCGCCTTGAAAGCCATCGATACCCAATCTGACCTCCACCTTTAAACCCTTTTAGTTCATGCATTTAAAGAATTTGCTCAAAGCCGTCGTCATGGCTGTCGCTCCCTCCACTCGGATACCTCCGCTGCCGACTGTCATCGTGATGGGGATCGCCGCCCTTTCCACCAGTCCAGCGGCTACCCTTTCGGTGCCCTCACAGTACAAAACCATCCAATCAGCGATTAACGCCGCTCGCGCTGGGGACACCATTGCCGTCGCGCCGGGCGTTTATCCTGAGACCATCACCACTGTCCACAACGGCACACCGTCCAATCCGATAGTGCTTGACGGTCAAAATGGCGCTACAGTACGCGAAGTGCTGTTGCGGCATTCGCATATCTACCTACGTAACTTCACTATCACGGGGAACACGACCGCTTTTTCCCGGATGGTGTACTTCGACCATGGGGCTCATTTTTGCATCCTTTCAAACAATGTCATCGACATCGCTGATGCGCCCAAAATCTATGGCATCCAATGGCGTTCGCCCCGATTCGCGCCTTACGGTGATGGGGAGGCGGGAAGCGACAACCTCATCATCAGCAACACGGTCAAGAGGGGCCGCGGTTATATCCTGATGTCGATAACCGGTGATCGTAATGTGATCCGCGGTAACCGACTGCTCGACACCCCTCAGGGGGATTTCTTTAACCTCTGGGGCCGCTCCAATCTCATCGTGGGCAATTTCTGTTCGAATCTCCCATACGCGAGCGGGCTGGGAAATCACCCAGACTTCATACAAACCTTTGGCAACCACGGTATGGGAAGTCGGGGTCACATCATCGAAAACAACGTAGTTGCGAAGATAGCCGGCGGCCAACTGACTCAGTTGGAGGGTGCCCTGGTACCAGAGATTCGCGACTGGATCTTTCGCAACAATCTGTTCATTGACATTGCCATGCAGGCCAGTTGCACTATTCCAGGCGTTGCCTACTACAACAACACGTTCGTTCGTTGCAACTACAGCAATGGTGGCCATGCGCTGAACTTCGGATCGCGCAGCTACCTGCCGGGCGGCACGCCCTCTGGCGCGGGTGGCACGAATTACGCGCATGGCGCCAGGGTAATTAACAATGTCTTCATCGATTGCGGTGACGACTCCATGTCAAGGGGATGGTATGCCATGATCAATGAGTTGACCAACGTGGTCGCAGATCACAATTACGTTTCAAAACGCGGCTTCCAACCTGTCCGTGTTGACAGTGCAAAACGTGCTGTCGGCTCTCCTGGCGGCTGGAACAGTTTCGCGTGGTGGGAACCGAACGGAATCAACGGCGGGGATCCTGGCTTTGTTGATCCTGCAGCCTACAATTTTTCCCTCCGTTCGAATAGTATTCTACTGCATGCTGGTACAATCGCACCCCTTGTTCCGCGGGATTTTGTGGGCAACATCCGCCCTCAGGGCCCTGCATCCAGCATTGGAGCTTACGAGACCTCCGCCCTTTTCGACCCCGGACAAACGTTTTCCAAGCCCGCGGTCGTCAACAACCTACGCGTCCTGCTACCCTGATTGCCGCATGAGGTCGATTCACCTCGCGATTCTAGCGGGCGGGCTGATCCTGGGATCAGCCCGCCTTTCCTGTGCGGCGGCCATCTACTACACGTCCACAAATGGCAGCGACGCCGCCCCAGGCGATGCCACCGCACCGTTCAGGACCATAAGACGGGGCGTGGAAGCGCTCCGCCCAAGCGACGTATTAGTCGTCCAACACGGATACTACGACGAGCGCGTGTCCACCGTTCGTGGGGGCGCGAGCCACACCGCTAGGATTACGATTCAATCGGATGGACCAGTCCGAATGAAGGGTTGGATTGTGAACCACCCATACATCACCATCCGCGGGTTCCAAGTTTCCGGACATTCAGCTCCATCCGTGATCGAAGCGAACGTCGTCGCCAACAGAGGCGGCAATTTCCTTCAACTCCTGGATTCCACAATCGGTCCAGCCAGCCACCGGGTGCTGCCTTCGGTACGTTTCGACGCCCGGACAACCAACGTCATTAGTCTGACGGGAGGTTTCTTGGATGCCGGGATTGCACCAGGAATGACGGTATTTTTCGGTTCGGGCGCAAATACACCCAGACTTGTCGGCGCCAACCAGCGCGCCAACCGGGTTCTCGAGGTGACTGATACAACCTTGGTCCTTTCGAACAGTGTCGTCGATCAGGGTCCGCTTCCTGTCTACGTGACCCCCAATTCCGTCTACGGTCTGTACCTGTCGGCCTCGACCCAAGGGGCAGTGGTGTCTAATTGCAGGTTTATCGACCTGGGCTATGATTCCCTATTTATTCTCGGCAGCGATCATGTACTTCAGGAGAACGTCATTGAAAGGGCCAACGGTTGGGATGTAATGCACTTTGGCGGAACAAATCTCCTTTTCCGTAGGAACCACATTAAGGACTCCCCAATCTCCGTGTTCCAGGTTTCTCCTGACGCCATGGAGAACTATTCGCCCACACCGTATCGCAACGTAATGTTCAAGGAGAATTTTTTCCAGGATTTCGCCGGAGTCATTGCAGCTCAAAAAGGCGGGGGCACGAGCAGCAATCTGCTCCTGCTTCGAAACGTTTTCATTGATTTGCAGGGTCCCCTCCTATTGTCACACGGCAACACCGAGATCCGGAATAACACCTTCCTCAGGGTCGCCAAAACTAACAACCCCGTGGTTTCCGTCTTTCGACATCCCGTTGTAGCTCTAATCAGCACCGCGCCTGCGCCAGGAGCCCCGGCTGCGACCAACACACTTGTCTTGAATAACATCTTCCTCGACTGCGGTCAGCCGAACGGAAACCTTACGCCGCAGGATGTAGGCTGGTATGCTGTTGACGGGGATGCGGGCTCCTTCACGGCTCGCGGTAACTACGCAGCCGGGGGACCTCCCGATTACCATGCCAAGCGAAATTGGCCTGAAGAACAAATGCTCACGGGCGGTGACCCGCAATTGGTCTCGCTGGCAGATCCGCTCGGTCCTGACGGCCTCCCATTCACCTCAGACGACGGATTGCGTCCCCGCCCTACTTCCGGCTTGATCAAATCCGGGATTGGCGGCGTTACCATAGGTGCATATAGAGCTCTGAATGAACCCCCTATTCACCCTGCTTTGACTGCGTCCGATTCCGGTGGGGGCACCCTCGTTCTGTCCTGGCCCCTGGAAGCTGCCGATTGGACGCTCGAGAGTTCGGTATCTACAGATGGCCCATGGTATGGTGTACCAGTTTTTCCCACGGTCTCCCCGGAAGGATGTACGGTTACCATATTGAGGACCGGTGATCCGACCTTTTTTCGCCTCGTAGAGTAGTATAACCTTAAGCCCTATTGTCGTCACGCAGAGGATACGGCACAATTCAATGTACCGCGATCATACTTCGTCTGCGCGCCCTACTCCCCCGCGCCAATCGGATCTTAGGGCGTTCTTTTTAGGTGGGTTTTTTCTTCGACTGTACTCCCTAAAGTGGTTTCGGGGCCCTATCAAGCGAATCGTCTTGCGCTGGGAGGGTGGAACCATGCGGTCCTCCACTTGGAGGCGGATTCTTGCTCGATACCACGATGTTATTGTAGGCCGCTTTAGCTACGGTCCTCCCATCGTCGACGGGTCGTTCCCCCCTGGAACCCGCGTTGGTTCTTTTTGCAGTCTGGCTCCGGGTCTTCAGATACTTCGCAGGAATCATCCACTGTCTCGCCCGTCGCAGCACCCGTTATTTTACAACGCCGGCATCGGAGTCCTTTCCCGCGATTCAATACCGGATGTCAGGTCAAACCCCCTGGTTGTCGGGAACGATGTCTGGATCGGTGTGAATGTGATCATTTGCCCAGGCTGCCGTGCCATCGGGGATGGCGCGATAATAGCGGCAGGTGCGGTCGTAACGAAAGATGTTCCACCTTGTTCCATCGTGGGTGGCAATCCTGCTCGAGTCATTCGCAAACGATTTTCCGACGATTTAGAAGGCTTGGTTCTCGCCTCGCGCTGGTGGGAGCACCCGGTTCCCCGAATCCTCGAAAGCCTTCCACTGTTCCTCGAGGACCTGACCCCAGAGCGCTTGCCGGCATTTCTGTTGGCCTTTCCACCGAATGAGAATGGTTCGATCTCAACCGGTGCATGATGACAACCCGCGCTAAAGCTGCCAAGGGATCAGCCCTGTTGGCCGGAGGCGCGGCCGTTGCACAGTGCGCCGCCCTTATTCGCAACGTCATACTTGCGAAGCTCCTGTCGAAAGCCGATTTCGGAATCGCGGCAACATTCGCGATGATCGTGTCCCTGCTGGAGTTCTCAGCCAAACTTGGAATCTCCCGGTTCGTCATCCAGGACCGCGACGGCGGAACCCCCGCATTCATCGCGTCTGCTCATTTATTTCAATCCGTCGCAGCGATCAGCGGCGGGTTGCTCATCCTCGTTGCGGCTCCGTTTCTGGCCGGCCTTTTTGGCATTCCCGAGCATGTTTGGGCTCTTCGCCTGCTTTCCGTAGTAGCATTCTGCAGGGGCTTTGAACATTTGGACATCTTCAGGTTCGAGCGCGAGCTAAGATTCGGCCCGTCCACCGGAGTCGAGGTGGCCTCCCAGATAGCGATCACTGTGCTGGCATGGCCGGTCGCCCAATGGCTGGGGGACGTTCGAGCGGTTTTGTTGCTGCTGATAACCCGTTCCTTGCTGACCTGTTTTTACACCCATTGGGTTGCGGAAGTCCCGTATCGCTGGCAGTACCATCCAGAATTCTTCCGCCGAACTTTGAGGTTCGGATGGCCGTTACTGGTGAACGGCTTCCTCATGTTCGGGATTCTGCAGGGCGATCAGTTTCTCGTAGCCCTTTTTTATTCCATGGCCGATCTAGGGCCCTATGCGGCCGCGGCTGGTTTGGCGATCGCGCCGACGTTCCTATTCGGACGCATTTTCAACTCCGTCATGCTGCCCTTGTTCGCGAGGGTTCAGAATGAAGAGGACCGATTCAGACGGCGTTACATCCAAGCCTTGGCTATACTGTCCGGCTTCGCAGTCTTCTGCACCGTCGGCCTTGTGGTGGGCTCCGAATCGATCATGCTAATCGTTTATGGCGCAAAGTATGCCGGTTCAGGGCCGATCCTCGCGTGGTTGGCCGCGGCCACTGCCTTCCGCACCTTGCGCATCGCTCCAGCCCTCGCCGCCTTGGCGAAGGGCGACACCCAGAACCAGATGCGCTCCAACGTTTGGCGTCTCGCGGCATTGATTCCTGCGCTCCCGCTGGCGGTGTTTGGCTTCCCGGTTTGGGCGATCGCATGCACAGGGCTGGTGGGCGAGTTTCTGGCCTGCACCGCCTCTTTCCTTCGCCTGCGTTCCCAGTACTCCATTGCGGTGTCGGTTCATGCGCTTCCAACCCTCGCAGTTGCCTGTTCAACCCTCGGGGCCTTCTTGATCTCCCAGACTCCGCTTTGCCACGGCAATCCCCGGCTTGGCCTCGCAATAGCCGCTGCGCTAGCCGTGGCGGCCGGGTTTGTCGTTACTGCGCTGCTACCCGAGCTCCGGACGGAAGCTCGTTCCATGCTTGCCCGATTTCGACCGGGGCTCAAAAGGGCATCGTAACGCCGTTCACAACCACCCCACCTCCCCACCAGCCCATTCCTCGATGCTTCAACGCCGAATTCGATCCATCGCCGACATCGTCGATTGGCGCCTTTGTGTAGGCTGCGGCCTTTGCGCGTACATGTGCCGCAAAGGAGCCGTCAAACTTTTCGACCTTGAGGCAGAGGGCATTAGGCCCCAGCTTGAAGCCGCAGACTGCGGGCTGGACTGCGACTGCCTCGCCGCCTGTCCGGCCTACGCCACCGATTTCACTCCGCCAGCAACAGCACTACCCCGGGATCCGGCGCTCAACGACTGGGGATCCGTGCTTGAGATCTGGGAAGGCTACGCGGTCGATCCTGAGATCCGATTCCAGGGATCTTCCGGGGGAGCCCTAACCGCGATCGGAACCTATTGCATCGAACAGCTCGCGATGCATGGCGTGCTCCACGTCGGCCAATCCCCGACCGACCCTCTTCGCAACACCACGCGCCTAAGCCGCTCTCGCGCAGAGCTTCTCCACTCCTGCGGTTCCCGATATTCTCCAGCCTCCGTCTGCAACGGCCTGGGACTCGTGGAATCGGCACCCGCACCCTGCGCGGTTATCGGCAAACCTTCCGAGATCGCCGGGGTCACCAACGCCTGCAAGGCTCGCCCAGCCCTCCGTGACAAGGTCGGCGTCACCCTGTCATTCTTCTGCGCCGAGACCCCATCTACTGGCGGAACCATCGCCTTGCTTCGCCGCAAAGGCGTGGATCCGGCCGCGGTCGAACAACTTCGCTTCCGCGGTCGCGGCTGGCCCGGCCATTTCGAAGCGGTACGCAAAGGAGAAACCCAACCCGCGGTCAAGATGACCTATCGGGAAAGCTGGGGCCAATTGCAGGCCCATCGTCCTTGGTCGGTTCAGATGTGGCCCGATGGCACCGGCGAACTGGCCGACATCACCTGCGGTGACCCGTGGTACGAAGTTCCCGACGGCAACAACCCGGGGTTCTCCTTAGTGATCGCCCGAAGCGAGCGAGGGGTCGAAATCCTCCGCGGGGCACGGGAACGTGGGTACCTCCACCTCACGCCCGCCGAACCGTGGAAGCTCGAGAAGTCGCAATCCGGTCTGCTCTTGAAGAAGGGCTCGATCTGGGGACGCCGCCTCGCCGCGCGCGCGTTCGGGTTGCCAACCACGCGATTTGAGGGCTCGAGCCTCTTCTCGTGCTGGCGACGACTCTCGTTCAACGAACGACTTCGTTCGACCCTCGGAACGGCTCGCCGAATTCTGACACGCAAACTGTACCGAAAGGCGACCCTGTCCTCTTCCCCCGACGCGACTCCCGTCGCACCCCCTTCTGCCTAGGACCGAGCCTCCCGCGATCTCTGCTCCCATGGCCCCCTCCCCCTCAGCCCTCCTCGAACGGAAGACAATCGTCGTCGCTCCCGCCGAGTACTCGGCCGCGTCCGCTTCCGTGTTCGCCCTCCTCGAACGCGTTTTTCCCGTGCGGTTCGTCGACGTCGCCACCGGCGCCGAGGCCGCTGACGGGTGGATATGCCGGGAAGCCGACGCACGGTGGGTCGAGAAGGCGCGCGGCTCGCGTCGACCGACGCTGCTCCTCGCCGGCACCGCGGGACCGTCCTCCGATCGGGCATCGTCGACGTCGACCGCCCCCGCCACCCTGGCCTTCTCGGGAACGCCCTCCCAGCAACCGTTTCTCCGCGGAGCGATCTTTTCGCTGCGAGAGCATCCCCCGCTTCCGTTGCCTTCCGAGGCGGCGCCCTCCGAAAACGGTCTCGTGGCCACGATCAACGACCGCCCGGTGTGGTGGGAAACCGTGGTCGACGGCATCGTGCATCGACGGACCTGTCTGGCACCCAGCCCCCCGAAGGACGGCCAGCCCATCTTCCCCGAGTTCTTGTCTGGAGGCTGGATCCGCTGGCTTCCTCTGTTTCACTTCGTGCGCCAGATCACGAGCACGTGCGATTGGTCTGCGCGCGGCGTGTCCGCGTGTTTCATGTTCGACGACCCTAACCTCCACTGGCATACTTGGGGGTTCATCGACTACCGGAAGATGGTCCGGCACGCCGACGAACATGGTTACCACGTCTCGATGGCGACCGTTCCGGCGGACTTATGGTTCGCGCACCGACCCACCGCGGAGTTGTTTCGATCCCGAGCCGATCGCATCTCGCTGCTCGTCCACGGCATCCTTCATACCCACGCCGAACTCCAGCGCCCGCTGGCGCCGGAAGTGAGGCGGCGGCACTTAGCGTGGGGCCTGAATCGAATCGCGGCCTTCGAAAGCCGATACGGCGTCCGCATCAGTCGGGTGATGGCGCCACCGCACCATGCCTGCAGCTCCGAAGCAGCCCAACTCATGCTGGAGGCGGGGCTCGAGGCGGCATGCGTTTCATGGACCGCCCTGATGCGGTGGAACCCTTCGACCCCGCGCCCTCCCGAGTTCGGCATGGGGCCGGCGGAATTCCTCGGCCGCGGCTTTCCAGTCATCCCGCGTTTCAACTTCCCGGATCAGGACCGGGCTCGGGCGATGCTGGCGCATCTGTTCCGCCAACCCATCGTCATGATCGGACACCACTACGACGTCGCGGACGGCCTCGGAACCCTCGCCGAGTGGGCCCGCTGGGTTTCGGGATTCGGCGACGTCGCATGGACCGATATGGAGACGATCGCCCGGTCCCATTTCCTGGAGCGTCGCCGCGGCGATACCCTGGCGATTCGGCTCGGCTCACGCCGAGTGCGAGTCGACGTGCCCGCCGGCGTCCGCTCCCTGATCGTGGAGCGGCCGTGGTGGTCGCCCGACTTGGTCGAAACAGTGGAGTGTGTCCGGCCCAGACGATCGCCCGAGGCGTGCCGCGGCACGGCCGCCGCCACGGATCCCATTCCGGTTACGGAGGGCGAGGTCCTGGAGATCCGGTGCGTGCAATCCGCGATACCTTCGCCTCTTGCCCCGGGACGCTTCTCCAGGATCTGGCCGATGACCCGCCGCGTGCTCTGCGAAGTCCGGGATCGGCTGCAGCCACTCCCTCGACGCCTGCGCGGCGCCTGATGAAAGAGCCCCCACCGGCAACCCCCGGCGCACACCCTACCCTACATCGATTCTCATGATTTCCGACTCCCTTCCTTCCGCCGCACCTGAAACCACCCAAACGACGAAGGAGCCTACCGCCGCCGAACTCTCGTGTACTGTCTACGATTCATTCGAAGCCGTCGAAGGCCTTCGCGAAGACTGGGACGCCGCGGTTGAACGCTGCAGAGCGAGTGTCTACATGACCTTCGATTGGGTCCGGACTTGGTGGCAGTTTTACGGACGCGACGCTCAACTGCGCCTCTTCGTGTTCCGATCCGCCAACGTCGTGGAGTGTGTGTTTCCCGTCTATATCGACGTGCTGGGTATCGCCCCGATGTCGTTGCGTATCGCACGACTGGTCGGCGCGAATATCCCGGCTAAAGTCTTCGATCCGCCCGTCCCCGCCTCGATCGCCACGCGGGTATTCGAGGAACTACTCGCGAGGCTGATCGAGGACGGAGCCTGCGACGTCCTGAGTTTCGGCCCCGTGTCGGACGCGCATAAACCCTCGGCCGAATTGGCGGAAGTCGCCCGTCGCCGGCTTTCCTCTCCGAGCTGCGTGCAAGCGGACCCCGTGGACGTGCATACGCTGTTTCGTCTGCCGACGACTTTGGATGAGTACTTCGACCGTCTATCCAAGAGCGAAAGCAAACGTCGCAAGTACGAACTGCGAGCGCTTTCTAAGGAGTTCACGGTGTGCGAGGACGTCGTTCGGGCGCCCGATGCCGTCGAGGCCGAGTTCGAGGCATTCGCGGAGCAGCATCGCGCCAACTGGGACGCCCAGGGTAAACCGGGCCATTTCGGCTCCTGGCCCCGAGCCCTGGAGTACAACCGGGCCCTCGTCCGGAACCAAGCAGGCCGCGGACGGGTGCGATTCTACCGAATCTTGGCCAACGGCGAAGTCATCAGCAGGCAATATGCCTACGTCTGCGGAGGACGCGGCGCTTGGGAACTCCCTTCCCGCGCGATGGGGGGACGATGGGACAAGCTCAGCTTGGGCACCGCAGGGGTTGTCCGCATGTTCGAGGCGGCTATGGCCGAAGGCGTCCGCGAATTCGAAGGCGGCATCGGCCACTACGAGTACAAACTCCGGCTCGGAGCCGAGGAGCATCCGATCCGAACCATCCGCGTCTGGAGGCCCGGGATCTCGCCCTCCATCCGGCGCGGGCTTTGGAGGTGGGTTCAGAAGGCCACCTACATCGGCTACCAGGCCATCTGGCATCGACGCCTGCTCCCCCGTCTCCCCGCGAGCTTCCGACGCCCCCAACCTCACTTCTGCGTTCGACTCGACTACTGAGTTCCGGCCCCCTCGCCACGGCGCACTTCGCACCCAAATCCTCTGCCTCGAATGCCCAACCACGCTCCCCACGCTCCCGCCGCCGCGACCGCCGCGGCCAAAGTCGATGTCGCCGCCTCCAGCCCGCGCCACCGAAAGCTGCGTCAGGTCGCGCTCATGGGCGCTCCCATCGGTATCGGCAATCGCGGTGTCTCCGCGCTCGGCGCCTCCACCATTCGCCTGCTCCGCACCGCGGCGCCGGAGTGCGAGGTTCGATTGCTCATCGGCGATCGCCAGGGCGGACACCGCAGCATCCTTTTGGATGGCCAACCGCTGGACATCCCCGTCGTCCCGTTCCGCTTCTCCCCACTGGCCCCCCCGGGAAACCAAATGCCCTGGATCCTGTTCCTGGCCGCGGTCTCCCGCCTGATTCCCGTTCGATCCCTCGCCGCCGCCCTCCGACGCGGCAACACCTGGTTGCGCGCCGTCGGCGAAGCCGACCTCGTCGCCGACATTCGCGGCGGCGACAGCTTCAGCGACATCTACGGCGTCAAGCAGTTCGTGCTCGGTTGCCTGCCGGCGATCGCCGTCATCCTCGCGCGCGGGTCGATCGACATGCTGCCCCAAACCTACGGACCCTTCGCTCACCCCATCTCCCGCCTTTTCGCGCGATACATCCTCCGCAGATCCCGCCGCATCCTCGCCCGCGATAACGAGGGCCCGTCCGCGGTCCGCTCCGTCCTCGGCCACGACCGGGAAGTCACGGTCACGCCGGATGTGGCTTTCTGCCTGGAAGCCGTGAGGCCCCCCACGCTGATGATTGAGCCTCCCTTGCCCGAACCTCGGCCCGCCACCCTCGTGGGCATCAACGTCAACGGGCTCATGTACAACGGCGGGTACACCAGGGCCAACATGTTCGGCCTGCAACTGGACTACCCCGCATTCCTTACCCAACTGCTGCCCAGGCTACTCGCCGACCCCTCGGTCCATGTCCTGCTGGTTCCGCACACATTCGCCCCGCCCCACAGCGTCGAAAGCGATCCCGAGGCCTCCCGCCGCGTCCTCGCCACCGTTCCCGAGGCACTCCGCTCCCGCATCCACCTCGTCACCGAACCCTACGATCAACACCTCATCAAAGGTGTCATCGGCTTGTGCGACTTCTTCGTCGGCTCCCGCATGCATGCCTGCATCGCCGCACTCTCCCAGGCCGTCCCGTGCGTGGGCGTCGCGTACAGCAAGAAGTTCCACGGGGTCTTCGACTCCGTCGGTATGGCCGACTGGGTCGTCGATGGCCGCGACGTGGACGCCGCGCACGCGGTTGATGCGGTCGAGGCCGCGTTCCGATCCCGAGCGAAGCGGAAGGACGCGCTCCGCGAAAGCGTCCGAGCTGCCCAGGAAAGGCTGCATCGTGCCTTCCTCGAACTGGTCGAAAGCGCGTGCTCCTGATCGGCGCCGGGTCCCCTCGTTTCCCGTTTCCAACACTCACCCCACACCTTCCCCACCGTGGTCACACTTCTCGTCGGAGCCGATGTCTGCCCCATCGAGCGCAACACCCCGTACTTCGAATCGGGAGACGCCGAGACGCTTTTCGGAGACGTCCTACCTGCGTTGCGTGGCGCCGACTACGTGGTGGCTAATCTGGAGTGTCCGCTCGTCGATCGGCCAACGCCCATCGCCAAGACCGGCCCCATCTTCGGCGAATCTACGCGCTGCTCGGCAGGCATCCGCGCTTCCGGAATCCGAGCACTGGGATTGGCGAATAACCACATCATGGACCACGGCCCTCAAGGGTTGGCGTCCACCCTTCGCGCCTGCGCCGAGGCCGGAATCGCCACGGTGGGAGCCGGTTCCACTCTTGCGGCCGCACGCGAACCGCTGATCGTCGAGATCCGCGGATTGCGGCTCGCAATCATCGCCCTCGCGGAACGCGAATTCTCCATCGCCGGTCCCTCCAAACCAGGTGCCGCCCCGATCGACCTCATCGAGACCGTCCGGTCCATTCGCGAAGAACGATCCCGCTACGACTACCTCGTCGTCCTGTTTCACGGGAGCGACGAGTTCTTTGTACCCACCCCCCGCGTGCAGAACACCTGCCGTTTTCTCGTCGAAATGGGAGCCAACGCGGTTTTCGTCCAACACCCACACGTGGTCGGCGGTTTCGAAAACTACCGCGGCGGTCACATCATCTACGGACAGGGAGCGTTGATCATGGATGAAGCGGTCTATCGCGACCGTCACTCGTTCCACGAAGGGTACCTAGGCAGAATCGAAATTGCGGACGACTGCACATCCTCCTTCGACCTGCTGCCCTTTGAGCAGTCCACCACGGGCATCGGCACCCGCCTCCTGAAGGGCGATGCGGAAGCAACGTTTCGCCGCCGCCTGCATGAGCGATCGGCGCTGATCGTCGATCCCGCCGTCGCCCGAAGGGAATGGGCGGCCTTCTGTGCCAGACACCGGCACGAATACCTCAGCACTGTCCTAGGCCACGGCAGGATTCTTGGCAGATTAAATCGCCACGGCCACCTGGCCCGCTTGCTCTACCGTCGTTTTGCGCTTCTGCGGGTACGAAATGTCATCACCTGCGAAACCCACCGCGAAGCCCTCGAACAGCTATTCGAATCGGACCTCCTGCCCTGAACCCAATCTACCCATGAAAGGCATTCTCCTCGCCGGCGGCGCCGGCTCCCGGCTCTACCCGCTGACCCTGGTCGCCAGCAAACAGCTCCAGCCGGTCTACGACAAACCGATGATCTACTACCCGCTCACCACCCTCATCGAGGGCGGCATCCGCGACCTGTGCCTCATCTCCACCCCCCACGACCTCCCCCGCTACAAACAACTGCTCGGCGACGGCTCCCGCTTCGGCCTCACCATCGACTACCGCGAACAGGCCCGCCCCGAAGGCATCGCCCAGGCCTTCCGCATCGCCGACTCCTTCATCGGCCCCGACCCCGTCACCCTCATCCTCGGCGACAACATCTTCTACGGCGGCGACGCCTTCGCCTCCGCCTTCGCCGAATTCCAGGGCGGCGCCACCATCTTCGGCTACCACGTCCACGACCCCGAACGCTACGGCGTCGTCGAATTCGACGCGTCCGGCCGCGCCATCTCCATCGAGGAAAAACCCAAAACCCCCCGCAGCAACTACGCCGTCCCCGGCCTCTACCTCTTCGACAACGACGTCGTCGCCATCGCCCGCGACCTCAAACCGTCCGCCCGCGGCGAACTGGAGATCACCGACGTCAACCTCGAGTACCTCCGCCGCGGCAAACTCCGAGTGCGCAAACTGGCCCGCGGCTTCGCCTGGCTCGACGCCGGAACCAGCTCCAGCCTCCACGACGCCAGCGCCTACGTCCAAACCATCGAAAAACGTACCGGCATCAAGATCGGCTGCCCCGAGGAGGCCGCCTACCGCCGCGGCTTCCTCTCCCTCGCCGGCCTCCAGGACATCATCCGCACCCTTCCCAAATGCGAATACCGCGATTACCTCGAGGGCGTCGCCCGCGAGGAACCCCGCGCCTGAAACCCTGAACCCGCACCCTCACCCGGCACCCACGTCCCCAACTCCCCCAATGTCCCCGCTCATCCTCCTCCTCGGCGGCTCAGGCTACGTCGGCCAGACCTTCGCCCGCGAAATCGAACGCCGCGGCTGGCGCTGCCAGACCCTCCGCCGCGCCGACGTCGATTACACCCGCTTCGGCCCCCTCCTCGCCCTCCTCCGCGAAACCAAACCGGACTTCCTCGTCAACTGCGCCGGCTTCACCGGCAAACCCAACGTCGACGCCTGCGAATCCCAGCAGTCCGAAACCCTGCTCGGCAACGTCACCCTCCCCCTCACCATCGCCCACGCCTGCGATGTCACCGGCACCCCCTGGGGCCACGTCAGCTCCGGTTGCATCTACTCCGGCGCCCGCGTCCGCCAACCCGACGGCTCCATCGACGTCGAACGCGACCTCACCCGCCCCGACCTCCGCGCCATCCTCGAACAGTCCCCCTCCCGCATCCTCGGCTTCACCGAGAGCTGCCCCCCCAACTTCTCCTTCCGCGCCCCGCCCTGCAGCTTCTACAGCGGCAGCAAGGCCCTCGGTGAGGAAACTCTCGCCGGCGCCCCAGCCACCTACCTCTGGCGCCTCCGCATCCCCTTCGACGAACGCGACAACGCCCGCAACTACCTCTCCAAGATCCAGCGCTACTCCAAGGTCTACGACAACGCCAACTCCATCTCACACCTCGGCGACTTCGCCCGCTCCTGCCTCGACCTCTGGCACCTCCGAGCCCCCTTCGGCATCTACAACGTCACCAACCCCGGCTTCACCACCACCCGCCGCGTCGTCGAACTGATCCAGAAACACATCGCCCCGTCCCGTTCCTTCGAGTTCTGGGCCAGCGACGAGGAGTTCTACCGCGTCGCCGCCAAAACCCCGCGGTCCAATTGCGTCATGGACAGCTCCAAACTCCTCGCCGCCGGCGTCCGCATCCGACCCGTCGAGGAAGCCCTCGAGCACGCCTTGACGCACTGGATCCGCGAGACCTGAATCCACCCCGAACAGCCCAACCACCGCTTTTCAACTCCAGTAAAGACCGGGCTATTCCGATCCATTCCAGGGAAATACCATAGCGCCGGCGCCTGTACCCGCCCCCTCTCAAACCTGTCCCCTTTCCAAAAACATCCAACGTCACTCATGAAATCCATCGCCATCGTCGGCCTCGGTTACGTCGGCCTCCCCCTGTCCCTCCAGTTCGCCCGCTGCGGCCTCAAGGTCCTCGGCCTCGATATCGATCCCGCCAAGATCGAAGCCCTCACCGCCGGACGCTCCTACATCCACCACATCCCCTCCGAAACCATCCGCGACCAGGTCCAGTCCGGCCAGTTCTCCGCCACCACCGACTTCTCCCGCTCCAAGGAGGTCGATGCGGTCATCATCTGCGTCCCCACTCCCCTCAACAAAAACCGCGAACCGGACATCTCCTACATCCTCGAAACCGGCAAGGCCCTCGCACCCCACCTCAAACGCGGCCAACTCATCGTCCTCGAATCCACCACCTACCCCGGCACCACCGACGAGGACCTCCGCGAGGTCCTCGAAAAAGGCTCCAGCCTCAAGGCCGGCACCGACTTCCACCTCGCCTTCTCCCCCGAACGCGAAGACCCCGGCAACCCCCAGTCCAAGGTCGCCGACATCCCCAAGGTCGTCGGCGGACTCACCCCCGCCTGCCTCGAAAAAGCCCGCGCCCTCTACGGTCACGCCATCAAAACCGTCGTCCCCGTCTCCTCCTGCCGCGCCGCCGAAGCCACCAAACTCCTCGAAAACATCTTCCGCAGCGTCAACATCGCCCTCGTCAACGAACTCAAGGTCGTCTACGACGCCATGGGCATCGATGTCTGGGAGGTCATCAACGCCGCCAAAACCAAGCCCTTCGGCTTCATGGCCTTCTACCCGGGCCCCGGCCTCGGCGGCCATTGCATCCCCATCGACCCCTTCTACCTCACCTGGAAGGCCCGCGAATACGGCCAGGCCACCCGCTTCATCGAACTGGCAGGCGAAATCAACACCGCCATGCCCGAACACGTCGTCCAACGCGTGGCCGACGCCCTCAACCAACACCGCAAACCCGTCAACGGCGCCCGCATCCTCGTCCTCGGCCTCGCCTACAAGGCCAATGTCGACGACGACCGCGAATCCCCCAGCTATCACCTGCTGGAAATGCTCAAACACCGCGGCGCAGAGGTCGCCTACCACGACCCCTACGTCCCCGTCATCAAACTCACCCGCGAACACCCCGCCTGGGCCGGCCACAAATCCGTCCCCTGGAACCAGGCCACCATCGCATCCTTCGACTGCGTCCTCATCAGCACCGCCCACGCCTGCGTCAATTACCAGGAACTCGCCGACTGGGCCGGCCTCATCGTCGACACCCGCAATGCCATGGTGAACGCCAAAACCAAACCCGGCCAGGTCCTCAAGGCCTGACCCCCAAACCACCCCCATCCCCGGAGGCGGGCCTCCCCAACCCCTTCCCGCATGAAAATCCTCCTGACCGGCGCCGCCGGTTTCATCGGTTTCCACACCGCCCTGCGCTTCCTCAAGCGCGGGGACCAGGTCGTTGGCGTCGACAACGTCAACGCCTACTACGACGTGAAACTGAAGGAGGCCCGCCTCAATCACCTCGCCACCCACCCGAACTTCAGGTTCCTCCGGCTCGATCTCGCCGATCGCGCCGGAGTCCCCGCCGCCTTCGCCGAACACAAACCCCGGCGCGTCGTCCACCTCGCCGCCCAGGCCGGTGTCCGGTACTCCCTCGAAAACCCCCACGCCTACGTCGACAGCAACATCGTCGCCTTCGTCAACATCCTCGAGGCCTGCCGCCATCACGCGGTCGAACACCTGGTCTACGCATCCTCCAGCTCCGTCTACGGCGCCAACACCCGGATGCCCTTCTCCATCCACCAGAACGTCGACCACCCCGTCAGCCTCTACGCCGCCTCCAAAAAGGCCAACGAGCTGATGGCCCACACCTACAGCCACCTCTTCGGCCTCCCCACCGTCGGCCTCCGCTTCTTCACCGTCTACGGCCCCTGGGGCCGCCCCGACATGGCCCTCTTCCTCTTCACCCGCGCCATCCTCCAAGGCCACCCCATCGACCTCTTCAACCAGGGCCGCATGCGCCGCGACTTCACCTACATCGATGACATCGTCGAAGGCGTCGTCCGCGTCACCGACCGCATCGCCCAACCCAACCCCGCCTGGAACAGCGACACCCCGGACCCCGGCACCAGCCGCGCCCCCTTCCGTGTCTACAACATCGGCAACAACCGGCCCGTCGAGCTGATGCACCTCGTCGCCTGCCTCGAACAGGCCCTCGGCCGCACCGCCGAAAAACGCCTCCTCCCCATGCAGCCGGGCGATGTCCCCGCCACCTTCGCCGACGTCGACGACCTGTTCCAAGACGTCGGATTCCAACCCTCCATCCCCATCGAGGAGGGCGTCCGCCGCTTCGTCGCCTGGTACCGCGACTTCTACAAAGTTTGACCCCACATCCCCACCCCCCAGCCCCGCATCCCCGCCCGCTGCCCTCCCCCAGGCGCCGGGCTCGCACCCTCGCGGTCTCCCTCCTCGCCTCCGCCTCCCTCGCCCTCACCTTCATCCTCGGCATCCACCCCTTCCTCGCCGTCACCGCCCCCGTCCAGGCCCGCATCCTCGTCGTCGAAGGCTGGCTCCCCGACTACGCCGTCGCCGAAGCCCTCCGCGAATTCCAACGCCACCCCTACGACCGCATCTACACCACCGGCGGACCCCTCGAACGCGGCACCTACCTCACCGATCACGACAGCTTCGCCGACGTCGCCGCCGCCACCCTTCGCAAACTCGGCGCCCCTCATCCCGCCGTCGTCGCCGTCCCCACCAGCGAACGCTACCGCAACCGAACCTACGAATCCGCCGTCGCCCTCCGCAACTACCTCGCCACCCACCAACTCCACCCCGACGCCATCAACCTCGTCACCGAAGGCCCCCACGCCCGCCGCAGCCGCCTCTGCTTCCGCCGCGCCCTCGGCCGCGATGTCCGCGTCGGCGTCATCTCCATCCCCAACCGCGACTACGACTCCAACCAATGGTGGCGCTACAGCTCCGGCATCAAGACCATCCTCGGCGAGTCACTCGCCGTGCTGTACGCCTGGCTCTCCATCGACTACGGTGACTGACAGCGTCGGACAGGGCCAGATCCCCCGCACTCCAACCACCCACCCAACCATCCCCCCTATGTCCCACCCCTCCACCCACCATCCCGAACGCCCTCACCGCCGGTTCCTCAGCCCCGCGGTCATCGCCTCCGTCCTCTCCCTCGGCTCCGCAACCCACGCCCTCGCCCAGGCCGCCGCCACCAACACCGGCAACGCCGACCTCCCCCCCTTCCCCCCACCCACCACCCTGCTCGAAACCCGCGCAATGCCCGTCGCCCCCTGGCTCGCACCCAGCACCCCCTCCACCCCCGAGTGGCTCGATTCCCCCTACGCCCCAAGCCCCCTCATCCGCCCAGGCCTCGGCATCGCCGCCATCGGCGACAACCTCACCCCCACCCCATCCGCCGGACGCTCCCGCCCCGGCGGCCTCACCCCCTTCCCCGTCGGCCCCCTCGACGTCGGCTTCGACGCCTCCTACGGCTTCAGTTACGGGACGGGCGTTCTGACGGGCCCAGGCCGCGAGGACGATTCCATTCGGCAGACTCTCACCCCAGGTCTCAATCTCTTCGCCGGCGACCGCTGGACCGTCCGATACGCCCCCACTGCCACCTTCTTCTCCGCCGACGGCTACAAGGACACCTTCGACCACATGGTCAGCCTCAACGGCTCCGCCTCCGCTCCCAACTGGAACTTCGGCCTCAACCACGCCACCTCCACCACCTCCACCCCCCTCGTCGAAACCGCTCGCCAAACCGACCAGACCATCCACTCCTCCGGCCTCTCCGCCCGCTGGGACGCCAGCGACCGCGATGCCCTCACCTTTTCCATCTCCCAAAACATCCGCTTCGCCGACGGCTCCCCCGATTCCTACTCCTGGGCCAACCAGAACTGGTACGATCGCGACCTCACCGAACGCATCTCCGGCGGCATCGGCGCTGGCGTCAGCTATGACCTAATCGATCCGGGCACCGACATGTTCGCCCTCCGCCTCAACGGACGCATCCAAGGCTCCCTCGGACAAAAGATCTCGTACAGCTTCTCGGGCGGCGCCGAGCGCCGCGACTTCGTCGGAAGCAACGCCTCCGCCGCCATCTCGCCCCTCGTTTCCGCCACTATCACCTACCAGGTCCTCGAGAAGGCGTCAGTCTTCGCCGGATTCGATCACTCTATCGATGTCTCCTTCTTCAACGACCAGTACACCGAGAATTCATCCGTCAACGCCGGTGTCACCTACGTGTTCTCCAACCGCTGGACAGGCTCCATCTTCGGAGGGTTTCGTGTCACCGATTACCAGAGCTCCGTTGCCAACGATCTCATCACACGCGAAGACGTCTCATCCTTCACCACCGTCTCGCTCTCCTGGCGGCCCGCACGCCGCCTCATGACCACCCTGTCCTATTCCTACCGCTCCAATTCCTCCGATCAGCGCAACTTCGAGTTCGACAGCCACCAACTCGGCCTTCGGATCACCTACTCGCTCTAGCCCCCCCGCCCTCCCCATCCCCCCCGCACCATGCGCCCCGACCCCTCCAGACCCACCCCCTCCCCCGGCGCCATCCCACCAGCGGAGAAACCTCCGCCGGCCTCCATGGACACCCCCCAACCCAACACCCCACAGCGCCCCCGCCCTTCCCTCTCCAGCCTCCTCGGCCCCCGAGGCCCCCTCTTCCTCATCGCCACCACCGCCGTCACCCTCCTCCTCATCACCCCCTGGATCTCCCTCGTCCGCGGCTCCATCGCCGACGCCCTCTACTCCTACACCATCCTCATCCCCTTCATCTCCGCCTGGCTCGTCTGGCAACGCCCCGCCACCCCGACAACCCAGGAATCCGCATCCCCACCCCCCCCCGATCCCCTCACCGTCCCCGGAAGTCTCCTCCTCACCGCCGCCGCAGGCCTCGCCATCCTCGGCATGCTCGCCCGCAACTCCGGCGCCATCAGCAGCAACACCTCCTGGCTCACCACCCAGATCGGCGCCTGGGTCCTCGCTCTCTGGAGCCTCGCCGCCCTCATCCTCGGCCGCAGCTGGATCACCCGAAACCTCTTCGCCACCGCCTTCCTCGCCTTCACCGTCCCCCTCCCCGACGCCGCCGTCGCCAGCATCGAACTGGGCCTCCAACTCGCATCCGCCACCGCCTGCGACTGGCTCTTCGCCCTCAGCGGCACCCCCTACATGCGCGATGGCATGGCCTTCTGGCTCCCCAATGTCCATATCCAGGTCGCCCCCGAATGCAGCGGCATCCGTTCAACCCTCGTCCTCTTTATCACCGCCGTCCTCGGCGCCCAATTGCTCCTCCGCCACCCCATCCACCGCCTCGCCATCGTCCTCGCCATCATCCCCCTCGGCATCTTCCGCAACGCCCTCCGCATCCTCACCCTCACCCTGCTCTCGGTCCACGTGAACCCCGAGATCATGCACTCCGCCCTCCACCGCCGCGGCGGCCCCCTCTTCTTCGCCGTCAGCCTCATCCCCCTCTTCGCCATGTTCTGGTGGTTCGGCCGCCGCGAACGCCGAACCCGCCGAAATCCCGGTTCCTCGACATTTTCGGTGGGAAAACCGAGGTAGAAGCGCCCAGAATGACGGC
>VFQN01000695.1_pt1 | contig 60956 bp, 44 predicted proteins | sample 3512371 | NCBI WGS metagenome assembly VFQN01 (sample SAMN10412370, study PRJNA504923) | tailings metagenome | isolation source: Replicate 2 from Balatoc abandoned mine | place: Philippines: Itogon, Benguet | collected 2017-08-28 | reverse complement strand
AATACCGGCCTGTCACGCCGGGGGTCGCGGGTTCGAGCCCCGTCCACTCCGCCAAGCATTAAATAGGGCCTTGCGAACTGTTCGCAAGGCCCTTTGTCTTTGGGTCCGCCAGTTTCGTGGCTTCTCAGGAACCGACAACGTCGCGAGGCGTGGCTTCCTTGGTCGTGCTCATGCTGCGCTGGTTGATGCGCGCCACCTTCGCATCGAGCGCTGCTGCATGATGGTTGAGCACGCGTGATGCAGCCGCAAACAGGGCTCGCCGCGCAGCTTCGAATGACTCGGTGGAGATCGTCGAAGCGCTCTCGAAACGCCTGATCGATTCAACGGATGCCATGGTGCAGTTCCTCCTCTGTTGAACAAGAGGATGCCTGCGGCGAATCGTGGCCGCCACCACCCATGTGGGTGGTCAAGCCAGCGGCTTTGCGGGGTTGCCGGCCACCACAGCGTGTGCGGGCACGTCCCTGAGCACGTTGCTGCCCAGTCCGATCAACGACTGTGGCCCGATGTGCAGGCCATTGCGGATGCTCGTGCCGCTGCCGATGTAGCAATTCTCGCCGACGACCGTGTAGCCTGCGATCGTGACGTTGGCTCCGATGAGTGTCCAGTCGCCGACGCAGACGTCGTGATGCACCACCGTGTTCGGCAAGATGCAGACATGGTCGCCGATGATCGCGTTGCTGGTGACCACTGCGCCCGCCATGATCAGCACGTTGCGCCCGATCTTCGCCAGGGGCGAGACGTGAGCAGCCGGATGGATGACGGTGGCGAAGCGATCCTCGGGCACGCCGAGGCCCTCGATGATCGAGCGCCGCATGCGGAACGACGTCGGGCTCCCTGGCACCACCAGCACCCTCGCTTCGGGCCACTGCGCCAGCGCCGTCCGGCCGAGCACCCGATGGCCAAAGGTCTCGGTCGCCTGCTTCTCGGGTGTGTCGTCGACGAAGCCGATGAGGCGATGGACATGACCGAGACAGTCCAGCGCCTCGATCGCGTTCCCGTTGCAGGGAAAGATCAGGAGCGGGGCGGCCTCGGCCATGCGCTGTGTCGACGCTCAGGCCGCCACCGGAACCTGGCCTGCACTCTTGGCGGCCAGGGCGCGCACGGCGTTGCTGACTTCCTGGCATTGCGCCTCGGTCAGTTCCGGGAACATCGGCAGCGACAGCACCTCGCTGGCGGCCTGTTCCGAGTGCGGGAACTGGCCGGCCCGGTAGCCCAGATCCGCGAATGCCGGAAGCAGGTGCACGGGGATCGGGTAGTGGATACCCGTCTGGATGCCTTGCGCCTGCAGCGCCTGCTGCCAGTCAGCGCGGTGCTTCGTGCGGATCGCGTAGACGTGGTAGACGTGGCGCGCGTAGTCCATGGCCGCCGGCGTCGGCACACCGCTGCCCGCGAGCATGCGGTTGTAGTGGCCCGCGGCCGTGCGACGGGCCTCGGTCCAGCCTTCGAGGTAGCGCAGCTTCACGCGCAACACGGCGCCCTGGATGCCCTCGAGGCGGAAGTTGTAGCCCTTGAGCACATGGTGGTACTTTTTCTCCGCACCCCAGTCGCGCAGCATGCGGATGGTGCGCGTGAACTCGGGGTTGCTGGTCGTCACCATGCCGCCCTCGCCATAAGCGCCGAGGTTCTTGCCCGGGTAGAAGCTGAAGCAGCCCATGTCGCCCATGCTGCCGGCGCGCCGCCCCTTGTATTCGGCGCCGTGAGCCTGCGCGGCGTCCTCGATCACGATGAGGCCATGGCGCTTGGCGATCTCGAGGATCGGATCCATGTCGGCCGGCTGGCCATAGAGGTGCACGGGGATGATGGCCTTCGTCTTCGGGGTGATGGCCGCCTCGATCTGCTTGACGTCCATGGTGAACGTCTTCGGGTCGATGTCGACGAACACTGCGCGGGCACCGGTGTAGTGGATCGCCGAGACCGTGGCCACGAAGGTGAACGGCACGGTGATCACCTCGTCGCCGGGGCCGACGTTGGCGGCCAGCAACGCCAGATGCAGCGCGCTGGTGCCGGTGTTCACGCCGATGCCGAACTTCGCCTGGGAATAGGCCGCGAACTCCTCTTCGAACGCAGCGACTTCGCTGCCCAGCGTGAAGGCGCAGCTGTCCAGCACGCCCTGGATCGCGGCATTCACTTCGGTCTTGATGGACGCGTACTGCGCCTTGAGGTCGACGAACGGAATCACGATACCTTCTCCTGATGTTGAACCTGGACAGTCTCGCCGTTGCGGCGGATCTTGCGGCGCATCGATGCGTGCGTGGCCTCGATCAGTTCGACCACGCGCAGCCCGAGTTGGCCGTCGGTCTGGGGCACCTTCTTGTTGACGATGCAATCCACGAAATGCTCTCCCTCGACGCGCAGCGCCTCGGTGCCGATCAGCTTGGGCGCCCACATGTCGCCGCTGCGGTAGCCCACCCGCATCTCCTGGATCTGCTTGGGATCCTCGGTGAAGCTCACGCCCTTGTCGTAGACCTTGACCTTCTCGCTCGGCTCGAGGTCGTCGTAGGTGATCATCTTCTTCGTCCCGCCCAGCAGGATCTGCCGCACCTTCACCGGCGCGAGCCAGCTGACGTTGGTGTGCGCGATCGTGCCGGAGTCGTAGAAGAGCGTGATGTAGGCGAGGTTCTCAGGCGTGCCCGGGAAGTGGTTGGTGCCGTTGGCGGAGACCGCCACCGGGTGTTCGCCGAGCAGGTAGTCGAGGATCGAGAAGTCGTGCACTGCGAGGTCGGCGATCACGCTGACGTCGCGCTGAAACAGACCGAGGTTGACGCGGATCGAGTCGTAGTACAGAACCTTGCCCAGCTCGCCGGCATTGATGAGTTCCTTCATCTTGCGCACCGCGCCCGTGTAGACAAAGGTGTGATCGACGATAAGCACCAGATTGCGGCGCTCGGCTTCGTCGATGAGCTTGCGGGCCTGATCGGCAGTCTCCGTCATCGGCTTTTCGAGCCACAGGTGCTTGCCCGCTTTCAGCGCCGCCATGCCCAGCTCGAAATGCGTGCTGACCGGCGTGGCGATCGCGATGGCGTCGATCGACGGATCGCGTAGCAGGTCCTGGTAGTCGGTGGTGGTCTTCACCCCCGGATAGCGACGCTGGACCAGTTCAAGCTGCTTGGGGTTCAGGTCGGAGACAGCCGCCACGGCTGCTCCTGGCGTCTCGGAGAAGTTCCGGACGAGGTTGGGGCCCCAGTATCCGTAGCCGATGATCCCGATCTTGATCATGTGAGGTTCCTGAATCGAAGTAAGTGTGTCACGTGGGAACTGCCGCTTGGCGGCCGATCCGGATCTGGTTGTGGTCCGCGGCTCAGCGATGGCGAGCGTCACCGACGACGCGCGCGGGCACCCCCGCGACGATGGCGTATTCGGGCACGTCCTTGGTGACCACGGCCCCTGCACCGACCAACGCGCCAGTCCCGACCGTGACGCCCGACACGATCGTCGCGTTGCTGCCGACCGATGCGCCGCGGCAGATGCGCGTCGTCTCGACCTTCCAGTCAGCCTCGGTCTGCAAGCTGCCGTCGGCGTTGGTGGCGCGCGGGAAGCGGTCGTTAGTGAACATCACGCCGTGCCCGATGAAGACCTCGTCTTCGATGACCACGCCTTCGCAGATGAAGGTGTGAGAGGAAATCTTGCAGCGGGCGCCAATCGTGGCCCCCTTCTGGACCTCGACGAACGTGCCGACCTTCGTGTCGTCGCCGATCGAACAGCCGTACAGGTTCACGAGGGAAGGATGGAAGACCTTGACGTTCTCTCCGAACTTGACGCTGTCTGCGATGGGCATGGTCGGCGATCGTGTGATGGTGTGGCGGTGGTGGCCAATGCTGCTATGCAATGTGCGCAGCTACTCTAGCCCAGCATGTGCGGGCCGCGGGTCTTCAGACTCCCCTCAAGTGAATGTGCCGAGCACACCTCGCATCGAGGGGTTGATGCCGCGCGGTGATCACGCGACGCAGAAGGCCGCACTGCTCAAAGCTGCATCCCGCGTGACTTGCATCACGCGGTGGCGAATGCGGCACATCGACTCGGCTCTTCATGCCATTGGCACGTGATGGCGAGGAAGCACGCACACGGGGAGGTCACGTCTCCCGGAGCATGTTTGCATCTGTAAGAACAGCCGCCTGCTGTTCTTGATTGATACCGGCGCCCCCCGCGAACAAGGGGGTAAGGCGGCTGTCGAGGACACAAGACTCGCGGCAGCAAGCGGACTGCTCGTTTTCATGACGCGATCCTGTCACCTTTCCTCACTGTTACAAGACCGCTGGCTCGTTACTGCCCCCCCCGCTTCGGCCGATATGGTCTTGTCCACCACAAGTCTTCATCGCACTCCGCGCGAGCAAAACAGAGCTGGACAAGGTGGTGGACACCAATCAAACGGGAAGTTGGGAATGAACCTTCGAATGAATCGCACGTCGCTTGCACTGGTACAAGCGTTCGCCTGCGTCGCGATCACTGCATGCGGCGGTACCGACGGCGAACAACTTGCCGTAGATGCGGGGCAGGTCCTTGACGGAAGCTCGATCGAGGAGGCCGAGCGGCTGCGCTGGAGGCAGCGTGATGCGATGGCACCGCTGATTGCGCTCACCGCGCAAACGGAGATTTCTGCTTCAGGAGTGATAGGCCTCAGCGGCACGGCGTCAGATAACCTGCGCCTCTACCGAGTGCGTTGGGCAAATGATCGAGGAGGCAGCGGAAGCGCAACGCTGACGGGTACCTACACTTCCGCAACGTGGTCGGTGCCGAGCATTCAACTGCAGACCGGAACCAACACAATCAAGATCACGGTGGAGGATGCCGCCGGCAACCGGAGTTCGATCACTGTGACGGTGGAGCGTGCGGCAATCAGCGAACCGGCTCCGGCTCCGGCTCCGGCTCCGGCTCCGGCTCCGGCTCCGGCTCCGGCTCCGGCTACCGCGAGCGTGTCTCTGGCTTGGAGCGCGTCGGCCGGCTCCGCAGTGAGTTACCGTGTCTATTACGGCACCGCATCGAGGACCTACCTTCAAGCGCTTGGATCCGGTCTATCGGCCGGCTCCACAACTGCGGCGACGATTGGTGGCCTCCCCGTTGGGCAGACCTACTATTTCAGTGTGACGGCCGTTGATGCGTCTGGGAACGAGAGTCCATTCTCGAACGAGGCGTCGAAGGTGGTGCAGTAGATTGGGTCGGAACCTGTATCAGACTAAGCGAATGACCATGAGTTTGCGATCGGGCACTCGGGCAAAGACCATCCTTCGCGGGCTTCGGGGGTTGGTGTTACTCACCTTTGCCGGGGCCGCCCTTTCGGCCGACGTGATTCCGCCGGACAGGCGCATTGACTGGACCTACACAGGAGTCCCAGGCGGCATCCCTGCGCGCACGAACGTTTGTGCCACCTTGAGTCCCGGGGCATCGGCGTCCGCGATCAACAGCGCCCTCGCAGCATGCACGGACGGAGTTGTGAAGCTCAGTGCAGGGACGTACAACGTTGCAGGCATTCAGGTTTCGAAGAGCAATGTGACGCTGCGTGGGGCAGGAGCGGATCAGACGATCCTGAAGGGCTGCAACATCGTGAAGCTCGGCAGTGGTAGCAATACTGCCAGTGGAATTGCAGTCACATCCGGTGCGGCGAAGGGGTCGCGGACATTTGCCGTGAGCAGTGCCAGCGGCTTGACACCGGGAACCATGATCGAGATTGATCGAGACAACGACCCGAGCCTTGTAGTCAGTACGGTCGGCGGTAGCCGCCACCTGCGACAGGTGAACGTAGTTGTCGCAGTCAGCGGGAATTCAGTGACGGTGCGCAATCCGCTCATTTGGGACTTCACTGCTGGTAACCCTCGAGTCAAGTGGACGTTTGTCAATACCCGGAACAGCGGCGTAGAGGACATGAAGCTCGATCACTCGAATACGAGCGGGTGCAACAACTTTGCCGTTGAGTACTGTGACAGTTGTTGGATCAAGGGCGTCGAGTCGTTCATGCCTTCCGGATATCATTTCACGATCATCGCGACCGTGAATGGCGAGTTCCGGGACTCCTATGTGCGCGAGGCGCAGACCTTCGGCGCGAATAATGCCGGGACCGCTTTCTACGGAAGTCCGACTTACGGCTCGAACAGCAACTGGAAGATTGAGAACAATATCTTCAATAGGAATTTTCCGGCCATTGAGTTGCAGAACAGCTCCAGCGGGTTCTATGTCGGCTACAACTACTCCCACGGTTCTGCAGCTGCGGCTAGCAACGCTCCAGTTTCATGGACGTTTGCGGACAATCACGGTCCCCATGACATGATGAACCTCTGGGAGGGGAACGTAGGTGAAATGTTCGGTTCCGACGGGTACTTTGGCGGCTCGAGTCACGCGACGGTGTTTCGGAATCATCTCACCGGCTACAACCGCAATTCCGGCGCGAGTGACGAACCAGTTCGCCTGAACAGGTTGGCGTACTATTACAACATCGTTGGCAACGTACTTGGCTCGTCGGTGTGGACTGCTGCGAAGTACAGCCAGACGGCGGATGGCTGTTCGGGCGGAGTGGGGATCTATCGGCTGGGCTACCCTAATATCGGCAACTGCGGTCTCTCGGACGTGACCGGGAATCCAGTTCCAGGGGGCATGACCTATCCCGATGCTAAGGTCAGCTCCACTTTGCTGCGCTGGGGCAATTATGACTACGCGACGAAGTCAGTTCGTTGGCAGAGTGCAGAGCTTCCGTCGGGTGTGTCTGCGCCAGCTGATCAAAACCTTCCCGCATCATATTACTATGCGAGCAGGCCGAACTGGTTCCCGTCGGGCGTTGCTTGGCCGCCCATTGGTCCTGATGTCACCGGAGGCTCCGGCTTCGGCGATTCAACCGGGCGAGTGCACAAAATTCCAGCTGTTTTGTGCTGGGAGAGTCGAAACCTTGCGGCTGGAGGTGCTTTCAGTGCCGAGTCTTGCTACGCGAAGCAGGCTTCGAGCCCGCTACCAGCGCCGACAAACTTGCGAATCGTGCAATAACGTACTTTACGAGCTTGATCGGAATTGTCCACGATGAGATCCCGCGGAGTGTCGCAGTAAAGGGTAGCAACGGTCTGGGACTTCCCGCACATCTATGAGAGTAAAATACATGAAATTCTTGCTGGTAATCATTGCGCTCATGAGCGCCCCGACCTTCGCCGCGACACGCAGCGTTTCATGCTCGGGCGATATTACCTCGGCCCTCCAGTCAGCGATCAATTCATCGGCCGACGGTGACGTTGTCTCTATTGGAGCTGGTAACTGCTCCGCGGGTACTGTGTCTTGGGCCAACAAGAACATTACGGTACAAGGGCAAGGCATCGGGACCACGACAGTTTCAGGGCTGTCGTTCAAGGTCACTAACAACACAAAGTCTAACTTCCGAATTAGCGGATTCAGCGTCGGGGCGGCACCGTCTTGGCGCATCGATGCCGGGGGTCGCACGACTGGCATTAAGGGCTGGCGCATCGACAACGTGGCCTTCTCGTATGGGAGTTGCACGCAGAACATCGCTATTCAGGTCTATGGCATCAACTGGGGATTGATCGACAGCAGCACATTCCAGAACGCGGGCAATGCGATTTTCGTCACGGGCTATGCCGAAGGTACGAACGAGGTGAATCCGTGGCCCCCGAGTGGTGATCCTGGAATGGGCGGATATTCTTGGCTTCTGCCACTGAATCTTGGTTCGGATGAAGCGCTGTATGTCGAGAACAATACGTTCACGATGGCCAACGGTTGCTACTACGGGATCGGCGACATGTACTACGGCGGTCGCATGGTGTTTCGTCACAACAACATCACCAATGCGTATTGGCAGAACCATGCGGCCCGCGCTTACGAGCGCGGCGGCAACCTGAAGGCCGAGATCTACAACAACAATTTCAATGCGACCGATTCGGCGTGGTACCGAGCGATTCACATTCGCTCGGGCACTGGCGTAGTGTTCAACAATACATTGCGCGGGGCGTTCAATGTCATCCAGGTCGATAATCAACGCAGCAATGGCCAGAACGGCTCGACCCCGTTCGGCACCTGCAACGGGTCCAGTCGTTGGGATGGCAATTCAAGCGGCCAGGCTGGCTGGCCGTGCTTGGACCAGATCGGTCGCGGTCCGGGCGTAGACCCGCTCAAGGGTGCCCAACCGTCAGTACCGCTGTTCGGGTGGAACAACGGTTCTGCGATCGGTTGTTCGACAGGCGGTAGCTGTGGCAACGACATTAAGATCATCAATGACGGAGATCCGCACGTTCAGGAGGGCAGGGACTTCGTCAACAACGGCACCTCGCCGAAGCCTGGGTACACGCCGCTCGTCTATCCCCATCCGCTCCGCTCTGGTGTGGTTCCCGTGGCGCCTCCTCCGGCTCCAACGAACCTCATCGTGATGTGATGTCGCTTGCGCGCGAGAGTCGAGGGAGTGCGCTCCCGGATGAATGAAGTGTGAGGAGTCGAGCCTCCCCACGGTTGCTTGTTGCCCGGCAATGCGGAGTTCTTTCTCTGCGTTTCCGGGCATCGGACTTTGTGGGGAGCATGACCGTGCTGCTCATCGATATGTTGGGCCCGGCCACAGCTAGGGCGATGGACTCTGTGCCCACCCCGTTTGAAGGTAGACGCTGTGCCTTCAGCCTTGGCAGAATCCTCGCTAGATCGTAGAGCAGGTCACCCGCTTCTCCTTGCAGAAGCTCGCGGCTCGTAGCGTCGCGCGGGAGTTGGCTTCCTGCCGAATCTTTCCGCCAGGAGGCCCTGCCACGTGATGAAGCGAATCTGCATGGTGACGCACTCGTTCTACGAGAGCGATAACCGCATCCTTCGTTACGCGGAGACCTTGGCCGAGCGTGGAGACGAGGTTCATGTGATCGCGCTGAGGCGATCGCCACGGCAGCCCGTGCGGGAAACCATCAACGGCGTGTCATTGCACAGAATTCAGGATCGTTTTGGTAAGCGCGAGAGTTCCGCGTGGTCGTTTCTTTGGCCTTTGGCCCGCTTCACTTGTGTCTCTTCCTGGTGGCTTGCTCGGCATGGGTGGCGGCGGCCGTTCGATGTGATTCACGTCCACAACATTCCCGACTTCCTCGTCTTTGCGACGGTATGGGCCAAGTGGCGGGGAAGCAAGGTCATTCTCGATATTCATGACATCGTGCCTGAGTTCTTCGCCAGCAAGTTCGGCGCCGGTGAGACATCCCTCTTGGTTAAGTCGCTCCGGTGGATGGAACGAGCCTCCGCTGCCGTGGCAGATCGGGTGATTCTCGCCAACCATCTCTGGCTCGAGAAGTACACCTCCCGCTCAGCTCCGGCGTCGAAGTGCTCTGCCTTCATCAATCATGTTGACGAGCAGATCTTCCGCGCAGTGCCCCGGCGCCGCCATAGCAGCGAACCCGTAATCGTCTTTCCGGGCGGGCTGCAATGGCATCAAGGACTGGACATTGCCATACGGGCGTTCGCTCTTCTGCGACAGAAGCTACCCGAGGCGCGGTTCGAGATCTACGGCGAGGGCAACATGAAGTCTCAGCTTCAAGCACTTGTTAGCGAGCTCGGTCAGCAAGACGCCGTCACCTTCCATGAGCCGGTTCCATTGCGCGAGATCGTGCCCCTGATGGCTGATGCGGATCTTGGTGTTGTTCCGAAGCGAGCAGACTCGTTTGGCAATGAGGCATACAGCACCAAGATCATGGAGTTCATGTCCGTTGGCGTTCCCGTCGTTGCGGCGAGGACGAAGGTCGATGAGTTCTATTTTGACGATCGCGTCCTAACCTTCTTCCCGTCTGGGGACCATCTGGCGCTGGCTGACGCGATGTTCAGTCTTTTGACAGACGACTCGAGGAGATCGGCACAAGTGGCTCGTGCACGCGACTATGTGAGTCGACACAGTTGGGCGCATCACAAGGCCGAGTACCTGCGGTTGGTGGATTCGCTGGTGCCGGGGCAAAGTTGCCCAGCGCGCATTTCGAGTTGACCCGATGCACGGATCATTGCCTGAGATTGAAAGCAGACTCGTCGCGAGTCTGGAGTCTCTCGACCGCTGGGTTCGTCAGCACGAGTATCGCGCCTACGATCCCGGAGACGGACAGATGTCTTACCTTCGTCATCTAACCCGCGACAACCTTCTGGTCGAAAGGCTTCTCACCGCATCGGTCTTGCGCACGCCGTTCAACGTCAGGCCGTTGCTTGGCATTCGCCCTCACACATCGACGAAGGGCATGGGTTACATGGCCTGGGGCTACTTGCGTCGGCATCGTGCGATGGGACTTGCCGCAGACGCGGAGCAGGCGCGCTCATGTCTGGATTGGCTGCTCTCGCATCGATCACCCGGATACAGCGAGGCATGTTGGGGCAACGAGTTCACTTTCACTACTCGAGCCGGCAGGATTCCACGTGGCGCACCCACCATTGTTTGGAGTGGGCTGATCGGGCAAGCCTTCGTAGAGGCGTTCGAGGTACTCGGCGATCGGCGCTATCTAGATGTTGCTGCCAGCACCTGCGAGTGGATCCTATCTCTTCCGAGAGAGTGTACGAGTAGCGGTTCTTGCCTCAGCTACGTCGACTTTCACCAAGTGTCGATTCACAACTCCAACATGCTCGGCGGTGCGCTTCTGGCGCGCGTCGGGTGCCTGCTTGGACGCAACGACTTCATCGAGCTCGCCCGCGAGTCGATGCAGTACAGCTGTGCCCGTCAGAATCCGGACGGCGCGTGGTACTACGGCGAGGCCGAGAAGTACCACTGGATTGACAACTTCCATACGGGATACAACCTAGACAGCCTGCGCCGGTACCGCGACGCCACGGGGGACCCGGACTTCGACAACAGCCTCGAGCGCGGATTCGCCTACTTTCGCGACACGTTCATCGCGTCCGACGGCCGACCGAGGTATATGCACGACCGTACGATGCCCACGGATATCCAGTGCGCGGCTCAGTCAATCGATACCCTAGCCTATTTCGCCGATCGTGACCCGACCGCTCTGGACTTGGCCTGTCGCACGGCCGAATGGACCATTCGCAATATGCAGGACGCTGATGGCCACTTCTACTATCGCGATCTTGGGTGGATGAAGATCAAGACGCCCATGTTTCATTGGGGTCAGGGGACGATGTTCAAGGCCCTGGCGCATCTCCTCACCCGAGTGCATCTGCGCAAGCCTGTCCCCTTGCTCGCGAAACAGGTCGCTTGCATATGAGTCAACCACGCGCATTTCGCTACGTCCTCGTCACGCCTGCCCGCAACGAAGAAAAGTACATCGGCGCGACGATTCGTGCCGTCGTCAACCAGACTCGACGGCCGCAGCGCTGGGTCATCGTCAGTGACGGTTCCAGCGATGGTACCGACGAGATCATCAAGGTCGCGGCTGCGGAGAATGATTGGATCGAGTTCCTGCGCATGCCTGACCATCGCGACAGAACATTTGCCGCCAAGGCCAACTGCTTCAATGCCGGCTATGAGCGCCTCCGAGGCCTGAACTTCGACTTGATCGGCAATCTGGACGCCGATATCACGTTCGAGCCCGACTACTTCGAGTTCCTGCTCGAACGCTTCGCCGAATTACCTCGGCTGGGCGTCGCTGGCACGCCATTCGTAGAGGAAAGTGACCGGCCCGGAGTGCACACCTACGCTCATGAAGGCGCCAACCTCGAGCATGTCTCTGGGGCATGTCAGCTGTTCCGTAAGGAGTGCTTCGAGGCCGTTGGGGGCTATGTACCGATCAAGGGCGGTGCCATCGACTGGATCGCGGTTACCACGGCCCGCATGAAGGGCTGGAAGACGCGAACTTTTGTCGAGAAGGTCAGCCACCACCATCGCAAGATCGGCACAGCAGAGAGTGGCGCGCTGAAGGCGCGGTTCCACTACGGGCGCAAGGCCTACTATGTCGGCGGTCATCCGGCGTGGGAGATGCTGCGTGGTTTGTTCCAGATGCGGCAGCAGCCCTACATATTAGGCGGTCTGTGGTTCCTGTCCGGATTTCTGTGGGCGGCGATAACGCGTGCTCATCGTCCTGTGTCGGCCGAACTCATGGCTTTTCATCGCAGGGAACAACTGCAGCGCCTCAGGCGTCTGCTCCGAATTGCTTGAACACGCTTCGAACAGAACAACGGTGAATACGGTCATGCATGCGACACGTGAGGTCTTGAGCATCCGCGGCAAGAGCGTAGAGGTGCCTGCAGTCAGGATTGGATCGAGGGTTGTCACGGCGACTGGCCGTTTCCTTCGCACAGCCAGCGTGAGGGATGAGGAGTGGCTTGAGGAAGGGCGCATCGAGGATGTTGATTCGTTCGTCGGGATGGTGTCGGCGGCAGGCCTGAAGGCAGACATCTTCACCTTCGCTGGTGAGCCCGACCAAAAACTCATGGTCGAGGGCGTGCTGGTAGAGCCGGATAACGTCGCCGTGATCGACACCAGTGACTTCAAAGGCTGGTGGGAGGCATTACCGCAGGAGGCGCGCAAGAACACACGTCGTGCCGCCAAGCGCGGCGTGACAGTGGAACTTGTCGCCTACACCGATGATCTCGTTCGTGGTATCAAGTCCATCTACGACGAAACGCCGATTCGCCAGGGTCGTCGCTTCTGGCACTATGGCAAAGACATCGAGACAGTGCGACGCGAGAACGGTTCCTACCTGGAGCGCAGTGTCTTCATGGGTGCGTTCTGTGACGGGCAATTGATCGGCTTCATGAAATGGGTGCGCGTGGGTGAAGCAGCGCGGATCATGCAAATTCTGTGCATGAACGCTCACCAAGACAAACGTCCGATCATCGCGCTCATTGCCAAGGCAGCCGAGGTATGTCACGAGCAAGGCTGCCGGTACCTCGTCTATGGGAAGTACACGTACGGCAACAAGGGCGACTCAAGCATCACCGAGTTCAAGCGCCGTCTTGGATTCAGGCAGCATGATTTCCCACGCTACTACCTTCCTATGACGATGCGCGGGCGTGCTGCGCTCAAGGTTGGCGCGCATCGGGGGCTTCTCGGCGTCTTGCCGGGTTGGCTCATCCAGCGTCTGATCTCGTGGCGTGGCGCCTGGCTGGCCAAGCGAAGCGTGTCCGCCGAAGGGCAGAAATCCAGGGTCAATGCTCAGGACTCTTGAGATCCCCCCTGAGGCGCGGGATCGCAACGCGGGCGTGTAGCCCTAGAATGCAGATGATCAGGCCGGTGTAGCTTAACGGTAAAGCAGCCAAATCGTTTTTGGCAGTTGGAGTGTTCAATTCCTCCCGCCGGCTCCAAAATACGCAGCGTTCTGCTGCCTGGAATCCCCATCAGAACTGGAAGTAGATGAACTGGGTCTTTCGGTAGACCCCGAGCATCACTACGCCGAGCACGGCCACCGTGTAGGCTGACCAGCGAAGCGGCATGGTCAGGCGCGCGAACAGGTCTGCGATCGACACTCGTGAGTGCAGCCATTGCGCTACCTCGAGGAACACGATCGCCCCGATGGCTACTGGCATTTGCCGAAGTAGGAACTGCTCGGTTCCGATTCGGCCGAAGTCCCAACCCGAGGCGAGATGGGTCAGGATGTACCAGGCATCGGAGAAGTTTTCGGCGCGAAAGAAGATCCAGCCGACGCTGATAAGGCAGAACGTGCCAACGACCGCCATTGTGTGTCTGGCGACGGCCAAAGCCCTACCGATCACGCCACCGCCGAGTTGGTGGCCGCCCCAACGCTCCAGCAGACGTGCCTTCATCTGACCGAAGACCAAGTAGATACCGTTGAGTGCTCCCCAGAAGACATAGGTCCAGTTTGCGCCGTGCCACAGGCCGCTGAGGGTAAAGATGATCAGGAGATTCCGGAAGTGGCGCCCGCGAGAGACTCGATTTCCGCCAAGCGGGATGTAGACGTAGTCGCGAAACCAAGTCGACAGAGAGATATGCCAGCGTGACCAGAACTCTGATATGGAGCGCGATGCATAGGGACGATTGAAGTTCTCCATCAGACGGAACCCGAGGACACGAGCCGAGCCGATCGCAATGTCCGAGTACCCTGAAAAGTCGCAGTAAATCTGGTAGGCGAAGAACACCGTCGCGATGGTCAACTGTAGCCCTGTGTGCTGTTCGGGTGCGGCATAGACGTCGTTGACGTACAGGGCAAGACGATCGGCAATCACCAACTTCTTGAAGAAGCCCCAAGCCATGCGCTTCAGGCCGCTCACGACCCGCTCATACTCGAACTTGTGATGCTCGTGGAACTGGTGGAGCAGGTTTTGGGGACGTTCGATCGGCCCCGCCACGAGTTGCGGGAAGAACATCACGAACGTGGCGTAGGTGACGAAGTCGTGCTCCGCCCTTTGCTTGCCACGGTATACCTCGATCACGTAGCTCAGGCTCTGGAAGGTATGAAAGGACAGGCCGATTGGCAGAATGATGTCGATCGTCGGCCCGGTCAGTTGCCAACCGAAAATACCGGCGAGACCAACGACGTTGTCGGTGAAGAAGTAGAAGTACTTGAATACGACAAGGATGAGCGTCGTCACGACGATGCTCAGAATCAGCAACCGCTTGCGCTCTCGCCCCGAGTGTCTTTCGATGTAGATGCCCGCGGCGTAGTCCACCACGATCGTCACCCCCAGAATGAGGATGTAGATCGGGATGAAGGCCATGTAGAAGACGCAACTCGCTATCAGCAAGTGGAACTTGCGCAGCCGCTGCGGAAGCCAGAAGTAGAGCAGGGCGACGATGGGGAAGAAAATCAGGAACTCGAGTGAGTTGAAGAGCATGGGTTAGGCCTCGCTATCTGGCATGGCCAAGGTGGCTCGGCGCAGTACGTCGCACGCAGAGGACACCGGCAAGAGGGTGGCGCCAGAGTCCAGTGCGAGACGCACGACCGACTCTAGGAAGCTTGCTGGACAGGCGAACTCGGACTCGACGTCGGAGATTTCATGGGCCGCGAAAACCAACCAGCCACCCGCCTCCGCATTCCGTTCAATCAGACCCGAAATGAATCCAAGATCGACCTGCGCGCGCCGATCTATGAAGCATGCGCTGAGCAGGTTCAGGTCGACCTTGCCTGCGTTGTAAGTCTGCCCGCCTCCGCGGCAGCACTCGAACCTGAGTTCGAGTGCAGGTTTCACCGCTGCGGTAGCGCCGTTCTTGGGATAAGCGAAGCTTCGGAAGCGGTAACCGGGTAGCACGCTATGCAGCGCCGCACGATTTCGGTCGACCGACGCGATGTAGGTCTCTGGTTCGGTAAACCAAGCATCGTGGTGGTCGAATGTGTGGCAGCCCAGTTCGTGTCCTCGCTCGACCGCTCGCTCGAGATCGGCGGGGCCTGCAATCATGCCGATCTCGCTGGATGTCGAGAGGAGCCCCAGCGACAGATAGTAGGTGCCGACGGCCCCGTGCGCTTCCAGGATTGCCGCACCGGTGGTGAACGCGGAGCGGGGGGCGTCGTCGAAGGTGAACGAAACGATGGGCCTACCAGCGCTGACTGTGAGCTCTCGCCGATGCAGCTGCTTGGCAAGTGTGCGCCGGATCTTGCCTCGTGCACGATTGAGCAATGTGGGTTTCATCGAATCTTCGACCGGATCGGCTGATTGATTACCGAGGGGATGGCCCCGGTTGACCCTTAAGCTTGGCGCCTTGGGGGGGCGATGCAGTCGGTCTGCTCATGGCGCCGGCCGGGTTTTCGAGTCGGGATGGAACGAAGATCAGGCTGCAGAGGAGCAACACCCACATGTTATTGACGCCGTAGAACGCGGCTTCTGTGTAGTTGTACATCGCAGCCGCAACAACCATACACAATCTGAACTGCGCGAATGAGGGGTCGGTTCGCGCGAGAGCACGGGCCCGCAGCAACCCGTTCAAGAGCAGCAACACGATGAATGCCACGCCCACGTAGCCGAGGTTGAGATACTGTTCGATGTATCCGCTATGAGCCTGGAGGACACCCGCGCCGAGGCGTGTCCAGATGATCTCCAGCCGCTCTCCGGCCCAGAAACTCATGAATCCGGCGCCGAGCACTGGGCTGTCGGCAACATCAAAAAGAATGGCCCAGAGATCCGTGCGATTTGTCAGCCCAGGATCTCGCCCCAGCAACTCCAGAACTTTGTTCTTCAGGTCAAACGAGGTTTCCAGCGAAGCCAAGATCAAGGCCGTGAACGCAAGCACACCGACGAGACGCGTCGGCTGTCGTGCAATGAATCCAATGCGGGCGGTGATTAGAATCGAGACGGTGGCGAGTAGCGTTGCAAGCGAAGTCTGGCTGTTTGACATGTAGAGCAGCCATCCCACCATGGCAATCATGATCCAGGTGCGGAGACGGCGCCCTCTCGGCCAGGCGCGGAAGTTCTCTCGATCCTGTAGGACCTGCCAGGCGAAGTACATGCCAGTGACCAAGCACATTTGCCCCAGCGCATTCTTCTGATGGCCGACGCCGGTATACATGGGCGAGCCGTCGTAGTGGTAAGTACGACCGAGATCGGGGTAAAAGCGGATGAACAGTACCGACAGAGGTAGCATCAAATACGAGAGTCGGCGCAACACTAGGCCGAGGGCCTGTATCGGTCGCGGCTCGGTGAGGATCACCATCGCCATGACCGGATTGCCGAGATCCTTGATCCAGCGCTTGAAGCCGATGTAGGGTGCGTCCGACCAGAGAATGCTGATCAGACAGAAGAAGACGTACGTCGCTAGGAGCTTGTTGCAGGAGAGGATCTGTCCCCAGTTCAGACGCCGCCTCTTCAGGATTACCAACCCGGCCATGAGCAAAGCAAAGAAGACCAACCGATCGACAGGGCTGCCTTCATCGTATGACACCCCCGAGTCCCCGGGACCGCCGAGGCTGAGCCACGACGAGACATAGCGCGATCCCGCGAGGAACATCCATAGCAGGGGAACCCAAAGCGCCGAGGAAGCCTCCTCGTTCTCTCGAAAGTCCTGCCTAAAGCAGTGAACGATGAACCATATGCAAAGCAGGGCGGCTAAGGGGCCCATCGCAATCTCCTGCCGGCGCCAGAGCCTCTCGACGCGCGAAACCTCATGCGAACACCCATCGGTAGGTTCGGTCAATGCTTACGAATCTCGCGCGCAGCCTCTCGAGCCCATTGCAGAGCAATGCGCACCCCAACGCCACTGCAACGATGAGCGCCGCGGTCACGTAGCCGTGTTCGTCGCGCTCGCCTCCCAGGGCGCGGAAGAGCAATTGGATCAGGACAATCTGGACGATATAGGCGAAAAGCGAGTACTGGCCGAGCCTCACGACCTGACCAAACCAGCTGCTCATCGGCGATGGCAGACGCACGGCATCGAGCAGGAACTTCAGCACCAGCGCGACGCCGGCGCAATACAGACTAAGTGGGCTCCCATGCCGCCCACCTAACCAGATCGCCATCGTCAAGCCAATGATCGTGACGTTGGCTGTAGGGGCACGCATAGGAAGCACACGCTCTGCGATGGCAGGTGGACCGAGGCATAGCCCACAAAGACCCACGACCATGAATTCGCCGATCGGCGAGAGAGCGAACAGGCCGCTGCCGAGTGCCAGCGCCGCGAGAATCCCTGCCCCTCCTGCCAGAACCTGAGACCGACGGGCGGCGGCGATGAACAGCGGCGACAGCATCAGCAGGTAGGCGATAGGCAACAGAATGACGAACGACGACTGCCGTCCGTCGCCCGAAAGGAAGATCGTTTCCGCGTTGCGCGCGAACCCCGTGACACCCAGTTGCTGCTTGTCGGCGTTTCCGAATCCGCTTGCATGGATCGCCAGGTTCAAGACAGTGAAGATCAGCAGCACCTTCAGGCCCCTCAGCACCAAGCGCAAAGTTGTCTCTCGCGGTGCCGACTCGAAGCGATCCCACATGAAGCGCACCACGACGAAGCCGGAGATGAAAATGAAAGAACCGCTAATGAAGCGGATGTAGCGGAACGCCTCGGCTCCGGCCGTCGAAGCGATGCTCATCGCATGGTAAACAACCATTAGGATGACCAGCACGCCCTTCAAAGCATCGAAGGATGTGTCGCGAGCAGCGGTAGACGGTCTCGCCACCATGTCCGTCATCAGGCGTGGACCGCCCCTGAGAGAAGGCGGCTTTCGATCAGTTCGAGCGTGAGCGCACGGTGCAACTCGAGAGTATGGTTTGCCCTTCCTGCGGTATGAGCCTCGACCATGTACTGCAACTTGCCGGGGGCGAACCAACGGGCCGCCTGCACGTTCGGGCCGAGCAGCATCTCTTTGAGGTGTGTCGCCAGCGGTCCGCGGTACCAGGTGCGAAAGTGGTAGAACTTGTGGCGGCCGAGGAACAGTCTCTCCAGGTGGAGCGCAGACAGGACCGAGTCGATCTGCACGAGCCAGTCGGGCATGCCATAGTCGTACGCGTACTCCGCCCGGGCACTGAACTCGCGCAAGGCGTGGCGCCACTTCACGGTGCGCGTCTGGGGGCCGTGTACCAGGCCCCGATCGGTTGGTAAGGCTCCCAACGCCGGGGAGCCTTCATGGATGAGGCGAAGAGACGCCTCGCGGCTCGCCCGCATCTTCGGCGAGGCGCGGAACATCAGTTCGACCAATCGGTTGTCGAGGAATGGTGAGCGCATGGTCAGGATCGACTGCTCGACCGACAGGCGGGCATGATGGTGCCATGGCACCTGCTTGAAGGCGATGAATGCAAGATCGCAGATTCGGCGCTCGGCGCTGTAGCGGTGCTCGACGTCGTCAAGTAATCGCGATAGCGATGAGTCGAGCAGCGATCGGTCGAGACGGCGCGGCCGGAATGCGACATTACCCCGCACGATCTCGGAGCCGTAGTTGCCGGTGATTCGAACCGGGGAAATTTCTCGGGCCAGACGGTTGACATACACCTCCACCGCTCCCGAGACATCCATCGTGCCGTCCGACATCTCGATGCAGCGCTCAGCCAAGTCGGGGAACTGCGCCAGCATCTGTGTATCCACCACGAGCGTGTGGTGCTCTTGACCAAGCATCGCTGCGATGCTGCGGGCCAGTTTGACGTCGTGACAATCCCGATACATGCCGCCGAATGAGTAGCAGGGCAGGGCGCCGGGCTGCGGGCGTGCCCAGGCCATGATCATTCGCCCATCTATTCCTCCTGTTAGCGACATGGCGGGGCGGGGGTGAGCTTCGATGTAGCGTGGCAGCACTGATGAGAAGGTGTCGCGCAACGCGTCGTAGAAGTCCGAGTCCGAAAGACTCTCCGCCTGTTCAAGCTTGTTCGGATCGAAGTAACGGCGTCGCTCGATGGACCCATCCGGAAGCATCGTCCAGCAGGATCCTGGCGGCAGCAGAGAGATGCCCTCGAAGAGGCTTCGGTCCTGGATCACGCAGCCCAGTGAGAAGGTCTCGGCGACAGCCATCGGGTCTAGCCGGCGTGTCTCGGGGAAGAGGCGTAGCAGCCCCTTGGCCTCGGAAGCCACGTGCAGGCCGTCGGCCGTCTCGCGCAGGTACATTCGTCCCGCGCCGTATCTATCGTTGAAGAGCAGCACACGGCCTCTCCTGCGATCGACCAGCAGGCCACAGAAGCTGCCGTTCAGAAGGTGCAGGAAGTCTTCCCCGTGTACCTCATAGAGGTCGGCGAGATGCGTTGCCCTGCTGACGTCCGCGGGCCGCCCGCACTGTCGCAGTGACAGTATCAGCCCGGGATCGGTCAACACCTCGCCGGAGAAGAACAGGGTCACGTTCCCCGATAGGCTGGTGGCCGGCAGGCAGTCGGAGAAGCTGCCGCGATGCAATGACCAGCCGACATAGGCGGCTGCGGCCGCATCGGAATACGTGCCCTGCGTGTAGCCAGGGTCCGACGAAAAGGCGGACAGCATCTGCTGCAGTCGATGTGCGGCGTCCGGATGGCGGCTGATGATTGCGGCGAGGCCTGGCATCGGAAGGATGGCGAGGGGTTTTCGATGTAGGTACTTCAGCGTGCATCCGTTGCCAGGAACACTTCGGTCGCATTTCCTGCGACGGCGCGCCGCAGCAGCGACTCTATGCGTTCGAAACAGGCACGGTAGGTTTCGTCGGATCCACCGTGCGGATCGTCGATGTCGAGCGATCCGGAGGTTTGGCCAGCGAGCGTGGTCAGCAGATGAACACGGCCGCGCAGGTTCGGATGCCTCTGAAGCAGTTCGACCACGTGCCTGCGCTCGAAGCACACCACGATGTCGACGGTGCCGAGGCCAGCCATCGCCCGCCTCACGCTGCTAGATCGCAGCGGGCCGGCGGGCAGTTGGAGATTGGACTCAATGTAGCTTTCGGCCGCGCGGCTCGGTTGCCGGCCACTCATGCCAAGCAGCCCTGCGGAGGCGACGCGCGTGAATCCCTCGCGGCGCAGCACCTGTTCTGCCACGAGGCTGCGGTTGATGTTGCCCTTGCAGACGAAGAGGATGGAATCCGTACGTCGCAGCGGCGTTGACGAAGCGACGCCGCCATGGGCACGCCAGAGCAGGCTGCGCAGGCGGATCGTCAGCTTCTCGAGTACACGCCCCAGTCGCTGCGTGGCGTGCACGGCTTTGGGGAGCGGGTCCAGCGCAGCCATTGGGGCGGATGCGAGCCCGGGGCCGAGGATGCCGGTCACCAGCGCGACACCCGCCGCATGGCTCGAACCTGGCACCAGTGGCAGGTCCGCCTGCAAGTCGGCGAGGATGGTCTCGCCACGGTCGCGGTATATCTCGAGGCGCAACAGGCCGGTCCAGCGCAGGCGAGCCGCCAGTCTGTGGATCGACACGATCTCGCTGGGTGTTGCCGGCGCATCCACGGCCCGGACTTCTCCATCCAGTGACGCGACGATCAGGTCCAGACGCTCCCCGCGAGGAGGAGCCTGCAGAAACAAACCAACACGTGGCAGATCGTCGCGCAACTTGTTGGCCAGGACGCGAGGGTCGGCAATGTGGCCCACGGCATAGCGGGCCGGCTCGTCCTCCACCACCGCTGCGGCGCGCTGTGGGCGAACCACGCAGGGCAACGCGGCCGGGCGAATTGCTCCACCCCGGGGCAGCACATCCTCCGGCAGCACCGAGAATCCAGCCGCCTTGGACTGCTCTCGCGCTGCATGGCGACCGGCGGCGAGGTCATGTGAAGCTGGAGTGGGTCCGATGACACGGACGCTCTTTGGCACGAGCCAACTACCCGAGCACACAAGTTCGTACGCCATTTCGTCCAGTGGCCAAAGGTCGGTGAAGCGGCCATCGCCGAGCAGGCCGTGCAGGCGCTGCATCCAAGAGCGGACGCCCTCCTCAAGCGGGCCCAGCCAGACCGAGCGAACGCAGTGCCGCGAGGCGCCAGCGAACGATGCTTGCGCGTGCCAGCGCAGCAGCGACGCACGATGGCCTGCTCCGGCCAGCCATCGACACATCGACAATGAAGCCGTCGCGCTGCCCCCCAACTGCAGCACATGGCGAGTCCGCTGCATCATGTGCAACCAGGCTTGGAAACGTTGCGCAGGATCGTGTAGTAGCAGTCACTGGCGAACACTCGCCAGTCGTTCCCACGCCAGTTGTAGAAGCTGCCGCCCGGATGAGGGCGCAGGATGTCTCGAAGCGATGCCCAGAACGATGGCCAGCGGCGCATGGCCCGCGACCGGCGACCTCGCAGCACGAAGAGAAGGTGCATCAGTTCACGTCCGAGATTGCGACACACTACGCCGACCCGGGGCGCGGGCAACGATGCAGCCGTGGGCGTGGATTCGCCCAAAGCCAGGCGCACTGTCCACGCCGGATACTCGAATCCCAGCCGCCGAGCCAGCGCCATGCTCCCCCAGGCACGGCCGTTGAACTCCACGAAGTTCAGTCTGCCGCCCGTGTCACGTAGCAGTTCGACCATGAACATCCCGCGCCAGCGCGCCGAGCGCAGAAAGGCCACGATGGGAGCCTTTTCCGCCTCCTCTACCTTGCGCGAGATGCATGCGCTCAAGCCGGAGCCATGCGGATTCATCATGCGCAACCGCCGGTGTGCACTCCAGCCGAGGACGCCCGTCTCGGTCATCAGGCCGAACACGCCTTCGCCGGTGCCCTCGATGTACGGCTGAACGAGCATGGCGCCACGACAGCCCCAGCCATGCACTGCCGTTGCCAGTTCATCGCTGTCGTTGCAGATCCAGTTGCGGCCTTTGCCAATGCGACCGCTGTCGAGCCGGATGGCCTCGGCGGGGCGGAGGATTATCGGGAAGCCGAACGGCAGTTCCTGCAGATCGGCCGGCGAGTTCGCGATCACCGTGGCCGGCACGTCGAGCCCCACAGCGCGCGCAGTCTCGATCTGGCGGCGCTTGTCAAGCGCAAGCGCCTGTCCTTCGGCTTCACCCGGCCCGGCAAACAGCCAGCCTGCCTCCTGCGCTGCGCAGCTGGACAGCCACACCGCTGTGTCGTCCAGCGGGAGCAGCACGTGCCGCGCATACTGCCCCTGACGGCGGATGTCGTCGAGCGCATCGACGAGGTCACGCCGGGCACTCTCGACTTCGGACTCGGGCGGCGGGATTTCGCGCAAGGTGACGAGGCGGCTATGCGCCAGCGCCGCAGGCATGCCACGCATGCCACGCCGGATCACCCCGGGCACCTCGAAGCTATCGTCGATCAGACTCCAGACGACCTCCAGCGCAGACAGTTCCTCGGCAAAGGCCACCACGACCACGGTGCGATTCCCGCAGGCTGCGCTCGGATGCGAGGAGTCCATCTGTCTAGCGCGCGCTGATCGGATTGAGGCCGACGGCGCCGAGCAAGCGTCCGGCATGATCGCAGAACCGGATGCAGTACTTCATGAAGTGGTGCTGCCCGAAGACCAGCGCGACGGGCATCACGACGGAGTAGGCCGGCACCGCCAGCAGCGAGATTCCCAGCAGGCGCAGGCGTTGACCCGGGATGCGCAGGTTGTTGCGACCCCGCAAGAGGGCTCGCCGAAGGTAGTAGCTGCGGGTCCAGCGATCCGGCGTGACCACTTCGTAGACGTGAGTCTCGTTACACCAACGGAACTCGTGGCCCTGTCGTGTCATGCGCATGAAGAAGTCCTTGTCCTCGCCGCCCGTGCCGAACTGGCGCCGGAACGGCTCACTATCGCCGCTGACCAAGCTGCGCCGGAAGAGAAGGTTGCCGGTGCGGCACTCTTCTCCGCGCAGGACCGTGCCGGTGGGGTGCTCGGCTCGCTCACAGAATCGGCCCTTCACCAGCCACTGCGGCGGCGGCGCATCGAAGTGCGGCCTAACCGGCCCCAGCACACCGGCCACCTTGTAGTGTTCACAGGTTTCGAGCATGCGCGCGAGCCATTCAGGCTCCGGAAACTCGTCGTCGTCGATGAAGGCGATGAACTCGCCGGTAGCGTGGCGCAACGCGTTGTTGCGCGCCAGCGCGATGTTCTGCTGCGGATCCGAGCAATAGCTCACGGCCGTCGATCCCCGGGCGGCAAAGGCGTCTACCACGGGGCGCGCCGAATGCGCCTGGTCGTCGTCGGAGACAACGATGTCGAAGCTGAAGCGACCGCCGGTTTGCTGTCGCGACACCGCTTCGAGCAGGCGGGCCAGCAGCTCCGGCCGCTTGAACGTGCAGATGCAGACACTGATGCGGGGCAGGGGAGTGCTCATGGCGGGGCAGTCCGGGGCCGGTTGCACAGCGCGGGCTTCAGCGTGCGGGTGCCGCGGCGCCAGGCAGCGACAACACCCTGGAAAGATCCTGCGCAAACGCGATTGAGAACGCGCGCGCGCCGGTCGCATTCAGGTGCTGTGAGTTGTAGAAGTTTGCGCGATCGCTCGAGATGGGCGAGTCGCTGTAGTCAAGCATGGTGGCGCCATGACGCTGCGCCAGATCGCGGAAGCGCTCGAAGATCTCCTGCCGGTTCCGGGTCATCGCCTGGATGGGCTTGAACTCCGGCGAATAGACGAGCACGACGCGAATGCCCTGTGCCGCGCACAGCCGCAGCAACTCTTCCATCTGCGCCACGCCTTCCGGCTCGACCGCGATGTCGACGCCTTCGCGATTGCGCGATTGAAACTGTTCGAACTCGCCGGTCCAGCGTCTGTCTCGGGGCATGAAGCCGTCGAAGTGCGTCTCGACCTTCTCGCGCACGAGCCAGGCGCGCAGTCCCTGCGCCCAACCGAAACGGAAGTCCTGCGCCGCATATCCGTACAGGGGCAGGTAACGCGCCTTGCGAGTGCCCTGCGGATCGATGCGCGCCAGCGCACCGTACAGATCGGGCTCATCGAGGTAAGGCACGTACTGGCCCGGGTCGTAGACTCCGCCGTGAGTCACCTGGAACGCGAAGGCATCGAGGTTGTGAACGAGCACCTCGGGTTTGCGATTGTGGCGAAGGTAGGTTTTGATCCGCGCCAACTGCATGTCGCTTTGCGAGCCGTTCAAGCCGATGTTATAGGCCGTCTTCCCCAAACTCTTGGCGACCAAGCGCGCGTCGTAGTGGGTGAGCGCACGCGATGAGCCCATGATCAGCACCTGGGCGTTGATCCTTCCTTGCACGATGCGATTCCACACGCCGAATTCGCCGGTGTCGATGCGCCGCAGGCTGATCCCGATGAAGGCATCGAGCGCGACTGACATTACCGCCACCAGCGCGAAAAAGGCCGCGATCCGCCATGCGCCCGTAGCCGAACCTTTTCGGCTTGCCGCCGCTCTTCGCGGCGACCCGGCGGATACCGCCTGTGCCGACGGCGGCGCTGCCTCAAGCGCGCAAGGTGTGGTCTCAGATGGCATCGTGGGTTGCAGACAAGCGGAAAAGGCACGCCGGGCCCTGGACTGCACACCCGACTTCAACTCAATTGGCAATCATAGGATCGCGCCATCGTGCTGCAACCGCCCGTTCCGGGGAAGCACCACACGACTAGCGCGCAGGCGTGTCACTCAGGGCGAAGTCCAGCCGCCTGGTGGGCCCTCGACTCCTTGCCTTCTCCATGACGGCAGCTCGCAGATGCGACTCCCACCAGCCGCCGAGCTTGCGCCGCCACACGCTCTTGCGACCGCGCCAACCGCCCTCCTGCATGTGCACGCCGTAGTCACCGAACTGGTGCCAGTGCCGTTCGTCGCACACATCACCTGGGAACAGCACATGCACCTGTGTGGCTGCCTCCGGGCACTCGGCCAATGTGCGCGAGACGAGGCCCGGGCCGGTGGTGTCAAGCACGTAGAACTCTTCGCGGAAGAGTCTGGGGAAAGGCTGCCACATCACCGCGGGCCACTCGGGCTCACGTTGCGCGCGCACACAGTTCTCGATCACCGCAGCGAGGAACGGATGCCCCGGCGCGGCTCCGAAGGCGTAATTGCCGATCTCCCAATCCATGCCGTAGTTCTCGTTCAGGAAGGAGTGCATCGACAACTCCTCGAACGGAAACACGCAGCCATGCTGACAAAGGTCGCCCAGGTTTCGTGCCAGGAAGATGTCGAGGTCGAAGTAGAAGCCGCCGTGGTGGTAAACGGCGAGGTAGCGGAAGAAATCGAACTTCTGGATGCGGTAGGGGAACCCCTCATAGATCATCCGGTAGTGTGGGAAGTGCGCGTCGATGAAGCGCTCGACGTCCGAGTCGTCGAAGTAAAGGTACTCGAAGTCGGGGTTGAGCGACTGGATGCTGGCGGCTGAGGCGCGAGCGACGATCGGAAGGTCGCGGGACTTGCCCGTCTGAATGATTCTGCGAGGAATCTTCGTGCACATGCGAGGAGTAAGAGGGTGAACTTGATCGGCGGCCATTTAGGTCCGCCGGCGTACAAGCGCAACGATCAGTTTGCCAATCGATTTGGGCGAAGGGGCCAGCACTACAGCGGCAAAGTATGCCCGCAGAGCCGCCACGCGATTCCCTCGCTCGGCAAGGTGATTCCCCAATGCTCGCTTATTGGCGCTGCGGAGCGTTCGCAGATTCCACCGGTCCCGCGCGCTGAGCGTACGAATCCCAGCCAGAGCCGACCAGATGCGATCGTGCGTTTCCCGGGTCTGTACCTCCTGCCTAGATGCGGCCAGAGTGAGAGCCTCAGTAACTTCCTGACGACGACGAATATCGACCAGAGGTTCAGATATAAGGCGAATCGGTCCAAGCGCAGCTAATCGTGCCAACAAATCTAGATCCTCCGATATGAGCAGGCCGCAATTGAAGCCACCAATCCGCCGAAAAAAATCAGCATCAATTATTATTGAACCCAGTTGCCACGGTGCATGGAGTATTACAAAAGAGAATGCATTCCCGATTACTTGCTCTGTGCGTGAACCCATCGCCAACAGCACGCTGTTGATTTCGAAGAAGCGCTGCACACTTTGGCCAGGAGTCTCAACCAGACTATCTGTGCACTGCGCAATAACCCGGGGTGCGGCCCCGCTAAGATATTTATCCTGGACCGCTAGATATGTGGGATGCCACTCATCATCCGAATCCAGAAAGGCTAGCCACCGACCTAACGCGACGGCTACACCGGCATTGCGTGCGGAGCTGACGCCTTGATTGGATTGCGATATTAATCGAATGCGATCCCCAAAATATCGCAAGACCGACTGAGTATGGTCGCTGGAGCCATCATCAATTACAATGATTTCGAAATCCTGAAATGTTTGGCGAAGAACGCTCTCAATCGCATGGGTGACAAAGTCGGCGCGGTTATAGGTTGGAATTATGACAGAGAATTGCGGGCAGCTCATCCATTAACCATCCGTGACTTGCCGCGAGAATGTGATGTCCTGATTAGTAATCTGGCTACTTACCCGAGAACTGGCGATATTCGTCATAAGCGCCAATATGCTTTTCTAAGCGGAGAATCCTTCTGGCGGTTGCAAAAGTCCGACGCAGCAGCTCTGGGCGAGCCAGATACGTGGCGACCCGCAAGAAGAGTACCCTCAACCCGAGATGCATGCTTGCAGGGAAAAGGTTACAGACAACCGCTGCAACTACTACTTGGCGCTTCTTGCCTCCAGAGCGCATAATTTTGATACATAGGTCATCACGCGCAACCCGCGAAAATCGAGGAAGCAATCCGAACGTCACTGCTCGGATTAGAACATGTTCCAGAGCTTCTGTATAAGGCCAAGAAAAACGTCTACTGAAGTCGCTCCAAAAATTATGAATGAAACTTGGTGTCGGCAATGTCTCGGTTAGTGGGTATACAAGATGGCTGCGGGGAAGCCTGCTCTCGGCTACTCTCAAATGCTCTCTCCATCCCGAGCCGAGGTGATGACGCTGTACGGAAGCTTGAATACGCGCGGAAATGTCTCGACGTCGATCGGCATCGTCAATAAGCTCCAGTAGATTTTTGACATAAGTATCAGCGTCATCAGCCTGACGAAGTACGCCGTCGACTGCAATTCCGTCCGTAGCGTATGGCGGTGGGCACGCCGCCGGGGGTAATACTATTGCACATCCCGATGCAGCCGCTTCGAGAAGTGATGTGGTGGTACCGAATGGAAAACCCTCGACATAAATGTCGATTGCCGAGTAAAGATCTAGGAGTTGGAGTCGCGATCGAGTTCCGAGAACGTGAATTCGACCCCCTACTTCTCCGCTCGCTGCTTTCCAACGCTCATCTGGCTGGAACCCTGCGACCAATAGGTATGCGTTCGGTCTTTGACTTAGTACCTTAAGAAGGACATCGAGGAAGTCCAAATCATCCGTTGAGCCGTACTTGAACCTCGCTCCCACTGTCAAGAGGAACGTCGAGCTATCGTGCGCACGAAGTTCTCGTATCAGATCATGCCTAGATTGATCTCGGTTTCGAGGCGCCGATTCGTCCTTCAATGGTATTGGGATTTTGCAGTATCGGTGCGTGCCTCGATAGAGTCGCGCCCAACTCGCCTCAAGTTCGGAGGCTCTACAGTTCACGACGAGATCTGCATAGGCCACTCCCGTCCAGAACGTGTGCGCAGTATGGTTGACTAGAAGCACCGGCGGCCCACCCGGAACGTTGAAGGCTATGCCACAAATGACATCCGATACGTCAATATGGAGAACAACATAGTCGAAAGAATTTTGAACAGTATCTCTGAGCCATTGTGCAGTGAGAACAAAACTCTCAGGGCTGGGGGGGCGGTGAACTTTGCCTCCGGTAGCAAGTACTGCGGCCTCTAGGGCGCTGGGGATAGTCAATTGTCGGCCTAGCACCACTACGCTAGCGATAGTATGTTCGCTGTCGTTTGCGATCCATCGCGTTGCCATGGCTGTCAGACCCCCCGCCGGCAATGCTTCGCTTAGAACATGCATTACTCGCGCATGTGTGGCGAGAGAAGCTTCTGCTGAGCTCGTCGAGAGATCTTTATGAATCCCCTCTGAGATAACTCTCATTAAGGCCTCAGCACGGCTACTACAGAGCATTCTGTTTTGGCGTGAAAGGGAGAATGCACCCAAGTGAAGATACTTTGCCGCAGCTTCGTAGTTGCCATCTGTCAAACTAGCCTCAGCCATATCGAACATCAGGGCCGACACGGATTCCAAATAGTCGAGCTGGTTTCCGTAACTTAGCACTCTATCCTCTGGTGATCTAGGGCTAGGAAGCGCAACTTCCAGACAAACCGTAATTTAGTCGTCTTCCCTGAGGCTACGCCCTGCAAGCCTGGACGAGTCTTGATCATTGCGATTGAATAGTCTTGAAACACGACGTGGTACCCAACTCGTTGCTGCGAGTGTCTGCAAGCGTCTGAACGACCATACTGTCGCAAGAATAAGAAGCGCCAATCCAATTATAGATGATGTTGGCTGGGCAAAGTAATGTGCTGCACCCTGCGCTAAGCCCACCATAAGTGCGAAAATGACGATTGTTTGCGCTGATTCGGATGTCCAACGGAAGTCGGTCAATCTTCTACACATTGGATAGAGCATGCACAAATGGCAAAGGTACGATAAGAAAAATGCTATTCCAGCGCCCTGGAAGCCAAAGCTTCGGACGAAAATATAAGTCAGGCCGATAAAAATTAAAGTCCAAGCAACGTCGACTAAGACGAATAGCTGATTTCTTTCCTTGGCTATCAGAATATAACCAAGTGGCCATGTGATTACTCGCATTGCCATTCCAAGGCAGAACCATCGCAGTGTTGAGTCTGCGGCGCCGAATTGTTCGCTATATAAGAGATGAAGCGCCCAAGGTGCAAGTGAGACTGTGCCGATCACTCCAGTGGTAGCGAGCAGCACACTGGCTAGCGTCTGCTCGTTTACAATTCTGTTACATTCTTTATGGTTCGATGCTGACGCTACGAGTCTCGGGTAGAAGTCTGTCCCCATCGCTTGGAGAACGAAGGCTAGATACGTGCCGGCGAGAGCCCACGCTGCCTGATAAAGACCGGCCGCCTCCAGGCCGTCGTGGCGAATTACAATGAGTCGTGCTATATAAGCTGCACTTAGTGTCGCACATGTGCTGGCCATAAACGCGGAACCAGTCAAGAGTAGTCTTTTCGACTCGACCAAAAAATGTCTCGGCGCAACTTCTGGAGTGGGAAAACTAAGACGGCGTGCGTAAATCCACGAGATGAGCAAAGTTCCGCCAGCAACGGCCACTAGGGAAGGGGCAATACCGCCAGAGCCAAATGTAAAGACAATTATAAGTGTTAATATTGTTCCTAGTATTGAGCTGATAACATTAGATTTTGCTATCTCGTTGATGCGTCTGAGTCCCTGGAGTAATGCTCCGAGACTATCGGCGGGGACTCTAAATAGTATCACCAAGCTCAAAATGGCAATTGCTGTGCCGTGTTCAGGATTTCCAAATGTAATCTCTGATATGAAATCGGATGCCACAAAGAGTGCAATGGCCCCGATAAGACCAAGAGCTATGGTGAGACGTCTCAAAACTACGACTGTCCGACCAATAATTCGACGATCCGCAGAATTTGCTGACTCGGCAACTTGCCTAACGGCGCTGCTATTGATGCCAACTTCGGCTACCGTCCGGGCAAGGTCAGTAATCGATGCGTATACACCGAGCAACCCAATGCCCGCGGGGCCGAGAAGCAGTGCCATCGCCTTAGCTCTGACTAAGCCGATCACTACATTCGCAGCGGACGAACCACCGACAATAGCCGATGATGTCAGGATGCGCCTGAACGACTGCGCGCGGTCAGTTGATGACGTCAAGTTATCACCGCTAGCCGCACGATTCTCTGCCATCCTATTACACTGCCGGAATGTGATTGACTCTTTCCGAGAGCGTCTCACCCTTCTTCGAGCTGAAGAGCGAGCACTAGAGCCTTGGTGACTTGTGATAGCTCTTTGCTTGTCATTTGGTGGTACAGAGGGAGCAAAATTGTCTGGTCTTGTGCAGACTCAGAATGATTTAGGGAGAACCGCAACCGGAGGTTTGAGTATGCCGATTCGCGGTGGCTGCACATAATGCCGCGACGGGTGCTAACGCCTTGGTCAAGCATCGCTTGCATGATGCGACGTTGATCAAAGGCTGGACTCAGTCGCACTGCAAAGCTTTGCCAATTGCTGCGCGCCCATGCCGGCTCCAGCGGCAATTCGATTTCAGCAACGTTCGAAAGCGCTTCTCGATAGCTGTCGGCCAATGTGCGGCGTACACGCACCAGGTCTGGTAGCCGTCGCAACTGTTCTCGGCCAACAGCTGCTTGGATGTCTGTCATTCGGTAGTTGTAGCCCACCGTCGGATACGACTCGAAGATCACCTGTGCCGAGCCGTGGCGCACGGTGTCGGGCACGCTCATGGCGTGCTGGCGCAGCAGTCGGAACTGCTTGTCCCATTCGGCATGCCGCGTCGTGATCATGCCGCCGTCGCCGGTGCTGACGACCTTGCGTGGGTGGAAGGAGAAGCAGGCCACGTCGCCATGCGGTCGCCCGATCTTCTGCCACTCGCCGTCCCAGAGGATCTCGCTGCCGATGGCGCAGGCCGCGTCTTCGATGAGTGGCAGGCCGCGCTGCCGGGCCAACGGCACGATGCGTTGCAGGTCGCACGGCATGCCGATCTGGTGCACCACCAGGATGGCCTTGGTGTGCGGTGTGATGGCAGGCTCGATCAGGGCCGGATCGATGTTGTAGGTGGCTGGATCGATGTCGACGAACACCGGCGTTGCGCCGCAGTAGCGCACGCTGTTCGCCGTGGCGATGTAGGAGTGGCTGACGGTGATGACCTCGTCACCCGGCTTGACGCCGGCCACCAGCAGAGCCAGGTGCAGCCCAGTGGTGCAGTTCGAAACGGCACATGCATGTCGTGCGCCGACGGCGGCGGCGAACTCTTGCTCGAACGCGGCGACTTCGGGGCCCTGGGTGATCCAGCCGCTCAGGATGACGCGGCGTGCGGCGTCGGCTTCGGCGTCGCCCATCACGGGCTTGGTGATCGGGATCATGCTTGTTTCGCCATTTCTCGAGTGGCCTGCCACCACTGCACCAGCCGGCTCAGGCCTTCGTCGAGGCCGACTTCCGCCTGGAAGCCGAGCAGGCGCTCGGCCTTCTCCGTCGACGCGAGCCGGCGCGGCACTGGATTGACGCTGCGCTCAGGTCCGAACTCCGGCTTCAGTCCTTCGGCGCCCATCACCCGCGCCAGCGCGGCGGCCAGGTCGCGGAGCGACGTCTCGGTACCGCTGGCGACGTTGAACACCTCGTCGCTCACGTCGGACTGGAGGGCGAGCACGTTGGATCGCGCCACGTCGTCGATGTAGACGAAGTCCATCGTCTGCAGGCCATCGCCGAAGATCAGCGGGGGCTGGCCGGCCGCGATGCGCTCCATCCAGCGGATCAGCACCTCCGTGTACTTGCCGTGGATGTCCATGCGCGGACCGTAGACGTTGAAGTACCGCATGGCCACGTAGCGCAGGCCGTGCATGGAGTGGAATGAGCGCAGCAGCCCCTCGAGCATCACCTTGCTGGCGCCGTACCAGGTCTGGTTGTTGTAGGGGTGGTGATCCTCGCGGGTCGGGAAGCTCTCGGCCAGGCCGTAGATCGATGCCGAGGATGCCGCCACGATCTTCTTGACTCCCGCCTGTTGGGCCGCCTCGACGACGTTGAAGGTGCCGTCGCACATCGTCTCCATCGCCTCGCGCGGGTGGGCGGCGCACGCCGTGATGCGAAGGGCGGCCATGTGGATCACGGCGTCCATGCCTTCCATTGCGCGCCGCACGGCCTCGACATCACGGATATCCCCGCGCACCAGCGTCACGCGCGGGTCGTTCAAGGCCGCAGTCACGTTCGACAGCGAGCCCCGCACCAGGTTGTCGAGGATCACCACGCGCCTCGGCGAGTGGTGGCGCAGCAGCTGATCGATGGTGGTCGAGCCGATCAGTCCGCAGCCGCCGGTGACGAGGATATTGGCGCCGTCGATGTTCATGAGTCAGTCGTTTGCCGAGAATCGTTGTGCGTGTCGCGGGCCGCGACACAAGGGGTGCCAGTATGTTGCGCTCACCATGCCGGCGGCGAACGCAAGCGGTGAAATGTGCTGGATGATCGTGGCGGATGTCGCACGGCGCTCAAGCCGCGCCATCGGTTCGGAGCACCACCAACACGGTCTTGGCCAAGATGCGCAGGTCCAGCGACAGCGAACAGCTGCGGATGTAGCGCAGATCCATGCGCACCATTTCATCGAAGGTCACTTTGCTGCGCCCCTCGACCTGCCACAACCCGGTGATGCCGGGCTTGATGTCGAGAACGCGCCGCAGATGCCACGACTGGTAGTTCTCCGCTTCGTAGGGCACCGGTGGACGAGGGCCCACCAGGCTCATGTCGCCCTTCAACACGTTGAAGAGCTGAGGAAGCTCGTCAATGCTGGTCTTGCGGATGATGCGGCCCACCCAGGTCACGCGCGGATCGGCCTTGATCTTGAACATCGGTTCACTCTCGTCGGCCTGGTTAACCTTGCCGTTCTCGCCTTCAATCAGGCTCTTGACGTAGTCGCGGTGAATCTGATCGTTGTTGCCCGCCACCATCGAGCGGAACTTGTAGAACACGAAGGGCACGCCGGAACGCCCCAGGCGGGTCTGGCGGAAGATGATCGGCCCGGGCGAACTGAGCTTGACGGCCAGGGCTGTGACAAGCATCAGGGGCGAAAACAGCACCAGCGCGATCAGAGCGCCGATGATGTCCAACGGCCGCTTCAGCAGGTAGCTGTCCCGAGTGGGTTCCCGATGGGCGGGGAGCAAGGGGCTCGGGCCGTGTACGGCAGCCGGTGAGTCGGCCAGACCTTCGAACAGCTGGTCGGGGTAGGTGGCGCACTCCACAGAGTAGGGGAGGTCGTCTGACAAGGCGTCGATCTTCTCGATGAAGCGATGCGCTCCTGCGTCACCGGTATCGGTGCAGATCACGGCGATGACGCCATCTGCCAGTCGGCCGACGATGTCGGTTTCTCGCTTGTTGCCAAGCACCAGCTCGATCAGCGTCGCCGCGTCGTCGGCATGCCTTGCATCGGCGAGCCGGTAGATGACGAGAGACAGCGGCGCCTTCGAACGATCGGCGCGGCGCTTCTCGCGGTACAACTGCGCCAGGAAGTGCCCCCGGGGCAGCAACTCCTCGCCCGGCGGTTCCGCGTGATCCTGGCGGCGAGACGAGCCGCCGGTGCCAGCCCGCGAGCCGGCAGCCTTTGCCGGCGCCTGCGCCGCGGCGATCGGTGCAACCATGAACTTGATCGGGGACACGAAGCTCAGGACAGATGTCGTCGCGGCACCGTTCTTCGTAGACATAGGGCGACTCCCGGCGCCGCGCAGCGGCCGGAAGAGCCCGACCGCTGGTAACGCCTGCGTTGGGGTCGGATGCTCAAGGAGGCCCGGCATTCGGGCTATCCCGCGGTTGGGGGCTTGTTGCTTCCCAGGTGCGACGAGGTCTAATGCGCATCCGATGGGGGATAGAACGCGCACAATCCACTTGTCGGGGCGGGTTGTGAAGGCCGTCATGGGCCGAAGCGTCTCAACCGGCTCGCCAAGGTCCGAACATTTGCTGCCCGTTCGCGTGTTGCTGCCGCCGGATTCGACACCCAATTTCGCTCATGAGGTTTCCGTGCACAAGTTCCTTTCTATGAAGCGCGTTGCTGGCGTCCTGGCCCAAGCCGCGATGGTTCTCGGAATCGTTGGCTGTGGCACGGTGGGCAGCCACCCTCAGCCGCCGCGCACCGTCGATGCCCCGGCACTGCGCTACAAGATCGGGCCCCTTGACACGCTGAACTTGGTCGTCTGGCGCAACCCCGAACTGTCCACCCAGGTCACCGTGCGTCCGGATGGGTTCATTTCGACGCCACTGGTCGATGAGCTGAAGGCGGCCGGCAAGAACCCGTCGGAGCTGGCAAGGGAGGTGGAACGGGCGCTGTCGAAGGTGCTGCGCGATCCCGTAGTGAGCGTCGTCGTCACCGGGTTCCAGGGCGTCTACGACGACCAGATCCGCATTGTGGGCGAGGCGGCCAAGCCTCAGTCGGTGCCGTACCGACAGAACATGACCGTGCTCGACGTCATGATCCAGGCGGGCGGATTGACCGACTATGCCGATGGAAACGCGGCGGTGCTCATCCGCGGAGCCGAGGGCGGTAAGCAATACAGCGTCCGATTGAAAGATCTGCTGCGCCGCGGCGACATCTCGGCCAACGCCGCGATGATGCCCGGTGACATCCTCATCATCCCTCAGAGCTGGTTCTGAGCGACATGAACGGAGGAGCCCCGTCGCTGCAGGCGCAGCTGCTTCAGTGGTGGCTTGTCGTCTGGCGGCGTCGCTGGCTGGCGGCGGGCGTGGCTTGGCTCGTTGCATTGCTGGCCATTCCGGCTGTGCTGCTGGTGCCGAACCGCTATGAAGGCTCCGCGCAGATCTACGTCGACACGCAGACTGTGCTCAAGCCGCTGATGCAGGGCCTGGCGTTCACGCCGGACATCGATCAGCAGGTTCGGATGCTGGCCCGCACGCTGATCTCCCGCCCCAACATGGAACGCCTTGTGGATCGTCCGGACCTGGGCCTGGGTTCGACCAGCAGTCCAGTGTTGCGCGATCGTCTCGTGGGGCGCCTGATGGAGACCATCAAGGTCGCGCCGGCCGGGACCGGGAACCTCTATTCCATCAGCTATCGCGACACCGATCCGGATCGCGCGAAGCGCACCGTCGAGGCGACGCTGGCACTCTTCGTCGATGCAGGAGCAGTGACGAAGAAGCGCGATTCCGAGGAGGCCAGCCAGTTCATCGACGAGCAGATCCGCATCTACGAGGCAAAGCTCGTGGAGGCGGAGAACCGGCTGAAGGAGTTCAAGCTCCACAACTTCGGTATTTCGGGCGTCTCGAACCAGGACTTCTTCACGCGGATTTCGGCACTCGTCGAAGAGGTCAGTCGCCTCAAGGTGGATCTGGCGGCGGCGGAGCAGTCGCGCGATGCCTACCGGCGCGAACTGGCAGGCGAGAATCCCCAGTTACCGGCCGACTTGGCCGGAGGGACGACGCCTCTGCCGCCCTCGGAGCTCGATTCGCGTCTCGAGGCACAGAAGCGTCTGCTCGACGAGATGCTGCGGCGTTACACGGACGAGCACCCCGATGTGGTCAGCACGCGGCGTGTGATCGCCCAGCTTGAACAGCAGCGGCGAGCCGACGCGGCAGCCAAGGCCGAGCTGATCGCGTCGGGCAAGGCCAAGGGAGAGGCGGCAACCAGTCCTATCTATCAGCGCATCCGGATCGCATTGGCGGAGACGGAGGCGCAGGTTGCGTCCTTGCGCTCACAGCTTGCGCTCAAGGAAGCGCGGCTGAAGGAACTTCGGTCCACGGCAGGAAAGGTTCCCCAGGTCGAGGCCGACCTGGCGCAACTGAATCGGGACTACGACATCATCAGCAAGAACTATCAGGCGCTGGTGGCGCGCCGCGAGTCGGCGACGCTGGGCGTGAAGATGGACGAAGGTTCCCGGCTAGCCGACTTCAGGGTGGTGGAGCCTCCGCGCGTGACGCCGAGGCCCGTGTTTCCTTCGCGGGCCCATGCTGGCGCCGGCGCAATGCTGCTTGCCCTCGTGCTGGGAATTGGAGTGCCCATCCTGATCGAACTGCTATTCCCGACGTTCAAGGATTCGGCGAGCTTGCAGAAGTCGACGGGTCGTCAGGTGCTCGGAACCATTACCCTGGCCATGTCGCCGGCTGGCCGGCTGTCGCAGAGGAATCAGGCCTACGGCGTGGCCGCGGCTTTTGGCGTTCTCTTGCTGGCTCAGGCCATCTGGTTGCTGTGGCTGTCTGGCCGGGTGCATTTCTGATGAACGGTACGGCATGAGCATCATCGAACAGGCGGCCAAGCGCCTCGAGGAACTCCGCCGCAGCGGGGTAGACGTGCCCTGGGCTGCGGCTGGCCTGACGGAGGCCAAGTTCGACGCCATGGTCGGGCGTGCGCCGGCGGTAGGTCCGGCCGCCCTGTCGGCCGGGGGGCAACCCGCTGATCCTGCAATCGCTCCCCCTGCCGGGATCCCTGCAGCCGCGGCGGCAGCGCTGAATCTCCGGACTTCCGCGGTTCGGTCCTCATCCCGGCAGTCGCGCACGATCACGGTCGACCTCGATCGCCTGGCACGGATGGGCTATCTCACGCCGAGTCTCGTACGGTCGGACCTTGCCATGGAGTTCAGGCATATCAAGCGCCCGTTGCTTCGCAACGTGGTGGCTGGCGGGCAGGGGCAACGCCGGGAGGCGTTGATCATGATCACCAGTGCGATGCCCAACGAGGGCAAGACCTTCTGCGCGATCAACCTCGCAATGAGCATGGCGATGGAGGTGGACACTTCGGTGTTGCTGATCGATGCCGATGTCGTCCGCCCGGCGGTGCTCGAGCGTCTTGGGCTGCTTCCGGAGCGCGGGCTGCTCGATGTGCTTGCCGAAGAGAATCTGGACGTCGCCGATGTGATGCTGCGCACGAACGTGCCGAAGCTCTCTATCCTGCCCGCGGGCACCCGCAGCGCGATGGCCACGGAACTGCTCGCCAGCGCCGCCATGGACAGGCTCCTCGGCGACCTGGCTTCGCGCTATCCGGATCGTGTGATCATTCTCGATGCGCCGCCGCTGCTATTGACCACCGAATCGCGCGCGCTGGCCGCGCGTGTCGGACAGGTCGTGGTCGTGGTGGATTCCTCGCGCACGACGGCGGCGAAGGTGCAGCAGGCATTTGCGACCATTGAAGGTTGCCCGAATGTGATGTCCATCCTGAACAAGTGCCCTCAGTCCGAGCATCCGCACGGCTACTACTACGACGGCGTGTCATGACCCAGCGGTTTGCGCGTGTCGCCGTGAGCGTGGGCACGATGCGGTCTTGGGTGCCCCCAGTTGTCGTGGCGTGCACGTTGTTCGTGCCTTCCCAGAGCGGCGCCCAGGTTCAGCGCTCCGAGTTCTCGGTGCAGTCGTCATTGACCGCCACGAACAATGGCGCGGGGGAGCCACAGGGCCTGGAGCGCAAGGATCTGCTTCTCGCGGTGAGCCCCAGCCTGAGCATGTTTCGGCAGGGTGCGGGATTGCGTCTCCGAGCCGACGCGGGGGCCGACCTGCTGACGTCGGCCAGGGAGACTCGGCGCGATCGTGTCCTGCCTCGGCTGTCGTTCGATGCCCAGGCCGGACTGGTCGAGGGGCTCTTGTTCTTGGACACGTTGGCGGACGTTCGGCAGGTCGAGGTCGATCCGTTGGGCGCCAGGGTGGAGGGGGCCTCCGTGCGAAACGCGCAAACGACGGGCAACTACCGCATCCACCCCTTCTTGGTCGCGGAGGCAGCCTCTGGGATGGCCGTACGGGCTGGTGTTGAGTCCGCCCAGACGCGCGTGGCGGGAAGCGACCTGGGGGATCTCGACACACGGCGGGGTCAGATGCGGGTCGAATACAAGCCGAGGCCGCTGGGAGCAGCGCTCGAATGGCTTGGAGAGCGAACGGAGTACGGTGGTGCCGCAGAGAGCAATGTGCGCGATGACCGGCTCACCGGCACGCTCAATCTGGCCGTCGATGCGGATTGGCTGCTCGGCGCGGCGTTCGGTCGGGAGCGGAGCCAGCTTCCGACAGGAACCCGCAGCGAGAATCTGTATGGGGTGCGTGCGCTCTGGGTGCCAGGCCCCCGCACCGAGTTCGCGGCCTCGGTCGACCGTCGGTTCTTTGGCGCCGGCGGTTCCATGGCAGTGCGGCACCGCACGCCCCGAATGTCCTTCTCGCTCGGGGTCTCCCGCGAACCGGTCAACGCTGCGGCCGGGGAGAGAGGGGGGCTGGCCGACTTCCTCGACGCAGTGCTCACGACCCGGAACCCAGACGCAGGGCAACGCTTCAGCTTGGTGCGTGACCTCGCGGCGATCAATGGCATCGAGGGCGGCTTCATGACTGCGAGTGGCGTTGCCGCCAGCTACCCTCAGCTGCGTACAAGCGGAAGTCTTCGCTGGCTGTATCAAGGGCCTCGGACCACGCTGACGATGTCGCTCTATGCGCAGCGCCTCGTGCAGTTAGTTCGAGCCGACGGCGGCGCTGCCACCGTGGAGCCGCCTACCGCGGACACTCGCCAGCGCGGCATGTCGTTCGGCTGGGGGCATCGAATCGATCCGGTCACGGCGCTGAATCTCGGGCTGAGCCGCTCTCGCGCCGAGGGGCTGGCGCTCAGGGCCGGACAGGTGACTGACGAGAACATGATTCGCGCCGATCTCGTCCGCAGCTTGTCGCGTCGCACGACGCTGACGCTCGGGCTCGTGGTGCGCCGGGTGGACAGCGACGCCGTTGGCGTGAATGCGTTCGACGAGACAGCCGGCATCATCGGGCTGGGGCACCGGTTCTAGGCGTGCGCTGATGTTCGAATCCTTCTTCGGCCTCAATGGCCCGCCATTCCAGCTCAGCCCGGACCCGAGCTTCTATTACGCCAGCTGCGGGCATGGCAATGCGCTTGCCTACATGCAGTTCGGCGCTTACCAAGGAGAGGGCTTCATCGTGGTCACCGGCGAGATCGGTGCCGGAAAAACCACGCTGGTGCGCACTCTGCTGGAAGGGCTCGATCGCGACAAGATCATTGCCGCGCAGATCGTCAGTACACAATTGGATGCCGGCGATCTGCTGCGCGCAATCTGCATCGCGTTCGGAGTGCCTCTGCAGGGCGATTCAAAGGCGCAGCGATTGGCAACATTCGAGGCGTTCCTCACGGCTGCTTGCGTCGCCGGCAAGAGGGCCCTGCTGATCGTGGACGAAGCGCAGAACCTCGGCCAGCGCGAGATCGAGGAGTTGCGCATGCTGTCGAACTTCCAGCTTGGAAGCCGTCCGCTGCTGCAGAGCTTCCTGGTTGGGCAGCCGGAGTTGCGCAACATGCTCCAGTCCAAGTCACTCGAGCAGCTGCGCCAGAGGGTAATCGCCTCCTGCCATCTCGGGCCCCTGGCGGTATCCGAGGTCGCGCCGTACGTCGAACACCGCCTGCGGCGAGTGGGCTGGAACGGCGAGGCGATCTTCAGCGCCGATGCCTTCACCGAAATCTACGGGCATACCAACGGGGTTCCGCGGCGCATCAATCTTCTGTGCACTAGGGCGATGCTTGCTGCCTTTCTGCAGTCACGTCGACAGGTCTCGGCGGAAGATATCGTTCGCACCGCAGGTGAACTCAGCGCCGAACTCGGCGAGTCGCCCGTCAAGCTGGCCAGCATCGCCAAGCTCTGACGATCCCCGACTTGAGGGGGTGCCCGGCTGCGCTGGGAGGCGCGTCACTTTGGCGGTCGCGGGGCGGGCACCCAGTTGAGTGTTGACGCCTGACAGCCCGAATCTAGACTCGCGACAGCGTCTGAACAGGCGCCTTCCCGCACGCCTGCACCGTCGGGGAAGTGGACTTGAATTGGCTCACCAGGGGTTGGAATGGCTCTCGATTCGCGCGTCACGCATCATGGCTTGGTCTGGACGGCGCTCCTGACGGTGGGCACGCTCCTGGCCGCCTGCGGTGGGGGTGGCGATGGCTCGGCCACCTCGGCGGTCGCTCCCGCCCCGCCGCAAGCGCAAGCGCCCGTTACGCCGACGGCAAAGCGTAGGGTCCGCGCCTACGACCGCAAGGGTGTCACGGCGATGGAAGTCTCCCGTGACGGGCAATTGCTCGCGGCAGTGAGCGACGACGGCGGCGTGCGAGTCTTCGAAACCGCCACCGGCAGGGAGCGGGTCGGCTTTGCCGGCCATGAGAGCGGCGCTGCGACAGGTGTGCTGTTCACCGCCGACGGCAGCCGGATGATCACCGTCGGACGGGACAGCGTGGTCCATGTGTGGGATGTTGCTACGGGCGCGCGCCTGATGACGCTGCGCGGGCACGAGCACGGTATCCGTTCAGTGGCGGCGAGCGCCGCATCTGGTTTCATCGCCACGGCCGGCGAAGAAACGCGTGTGATGCTTTGGGACTACCGCACCGGGAAGCTCAAGAAGATCCTCTCGGGCGCCGCTGACTTTGTCAACACTGTCGCGTTCAGCCCGGATGGTGCCTTCGTCGCGGCAGGTGATGCGGCGTCTCGCGTGATGGTCTGGAATGTTGCTACCGGCAGGCTCGTTCAGACCTTGAAAGGGCATAGGGACGAGGTCACGTCGCTGGCATTCAGTCCCGATGGACGGATGCTTGCCAGCGGCGGCGAAGACGCGCGGCTGATTCTCTGGGATGTCGGTTCCGGACAGGCGAGCCAGGTGCTGGATGCGCAGAAGTCAGCACTCCGCAGTGTCGCGTTCAGCGCGGATGGCCAACTGCTGGCGGCTGGCGGTCGGGGTGGCGACGTGCTGGTCTGGGACGTGGCGACGAGGCAACTCACCCGGCAACTGACGGGCGTGGGTGAGGTCAACAGCATTGCATTCGACGCACGGGGCGGAACCACGCTCTATTCCGGCGGTGAGGATCGGCGTGTGACCACCTGGGATGTGGCCCGCGGCGTTGCGCGGCGTTGACGGGTACGAGTCGTATTTCTCGCGCAGATAACAGGCCCGTGGCGGCACATACAACCAACAAGCAGAGTCATCGATGAACTCCAGGGAACAGGCAAGTCGGCTCCGAAACCTCCTGAGGACACTGGGGGCGGCCAGGTTGATGCTGGCCCTGTTTCTGCTGGTGAGTGTGGCCGTTGCGGCATGGCTGCCGCGCAGCGCTGTCGCCCAGGCCAGTCCCAACCAGGGGCCAGGTGGACCGATTCTCGTCGTCACGTCCTCGACGTCTCCGTTCAGCACGTATTACGCCGAGATCCTTCGCGCAGAAGGATTGAACGCGTTTGCGACGATGGATGCTTCGTCGCTGAGTGCTTCGACGCTGGCCGGCTACGATGTCGTGATCCTGCCGAAGATGTCGCTGAGCGCCTCGCAGGTTTCCACGCTGACCACTTGGGTCAATGGCGGCGGCAACCTGATCGCGATGGCCCCTGATGCCCAGTTGTCGGGGCTGCTTGGGCTGACCAGCCTCGGAACCACCTTGAGCGAGGGGTACCTGCTCGTCGACACATCGAAGGCCCCTGGCAACGGGATCGTCGGTGAGACGATCCAGTATCACGGCGCTGCTAACCGGTACGCGCTGAACGGGGCAAGCAGCCTCGCCACGTTGTACAGCGACGCAGTGACGGCGACGAACAGTCCCGCCGTCACGGTGCGCAGCGTCGGTGCCGGCAAGGCGGCTTCCTTCGCGTACGATTTAGCCACCTCCGTCGTGTACACGCGCCAGGGCAACCCCGCCTGGGCAACGCAGGAGCGCGACGGCTTTGCGCCGATCCGCTCCGACGACAAGTTCTACGGAGCGGCCGCTGGGGATCCGCAGAAGGATTGGGTCGACCTGGACAAGGTCGCGATTCCGCAGGCCGATGAGCAGCAGCGCCTGCTTGCGAACCTGATCCTGAGCATGAACCTGGCAAAGAAGCCGCTGCCTCGCTTCTGGTATTTCCCGCATGGCAAGAAGGCCGTGGTGCTGATGACGGGTGACGACCACGGCAACAACGGTACGGCCGGGCGTTTCGACATCCTCAAAGCGCGCAGCCCGGCCGGTTGCTCGGTGGAAAACTGGGAGTGCCTGCGCGGCACCTCGTACATCTTCACAACCACCCCATTGTCGAATATCGACGCGGCCGCCTACAACGCGGAAGGGTTCGAGGTCGGTATTCACATCAACACCAACTGTGCGGACTACACCAGCACTTCGCTGGCGACCAACTACGCGCAGCAGATTCTGGAATGGCGAGCGAAGTATTCCAGCTTGCCTGCACCCATCACGCAGCGCCATCACTGCATTGCTTGGAGCGACTGGACTTCGGGCGCGACCGTGCAACTGGCCAACGGCATCCGGCTGGATACGTCGTACTACTTCTGGCCGCCGAGCTGGGCGGACAACAAGCCGGGCGTCTTCACGGGTTCCGCCATGCCGATGCGCTTCGCAGCTCTGAATGGCACGCTGATCGACGTCTACCAGGCGGCGACGCAGATGACCGACGAGTCTGGGCAGGTATACCCCTATACCGTAGACACGCTGCTCGACCGCGCCTTGGGCCCCGAGGGTTACTACGGTGCCTACACGGTCAATGCGCACACCGACGTGGCAGACATCGTCGAATCCGACACCGTGATCACCTCGGCGCTTGAACGCGGCGTGCCCGTGATCTCCGCGCGCCAGATGCTGACCTGGCTTGATGGTCGGAACAGCTCATCGTTCGGGTCGATGGCCTGGAACGGCAGTTCGCTGAGTTTCACCGTGACCAAGGGTTCCGGAGCCACTGGCCTGCAAGGCATGGTGCCGGTTCGCTCTGCTTCGGGTGTGCTCGGCCAATTGACCCGTGCCGGGACGTCGGTCAGCTACACGGTCCAGGTCATCAAGGGGGTGGAGTACGCATTCTTCGCGGCCGACGCGGGAACCTATGTGGCGACCTATGCCGCCGACACCAGCGGCCCCACCGTCACGACGACAACCCCGGCCAGCGGGGCAACGGGCGTCGTGGCGAACTCATCTGTCACGGTGACGTTCAGCGAAGCGGTCGATCCCGCCACGGTGAACGGCTCGACCTTCCAATTGCTCGACGCGGCGAATTCGCCGGTATCCGGGACGGTGAGTTACGACGCTGCTAATCGGCGTGCGATCTTCGCGCCTGCTTCATCGTTGGCCAGCACAACGACCTACACTGCCTCACTGCGGGGAGGTGCCTCCGAGCCTCGCATCAAGGACCCTGCCGGGAACGCACTTGCGTCGACCGTGATCTGGTCGTTCTCGACAGGAGCGCCGCCTGCAGGCCCGACGTGCCCGTGCTCCGGCTGGGGGGTGACCGCAGTTCCCTCAGTCGCGTCGAGTACCGACACGGGAGCCGTCGAGCTGGGAGTGAAGTTCCGCGCAAATGTCAGCGGGTTCATCAGTGGCATCCGCTTCTACAAGGGGAGCGGCAACACCGGGACGCATGTCGGCAACCTGTGGACTACCGGGGGGCAACTGCTCGCCACGGCCGTCTTTGCCAACGAGACCGCCTCGGGATGGCAGCAGGTGAACTTTGCATCGCCTGTGGCCGTCACGGCGAACACCGTCTACGTCGCCTCCTACCACGCGCCCAACGGCCGTTACGCCATCGACACGGATTACTTCGCGAGCAGCGGTGTCGACAATGGGCCGATCCGCCTGCTGCGTGATGGTGAGAGTGGAGGCAACGGAGTCTTTGCGTACTCCACCACCAGCACCTTCCCGTCATCGACCTACCGCGCCAGCAATTACTGGGTGGATGTGGTCTTCACCACGAGCGGCCCTGCAGACACCACGCCGCCCACGGTGCTGTCCAGCACGCCCATGCCGGGTGCAACGGGTGTCTCGCCCTCGAGCACGGTGGGAGTGAACTTCAGCGAGGCCATGGATGCCTCCACGATCAACACCGCTACGATCGAATTGCGCACGGCTGCCAATACGCTCGTGCCGGCGTCCGTCAGCTACAACGCCGCTACCTACGTGGCAACGCTCACGCCCAGCGCAGCGCTGAGCCCTTCGACGGCCTACACCGTCAATGTCAAGGGGGGAGTGACCGATCCGCGCGTCAAGGACGCCGCCGGCAATGCGCTGGCGAACAACAGCAACTGGACCTTCACCACGGGTGCGGTTGGAGGCAGCTGCGCTGCGCCGGCCAATGCCATCGTGGCGGAGAACTGCCTGGCGGGTAGTCCGGCCAGCGAGTGGGACGTGTCCGGAGCCGGCGATGCGTCGATACAGGGCTTTGCCACGCAAATCAGCGTGAACCGCGGCTCGACGGTCCAGTTCAAGGTCAAGACGACGGCGAGCGCCTATCGCTTCGACATCTATCGCATGGGCTACTACGGGGGCATGGGGGCGCGCAAGGTGGCGACCGTGCTGCCGTCGGCTGCCCTTCCGCAGAGCCAGCCCAACTGCCTCAACGATGCCTCCACGGGCCTGATCGACTGCGGTAATTGGGCGGTGTCCGGTTCGTGGGCGGTTCCGGCGAATGCGACTTCCGGCATCTACTTCGCGCGGCTCGTGCGAACCGATACCGGTGGTGCCAGTCACATCGTGTTCATTGTTCGCGACGATGCGAGCACGTCGGACCTGGTCTTCCAGACCTCGGATACGACTTGGCAGGCGTACAACAACTACGGCGGCAACAGCCTGTACACCGGTGCGCCCGTGGGGCGCGCTTACAAGGTCAGCTACAACCGCCCGTTCAACACGCGCGCTGTCGATAACGGGCAAGACTGGGTGTTTAACGCCGAGTACCCGATGGTGCGTTGGCTGGAGGCCAACGGATACAGCGTCAGTTACATCAGTGGTGTCGATACCGATCGTGCGGGCAGCCTGCTTCTCAACCACCGCGCGTTTCTCTCCGTGGGTCACGACGAGTACTGGTCGGCGGCGCAGCGTGCGAACGTCGAGGCGGCGCGAAACGCCGGCGTCCACCTTGCATTCTTCAGCGCCAATGAGGTCTTCTGGAAGACGCGCTGGGAAAACAGCATCGATGGCACCGCGACCCCGTACCGCACGCTGGTGTCGTACAAGGAAACTCACGCCAACGCCAAGATCGACCCGACCTCGACGTGGACGGGAACCTGGCGCGATCCGCGCTTCAGCCCGCCGTCGGACGGAGGACGGCCGGAGAACTCGCTGACCGGCACGATCTTCATGGCCAACGACGTTGGCATCCCGTACGCCATCCAGGTGCCTGAAGCCGAAGGCAAGATGCGACTGTGGCGCAACACCAGTGTTGCGACGCTTGGAGCGGGCCAGGTCGCAACGTTCCCGACGGGGACCTTGGGCTACGAGTGGGACACGGACCTCGACAACGGCTTCCGTCCGCCGGGGTTGATCCGTATGTCATCGACAACGATCACGTTCGGCGGCTTGCTGCTCGACTACGGATCGACGTATGGCAACGGCACGCTGTCGCACTACCTGACGCTGTACAAGCACAGCAGTGGCGCTCGTGTGTTCGGCGCCGGCACCATCCAGTGGTCATGGGGCCTGGACGCGAACCATGATCGCGCGGGTACCCCGACTGACCTGCGCATGCAGCAGGCGACGGTCAACCTTCTTGCTGATATGAACGCGCAGCCGGCAACGTTGCAAGCTGGTCTCGTGCCGGCGACGGCGTCGACCGACGCCACGGCTCCGGTCTCGGCGATCAGCTCACCGACGACCGGCACCAGCCTGCCTATCGGTGCCGCTGTCACGATCAGCGGTACTGCGACAGATGCCGGAGGCGGCGTGGTAGGCGGCGTGGAAGTGTCGGTGGACGGCGGCACCACTTGGCGCATGGCGAGCGGTCGGGGCAACTGGAGCTTTACCTGGACCCCAACGGTGTCAGGTACTGCCGTGATTCGGACACGTGCGACCGATGACAGCGGCAACATCGAGTCGCCGTCGGCTGGAGTTACGGTCAGCGTAGGCGGAAGCGTGACTTGCCCCTGCACGATCTGGCCAGCGAGCGCCGTGCCTGCAATTCCCAGCGATAACGACACCGGCTCGGTCAACCTCGGTGTCAAGTTCCGCTCGGACACCGCCGGCTACATCACTGGTATCCGCTTCTACAAGGGCACCGGCAACACCGGCACGCACGTCGGGACGCTTTGGAGCAGCACGGGTCAGCAACTGGCGCAGGCCACGTTCACCAACGAGACCGCCTCTGGCTGGCAGCAGGTCAACTTCTCGACGCCCGTGGCCATCTCGGCGAACACGGTCTACGTGGCTTCCTACCTCGCGCCCAACGGTCGGTATGCCGGCGACAATGGCTACTTTGCGACGCAGGGTGTGGACAACGGTGTGCTGCACGCGTTGCGCGACGGCGTGAGCGGCGGCAACGGCGTCTACGCCTACTCGGCGACGAGTGCATTCCCGACCTCCTCGTACCAGGCCTCGAATTACTGGGTGGACGTGGTCTTCACGCCCAGCATTGTCGACACGACGGCGCCAACCATCGCCGCACGTACGCCTGCCGCCGGAGCGACCGGCGTCGCGCGCACGGCGCCGGTGACGGTGACCTTCAGTGAAGCAATGGACGCGGCGTCCATCAGCACCAGCTCGATTGAACTGCGCACCTCCGGCGGCACGCTGGTGACCTCGACGGTGAGCTACAACGCAAGCACGTTCGTGGCGACACTGACGCCAAGCGCGACGCTTGCGGCCTCAACCACCTACACGGTCAACGTAAAGGGAGGAACGACCGACCCGCGTGTGAAGGATGTTGCGGGCAACGCATTGGCGGGAACGAACAGCTGGACATTCACGACGGCTGCGGCAGACACGACAGCGCCGACCATCACCGCGCGCACCCCGGCGGCTGGAAGCACGGGGGTATCTCGCACGACACCGGTGACGGTGACGTTCAGTGAGGCAATGGACGCCGCGTCGATCAGCACCAGCTCGATTGAACTGCGCACACCCGGCGGATCGCTGGTGACGTCGACGGTGAGCTACAACGCGAGCACGTTCGTCGCCACGCTGACGCCGAGTGCGGCGCTTGCAGCGTCAACGACCTACACGGTCAACGTGAAGGGTGGTGCGACCGACCCGCGCGTGAAAGACGTGGCAGGCAACGCGCTGACCGCGACGAGCAGTTGGACCTTCACGACGGTTGCAGCCGACACGACGGCGCCGACCATCGTGGCGCGCACCCCCGCAGCTGGGGCCACGGCGGTGGCGACGACGGCCGCCGTGACGGTGACATTCAGCGAGGCGATGGATGCGGCGTCGATCAGCACCGGCTCGATGGAACTGCGTACATCCGGCGGATCGCTGGTGACCGCGACGGTGAGCTACAACGCGAGCACGTTCGTCGCGACGCTGACGCCGAGTACGGCGCTTGCGGCGTCCACGACCTACACGGTCAACGTGAAGGGCGGCGCGACCGACCCGCGTGTGAAGGACGTGGCGGGGAACGCGCTGGCCGCGACGAGCAGTTGGACCTTCACGACGGTGTCGGGCCCGACATGCCCCTGCACCATCTGGTCGTCGGCGAGCGTTCCGTCGAATCCTTCGGTCAACGATCCGAATGCGGTCAACCTGGGTGTCAAGTTCAGGTCCGACGCGGCGGGCTACATCACGGGGATCCGCTTTTACAAGGGCACGGGCAACGCAGGTACGCACATTGGTGCCTTGTGGAGCAGCTCGGGAACTCTGCTCGCGTCTGCGACGTTCACGAACGAGTCGACCAGTGGTTGGCAGCAGGTGAATTTCAGCACGCCCGTGGCCATTACGGCCAACACGGTCTACGTTGCTTCCTACCTCGCACCGGCTGGGAACTACGCTGGAGACAACGACTTCTTCGCCAATGTGGGTGTCGACAACGGCTTCCTGCATGCGTTGGCAAACGGAGTGAGCGGCGGGAACGGCGTCTACGCCTATGGCGGCAGCCTGACCTACCCGAGTTCGACCTGGCGGTCCAGCAACTATTGGGTCGACGTCGTCTTCACGACCGTCGCCCCCTGACCGCCCCGGCGATGGGTTGCGCGATCTCAAGGTGTAAGCAATGGTTTCCCGCGAGAGACGCGGCAGGCCCCCTTTGTGGAAGGCGAACTGACTCTTCCTAACGGGATCTGTCCAAACGTGGCCGGCTCCCCCGGACCGCGGGGGTGGCTATTGATCAGGAAAACGTGACCTCAAGAACTCACAAAGTCTCGTAACAGGCGCAGCAGCAAGACAGCCAATATGAGGGCCCTGAGTTGCCCTCTGGATGTCTCGTATGTATGCCCGCTCGCTTCGCCTGCCGCTCGCCATTCTCGTCGCGCTGACGCTGTCGGCCTGTGGAGGGGGCAACGCAGCCAGCGATGAGGCAAGTGCGCCACCGCCAGACTCGGGAGGCGCGGGGACGGCGACGCTTCAGTGGAGCAGTCCGGGCGATCCGCGCGTGGCGGGCTACCGCGTTTACTACGGCACCAGCTCGCGCGCCTACGATCAGGCCAAGGGCGAGGGGCTCAATGCGGGGGGCGGCACTCGACTGGATATCACCAACCTGCAGCCGGGGCAGACGTACTACTTTGCGGTGACCGCCTACGACGCTTCACAGAACGAAAGCGACTACTCCGCTGAGGTCTCGAAGACGGTCAACTGAGGGGCGCCAGTCTCACTGCTGCGAGATCACCGCAGGGGAGTAGGCCAGAGGAAGGAGCCGGCGTGGTACCTCCTTCCCGTCGACTTGAACGACCCAGATGTCGGTAGACGCCGATGCGCGCATTTCGTCTTCCGGCATGGCATAGAGCAATGCGTCATTGCCCAGCCACTCCACCTGATCATCGACATTGCGTTGCTCGCTGTCGAGCCGCGTCACTTCGCCACTGGCCAGGTCCAGAACGCTCAGCCCCCAAGTGATGCGCCCCGACCCGTTGCGCTCATGCCTGTGCTTGAAAGCAATCTTCTTGTTATCGGGCGACAGCGAAGGGCATTCGACACCTTCCCTCACGATGGTCACCCGCCTCGTGACCAGATCCCCTCGGACGAGAAAAGTGTGCCCCAATGTCCCGAGGGTGGCAAAGAATTGGCTGCCATTGCGGGTGAAGGTCACGCCCCAGAAGTTGTGGTCTGCGGCTTTGATGACGACACCATCACGCTCAACCACGAAAGCCTCCAAGTCTTCGGCGATCATGGTGCCCGACGTCGCATCGATCACCGAAGTTCGCGTGGTGAAGTCTGTGCTGGCATAGGAATGACCGTTGACGAACACGGTGACGGCGGCCCGCTTGCCATCTGGCGACATGCGCGCGCGACTGGGAGGGCCTGCGAGGTCGAAAGACTTCTTCACCTTGAAGGCGCTGTCGAACAGATGGGCGTGATAGGTCGTGATCAGGTCGCGCCTCGCTTCAAGGCAGATGCCATTGCCCGCCGCGAAGTGCATACGCTCACACTGAAGCGGGGCGACGAGACGATTGCCGTTCAGATCGTCGAGCACGCTTGCGCTGACCCTTCCATAGCTGTCGCCGAGCGCAGTGCTGCGGTACAGGAGCAGGGAGCGCCCGACCGGGAGAACGGACTCCGAGGTCGAAGCCGCGATCTTGAGCGGTCCATTGGCTGTCGCCGTCGCGCCGCTTGCGGAATCCTGAGCGTGTGCCTCGATTGCTCTGGGCGCATGCTGCGGCAGCGCGTCCAGCGGCGCCATGCGAATTGGCGCCTGGGCGCGCTGGAGTTGCTGCGCACGTGCCTTCACGTGCCACACGTAGGCAGCCGCGCCACCGGCACAGGCTAGCGCAACGATCCCGAAGACAAGCCAGCGGCTCACCGAGGTCACCGAGGTTGATGCTGGGTTGGTGGCGGAATCGGAAGAGTCGAAGGCCAAGGTTCACTCCAGTGCGAGCCAGATACGCGCTGTCAGCAGCAGCACAACGACCATCGCCGAAGCAAACACGGCGAAGGCAAGTTCGATGGTCCACGCACTCCACAGACTGCCGAAGACAAGCGACGCAATTAACCGTGCCAGTCCGATCGCGGTCAAGACCAGCGCGAGGCCGCTGGCGCGCAGGCGTTCCGGCAGGAGCTGGCTGGCCGCAGCCATCAGCACCCCGTCGGTGCAGGCATAGTACGCCCCCAGCAGTCCCAGGGCCGCTATGCCGACCAGCAACGAGCCTTCGGCCGCCCACAGCAACGCGAACGCCAGCAGCAACAGGAGGTACCCGAACAAGAACACCCGACCACGGCCGATGTTGTCGCCAAGCCGGCCCGCTGGCACGGCCAGAAGCAGAAACACCGAAGCGCTGGCAACGTAGAGAAGAGGAAAGCTGGCCAAGGGCACGTCGGCCCGCTGCTGCAGCAACAAGAAGAAGAACGAGTCGGCAATCGTCACCAGACCCAGCGCCGCGCCTGCGAAGACGATCCGCCGAAGTGCCGGCAGCCTGAGCAATCCGATCGCCTCGGCCGCAGTGGGCCTCTGTGACTCGCCTTCATGGCGGGGCGGAACATTGCGCACAAAGATCAGCAGCATCGCAAGGCCGACTGCAGCGATGAAGAAACTGACAACGAAGACGACGTCGTAGTGGTGCGGCAGGCTGGCAAGGATCAGAAAGGCAAAGATAGGACCCGCCAACGCGCCCGCCGTATCGAGCGCTCGATGCAGTCCGAACGCCAGCCCCAGACGAGAAGGCTCCGCGCTCAGCGAGATCAACGCGTCACGCGGGGCGGTGCGGATTCCCTTGCCGATGCGATCCAAGGCGATGGCCGTGGAGATCATTCCCCACGCATTCCCCGCGGCCAGCAGCCCCAACTTGCAGAGGGCTGAAAGTCCATACCCGGCCGCGGCGACTTCGCGATTGCGTTGCCACCGATCCGCGATCAAGCCGCCAGCCAATCGTGCCAGGGATGCAGCCCCTTGGTAGAGCCCGTCGATGAGCCCGAACTGCATGGGCGTGAGCTGCAGCGAGAAGACGAGGTAGATCGGCAGGATCGAAGCCACCATCTCCGAGGAGATGTCGGTCAACATGCTGGTGAGGCCGAGGAACAGGACGTTCGGGCCAATGCCCCACCAGCGATCCCGGCGCAGACCGCGCAGGGCTTGGGGTTCGAGTTGATACATCAGACTGGCGCTATGGCGGTGGGCATACCTCTTGGCCGGGGGGGCAGCGAAGTTTGACCGCAGCGCCCCAGAAGCGAAAGCGAAGAAGCCCCCTTGCCTGAGCGGAAGTATCCTCGAGCCGCCTCTACCCTCTATTCGTAGATCTGCTCGATGTCTCGAAGGCGGGGAACGCTTCGCCCAGCCGCTGCACCTTCCCCGTCTCCGCCGCGTGATACCCCACCAGCGAGGCAATCGCCGCCCGCGATTCGGGCGACTCCAGCATCTCCAGCACCGCCCTGACGTGCGGATGCTCCACGCTGGCGATGCGCAGGGCGAAGAAATATCGCTCTCGCAGCAGCGGGATGAAGTGCAGCCCGAAGCGGTGCGCCGCGGTCTGAACGCCGATGCCGACGTCGGCCATGCCGCTGGCGATGTAGGCCGCCACCGCCGCGTGGGTCAGCTCGGTATCGTCGAACCCGAGCACCTCGCTCTCGGCGATCCCCTCGCGCTCGAGCAGCAGATCGGTCAGCACGCGCGTCCCTGAACCCTCCGGCCGGTTCACGAAACGCAGATCGGGGCGGCGCAGATCGGCCAGGCCGCGCACCTGCTTCGGGTTGTCTTTCGCGACGAACAGTCCTTGCGTGCGCACCGCGACGTGTACGAGGCAGTGCGTCTCGGGCCGCAGCCAGCGCAGGTAGCGGCGCAGCGCATGACCCTCGAACTCGCCGATGGGCACGTGCAGACCGGCCAGGTCGCAGTCACCTCGGGCCAGCGACGCCACCGACTCCAGGCTGTTCCGGTAGCGCAGTTCCACGGGCAGGTCGGCGGCGTGCATGCGCTCCATCAGCCGCGCCACCGCAAAGCCGTGGCTGGCGTCGATGCGCACGGCGGCGCGGCTCGGCTCGAGGCTGCGCTCGAGGTCGCGCTCCAACTCCGACGCCAGCGACTCCAGCAGGGGCGACAGGCGCGCCGCGATGCGGCGGTCGGCCCAGATCAGCTTGTGGGCGAGTTCGGTGAGCACCGAGCCGCGCCCGCGGCCCGACTCGATCAGTGGCGCGCCGAACAGCGCTTCGGCGTTCTTGATCAGCCCCCAGGCATGCCGGTAGGACTGGCCGACGCCGCGCGCCGCGTCGGCCAGCGAGCCGGTCTCCTGCACGCCGGCCAGCAGCGCGAGCAGGGCGGTGGTGTCGATGCGTGGGCCGCCGGGCGGGCCGACGTCCCACTGTGGGCGCAGGGTGATGTCCATATAGGAAATACAGAACATATTGTGCCTGCATCGCGCTCTTACGCTGCCCGCCCATGAACACGACTGCGATTTCGCTGGACAGGGTGGCGGGCCAGTTGCCCGGCCGCAAGCAGGCGCGGCGCGCCGGGCGCACGGTGGATGCCGCCACGCTGGCCGAGGTGCGCGAGGTGCTGGGTTCGCTGCCCCAGCGCCGCGACCTGCTCATCGAGCACCTGCATGCGCTGAACGACCGCTTCGGCCAGCTGCGCACCGGCCACCTGGCTGCGCTCGCGCAACTCCTTCGGCTGGCGCAGGTGGAGGTCTTCGAGGTCGCGAGCTTCTATCACCACTTCGACGTGGTGCGCGAGGATGCGCAGGGGCGCTACGAGGCGCCCGCCCGCCTGACGGTGCGCGTGTGCAAGGGCCTGTCGTGCGAGCTGGCCGGCGCCAATGCGCTGCTGGCCAGGCTGCCGGCGCTGCTGGGCACCGAGGTGCGCGTGATCGAGGCACCCTGTGTCGGCCGTTGCGAGCAGGCGCCGGTGGCGGTGGTGCACCAGCGGCCGGTGCCGAAGGCGGATGCCACCGCGGTGCAGGCACTGGCCGCAGCCGATCGCCGTTTCGATGACATACCGGCGGCGAACGATCTGGCCGGCTACCGCGCGCAAGGCGGTTACGAGCTGCTCCGCCAATGTCACGCGGGCACCCGCGACGTCGAATCCGTGATCAAGGCGATGGAAGACTCCGGCCTGCGCGGCCTCGGCGGCGCCGGCTTCCCGGCCGGGCGCAAGTGGCGCATCGTGCGCGGCGAGGTCGCGCCGCGCCTGATGGCGGTGAACATCGACGAGGGCGAGCCCGGCACCTTCAAGGACCGCCACTACCTCGAGCGCGACCCACATCGCTTCCTCGAAGGCATGCTTGTCGCCGCCTGGGCAGTTGGCATCGCCAAGGTCTACGTCTACCTTCGCGACGAATACCACGGCTGCCGGGCGCTGCTGGAGCGCGAGCTCGCTGCGCTGCGCGCCGATCCGCCGGTGGCGAAGCTGCCGGAGATCGAGTTGCGCCGCGGCGCCGGCGCGTACATCTGCGGCGAGGAGTCCGCGATGATCGAGTCGATCGAGGGCAAGCGCGGCATGCCGCGGCTGCGGCCGCCCTACGTGGCGCAGGTCGGTCTGTTCGGCCGGCCGACGCTGGAGCACAACTTCGAGACGCTCTACTGGGTGCGCGACATCGTCGAGCGCGGCCCGCAGTGGTTCGCCTCCCATGGGCGCAACGGCCGCAAGGGCCTGCGCTCGTTCTCGGTGTCGGGCCGTGTGCGTGAACCGGGCGTCAAGCTGGCGCCGGCGGGCATCACGCTGCGCGAGCTGGTGGACGAATACTGCGGCGGCCTGCCCGAAGGCCACGAGCTGTACGGCTACCTGCCCGGCGGCGCGTCGGGGGGCATCCTGCCCGCCGCGATGGCCGATATCCCGCTGGACTTCGACACGCTGCAACCTCATGGCTGCTTCATTGGCTCGGCGGCGGTGATGGTGCTGACGAAGAGCGCGACCCACGTCGACCGCGCGGTCGATGCGGCGCGCAACCTGATGCGCTTCTTCGAGGACGAATCCTGCGGCCAGTGCACACCCTGCCGTGCCGGCGCCGCCAAGACGCGCGCGCTGATCGCGGGCGATCGATGGGACACCGCGCTGCTGGCTGAGCTGTCGCAAGTGATGCGCGACGCCTCGATTTGCGGCCTGGGCCAGGCCGCGCCCAATCCGGTGGACTGCGTGGTCCGCTACTTCCCGCACGAGCTGGGGTTGTCATGAACAAGCCGGTCGAACTGATCGAATTCACCCTCAACGGCCAGCCCGCCGCCGCCGCGCCGGGCGAGACGCTGCTGCAGGTGGCCAAGCGCAGCGGCGTGCGTATTCCGCACCTGTGCGCCAAGGAGGGCCTGGAGCCGGCCGGCAACTGCCGCGCCTGCGTGGTGGAAGTCAAGGGCGAGCGCACGCTGGCGCCGTCCTGCTGCCGCATGCCGACTCAGGGCATGACCGTGGACAGCCGCAGCGAGCGCGCCGTGGCGGCACAGACCATGGTGCTGGAGCTGCTCGTCAGCGATGCCGGCGAGGCCAGTGCCGCGCACACGCACGATTCCGAGCTGCTGTTCTGGGCCGACAAGTGGAAGGCGCCGCGCGGCCGACTGCCCGGCCGCGAGAGCGTGGCGGCGGATGCCTCGCACCCCGCCTTCGAGGTCAACCTCGACGCCTGCATCCAGTGCACGCGCTGCATCCGCGCCTGCCGCGACATCCAGGTCAACGACGTGCTCGGCCTGTCGCACCGCGGCGCGCACGCGAAGATCGTGTTCGACCAGGACGACCCGGTCGTCGTCTCGAGCTGCGTGGCCTGCGGCGAGTGCGTGCAGGCCTGCCCGACCGGCGCGCTGATGCCGGCGCGCGGCGCGGGCCTGGCGAAGATCGACCGCGAGATCGACTCGGTGTGCCCGTACTGCGGTGTCGGCTGCCAGCTGACGCTGCATGTCGGGCGCGACGACAAGGGTGCCGAGAAGGTGCACTACGTGACCGGCCGCGACGGCCCGGCCAACCACGGCCGGCTGTGCGTCAAGGGCCGCTTCGGCTTCGACTACATCCACAATGAGCGCCGCCTGACCACGCCGCTGGTGCGCCGCGAGGGTGTGGCCAAGGATCCGGCCGACATCGAGCGCTTCAAGCGCGGCGAACTGCCGCTGTCGGCCTTGTTCCGTGAAGCGAGCTGGGACGAGGCGCTCGACCTCGCCGCCGGCGGCCTGGCGCGCATCCGCGATGCCACGCCGGCCGGCGCGCCGAGCCGGCTGGCCGGCTTCGGCTCGGCCAAGGGCAGCAACGAGGAGGCCTATCTGTTCCAGAAGCTGGTGCGCACCGGCCTGCGCACGCACAACGTCGACCATTGCACCCGGCTGTGCCACGCCAGCTCGGTGGCGGCGCTGCTCGAGGGGCTGGGCTCGGGCGCGGTGTCCAACCCGGTGGAAGACGTGGCGCATGCCGAGGTCATCCTGCTGATCGGCGCCAACCCCGCCGCCAACCACCCGGTGGCGGCCAGCTGGATCAAGAACGCCATCCAGCGCGGCGCGAAGCTGATGCTGGCCGACCCGCGCGCCACGCCGATGGCGCGCTTCGCCACCTGGCACCTCGCCTTCCGGCCCGACACCGACGTGGCGCTGCTGACCGGCATGCTGCACGTCATCGTCGCCGAAGGCCTGGTCGACGACGCCTTCGTCAAGGCGCGCGTCAACGGCTACGAGGCGGTGAAGGCCGCCGTGGCCGAGGCCACGCCGGAGCGCATGGCCGAGATCTGCGGCGTGCCGGCCGAGACGATCCGCGAATGCGCCCGCGCCTTCGCCAGCTCGAAGGCCTCGATCATCATGTGGGGCATGGGCGTCAGCCAGCACGTGCACGGCACCGACAACGCGCGCTGCCTGATCGCGCTGGCGCTGCTGACCGGCCAGATCGGCCGGTCCGGCACCGGGCTGCATCCGCTGCGCGGCCAGAACAACGTGCAGGGCGCCAGCGATGCCGGCCTGATCCCGATGATGTACCCGAACTACCAGCGCGTGGTGCGCGACGACGTGCACGCGCAGTTCGAGTCACTGTGGGGCACGCCGCTGGGCCAGGAGGCCGGGCTCACCGTCGTCGAGATCATGAAGGAGGCCGCGGCCGGCCGCATCACCGGCATGTACGTCGAAGGCGAGAACCCGGCGATGAGCGACCCCGACCTCGACCACGCGCGTGCCGCGATGGCGCGGCTGGAACACCTGGTGGTGCAGGACATCTTCGCCACCGAGACGGCGATCCTCGCCGACGTGGTGCTGCCGGCCTCGGCGTTCGCCGAGAAGTGGGGCAGCGTGACCAACACCGACCGGTTGATCCAGATCGGCCGGCCGGCGCTGAACCCGCCCGGCCAGGCGCGGCAGGACCTTTGGGCGATCGAGCAGATTGGCCGCCGCCTGGGCCTGCCCTGGGCCTACTGGCGCGACGAGGACGGTGACGGCCATGCCGCCGCCGAGGCACCGGTGGCGCGCGTCTACGAGGAGATGCGCGCGGTGATGGAGCCGCTGGCCGGCGTGCCGTGGAGCCGACTGGTGCGCGAGGACGCGGTGGTGACGCCGGCCGAGCGCGAAGACGAGCCGGGCCATGCGGTGGTCTTCGTCGACCGCTTCCCCACCGCCGACGGGCGGGCCACGCTGGTGCCGGCCCGCTTCACCGCCGGGCCGGAGCAGCCCGATCGCGACCACCCGTTCGTCATCTCCACCGGCCGCGTGCTCGAGCACTGGCACACCGGCGCGATGACGCGCCATTCCGGCGTGCTGGATGCGCTGGCGCCGGTGCCGACGATCAGCATCCACCCCGACGACGCGCAGCGCCTGGGTCTGGTGAATGGCGCGCCGATCCGCGTGGCGTCGCGCCATGGCGAGATCGAGGGCGTCGCCGACCTGACGCGCTCGGTCAACCCGGGCCACCTCTTCGTGCCCTTCGCCTACTGGGAAGCCGCCGCGAACAAGCTGACCGGATCGGCGCTCGATCCATTCGGCAAGATTCCCGGCTTCAAAGTCACGGCGGTGCGGGCTTTCGCCGTGCCGGCTTAGGTTCGAGGGGGCAGACCCGGGCATCCGGCGGGGCATACTCGACGGATGTACGAGAGTCACTTCGGGATCAGCGGGCCGCCGTTCCAGCTCAGCCCCGACCCGAGCTTCTATTTCGACAGCCAGGGCCATCACGCCGCCCGGGAGGTGCTGCGCCGGGGCCTGAGCGAGCCGACGGGCTTCGTCGTGGTCAGCGGCGAGGTCGGTGCGGGCAAGACCACCATCGTGCGCACCCTGCTCTCGGAACTCGACGCGAACGCGCTGGTGGTCGGCCAGGTGCTGTCCACGCAGCTCGACGAATCCGAACTGATGGGGGCCGTGGCCCTGGCCTTCGGCATCCATGCCGAGCTGGAGTCCGCCGCCAAGGTCGAACAGGCACTGCAGGCCTTCCTGCTCGGCCTGGCCAAGGAGGGCCGGCGGGCCGTGCTGATCGTCGACGAGGCGCAGAACCTCGATCGCAGCTCCTTCCACTGGCTGGTGCGGCTGGAGAAGGGTCACTCGCCGACCCGCATCCCGATGAAGATCTGCCTGGTCGGCCAGCCCGAGTTGCGCGACATCGTCGCCGAGGGCGACCTGATCGAACTGCGCGAGCGGATCCGGGCGCAGTGCCACCTCGGCCCGCTTAGCCCGAAGGAGACCGGCGACTACATCCGCCACCGGCTCGGCCTCGTGGGATGGAAGGGCACGCCGAGCTTCGAGCCCGGCGCCTTCGAGGAGATCCACCGCTGGACAGGGGGCATCCCGCGGCGCATCAACCTGTTGTGCAACCGGCTGATGCTGTCCCGCTTCCTGAGCCAGACCACCACGATCGACGCGGCGGCCGTGGCCGGCATCGCGCGCGACCTGCGCGCCGAGATCGGCGACGATTCCTCGCCCCTGCCGTCGCCCGCCCCGGTGACGGCGCCGGAGGCGGCTCTGCCCACGCTGACCCTCGAGGTTCAGGTGCCCGAGGCCGCGCCCGCACCCGCGCCCGCCGTGGCGAAACCGCGTGACGCGTCGCCACCCGTTCCGGCGGGCGTCGATCTCGAGCTGGATGTCGACGTCGAGCTCGGCAGCGACCGGGCCGAGCCCGTCATGCCGACCTTGCGCGACGGCGTGGCCTCGCGTCCGCTGCTGTGCGTGGTGGGGGGGCAGGGCGAGCACGTCAAGGCGGCCGCGCTGATGCACGCGCTGGCGGCGCGACCGGAGATGCCTGTGACGCTGCTGGTGCGCTGCTACGCGAACAGCGCCTTCGAGCGGCACCGCGACATGTTCGCCGGGCTCGACGTCGCCGGCCGGCTGATCAACCTCGGCATTGCCGGGGGGACCTACGCCGGGCGCGCCGCCGAGCTGATGAAGCGCTTCGAGTTCGTCGTCGACCACTGCCAGCCGGCGGCCGTGATCGTGTTCGACGGCAGCGATGCCGCGCTGTCCTGCGGGCTGGTGGCCAGCCGCAAGGGGCTGCCGGTGCTGCAGGTCGGTGCCGGGCTGCGCAGCGGCACCACCTCCGATGCGGCCGACATCACGCGACGCCTGACCGATCAGCTCTCCGACGTCCTCTACACCACCGAATCGCAGGCCAACCAGCAACTGGCCCAGGAAGGCGTCGCCGCCGACCGCATCCGCTTCGTCGGCAACACGCTGGCCGACGCGCTGCAGGTCGCATTGCGCGCCCGGCTGGCCGTGCCCAACCCGCGCGAGCGGCTCGGTCTGCCGGCCAACCTGCTCAACGACCGCAACGGCTACGGCGTCGTGGTGCTCGACGGCATGCCCAACGTCGGCGACCGCCAGGTGCTGTCCGAGCTGATCAACATCCTGCGCGCGGTGGCGCACGACGTGCCGCTGATCTGGCCGATGGACACGCGCACCCGCGAACTGCTGGCCAAGTTCAAGCTCGATGCCGTGGTGGCCAGCGAGCGCATCGCCACGCTGCCCTCGCAGAGCTATCCGTCGCTGGTGCAGCTGATGTCCAACGCCACCTGCGTGATCACCGACTCCTGGAATGTGCAGGAGGAGGCGACCATCCTCGCCGTGCCTTGCCTGACCCTGGGCGCGGGGCACGAGCGCCCGCTGACGACCCAGGTCGGCTCGAACCAGGTGGTGGGCCGCAACAAGGCGCTGGCCACCCGCGCGGTGTGGGACTGCATCTTCAACGGCGGCAAGCGCGGCCGCGTGCCCGAGCTGTGGGACGGCAAGGCGGCCGAGCGCATCGCGCAGCACATGGCCGGCTTCCTGGCCGCGCGGCGCACCGCGCGCGACGGCGTCACCGCCTGAGCCGGGCCGCCGCGGCGCGCGGCGTGATCACGCCGGTGGCCAGCGCGGTGCCGAGCAGGATCACCGCGCAGCCGACAGCCATCGCCGCGGTCAGCGGCTCGCCCAGGAACAGCCAGCCCCACAGCACCGCGAAGGCCGGGATCAGGAAGGTGACGGCGATCGCGTTGGCTGCGCCCACGTGGGCGATCAGCCGGAAGTACATCAGGTAGGCCAGCCCGGTGCACAGCAGCGCCAGCAGCGTCACCATCAGCCAGGCACGCCCCGACGGCATCGATGCCGGCCACCACAGCAGCGCCGGCGCGGCCAGCACCAGCGCCGCCGAGAGCTGGCTGCCGGCCGCCACGGCCATCGGCGCGACGCCCTGCAGTCGCTTCTTCGTGAAGTTCGCCGAGAGGCCATAGAGCATCGCCGCACCCAGGCATGCCACGATGGCCCAACCCGAGCCACCGGCGTGGAACGAGGCCTTCTCCCAGGCCAGGCCGATCACGCCGGCGAAGCCGATGGCCAGCCCGAGTGCCCGCGGCGCGGTCGGCCGGTCGCGCAGCCACCACCAGCCGATCAGCGCGCCCCACAGCGGCGACGAGGCGTTGAAGATCGACGACAGCCCGGCGCTGATGCCCAGCGCCGCATAGCTGAAGAGGAGGAAGGGCAGCGCAGAGTTGGTGATGCCGACCAGGAAGATGGCGCGCCAGTGACGGCGCAGTTCACCCCATTGGCCGCGCCACAGCAGCAGCGGCAGCAGCACCAGTGCCGCGCCGGCCACGCGCACCGCCGACAGCGCCACCGGCCCGAACTCGCCGGCGCCCAGTCGCATGAAGAGGAACGAGGCGCCCCAGATCGCCGCCAGCGCGACGAGTTCGCCCAGGTCGGAGGTCTTCACGCGCGCGCCTCCATCGCCAGCAGCGCCTGCTTGCGTTCCACCCCGCCGGCGTAGCCGGTGAGCGAGCCGTCGCGGCCCAGCACACGATGGCAGGGCACGACCAGCGAGGCCGGGTTGCGGCCCACGGCGGCGCCGACGGCGCGCACCGCCGCCGGCGCGCCCAGCGCCTCAGCCACCTCGCCATAGCTGCGGGTGCGGCCGGCCGGGATGCGCTGCAGCGCCTGCCAGACGGCCTGCTGGAAAGGTGTGCCCTGCAGGTCCAGCGGGAGCTCGAAGTCGCGTCGTTCGCCGGCGAAGTACTGGTCGAGCTGCCGCGCCGCTTCGCGCAGCAACGGATCGTCGGCTCGCTGCGGCACCTCCAGTTCGCCCGGGTGGTGCTTCTGGCCCTCGAACCACAGGCCGGCCAGGCCATGCGCGGTGCGGGCGAGGCGCACGCGGCCCAGCGGCGTGTCGACCAGCCGCTGCGCGGTGCAGCGGACGTTGAGCGTTTCGGCGAGCTTGTTCATGTCGGAGTCTCCAGGCTGTTCCACAGTCGCAGCACGGCATACGAGCGCCACGGGCGCCACGCCTGCGCGTGCGCATCGGCCGCGCGCTGGCCCGCGGTGCCGTGCAGGCGCTGCAGGGCCTTCAGCACGGCCACGTCGTGGGGCGGAAAGGCATCGGGCCAACCGAGGGCGCGCATCGCCACATAGTGCGCCGTCCACGGCCCGATGCCAGGCAGTTCGCACAGCGCGGCGATGAACTCCTCCGGTGCGGTGGTCGGGGTCATCAGCGTCTCCAGGCCGGGCCAGGCATCGGCCAGCGCGATCAGCGCCTGCGCGCGCTGGCGCACGATGCCCAGGCGGGCCACTTCGTCCACGCTGGCGCAGGCCAGGCGCTCGGGGGCGACGAACTGGCGGGCCAGTTGCGGCCAGGGGGTGGCCAGCGGCTCGCCGAAGGCCTCGACCACGCGCCGCGCCAGCGTGCGTGCCGCAGCGACGGTGACCTGCTGGCCGAGCACCGCGCGCACCGCGAGCTCGAAGGCGTCGAGGCTGCCCGGGAGCCGGATGCCGGGTGCCCCAGGCAGGCCGGCCAGCGCCGCATCGATGTGCGCCGGCGCCGCGTCGAGGTCCAGCCAGCGCCGCGCTGCCGCCGCGACACGGGCGCTGGCGGCGGCGAGCGAAGGCGAGAAGCGCAGGTGGACGCGGTCGCGCTCGAGATCGAAGCGGGCTTCCACCCAGCCTGCGGCCTCGGCGAGCACGCCGGCGCGCAGCGTGCGGCGCACGGCCAGCCCGTCGACCTCCTCGATGCCGGGAATCGCACGCTGGGCGATGAAGCGCA
>VFQN01000694.1_pt1 | contig 61059 bp, 77 predicted proteins | sample 3512371 | NCBI WGS metagenome assembly VFQN01 (sample SAMN10412370, study PRJNA504923) | tailings metagenome | isolation source: Replicate 2 from Balatoc abandoned mine | place: Philippines: Itogon, Benguet | collected 2017-08-28 | reverse complement strand
GGGGCCCTCTCCCCGGTGGCCGGCTGAACCGGACCACGACCCTGAATACGACACCAAGGTGTGCCCGTGAAGTCCACTGAAGGTGCAAGGATGCCCAACCAACCTGGGTGGTCAAGCCAGCCTTTACCTACGTGCGCTTCTACGTGAACCTGAGCCCCAGCTCCAGGCCTCCCCGCAATCCACCTACCAAGCAGAATGCTCCCCAGTGCACCAATGTAACCAAACCAGTCGCCATATCCGCAACTTCCATGCGCCGCACGCCACGCACCCCACGCGCTAGCCCCTTCCTCCCCGCCGCACCCTTGGTGTGCGCCGTGTTGTTGAGCTTAGCCACGTGCTCCCACGCCAGCCCCACGCGCGGCGCCATGGAGTCCGCCACCGCCAGCTCCATGAGCAGGTGCTGGTGGTCGAAGGGGTAGGCGCGGAAGTCCAGCGGGGCGTACCTGGGGGTTGGAGCTCGCGGTGGGGTGAAGGGGTCGCATTATAATTACCGCATGTGGCGTCGTAGGTGGACCTGTGGTAGTGGAGAGAGGGGAGAGTGCCTCAACCCCCCCTTGACCTTCCCTGCACATTTGTGCCCTACTCCCCGACATCCGATCCACTGCGAGAGCCGTGTCTCGTCTCACAGGGCGCCCACGCTGCCCTGCCTGCCTACCCACTGTAGGAATACCGGCATGGGAACGAACCTGTCATGTCGCGTACAGTATCGAGTTGATGCGGTAAACTAAGATGTATGGTGTGTAAGCCGCTAGCACCTGATCGGTGATGGATCGCTCACCAGGTCCCCACCAGACGGGTGGACCACGTCACCCGGCCGCTGCCCGCCTCCACGTGGATGCGGTAGCGCACCGGCTGGTCCTCCAGGTAGGCCACCATGTTGGGCGTCTCAACGTGCGGCAGCCAAATGCTGTCGCAGCAGCCTACGATGCACAACGACAGCCGCGCGGTGGTGCGTCAGCGCGTCATGGTCGGTGCGGCTCAGTGTCTGTCGCGGTCGCGGTAAGAGAAGTCGGGCTTTACGGCGCGCTCATACTCTTTCAAAGGCCTAGATACGTTGCACAGGTCTCATAGGGTCTCTGCGGTGCTTGCGGTTGAGCAGGTCACCCGGTGGTTCGCGCTGCCGCAACGGTTGGTCGGGCTACCTACTGACAACGGCGATGAGCCCGAGGCAGAAGCACAGAAGATAGATTGATAAATTACGTTAGTCCTGTTCACATGTACCTGCGCTGGGTAGGTTGTTGCTGTCGCAGGGCCTTTGGCAGTCTTCTGATCGTGACTGCATGACGGTTGCTGTCCGCTCAGCGACAGCTTGCGCTGCTGAGCTATCCTCCCATGTTAAGATCACCCACCAGACGGCTGCGAGAGGGATAGTCGTCTGTTGACGGCAATTGAAGGAGAAGGCACAAACCAAACGACGAGGCTTCGCACATGGCTATGCATGTGCGCGAACGCGTTGCATGAAAGCCCGTACCATCATACGTGTTTTCCATGATGTCGAAGGCAAGGACGCGGTCGAGCAGGGCTGACACACGAACATCCAGGCGCGGCGACGCCGAGAGTCCGCTACTTGGTACGCTCTTAAGGCCATTAGCGCCTATCTCTTGACCTGCTAGGGGATATACGAGCTGAGCTTGGCATGCAGCTGCGGATAAGAGCAACAAACACACAGTAGGCTGTGCGACACCCATGGGCCTTGTGTGAAAGTGACGCGTGTGTGCGCTACGGCGAACCTTATGTACACCTAAAATAACGGCGTAAGTCAAAGACAGTCTGCGAACTTGGATGAGTATGCTATGAGCTGCAATACGACTAGCGAGAAGCGATAACGGTTCAACGGAAGCTTCTGAGTCTCGATTGGTGGCAGTTTGAGAAGAAAATTATTATCAATAACTACTTGTACACCGCCTGTTTGCTTAGTCTGTTGGCATCGGCATTTGCTTCCTTGAGTCCGACCCGGTGCAGTACATGCCCATTGGGACCAACTGACAACTGCTCGCGTTGCACGTGTCAGGCCGACCGGTAGGTTAGAAAGGCGTTTGAGTTACTTCTGGTTACTGCACAGTAGCCATCCACTGTGACCAGATGATCACCTTCAGCTTGTCGGTTCCCTGCAGCCTGCAGCACCTGACAGCACCTCACGACGATGACAGCGGCGCACAGTACGGCTCAGGGGAGCTTCCCTGGCATTGCTAGTGCTGGCCCCATGAACATGTACAGCCATCAGCCTCGAGGTATCGACATTGCCAGTTCACGTTGTCGTGTATGTTTTGAACGGGCCAAACCTGGATTGGCCGCCGAGCGGCATGCACGTCCTGCTCGCTCGGCGACTCACGGCGATAGACGTGCAGCTGTGGCTATCAAGTAGCCGGTGCCCAGCGCTCCCGTGGGCGCCCCCGACAGTAGCGGTACAGCGATGTCCGTGCTGCAGCAGATCGTCACATATAAGCACTTCCGGCCAGGGGAGCTGCTTCCGGCAAGCTGGTGCCTTTTGGTCCCCTCCCGACGTCACAGATCTCCTTGTGCTGCTGTTGCCTTGGCCCCGCCCGCACTCCCAGCCGCCCAGCCGTACACCTCCTCCTGAAAGGTTCGATGATCCACCCGTCCACAGCCCATTCTCCCTTCCACCCAACCACAGCCCTCTGGCATGCACTCGTTCGCTTGGGTACCACCAACAGTCCAACACCTCACTACAATGACCCTAAGCAGGGGAGACTACAGTGTGCACCACAGTGTACCACAGCAAGTGCCCTCCCTCAGGCACCATCCATTCCCATGCACCCGACTTACTTGCCCCGTGATGCGCATGGACGCCATGTCTCCGACCAGTAACCCACTCCATGAACCAATCACTTTAGGGCCCAGGCCTCGATCACACATACCCGTACCAACACCGCATGGCCCTCCAGTCCCTGTGCCATCCTTCCATGCGCTTGCCACACCACTAGCCTGACGACCCACCTGGCCTCCGCATTCCAGCCATCCGAATGATGGTCATCAAGGCACGCAGCTCCCGCACCTGCTCATGCCCTGCCTTCCCCGTCACCGCGCACCCATCCCCATGCGCTCACTTTATCCACCTGTCCTGTAATTCGCATGTATGCCACCTCCGAAAAGTAACCCATTCCATAGGACATTGGCCCATGGGCCCAGACGTCGCTCACGCATACTGGCACTCACCAGCCGTTCTTAATCGCATGTGCAACAACACTGGCCTCACGACCCACCTGGCCTCCGCATCTCATCCGCATGACGGTCATCCGGGCAGCAGCTCCCGCACCGGCCCAAACCCCAATGCCCCCCTAGACCCCGTCCCCGCCCCTGAGCCCCCGCCTCACCCCTGCACACGTCCCGCGCCCCTGCCGCTCGCTCCAAGGTCCCGGCCCCTGCCCACCGCCACCCACCCCCTCACCTGACCGTGACCACATGCCGCCGTCACCTACCTGCCGCCACCCTGTGCATGCAGCATGGCGTGCAAGGGAGCCCTGTGCGCATCCAGCCCTGGCCAAGCGGGGTAGTTTGGTATGCGTCTTCAGCCCTGCGCTGCCGTTAACGTCGCACGGTGTGGAGCCTACCCCCCTGCACCCGTGTAACCACCTGGCCGGGAGGGCGTACCGCGTGGCCGCAGCCTACCGGCACGTCCCTGCCCGGCAGGACTCAGGCCAGGGCGTGGATGCGGCACAGGGCCACGCATGCACGACACACACAGGGTGGAAGTTATACATGGTCGTACTTGGTGTAGTGCGTAGGACCGGACGTGGCCGTGAGTGGCGATCCTCCCGCTCAGCCCCTGCCCCTGGTGCTTCGCATGCCGCAACTCAGCTGCCACACCCCTACCCGCACGCTTGTTCTCTTTCCCTCTGCTGGCACACGCTGCCAGACCTCCCCTGCCCGTGCGTCCCAGTCTCTCCTCAAGGCGTCGCCCAGAATGCACTTGCTCAATACTTCCTCACTCCAAACCCCAACCGCACTCACACCCCCCAGCCGTACAGCCTCTGCAGTCTCCTGGAAGGTCGTATGACCATCAACCGTCAGCCCTCTCAGCACGTGTTTGCTTGGGTACCACCACACCACCCCCTAGTGAGCCTCCAGGCACCCAAGACGGACCCAGCGCAAGAACCCTTCCACACCACCCATCCCCACACACCCACCTTACCTGCCTGCCCTGTGATGTGCATGGATGCAACCTTTGCGAGTAATGACACACTCCACAGGACATCGGCCCGTGGCTGGGGCCCAGACGTCGCTCACGCATACTGGCACTCACCGGCCGTTCTTGACCGGATGTGCATCAACACTGGCCTCACGCCCCACCTGGCCTCTGCATCTCATCCGCATGACAATCGTCAGGGCAGCTCCTGCACGTGATCATGCCCTGGCGCTTGCCCGTGCCACGCCCCGTGGGCCCCCAGTCCCTGTCCCCGTCCCTGCGCCCCCGCCCTCGCCTCTGCACCTGTCCCACGGCCCTGCTGTTGCTCATACCAAGGTCCCAGCCCCTGCCCACCCCCGGCCGCCACTCCACCAATACGCCACCACCACCTACCGCCGCCTAGCTGACACCTGTCAGGCGGGTGACACGTACAGCTTCTCCGAAACCTACCTGTGCGCACCACACTACTGGCCGTTCAGGAAACCAGATCTGCTGTTGCCGTCGACGGTGACGGGTTGTTGCAGTGCCGCAGCCGTCCTCCCCGCAGCAGTCCGGATCCAGGTCCAGGGACACCACGCCACGCAAGCCGTTGTTGGCAATGCAGAGCGGTAACACCACGCCACGCAAGCGGGTGGGCAGGTAGCCGCTGCGCCCACGGAAAACACAACCGTTCCCGATCAGCAAGCATTTAAGTTTAGGTTCCTGTGACTTTCCTTTTTCAAAATTGCGACGTAGAGCCGGATCTTGAGCCCTTTCTGAACCCAGTCCTCCAAATGGGCTACCCCTTAGCTTACCCCAGCAGGCCCGCGCTCATCCGCTGATGACTTAGTAGTACAGCATCGAACGCCGGTACGCTTCAGCGCCATGATCGGGGGTATCGCTGTTGTCAGGTAACGATGCCGAAATGTGGTGCCGCTGCAACGGTCTTTCAGAACAAGAGAACACTGCTACAGAAGCAAGTTGTCAGGAATGCTGACCAGATACGCTACGATTCAAACGAGGGAATGTGTCATGTGGCCGTCCCCAGGTTCCCCATTCCCCTGATCCCAACCACGAGCTACTCCTGTTGTTGTCTCCCCCACGAGAGCGATTTGGACCACAACCTTGACACTGCAGCTGTAACGCCCCTAACTGTCAGGATCGCATGGTATACTGGTCCTGCACACACCCCTATTTCAGCTACCGTAAGTGTCTAAGTGTCACACGACTGCGATCACAGTCACCGACCTGCCGCTCACCAGCCCTGCCTTGCCACACCCTGTCTCATAATCCTGTAGACCTGTACACTGTATCAGGCTCATTTTGCCTACATCCCGCACGGCACCCGCTACACCCGCCGTGTGCAACACCCGAAACCGAAGCATGGTTCGCAGCCCCCAAACTCTTGCTTCCAAACTATATCTATTCAGTCCTTGCCAAGACACCCCGTTGCCGTCGACATCTGTACTCACCCTCACAAGTATACCGGTACTCAGCTCCAATCCGTGTACCTTCATCCGCCGTCCTTCTGCTTCTACTTGTCAACTCACTTCCTCTTCACGTGCAGGCACTCGCGTTTCCGTTTCCGTGCTTCCCTGACGCCTCACACGGTAACCCTCTACCTTCAGAACGTGCTTGTGTGCACCACTGCCCGGAGCCCGGCCAAAACACAGCGCCCACCAGGTCTGCACCCAGCCCGCCTTGTACGAGGGCGGATTGCACGAGTGTACGGTGTGCCAGTTCGCGAGGCACATATGGGCTCGTTCGTTGTACACGAAATGTAACTTGGTGCACAGCGGGCGGCTGCACCTCACCATCGGGAGTCGCTCCCGCCCAGACTTGTCCAGAGCTCAGCAGACCGAGTGCGATAGGTTTCCTACTACAGCGAAGAAACACCACAGGGCGACTCCTGTACCTGGCTGTACAAACCTACCAGCGAACGTCATCCGGTGACCCGCGGACGCAATCGCCGCACTTGACCGAAGAAAAGTCAATCAGGGCAGCGTAATCACCAGAAGGCCTTCTGATGATCACTGCTTTGCGCAGGCAGTGCTCTTCGTCTCAACTCCCACAGCTTACACATTCGCACGCCGCCAACTCAATACCAAGCAGCACCAGTATCCACACGTGGAAGGGGCAGATACACTCACCGTACATAACCTCCGGCAACTCAGGGCTGGCCATCTTGGTTCACTTGCGCACTCACGCACGGTCCAGTTGCTGCCCACCCTATCCACTTATCGCACACACGATGGCCATGCCGTACCATCCCATAGCGCCCTACACTTCCTCGCCAGCTGCCCCCCGCCCCTGCCGAACCTCCCAGTCCTCCAGCGCCTGCAAGCACACGTCGTCATCCTCGTCATCCCACCCCGTGCCCACCCCCGTGCCCCTCCTTCCCCCTTCCTCTCCAGCCCGTCCCGCAGCCCCACCCGCGCCTTCACACGCTTCCTCGACCCCCGGCCCACCGTACCAGTGCCCCGGCCCCTGCACGCTCTCGCTACCTCCTCCTCCTCCGCTGCCGCCACCTCCTTCCCCTCTCTCCGCCGCCGCCACCGCGGCCGCCAGCGCCGCCGCCGCCTGCACCAGCGTCAGCTGCTGCATTCGCCCCACACCCATTGCTGCACCCACACCCACGGTCTTAGCCCCGTGGCAGCTTCCCTCCTTAGGCCCCCTCCACCGCTGGCCGTCCCCATGGTCGCCGACTACGCCATGCTCCGTGAAACCTCCGCTGCCGCCGCCGCCGCCCGCTACTCCTGCCACTGCCGCTGCTGCCTGTGGCGGCGGCGGCGGCGGCGCCGCCTGCTGCACCTCCGCCCATGCCTCTGGCGGCAGTGGCAGGCCGGGGGAGCGGTAGTCGCGGCAGTTGGGGTCGTGGCAGCGCTGGTGCCACACGCCGTGCTGCAGGTCCACTGCAGGGTGCAGGGTGCATGAGGCGGTCAGGTGAGGTGGTCAGCAGGAGCGGCAGCAGGGCGGTTAAGGGTATTGGTGCATCAGGGTGGTCAGGTAGGTTGGTCAGCAGCAGAGGAGAAGGCTTAAGTGTCGGGAGTACAAGAGCTTTACAGAGACCTTGTCAGGCGATCAATGCCGTACGCACGGCAGTGGCTGCATGCCGGTGCAAGGTGGTGCCACACGCCGCGGTGCCAGTCCACCGCAGCAACACGGGCAGGCGGGGCGGCAAGGGCTCAAGGTATGACTGGCAGGTAGACACGAGCTGGTCGGAGACTACACGAGGAGGCGGGCGGCAAGGGCCGAGGCAGGTGTGTGAGCCGTAGTTGTAGGAGAACTGCCGGGCCAGTGCGGGCGTTCTGTGGCTAGAGGCCTACGACGTGCGTGGTCAGACTCCATGCACAACGTCGCGGTACGCATACATGTGTAGCGATGCAGTTGCGTGATAACAACTGCAAATTGCAAAGCAGCTTCTAGGAGAGGAGAGGGCCGCGGTGCACATACCTGTGTAGTAGATGCCGTTGGACTTGTGCTGCCGCCCCACGTTGGCGCACCACCTGTTGTCGCGCATGGACAGCAGCAGCAGCCCCGCAGCGGGCTGGTGCTGCCAGCAGCGCACGCGGCCCTGCACCCCGCCCTGGAGCGCGCAAGAGGGTACACGTACGTGACTAGCGGGCATGCAGTCGAGGAAATGGCAAACTGTGGCACCAATGGATACATGCTGTCAACCGATCTGCATCGCGTCAGCTTCGCGTTCGTCGACGGTCCAGCAACCATGCAACCCACCTCGCGGCACACGGACTCCATGAAGGCTTCCACCGCAGGGAAGGGCGACGGGCCGTAGCGGAACGGCTCGCCCCCGCGCCAGCCCCCTCCCCCTCTGGGCGCCGTGTGGCCCACTCCAACAGTGCCCTGCCCTGCAACCGTTGCGAGGCCAACCACCCCACACCCAGACCGCCCGGGGCCAGCGCTTGGCCCTCCCGCTGCCGCTGCCGCCAGCCCGCCATACGGAAGCTGCTGATGGAGCGGTTGTTGGTACGGCACTGCCGTACTGCCGCTGTCGTCGTACATGGTCAACAGGCGGTCAACGCGGCCGACGCAGGTAATGAGGGTGGCGAAGAACACCTGCCGGGCGATGAGCCGCTCCTCCTCCACCGGCCACAGCACACCGGGGGGCGCATCCGTGCCTTCGCTTTCCGCTGCTAGTGCATCTGCTGCTGCTGGAGATGCCGCTGGTGCTGCTGCTTCCGCGTAACCCCCATCCGCCGATGGCGCAGCTGCCGCGTGCGCCAGGGCCCCACCCGCGCCATCCTGCTCCGCTGCAAGGGCGGCCTCTCCTGGCACCAACCTCGCCGCCAAGCTGCATGGCTGTCCCTTCCCGAGCTCTTGATCCTGCTGCCTCCGCTCCTGCTCCATCTCCTCTCCCCCCATGCTCTCGTCCCGACGCTCGCCCTTCTCTCCCCACGCCTTGTTAACATGCCGCCCCTCAGCAAGGTGCGCGCCTCTCCCCTCACCATGCGCCTCCACCTCCATCCCCGCGTCCTCCGTGCACGTCTTCTCCTGGACGCCCAGGTGCCCCACTCCTGCATCCTGCCCCTCTCCACACGCACTATCCGCCCCCACATGCTGTTGCAGCCCCTTCTCGTCCTCCTCCTTCCCCTCCCCCAGTCTTTGCTGCTGCTGCCCCTCCTCCTCGTCCTCCCGATGCTGCTGCCTCTGCTGCTGCCGGTCCCCCTGCGCCGCCTGCACCCCCTCCTTGACACGCACACGTGCCATGAGGGCGGCGGCGGCGTGGCGGCACGTGGCACGGAGCACCGCCGCCTTGCCCGCCTTGCTGCTCAGGTACAGCCGGAACGCCCTGCGTGGCGCGCACACGTGCCGCACAGGCAACCCATGAGGAGAACGCAGTGCCATGTGGCCGCGCCGCTGTGACCAACAAATAAGTTGCGCATGCCTGACCTTGCAGGCATGGCGCTTCTGAGTGCTGGACATCAGACAACACATTTTCTGACATGTCCTCTGAGTATTCACCTGTTGCGGGTGTACACGGCTGGGTCAATGAACAGCGCTGGCGGCTCCAAGGGGTCGGCGGAGCGGCGCAGGAAGAACCGCCGCAGGCGGCTGCCCAGCAGGCCCGCCGGCACACAGGCCACGCCCTCGTCCCGCCCCTGACCCTCATCCCGGCCCTGGCCTGGCACAGGACCCGTCGCAGCAATTGGTAGGCTGTGGGCCGCTGACGCGGGTCCGGGGGCAGGCCTGGGCTGGGGGCCGGTGCCCGTGTTGGGGGCTGTGGAGCTGGGGGCTGTGTCCGGCGCCGCCATCCTGTCCAGCAGCCGCCGCACAAAGGCGCCCACATGGGAGTTGTCCTGTGGGTGGAGGACGCGGGTGGAGGCGGAGAGGAGGCTGTGGATTATGAGGATGGCATGCGCCATTTGCGAACAGGAGCTACAGCTGCAAGCCCTTGGTGCGGTGCCCATGCTTGAGCTTTACGCTGCAGCCTGCGCAGAAGCGCGGCCACAGCCGTGTTTGATGTTGTTACAAACCGTACAGCCATATCCAGCGCCAGAACTGCAGCCCCCGTAAGGTACGCCGCTCGGGAACCTCAGACTCGTGCCATGACCCCTCGCTAACCACCACGCACGCACCTTGAAGGCGCAGTGCGGGATGCGCACGACCAGGTGCCGAGAGAACTTGGCCTCCGTGGTGCTGCACAGCTCCCACACCCACAGGCAGCTCAGCCGCCGCCTCCCTAGCCCCGCCCCAGGCCCAGCGCCTGCCTCCCCGCCTGCCCCTGCCCCTGCTGCTGTTACCCCTCCTCCCGCACTCTTAGCCACCATGCCCGCTGTTCCCTCCAACAGCTGTACCCCGCTTCCAGAGGCCTCTCCCCCTCGGCCGTCGTCCCCGCTCCCGGTGCCGCTGGCCCCGCCGCTTCCCATGCTTCCATCGCTGCCGCTGCTGCCCCCGCTCCCGCTCTCGGCCCCTCTCCCACTCCCGCTGCCGACCCCGCTGCCGACATCAGTCCAGTGCAGCGGCATGACCACGCCGTAGCTCTCGACGCTCTCGCCACCGCCGCACTGGCTCTTGCTCCCACTCCCGCTGCCGACCCCGCCGCCAGCGTCGGTCCAGTGCAGCGGCATGCGGATGCCGAAGGCCGCCTTCAGCTCCTCCGCCACAAGTACCACCAGCTCGTCCACCAGCGCGTCGCCGTCGGCGTGTGGGTTGTACTGCCGTACGTACTCCAGGTCTGCCGTACAGGTGGTGCAGGACAGAGGGTCGCTTATCCGGTTGCTGACAGGTACCACGTGTGTGGCAGCTGCTACGCACATGCAGGATACCAGTATAGGGCTGCTAGCTGGGCAATGGGCTAGCCAGGGATTGTGCACGTAGCGGCTGGGTACTATCCCTGTCCCTAATCCTATCCCTTGCAGCCAGCACCCACCGAAGTACAGGTGGCACGACGCCCCCTGCCGGATGATCTCGTACAGGTGCAGCAGCTGAGACCCCTCGGCGGCAGCAGCGGTGGCCCCGGCCCCAGCAGCGCCCCCGCCAGAGCCACCGGTCACATCTGGGTTGAGCTCATCGGTATCCATGAGGCCGCAACCATCCCTCCGGGGCCCTTGTTGCTGCTGCCGCTGCTGCTCCTCCAGTTGTCGCAGCCGCCGCTCCACGCTGGCCAGGGGGTCCGCCGGCTCCACCTCTGTGGCCCACAGCTTGTCGGGCGTGGTGACTAGGTAGCGCCGCTTGCCCTGGCCGTTGAGCTCAACGGCAAAGGTCCTGCGGCGTTGTGAGGTGGGGTATGCAATATGGGATGTGGATACGGGTGTCTGCTGAAACAGCAACAAGACCAGCAGCGGCGGCGGCAAGGGCGGTGGATGCACGTAGGGACCAGCAGCAGTCACCGGCAGAGTAGCTCGTGCAGCTGACGTACTGGTCATGCGGTCCGTGGTCCATTAACGTGAGCTAATGTAAAGGAAAGCCTTGTAGCTGCATGGGTGTGCGGATGACACCCTTGACCACAGGGTGCCGGAGCAAGAGCCAGTAGACCTAGAGCCCTTGTGAGCTTGCAAACCGCTACTGTATTGCGTTCCGTTCCCCTCCAACACATCCGCAGTCTCACCTCAGCTCCCTGCCCCAGAAGCCCCCATGGCTGTCCCAAAAGTCGAATGCCTGCTGCTGCAGTGCGAATTCCGCACGTGGCGCATCGCCCCTTGCCCACACCGCCAGGCCACCGCCGCCGCCGCCGCCGCTGCCAACGGGTCCTTCACTGCAAGCTGCGACCCTTGCATCCGCCGCGCGAGCGGCCTCCTGTTCGTTCCCTCCGCCTCCCGATGCAGCCCCGCAGTCCCGTGCGTTCATGGAGTGCGTTGCCGGTGCCGAGGCGCCATCGTCTTCCGGCAGCTGCATGGGCGCCGGGGGTTCGAGCTGTCGGTCGTTAGCGCGCAGCTCAGATGATGTGGCTGCTGGTAGCGGTAGCGCGGATGCCGTTGGTCTGGGTTGTAAGGAGCTGCAGTCAGGGGGGTAGCCCTCTGGGGCTGCATTGCATCCAGGGGTGCCTTGGTCAGGGCCCAGGGAGGGGCGGGTGCCGCTGACGCCGTCTCTAGGTGTGCGGTTGGGAGCGTAGAAGGAAACGAGCATCGGGCGTGGAGGTGGCGGCTTGGAGGTGGCGGTGGAGGTTTGAGGAGGATCTGAGGGGTGAGTGGGTGGAGGCTGTCCCTCCACTGGCATGGGGTTGGCGGCATGGCTAGCTGCGGCATCAGGTGCAGCAGCGGCACCACATGCACGAGGCACTCCTGCTGGTGTGGACGCCGTGGCAGGCTGTGCGCCTGCTGCGTGTAATGAGTGCTGCCGGGCAGCAGCAGTGGCTGTGGAGACCGTTGTTGCTCTTGCCGCTGTCACTGCTGGTGGAGGTGCTGATGCTGCTGCAGCAGCAGCACCAGCAGCAGCTGAGCCAGGGGGAAGGGCATGGTCGGGGCGTTTGGTACAGGGACCAGCATGGCCTGGCCCTGGCGGACGCTTTAAGTTGGCACATGTTGAACGTGTATGTGGTTGACTTTGTGGAGGATTGCTGGTCGTGGCCTTGAGCTTGCGATAAAAGTCGTCTAGGTCGCGAGGCCGCTTTGGCAGCGACGACATTTCACATGGTAAGAAGCCACTCAAACATAGTTTACAACCGACGGGAAACTATGTTTCCTCTGCGCCGAACAGCGGTCCCATGCCGTACGCGACACCGTTTGCGCAGTTGGCGGGAAACCCTGTCTCAGGGGCTCCCCTGTGCGGGCCACTGTGCGTTGACTGCTCCCACTGTACACGTGCAGGGGGAACCACGTCCAAGCAAGGCCAGCAGTAGCGTAAAGCTCAAGCCAAAGCTCTTACGTACGGTACCTGCCTCGGCACAGCCTGCGCAGGAAGCAGGGAACCTCCCCAGCTCGTCGACACGCAAGGATGTTGCCGGGGGAGCTCCCCTGGATGTTGCTCCCTGACTGCAACGTGGACTGGTCACCGCGAGCGGTCCTCTTGCGAGCGTGTCCAACACATTTAAGCGGGTCACCGGTATGATAGGCCTTCCATCGATTACCAAGGGGAGCAGCAGCATTTGGGGCAATCACCCCTGCCCTCAACCTCTCCAGCTGGCAGGTGGCAGCCGCCCCGGGCCCCGCTGTCCTCTTAGGCGCCAACAGGGAACGACAGAGTATCATGGAGAACGCGCAGTCACGATCATCCCGACGGGAAGCACAGGTGGACAAGGGCATCAGCTTCAGAGACTGTTCATGGTAGGCACTACAGGGTCCGGAACCGGCCCAGATCCTGCCGAGATTGAGCGTTGGCCAACAAAAGTGGTGGCGCACTGCACCACGCAAATGTGCATCGCTCCGCGTAACACAGGCGTGCTCCACTGCCACTCTCGCCCGGACACTAGCTCCCAGCTTCTAGTGGCGTCAAACCAACGGTATCAACCACAAGGAACAGTAGGGTGCTCTGCGTACGGGTCCCTGCACACGCTGCGTGTGCCTTATGCAACATCGACAACCAGCGCCCAGCAAGGCAAGAGCACGTTTGTTGGTCGTACCCAAGCTGTCCCATGAAGGTACCGTCCTCAGTGGACAAGTCGGCCACCGCCGTCACCCTGATCTGCGCCAAACGCCCGGAACCTCCCCCTCGCACATCTCAGGTGCAAAACCGATGATGGCACAACACCGACGCCGTCTACACCCGGCAAGGAGTATGCAGCTTGCCGACCGTGCCGATAACCATCTGCATAGGATCCCTCCCAAGCTCACCAACGGTTGCAACATGCTAGCTCACCTCCTGAAAGGCCCAACAGGGCGCGACCTGCACCGACGCCAAGCACTTTGCCAACCCACATACCGACCAACAGGGGTACAGTATCTGCAATCTTCGACCCGCCACAGGAAGGTTACCGTCGAGTTGAGGGGTGCGTAAATGGTAAGCGGCTAAGCGGTGCTCGGCACGCACCACAGGAGAGGTGTGCTCACCAACACCACTCCGTACCACCACCACAGACAAGCAAGACATACAAACGCAAGTTGCGATGATATGAATCGAGCATACCTACCTAAATTGCCTACGCCGCAGTGACAACCAACTGCGTGTAACTGACCTCTACAACAGGAGTACGGTGTGCTTACAAACATTGCTCACACCAACAGGGCAACATAATCCGTTAAGTCGTTAGCGCCTGTAGCTTGGTTCTCAGGACGTCGTTGTTTCAACAGGCATCCAGCCACCAGTCACCATGAAGATCAGGGCTGTAGCTTGACGCTCGGCCGCTACCCTCATGCTGCTGCCTATCCTCGCTCACTTGTGGTGGAAGCGGTTCTGGGCAGCCTTGGAGATCTCCTTGCCAATGCCCTACAGCAACGCGACAGCGAAAGGCAAGTGGGCGCCAACTCCTTGCAGACCCTGTCAGCGAGTCCCTGGGAAGGCAGGGCGCCGCCATCCTGCCAAGGGCCCTCCCTACACCAACCACAGCCTAACACACAACTCAGGACAATGGCAAAGTGCACCTACAAAGTTGATTTTGTCGACGGAGCTGGTGTCAGCTGCCTCCTTGATGCAGGCAGCCATAGCCCGGGTGATGTCGTCCAGTGAGGGGGTCATCTTGGTCACACGGTGGGGGCCGGCACCGTTGCCGTTCGAGGACGCCTGCATAAGCACGTAGGCGTCGAACAGGGCGCCGGGGAATATGGTCAGCAGGGGGGTCTGAAGGGGCGCTCTTGCGCTGAGAGGGCCACTGGGCCTCCTGGCTCACTAGCTCACGGCCTCCTGGTGGACCTTCCAACGCCAGGTCCCATGAGTGCGTTGCGCGATATTGCGTTGTTTGTTATACAAGGTATGCTGCAGCAGCATAAGGCCTGAGGCTAATAGCACGTAACACGACATCGAGTGTCTACCGAGGCGATTGCAATTCTTGGCTTTTGCCCAATAGTGGCTACGTGCAGCTCAGAGCGCATTGTGCAACAGGCGTATCTTTGGCAAAGTACTGGAATGAAACGGTGCCCCAGGTGACTGCAGGTTGCGCTGCAACGCAAGGGCTTTGGGCTTTCGCCAAACCCTCCGACGGCTTTGACTGCCACAGCCATAGTTTCCTTGTGCCGTGTGAAATAGCACATACTCGAACCAATCTCACAATGTCAGCTAGCATAGCAGCCGATATCTGGCGTTGCCATGGGCCAACGCCAACGCCAACGTCCCGTCCCACACAAACTATCCCTCACCTTTGCTGCCACGGCTCCCGCAACCACGTTAGACCGGGGACGAGCAATTGCGGCCGACGAAGCTTTGGAGCACAACATGTTCTGCAATTCCTCGGTCGATATTGCGGGGGGCGTTGATGCGTTTTGTGGATGTTTGCTTTGTTCAACAAATAACCCCCTTGGTTATTTACGTGCGTTAAGTATCAGGTGTCAGAATAGGCGCTGCTCATGTTTCTGTCCCACCGTCCCTCTGTTTCGCATGACGTCCGAAGGGGTCGCACTTCTGTGCCAGTCTAAGCCCAAGATCTCATGACAGCACCCCTTCATTCGGCAACTACGACTAGTCACACGCCATGCAGTGTCGACCTCAGAGCCTCTAGGCTGTCCCAACAACGGGCCGGATTCCAACAGCGGTAGACTGTTTGCATGCCAGCCAACTTGCGAGAATGCCTCCTGAGGTACAGTACCTGAATGCTACGCCACACATGCGCCTCACCACCAGGACACCAGGACAGCACAACAAACAGTCACAGCGCATTTTGTGATATCTATTGGTACCCTCGCCTTACCCTTCAGACCTCAGGTTCCCGCTGCCCCCGTCGCCAGCTCCCTGCACTCAGCCTTGTGCCCCTCCCGCCAGTGCACCCGCTGGCAGTCTGCGCTGCAGTACCGCACCGCCCGGCACCCGCCGCACTGCTTGAGTGGTAGGGCCCCCTCGCTCTCCTGCGAGAAGTTGGTGCACCGCGGGTTGCCGCACATGCGCAGCCGCGGCAGTGCGCCGGCCCGCCCAAGCGGCAGCGCCAGCGGCGGCGGCAGAGGGCCTGGGGGCGCTGACGGCAGCGGTGGCGGCGGCAGCTGCCCCTTCACATCAAACGCTGCGGCCAGGATTATCGCAGGCGAAGAGCCGTCGGGCAGCAGCACTGAGTGGGCCTCAACCCCTGACCTGTCATCCATGCTGCTGCGCATGACCTCCGCCATGGCCGCTGCGCACTGCTGGAAGCCCCCGTCTTCCTCCCCCGTCGCGTCCCGGCCGCCCTCGCAGCACGGCACGCCCTCCTTTGGCCTAATCTCCCTCTTGGCGATCCGCATCAGCGCCACCGCATGCATGGTGTGGTGCGGCGCCAGGCTGAGCGTGTGCCGCAGGGCAGACTGCAGCGGCTCCACTAGGCAGCCTGCGCACGCGTCACCCTCTCCGCCTACGCTGATGGTGCTGGCGGCGGCAGCGGCCGCTGCGTGAGCTGCAGCGGTGGCGGCGGCGGCAGTGGGTGGCACCAGCCATCCGCGGACGCGGCCGCTGAGCTCCTTGTGCGCCGCCAGGCTGACCAGCAGGCCGGGAAGCCTCATGCCCAGCAGCCTCTTCCGTTCCTCCTCTGCGGGCAGCGCCGCCGCCAGCACGCACGCCGCCGCCAGCAGCCGGTGCGGCTGGCAAGCCAGCAGCTGCGCGGGAGGCAGGGTCGGCGGGCTGTGGCACCACCACATAACACATGGCAACAAATCACACACAGCTGTTATGCCAATGGAGAGATTGCCTAACATGTAGGCAACTGAGAACCCTTCCGCCGCGCCCGCCAGGTCCGCCGCCAGCTGCCATGCCCACGGCGCCGCCAGGTTGCACGCCGCCCGCACCGCCAGGGCCAGGGCCTCTTGGACCTCATCCCCAGCTGGACCCCATGCCACGTCGCCGCTGCCACCACTGTAAAACGCCGCCGCCGCCATGCGCCCCTCCGGCCTCCTCGTATGCCCGATGTCCTCCTGTACGGTCCTGACGGCTGCGACCAGGGCCCCCAGGACCTCCGACGCCAGCTCAGTGACCACCTCCCGGCCCTTCGTGGCCCTCATTCCCTCCCCACCCTCCGGTAACGCCCCCGCCTCCAGGTCCCGTGTCAGTATAGCCGCTCGCTTGGACAGCGTCAGCAGCAGACCCAGCTGGGGCCTTTGGCCGCTGCTGCTGGCGGCCTCACCACTGTCGGACGTGGAAGCACCACCGAGTCCCACGGAGTCGCCGCGGCCGCCTGCCACGTGTCGTCCGCCACCACCGCCACCGCCATCGCGCTGCTGACTTCCCGGCGGCTGCAGCATGGGAGCAACGCCCAGGCCCACCAGCTGAGCGACCGACCACGGTGCTACCCGGAGGACGTGTATGCGCTCCTGCTGCTGCTGGTGGCTGTCCTGCGTGCTACAGTGCAGGCGCAGGGTGTGGTCCAGGCTGGCGGCCAGGCCGCAGCGGAACAGGCGGCGGCGCACGTCGGCCTGGGCGGCGGCCGAAAGGGTCTTGAAGCCTGTGGGGCAAGTACGAGACAATGCGATTGTCCAATCAGGCCTCACCAACGTCGTTGGCCTTTTCCTCACAACACAGAGCCCGTTGGCTAGGCTAGGCTGATCGGGACTTATGGGGGCATAGCCGCGCTGATGAGAGCAACAGGCAAACGTTCCCAGGGACTCCGCCGGGACTCCGGCGAGACCAAGAGTTGGGCGCCCCACGCAACGGGTAACGCCAGCACATGACAGGTGTCCTGAACCTCCTCTCTAGTCCAGACCCACTGACATCCCCGGAAGGCCCCAACCGGGACATGACAGTGAGCGCAATGATGCGGCTCTCACCGTACGTGTTGTTGGCAGCAAGCTCAATCACTTCTGGAAGGAGCGCGGCCAGCGACAGGAGCTGCGTGCCCTCTTGCACCATCTGCGTGGTCAATGAGGTGCTTGCGTCGCTTGCAGGCGTGCGCAATGCCCACATGTAGTGGGCTCCGGTTGCACTAAGGTGCAATTCCGCCAATCGCTGATTACTCTCGCTACTTTCACAAAGGAGCGTGATCTGGACATCGGAGTTCTGCCTTTAAGATCCCCTGGAATTCAAATGGCGTACCGGTACGCAAAAGTAGTGTTGTGCCGCACGGCTGTTGAGTGTCAGACATCATTGGCCGGCCACCGTACCGTACACTCAAGCACACAAGCCAATCAGGGAAGCGTACAAGGGCACCGCACGTAGCACTGTACGGCAACCTACCACAGACTCCACGACACTGTTAATGTCGGCCTTGCGCTGCTGTGTGGCCGGCAGGCGCCCCATGGCCGCCGCCGCTGCGTCCGACATGAGCGCCACCGCCCACCCCGCCGCCTCCAGCCAGTGCGGCAGGCAGGCCCGGGCCGTGGCAGCGGGGAGGGACGCGGCGTAGTCCTTCCTCGGCACCAGATCCTTGACCAACACCTGCAATCACATTGGGAAATGCGAGGTCGCTGTTGCAGGCCCAGAAACCAGAAGACTGCCGCACGTCCCAAGCCCGGGGCCGCTTGCTAGCGGCAGAGGTGCGCACACGCAGCATCCCATTGACGCCCACATTACTGAAACTTGCAAAAGGGCTGCTAACAAGCACGCGTGTTTACTGTACAGCCAAGTGCAATGGCAAGCAACACACCTGGCATTTGGCGAACTCCCACATCGGCGCGGGCGCGTACGCCCCTCTCAGCCCCTGGCCCCGGCACAGCCGGCACAACGCCTCCGCCGCACGCGCCGCCAGCCGTGCCGCCAGCAGCGGCGGCGGCCGCGCCGGCACGCCCGCCTCCGCATCCAGCTGCGTCTCCGTCTCCGCACACCACCGACGAAACACTCCGTACAAGATGGTGCAATGGCGGTCCTCAAGCCACCCCGCCGTCTGGCCCTGTGCCTGTTCCACCACCCCCAGCAGCTGCCCCTGCCGCGCCTCCTCCCGGGCGAACCACCAGCTGCCGCTGCTGCCCACCCACGCACCAGCCTGCTCCCCTTGGCTCTCCCCTGCCTCCTCCCCCTCCAGCTCCGCCCCCATCCCCGCGTGCGCCGCCAGCTGGTCCAGCAGCGCCACCTGCAGCCGCACCACTGCGGTGTGCCGAGCAGCACGCAGCAGCTTGGCAGCTAGCGGCCGGGCCCCGGGCACCCTAGCTGTCCACAGCTTCCCCTCTATGGTGTTCAGGTTGACGACGGACCTCGCCAGCCAGAACGCTGCGTCGCTGAGCATCCCGCAGGCAGCGGTGGCCAGCTCGCCCTTCAGGCTGTCAACCGCTAGCATGTTGGGGCAGTCGAGCACAACGGTGGCGGCAGCTGCCAGCAGCTGCGACTCCACCAGCGACTCAACTAGCTGCGCAACGCCCGGCGGGATGGAGGAGAGAGTTGAGGCGCTGCCGCTGCCACCCACAGGGATGCTCCCCTGGCCGGCAATGCGCACGGCATCCAGCCGGTAGTGCAACAGGTTGGTCACGTTCCACGTGTACGTGCACACTCCTGCAGCAGCCGTCGCCATCAGTATGTCGCAATGGGTTGAATCATCCTCGTCCATGCCGTACATCACTCCAGCAGCGCCCTGCCGTACAGATGCGCCGCCGCCGGTGGTTCCGGAGCGGGTGGTCCGCGCTGCGGTGGCGACCAAGGCCCGGGCGGCGGCGGCGGCTGCCCGCAGGACACTCCCCTGCGTCATTGCGGACATGGCGGCCTCGCCCAGGTCCTTGTCCGCCTGGGTGCTGCCGGGGCCGCTGTTGGTCAGGACGCGTGCCATGAGGCAGGACTTTTCCAGCAGCGCAAACCCGGCCTCGCCAGCTTGCATTGCCACTCCGGCGGCGCGGTGCCTTACGGGAGGGTTAGGGGGAGTGGGGTAGCGGCAGGTTGTGGTGAGAAATTGTGCCAGGTGCAGGTGAGTATCGTTATACACCACAGTCACGGTTGCCGCCGTACATCGGGGCCCTGGCGGCACGGTGCCTGACGCGAGCAGGCGGCAAAGGACGCCACACGCACAAGCAATTGAGTGTGCACGTGCGGTATGCGCTGCTCGCCAATGCCAAAGGAACGCCTGCGGCATGCCAGTACCGCACACCAAATGCATGCAGTACAGCCCTGCCTCATGCGGTCCAGCTGTCTTGGCAGTCCTGCTGCGCTGCATGATACCGTCTAGGGAAAACGCAGTCGTCCCAGGTCGTGACTGTACGTGACTTTGATCTATACGGTGGTTCGCAGTTCGTGCAGGCGCGGGATTGCCCCTGCCCCCTTTCGTAGCCAAAGGCCGAGGTTCCTTTAATTCCTTTGTGGGCAACTGAACGGTCACCACAAGTTCAACTCATAAACGGGAACCAGGGGAGAATCCCTGCCGAGAACCCTAGTGGCCGCCCCGCTTTGCGTACCTGGGAGTGGGAGGTCCAGATGAGGCTGCAACCGCCGCCTGCCCCACAGCGGCTGTCAACAGCTGCTCGATTCGCCGGTAAAGCTTCCTCTCGGTGAGGGCGCCGATCCAAGCTCGAGCACAAGCCGCCCTTTCCGGCTGCCGGGTGGCGCCCTCCACTTGAGAGTACAAGCGCATCCAGGTCGCGTGCAATGATTGGTAACTTTCGATATATGCATTTGCAGCTGCTTCGCCTCTAGCGTCAGAAGCGGCAACATTGTTCCGAGAGTTTGCGAAGAATTTTTCCGCGCAGTGAAGGAAGCGCTCAATGGATTTGCCAGCAGCGTCCATCCTTATATGCTTGATCCGGTGATGATCCGCCTGCTTTCGGTGTGGACAAATCCCTTTCGGAGTGACGCTTGGGGATGACGTCCAATACGACAGACATCGGCCCGAGGGGGTTTTGGCGCGAAACGCAGGGCATCCACACTTTGTGGATGTAACAGGTGCACTGTATGCAGCATACGAGAAGAAAGGAGGAGGCGTGGACACGAGTATGAAAGGCAACCGTGCGAGCGTGCGTCAAGCACGTGGCATACGTGCCGAGAGGCCGGAGCTCCAGTTTGGCCTTATCCACGTGTCATGGAGTACAGCAACACCGTCGAGGAAAGGTGTGTGGGGTTGTCACATTGTCACTTGTCACATTGGAACGCTGCACCCTGCATCTCCATGTGCCCATGATGTCCTGCACACCGGTGTATCATTGGTCCCTTCCCGTCTCCTTACATGTAAACCTTTCCACAGATAAAAGTGGTCTGGGACCAATCCGCTGGGGCTGTGACCTAGGGGTACATCACTACTCCAACCACAGCATTACCAACAGGCTTCACAACCGTGAGATGCTGTACCCATGATTATACGGCCTCCTGAGCTAGACAGCAACCTCATAGCAACCAAGTGAACACCTGCAACCCCACACAGCATAAGCATGGAGAGGCAGCTCCGTCCCTTGCTCCAATGCGGTGCTGGGCTGCTGGCACGGGTCAGCCCACTTACCAGGGTGGCCAGTTAAAGCGTTAAAAGTGCATGAACACGGTCAAGACTCCGTCGGTGTGCCTGTAGAGAATCACAGTTTTGGTGCCCTTCCAGCCCAGCCCCATCCCAGCCGGGACGTGGGCTCTGGGCTGGTCCCGGCCATCGCCGACACGCGGGTTCCTAACACACTCGCCATACGGACAGGAGCCATCGGCTCCAAGAAGTGCATAGCCCAAACGAACAGGCATAAAGGCTTTCGACCCTGCATGTGTCAGGTGGCCCAGCGGCTTTAAGACCGCTGCTCCTGTAGTTCCACCGAGAGGTCACCGGCGTCCTAAAACCCCAAAGTCCAACAAGAAATTAAAGTGTTGTCGATAGAGTAGTAACGCCACAGCAGACGGCGCATGCCCACCCAGCAAGGCAGCACACGCACCGCAGGTAGCACATGCCACTCGTCCTCGTCGACCGACGCCCGCCACCCTACGACCTCTACTTCGCCGCCGCCCCTGCCGCAAGCTCCTTGCACTCCGCCTTGTGCCCCTCCCGCCAGTGCACCCGCTGGCACTCCGCCCCGCAGTACCGCACCGCCCGGCACCCGCCGCACTGCTTGAACGGCAGCGCCCCCTCGCTCTCGCCCGCAAAGCTGCTGCACCGCGGGTTGCCGCACATGCGCAGCCGCGGCAGTGCGCTCGCCCTATCCGACGGCAGCGCCAGCGGCGGCGGTAGAGGGCCCGGGGGCCCTGACGGCGGCGGTGGCGGCGGCAGCTTTCCCCCGGCATCGGTTACGGCTTCCAGTAACACACCAGGCACGGAGCCGTCAGGCAGCAGCACCGAGTGTGCCTCCATAGCTGATGGGTCCGCCAAGCCCTTCCAGAAGACCTCCGCCATGGCTGCTGCGCACTGCTGGAAGCCCCCATCCGCCTCCCTCGTCGCGTCTCTGCCGCCCTCGCCGCACGGCACGCCCCGCCTGGGCTTGATCTCCCCCACGGCGATCCGCATCAGCGCTACCGCATGCATGGCGTGGTGTGGCGCTAGGCTGAGCGTGTGCCGCAGGGCAGACTGCAGCGGCGCCGACAGGCACCCGGCGCACGCGTCAACCTCTCCGCCACCGCTGCTGGTGCTGGCGGCGGCTGTAGCGGTCGCTGCGTGAGCAGCAGCGGTGGGGGCGGCGGACGGCACCAGCCATCCCCGGACGCGGCCGCTGAGCTCCTTGTGTGGCGCCAGGCTGACCAGCAGGCCGGGGAGCCTCATGCCCAGCAGTCTCTTCCGTTCCTCCTCTGCCGGCAGCGCCGCCGCCAGCGCGCACGCCGCCGCCAGCAGCCGGTGCGGCTGGCACGCCAGCAGCTGCGCTGGAGGCAGGGTCACCGGGTCGTGGCACCAGCGTGCGACACATGGCAACAGGTCACAGGTGGCTGTTACGCCAATGGAGAGATTGCCTAGCATGTATGTGATTGAAGCTCCGTCCGCCGCGCCCGCCAGGTCCGCCGCCAGCTGCCACGCCCACGGCGCCGCCAGGTTGCACGCCGCCCGCACCGCCAGGGCCAGGGCTTCTTCGGCCTCATCCCCAGTAGCACCCCATGCCGCATCTCCGCCGCTACCGCTGTTCACCGCCGCCGCCCCCTCCGGCGTCCCCAACTGTCCGGTGTCCTCCTGTACGGTCCTGACGGCTGTGACCAGGGCCCCCAGGACTTCCGACGCCAGCTTGGTCACCACCTCCCGGCCCTTTGTGGCCCTCTTTCCCTCCCCGCCCTCCGGTAACGCGCCCGCCTCCAGCTCCAGCGCCCGCGTCAGCATGGCAGCCCGCTTGGACAGCGTGAGCAGGAGACCCAGCTGGGGCCTGCCTCCGCTGCTGCTGGCGGCCTCACCGCTGTCAGACGTGGAAGCACCGGAGCGTCCCATAGAGTCACCGCGGCCGCCTGACACGCCTCGTCCACCGCCGCCGCCGCCGCCGCCACCGTGCTGCTGACTTTCCGGGGGCGGCAGCATGGGAGCAATGCCAAGGCCCACCAGCTGCGCGACCGACCGCGGTGCTACGCGGAGGACGTGTATGCGCTCCTGCTGTTGCTGGTGGCTGTCCTGCGTGCTGCAGTGCAGGCGCAGGGTGTGGTCCAGGCTGGCGGCTAGGCCGCAGCGGAACAGGCGGCGGCGCACGTCGGCCTGGGCGGTGGCCGAAAGGGTCTTGAAGCCTGTTGCGCAAGTACGACACAATGCGTTTGTCCAAGCAGGCCTCACCAACGGCGTTGAACCTTTTCTCACAACACAGAGCCCGTTGGCTAGGCTAGGCTGATCGGGGCTTATGGGGGCATAGCCGCGCTGATGAGATCAACAGGCAAATGTTCCTCCGCCAGGACTTCGGCGGGACCAAGAGTTGGGCGCCCCACCCGGCGCAACGGGTAACGCCAGCACATATGTCCTGTACCTATTCGCTATTATCCAGACCCGTTGACACCCCCGGGAGGCCCCAACCAGGACATGACAACGAGCGCACTAATATGGCTCTTACCGTACGTGTTGTTGGCAGCGAGTTCAATCATGTCTGGAAGGAGCGCGGCCAGCGACGGAAGCTGCGTGCCCTCCTGCACCATCTGCGTGGTCAACAACGTGCCTGCCTCGCTTGCGAAATTCGTGCGCATTGCCAATACGTAGCGGGCTATGGTTGCACTATGTAACAATCGTTGACCACTACAGTATTGGTACCAGCACGGAAGAGCGCGATCCGGACATCGGAGGTCTGCCTCTTTAATCACGCAAAAATGGAAATGCCGTGCCGCTGCGCAACTGTACAGTTGTGCGGCAGCGGGCTGCTGAGTGCCAGGCGTGACTGGACGGCCACCGTTCCATACTGTCAGGCACACAAGCCCAAATAGTCCAATCGTGCAAGCGTGCCGCAAGCAGCCCTGTGCAGCCCACCACAGGTGGCACTGTACGGCAACCCACCACAGGTAGCACTGTACGGCAACCCACCACAGACTCAACAACACTGTAGATGTCGGCTTCGCGCTGCTGCGTGGCAGGCCGGCGCCCCATGGCCGCCGCCGCTGCATCCGACATGAGCGCCACCGCCCACCCCGCCGCCTCCAGCCAGTGCGGCAGGCAGGCGCGGGCCGTTGCAGCGGGGAGGGACGCGGCGTAGTCCTTCCTCGGCACCAGACTCATGACCAACACCTGCCATGACATTGGGAAGTGCGAGGTCGCTGTTGCAGGCCCAGAAACCAAACACTGCCGCATACCCCAAGCCTAGGGCCGCTAACTAGCCGCATAGGTGTGCACACGCAGCATCCAGTTGACGCCCCATAAGTGGCACGTGCAAAATGGCTGCTAACAAGCATGCGTGTTTACTGCACAGCCAAGCGCAATGTCCACGTGGCAACCAACACACCTGGCACTTGGCGAACGACCACATAGGCGCGGGCGCGTACGCCCCTCCCAGCCCCTGTCCCCTGCACAGCCTGCACAGCGCCTCCGCCGCCCGCGCCACCAGCCGTGCCGCCAGCAGCGGTGGCGGCCGCACCGGCACGCCCGCCTCCGCACCCAGCTGCGTCTCCGTCTCCGCACACCACCGACGAAACGCTCCGAGCACAATAGTGCAATGGTGGTCCTCAAGCAGCCCCGCCGTCTGGCCGCGTGCCTGTTTCACCACCCCCAGCAGCTGCCCCCGCCGCGCCTCCTCCCGGGCAAACCACCAGCTGCCGCTGCTGCCCGCCCACGCACCCACCTGCTCCTGCCCCTGGCCCACCTCCTCCCTCTGCCCCGCCTCCCGCTCCAGCTCCGCCCCCATCCCCGCGTGCGCCGCCAGCTGGTCCAGCAGCGCCACCTGCAGCCGCACCACTGCGGTGTGCCGAGCAGCACGCAGCAGCTTGGCAGCTAGCGGCCGGGCCCCGGGCACCCTAGCTGTCCACAGCTTCCCCTCTATGGTGTTCAGGTTGACGACGGACCTCGCCAGCCAGATCGCTGCGCCGCACAGCATCCCGCAGGCGTCGGTGGTCAGCTCGCCCTCTAGCCTGCCAACCGCCAGCGCGTTGGGGCAGTCGAGCACGGCGGCTGCGGCAGCTGCCAGCAGCTGCGACTCAACCAGCGACTCAACCAGCTGCGCAACACCCGGCGGGATGGAGGAGAGAGGTGAGGCACTGCCGCTGCCACCCACAGGGGTGCTCCCCTGGCTGGCACTGCGCACGCCATCCAGCCGGTAGTGCAACAGGTTGATCACGTGCCACGTGTAAGTGCACACTCCTGCAGCAGCCGTCGCCATGAGTGTGTCGCACTGGATCGATTCCTGCTCGTCAAAGCCGTACATTATGCCGGCGGCTTTCCGCCGTACAAGTGCGCCGCCGCTGGTGGTTCCGGAGCGGGTGGTCTGTGCTGCGGTGGCGACCAGGGCCCGGGCGGCGGTGGCGGCTGCCTGCAGGACACTCCCCTGCGTCATTGCGGACATGGCGGCCTCGCCCAGGTCCTTGTCCGCCTGGGTGCTGCCGGGGCCACTGTTAGTCAGGACGCGTGCCATGTGGAAGGACTTTTCCAGCAGCGCAAAGCCTGCCTCGCCAACGTGCAGCGCCACTCTTGCGGCGCGGTACCTTTGGGGATAAGTGGGGGGAGTGGGGTACAGTGTTCCGGTGAACCTCAGGAAAATCTGAAGCCACTCAGAATTTCGTCCCAACCCATTTGAAACGGCGGCCGAAACGGCCGCTAAATTATATTATCCTGAAGACCGGGACACGGGCTGGGGTAGCGGCAGATGGTGGTGCGGAGTGTGTACAAGGTGCGGGGTGAGTACCGTTACACGTCATCACGTTGACGCCGTACATCGGCTCCCTGGCGGCACGGCGCCTGACGCGAGGCAGGCGGCAAAGGGCGCCACACGCACAAGCACATGGGTATGTATCCAGTGTGTGCGCCAGCGGCCTGCGCTGCTCGTCAAGTCACCATAACAAGGGACGCCTGTGGCATGCCGATACCACACACCAACTGCATGTAGTACAGCCCTGCCTGCTGCCTTATACGGTCAGCTGTCCCGCTCCATGGTACCGTCTAGGGAAAACGCAGCCGTCTTAGGTAGTGACTGTACAGGATTTCGGCCAGGCTTTTTTCTTGCTCTGGCATCTGTCTGATGGTTCGCAATTCGTGCAGGCGCGAGCTTGCCCTAGCCCCCTTGCGTAGCCAAAGGCCAAGAGGTTCCGCACTCATATGCTTTGTGGCCAACTGGACAGACTGCGGGCACCACCACCGGGTACCACAAGTTCAACTCATTATACCGTAAAGGGGAAGCTGGGAACCAGGGGAGAATCCCTGCCGAGAACCCTATGCTGCCCTAGGGCCGGCCCACTTTGCGTACCTGGGAGTGGGAGGTCCAGGTGAGGCTGCAGACCCCGCCTGCTGCACAGCGGCTGTCAACAGCTGCTCAATTCGCGGGTAAATCTGCCTCTCGGTGAGGGCGCCGATCCAAGCTCGAGCACAAGCTGCCCTTTCCGGCTGCCGGGTGGAGCCCTCCACTTGAGCGTACAAGCGCATCCAGGTCGCGTGCCATGATGCATAGCTTTCGTCATATGCATTTGCAGCCGCTACGCGCCTAGCGTCAGAAGTGGCGGCATTCCGAGAGTTTGCGGCGAGCGACTCATCCGCGCAGTGAAGGAAGCGCTCAATATATTTGCCAGCAGCGTCCATCCTTCTATGCTTGATCCAGTAATTGGCCTGCTCTTTTTGGCGTGAACAAATCCCTTTAGGAGTCACGCTCGGGGATGACGTCCAGCACAACATCGGTCCGAACGTTTTGGCGCGAAAGCCATGTTACAGGCCATCGACACTTGTGTGTATAACAAATGCTTCGAAGTTCCCAGCAGCAAAAAGAAGTTATGCGGAGGCGTTGACATGGGCGTGGAAGGCGACCCTGCCAGGCTCTAAGCGTCTCTGAGAGGTTACTAGCGGGAGAAGCACCGTTGCTTCTCCAGCTTCGAGAGATCACTGCCGGGCACTAGCGGTTGAAGCACGAAGCTCTAACCAAGGATGTACAGCACGCCTGCTGCCATGCCTTGCACCTTCATCCTCATTGCACCTTTGCTCTCAAAGGGAACCGACCCCTGTATCTTTACAGGCTTCAGCCACATACAGCCTATGATAACGTGCCTGCTACTACACGCAACTATAGCACAGCATAACGGCAAAGGCCCACCAAAAGTTATAGGTATTGATCAAAATGCAAACGCCACAGCATGCGGCACATGCCCACCCAGCAAGGGAGCACATGCACCGCATGAAGCACATACCATCCACTCGTACTGTTGCCGACCCCCGCCGCCCTACAACCTTCGTTCACTTCCCCACCGCAACCGCGGTCAGTTTCTTGCACTCCGCCTTGTGCCCCTCCCGCCAGTGCGCCCGCTGGCACTCCGCCCCGCAGTACCGCACCGCCCGGCACCCGCCGCACTGCTTGAACGGCAGCTCCCCCTCGCTCTCCCCCGAGAAGTTACCGCACCGCGGGTTGCCGCACATGCGCAGCTGCGGCAGCGCACCAGCTTGCCCCGGCAGCAGCGGAAGCGGCGGTGGCACTCCTGCTGGAGTTGGCGGTGGCACTCCTGCTGGAGTTGGCGGTGGCGCCAAAGGTACCCTGGCGTCACGCTGCCCAACACCCCTGTCCGCGGGCCCAGACCCTTCCGCCAGGCCCTGCTCTCCACCTTGCATTCCCTCCTGGGCCTCTTCGCTGTCCAGCCAGTCCTTCAGATGAGCGTCCAGCGCTATCGCGAATGGCAGGAAGCCCTCCTCTGTACCCTCCCAGGCTCTCCCCTGTTCACGCCCTACCCCGTCTCCGCCGCCACGCTGCGGCCCTTGGACCGCACCTCCCCGTTCCGCTGCCACAGACGCATGCGCCATCAGAGCCACCATGGCGTGCACGGCCTTGGGGGCCCGGCTGCTGATGAGCACCTGCTGCGCTGCGGCCCGCAGCGGGTCCTCCAGGCACCCGGCACACGTGCTTGCCCCCCTGCTGCTGCTGGGGCAGCACGCACCGCTGCTGCCAGCTGCGCCCGGCGGCTGCACCAGCCAGCTGAAGACCTGGCTGCTCATGGTCTTGTGCGCCGCCAGGCTGACAACCAGGCAGGGTACCGCAACCTCGCCCAGCTGCGCCCTGTTGTCCGCCCCTGCCGGCAGCGCCGCCGCCAGCGCGCACGTGGCCGCCAGCAGCCGGTGCGGCTGGCACGCCAGCAGGTGCGTGGGGTGCAGCAGGACTATGGGATCGTGGCACCAGCGTGCGACACGCGGCAGCAGCTCAGAGAGAGCAGCTGCACCCGTGGACGAGGCGTGTAGCAGCCTGCCATCAGGCTCGCCTGTTCCTGCCAATGCCGCCGCCGCCGCCAGGTCCGCCGCCAGCTGCCATGCCCACGGCGCCGCCAGGTTGCACGCCGCCCGCATCGCCAGGACCAGGGCCTCGTGCGCCTCGTCCACGCACCCCGCGCCCGGCCGCTCTGCCGTGCCGGTCTCTTCACCGCCGCCGTCGTCCCCACTATGCTGCGCTGCGAACTCCTGCACCGCCGCCACCAGCCGCAGCACCTCCCCTTCAATGCACATGACCGCCGACAAGAGCGCCGTCAGCACATCCGTGGACCAATCTATCAGCGGCATCCGCCTCTCTTCCTCGCCCTGCCCCTGTCCCTGAGACCCCGCGGCTGACGCCCCAGGGGACGCCACAGCCTCCAGCGCACGTGTCAGCATGGCCGCCTGCTTGGATAGCGTGAGCAGCAGACCCAGCTGGGGCCTTTGGCCGCTGCCGTCAGCAGCATCACCACTGCTGCCCTGCTGTCCCGTGGCTGAGCCGCCGCCGCCGCCGCTGCTGCCGCCGCCGCCGCCGCCGCTGCTGCTGTCACGCCCGTTGCCTCCCGGCGATGTTGCTGGCGGCAGCATTGGTAGCAGCTTCAGGTCTGAGGTTGCAGCGGTGAACAGGGCGGCGCAACGCAGAAGCTCTTCAGCGTACGGCGTGCCGCTGTCCTTGGCGCTGTACTGCAGGCGCAGGGTGTGGTCCAGGCTGGCGGCAAGGCCGCAGCGGAACAGGCGGCGGCGCACGTCAGCTTGGGCGGCGGCCGTCAGGGCTTTGAAGCCTATGACGGCATAAACAGGACAGCACCAAGTTGGAGCGGAAGCAGTATATGGCAGTGCGTGCTGAAGCATGCCTGCCCCAATGGCTTCCGCGCTTTTGCGGTGCAGTTAAGCAGATGCAACCGTACAGTCCTAGGATAACACAAGAGTCGGGTTTACCAGTTGGGGATGTACAGCAAGCGCCTGAGCAGCGGCGGAGGCGGCGAGCAATTTACGTGCAATGTGCACCTGACGTCCGCACACTCGCATTGATGTAGCCAAAAATCACTACCTCTCACCGCATAGCTGCTGCGTCAAGTTGATGATACGTTGTAGCATGTACATTAGCGTCCCGGCCTGCGAACCCTCCTGCGCCATCTGCGCAGTGCGGAAGGTTACAAGAAGGATACAACACGCCAATTCAAACGTAATGAGGTAATGACAAACACCACAATGTGTGTACATCCTGGTAGCACTTGCAGGTCTGTTACTTTCAAGCGACTCGTGACAGCCAGCAACGTAACACACCACAAGGAGATAGCCAGCGGGGTTTCCGGGAGGCCTCTACAGCCAGCTCAGAAAGCAGCCTAACCATGGACATCACGCACAACCCACCGCAGACGTGAACATCCGCCGGGGCGGGCCCCCGCGCTGTGTGGCAGGCAGGCGCCCCATGGCCGCCGCCGTTGCGTCCGACATGAGCGCCACGGCCCACCCCGCCGCCTCCAGCCAGTGGGGCAGGCAGGCGCGGGTCGTGGCGAGGGGAAGAAAGTCCACCGCCGCCTGACGGGGCACCATCTCGCACAGCAGCACCTGCGTTTGGGTACATCAAGCAGCGCAGCTGCAGTCAGATGCAAGCATACAACACATGTAAATCGAAGGATAATGGCCGCGTGTGGGTTATCCGGCACGGTCAAGCGTCGCCTTCTCAAGGGATTCTGCCACCAGTGACCTGCGTGCGTCCAGGTGTTGTGGGCTGGACACAAAGTGCAAAACCACACGACAGGTTCGGAATCCAAGGTAACGCTGTATGTTAGGGTCGAGATCCATGCGCACGGGCAATGTGTACGGCGGACGTAGGGGGCACCTTCACACCCATGTCTACTACGTAGTGCTAGGCCGTGAAGTAGCTGCTGACTTTCAAGCCACCCTCAACGCTACCTAAACGGAACTCATCCACAGTCAAGCTTATCCCCTTCACCTGCATCTTGGCAAACTCCCACGTCGGCGCGGGCGCGTACGCCCCTCCCAGCCCCTGGCCCCTGCACAGCCGGCACAGAGCCTCCGCCGCACGCGCCACCAGCCGTGCCACCAACAGCGGCGGCGGCCGCGCCGGCACGCCTGCCTCCGCATCCGGCTGCACCGCCCAAGACACAGACCAGTCATAGAATACGAAGACGCTGTTGCAATGGTAGTCCTCAAGCCATCCCGCCGTCTGGCTGCGTGTCTGCACCTCCCCCTGCCCTGCCCCCCGCTCCTCCACCCCCAGCAGCTGCCCCCGCTGCGCCTCCTCCAGGGCGAACCACCAGCTGCCGCTGCTGCCAGCCCACGCACCCGCCTGCTCCCCTTCTTGGCCTTCCCCCGCCTCGTCCTCCCCCTCCATCTCCGCCCCCAGCCCCGCGTGCGCCGCCAGCTGGTCCAGCAGCGCCACCTGCAGCCGCACCACAGCGGTGTGCCGAGCAGCATGCAGCAGCTTGGCAGCTACCAGCCGGCCCTGGGGAAACTCGTACGAAGCCATGCGAGACTGCACGACGCCCACCAGGCACATCGCCTTGGCCACGTTCTCAGCGGCCTTCCGCACAGCGGAAAACAGGGTTTCAGCAGAGCACTGCGCGAGCACCTCGGCGGTCAAGATGGGCGGGCAGTCCAGTAGGACGGCGGCGGTAGACGCGAGCAGCTGCGAGTCTGCGAGCGACTCGGTAAGCTGGAAGGCCTGCGATGATGCCTGCGCTGACGCTGACGTTGACGGCCCGCCGCCACTTCCCGCGGTTTCCAGAACACGGAACCGGTTCAGCACCAGCTGGGCCACCACCAGCGTGTACCAGCCCATGGTAGAGGCAAGGCTGGAGGTAAACGTGTTGTGCTGGGCCTGTAGTGCATGCTGATGAGGGGTCCGCAGGGCGCCGGCGTCGGAGCGCGCTATTGCTGTTGCGGTGACCATGCCCCGTACGGCATCTGCGACGGCCGTCATGAAGCCCACCTGCGCCATGGCCGCGACTGCCTCCAGGCCGACTGCTTGACCGCTGTCATGCGTGTTGGCTGTGCTTGCCATGCGGCAGGTGAACTCCAGCAGCGTGCACGCGGTGCTGCCGGCATACATCAGCGTGGCGAATGCACTGCACCTGCGGTGGCAGGGAACAGAGGCGCACAGCACGTGAGTGGGTTTTGGGCCGCTCCCTGTCGTAGGCCAGATGGAAGAGGTGTGCGGGCTACCGGTTGGGGAGCAGTCGCGTCCCGTTTGGTGCGATTTATGACGGTTACGCAGGTCAGGTCAGGTAATACAGCCCGGTTGCCTGCTGCCGTGCTGACGTGGAAGGTAGGTCCAGCGGCACACGCAGCCCTAGGGCCCTTACCGTAGATGAGATGTGATTACCGGTAACCATTGCCCACGCAGCAAATGCATGCAGTACACAACGATCCGTGCTATCGTTGCATGCGCTCTTGCGCTGCGTGCAGGAGTGACTTCTTAGCTGGGGTCCTGCCGCGCACCTGGAAGGGCCAGCGGTCGCAAGCGCCGCTCCGGCCTGGTCCCTCACCAAGTTCAGCAGAACCTCTAAGCGTAAAAACAATTTCCTTTCGAGATGCGGTTCAAGCCATGCTCTGGCGCAGGCTGCCTTCCCCGCAGCGTCGGGAGCGTTACGGAGCCGGGTCTCCAGGCGCGACACGGCTGTGTAAACCACACCGAGGCTATCGGAAAAAGCGGTATCTGCCCTCGACCTTCTGGTGCTTGCCGAGGAAGCATTTCTGTCGGAGTGAGCCTCAAGGACCTCCTCGGTGCTGCGCAGCAAGCGCTCAACCAATTTGCCAATGTCAAGCATGTTGTGATGCATCGATTGTATTGTGTTTTGCTGCGGAACGAGGTATGCCTTCGGCAAAGGACGCGGCAGAATGACACATCACTTTGGATCAGCTAGTTGCCGGTTGCACACCCCTCGCGCGCAGTTGACGCTCGAGCCCCTTGCAACACCCAGCGCAGCTTCTGAGCCGCCGAGCGTCCCGGTGCGTACCCCTGAAGACTCAGTCCTGAGGCAATCAGACTGTCTTTCTGGTGCTGCCAGTTGTGTAAACAATGTAACACGCTGCGAGCTGCACCCAACCGGGTCTCACCCCGGCACGTGCCATACTGCGACAGTGGTCCAACGTCCTGCACCCCCTGCTGACAAACAGTAGGGCGCACCGACGGCTCCGCCACTTACTCGGCACATGCTGTTACCTATCACACTTGCAGCACAAGTTTTTGGTGAGGCAGGTAGCATGGAGGTACGCTGCGTCCTCGTCGAACCAGCTTTCAGCATGTCAGCACGCAGCACGCGCCGCACATTCGCATGGGGAGTGTTCCAGGGCATGTCCACCGACTGGAGATAGATTACGCCTAGTAACCTTCAGTAGCTTAAAGTAAAAGTGAGACAGAAGGTACACGGCTCCACCTGTTCTTGGTAATTGCCGCATCCTTTATTGTCGCAAGTGACAAGTACCACGGTAACATTTGATCGGCATTTACTCCGCTCCCTGTGACGGTGGTTTCGGGTTTGTACCTACTTCTCTGCGCGGAGGCGGGGCTGCTCCCGATTTCCCGGCAGGGATGCCAGAGCAGCCCCGCAGCCAAGTGGATACACTCGTAGAGCTTTCTCTCATATTCTTAGATCTAAAACACGACATATAATAAACTTTGTTTGGCGGTTGGGTTGGACCAGCAACAACAGCAACCATGAAGTTCAACCTTGAAGGCCTTACGGTCTACTTCCCATATGAGTACATATATCCTGAGCAGTACCGTTACATGCTGGAGCTAAAGCGCGCCCTGGACGCGCGGGGGCACTGTCTCTTGGAGGTGGGGCCAGGGGTGGCGTGGGCAGTCCTAGGCCTACACCACATATGCCACCATGCCATGGTCGGGCTGCGTACAACATGCAGCACGCAATGATGTCGACAGCAAACCAGTTTGCGACAAACGGCGAAGCCTCCGTGCTGCACACCACCAACGCCCCCAGCTGACACCCAGGACCACTTGGCCCGCCTCGCGCTTCGGCACCCTGTTGCCTCGCCTGCGCTCCCTATCACTGTCTTTCCACCCCGGCCGCCTCCCCTCCCCAGATGCCCACGGGCACGGGCAAGACTATCACGCTGCTGTCGCTCATCACCTCCTACCAGCTGGCCCACAAGGAGGTGGGCAAGCTCATCTACTGCACGCGGACCGTGCCCGAGATGGAGAAGGTGAGGCGCTGGCACAGCTGTGGTCGTTGTAATAGGTGGGCTGCCTCGATGCTGCCTGTTCTGTAAGGCGGACTTGCCATGCGAAGCGGTCCTTCGTCTGCACAGCCGCACTGGCCGCTGAAGCCTGGCTTTCTTCCCGCTAGCACCCAATTTGCGCATCAGTGATCACAACGCCTTCCTCGTACTCGTGCTGCCACAGCACCTCAGTGAGTAACGCTCAGCGCACAAGCCCTGCTTTCGTCCCCTACCTGTACTCCTCAGGTGCTTGCCGAGCTTGCGGAGCTGATCGAGTACCGCTCCAAGTACCTGGGCAAGGGCCCTGGGGTGAACGAGATCCTGGCGCTGGGGCTCAGTAGCAGGAAGAACCTGTGCGTGCACCCCAGGGTGGCGGGTGGGTGGCGGACGGGGAACGGGCGGGGGCCTGGGTCCAGGCTGGGCCGAGCCGGTAGCTTGCGGAGGCACGGTGGTGCTGATTTGGGCCATGTGGGGCGGGAACAGCGGGTCAGGCGTGCGGGTGATCTGCAGCCCGCTGCGGGAAGCTTGCCAGCTGCCCGATGTGTGCATCTACTGTCCAAGCTTGCCAACCTAGCATCTGAACTTGGCCCTGAACCCCTTTGCATTGCGTCCTCACGCAGAGGAGGGCTCCCGCGAGAGCGTGGACGCGGGCTGCCGCCGCCTCACAGCCACGTGGGTGCGCGAGCGGGCGGCGGAGCGGCGGGGGGGAGGTGCAGGGGCGGCCGGAGGAGCAGGAGGGGCGGGCGGGTCGGGGGAGGCAGGCGGCGCAGGGGGCTCAGCAGCGGCGGGAGGCGGGGCAGGGGGAGGCGGGGACGTGGCGGACATTGAGCTGTGCGAGTTCTACGAGGGGCTGGAGAACGCGGGGGCGGAGGCCATGCTGCCGCCAGGTGCGTGTGTGGGTGCGCGGGTGCTGCATGGGTTGCTGGATGGGACCCGGGGTGGTTGCAGTGATGCGCATATACTGGGCGGTGTAATTGGGCTGTTTGGGGCGTGTGAAGCCCCTATCCTATGGTGGCAGTATAGACCACAGAATAACAAATGGGCTTCGATGCCGGTCTGCCGTCACCGTAGGGGCATGCAAAGTGGCGTATCTGTCTCCGTCTTGCACGACCACCAAAATCTCGTTTGCTACCCTCATCCCCCAGGCGTGTACACGCTGGCCGACCTGCGTGAGTTCGGCCGCAAGCGCCGCTGGTGCCCCTACTTCCTGGCGCGCCACCTCATGGCCTTCGCCAACGTGGTGGTGTACAACTACCAGTACATGATAGACCCCAAGGTGTCGCAGGTACGGAGCTGTACGGCAGCTGGTTCCTGCACGGTAGCACAGCGTGCATGCCCCATGCTGGGCGCCGTCTTTGTGCCAGCGCGACCGTTCCCATAGTACGGTGCACTCCCAACTCGCCTGCCGAACACTTAGCATGACCAGGCACGCAGGGCGGCACGCTCACAAGGCACTTTCTAAACCCCAGTGCGGCCCGGCTGTGCGCGCCCTGTTCCGCAACGTCGTGCGCCCTGCACGCACGTGTTCCTGCTGCAGATGGTGTCCCGCGAGCTGGAGAAGGAGTGCGTGGTGGTGTTCGACGAGGCGCACAACATCGACAACGTGTGCATCGAGGCGCTGTCCGTCAACCTGCGCCAGCAGACGCTGGAGGCGGCGGGCAGGAACCTGGGCAGGCTCAACGCGGTGAGGGGGCGAGGTCAAGGGGCGTGGGGGTGGATGAGAGGGACGGGGGGCAGGAACCTGGCTCAGGCTCAGCGCGGAAGGGGACGGGGTTGGGCCGGGAGCTTGGGGCCCGGCGGTGGTAGCAAAATGACGTAACCAATGGCATTGTTTTGGAAATGTTGAATGGGGTGTTGAGGTGGGCAGGTGCATGGGCGGTGGGCGCGCGAGACGTGAAGTTAACGAGGAGGCAGACAAGGGCACGCTACTGCTGTCACGCTCTCTCCACTGCCCCTCCCTTGATCCTCAACGTGCCACCCCTGCACCGCGCCACCTACGCCCTCCCTGCATCCCACACCCCAGGCCATCCGCCGCGCCCGCGAGGCGGACGCGGCCCGGCTGCAGTCCGAGTACTCGCGACTGGTGGCGGGGCTGGTGGCGCAGGGCGCGCTGCGGGGCGGCGAGGACTGGCTGGCCAACCCCGCCCTGCCGGAGGACGTGGTGCGGGAGACCGTGCCGGGTGAGAGGGAGCGGACGCGAGAGGGGCATCGGAGCAGGCCAGCCGGGGCGGGCGGTTCAGGGGTTTGTGTGAAGTTGCGTTTCGTATGGGAAGGCGGGAGGCAAGGGTGGGGGGTGGGGGCAGGCTAGTACCTTGTGATGCCGTTCGGCTTCTGTCCTGGCCGTCGGCTTGGCTGCACCGGCAAGCGTCCCTTCCTCCCGCCCCGGCCGTCCCCCCGTGCCAGGCAACATCCGCCGCGCGGAGCACTTCATCGGCTTCCTGCACCGCTTCCTGGCCTTCCTGCGGACCAAGATGGCGGCGCCGGTGGTCACCAGCCAGACGCCGGCGGTGAGGGGGGAGGGCCCAGCTGACTAGGGAAGATACGACAGTGCGACCGCGGGCCAGGCTCGGGCAGCCTCACTGGGCTAGCGAGGGCAGAGGGAACAGCGTTGCTCAAACACTGGGATATCCTTACTGGCGGCATTCCGTGGCAGGCGTACTCCTCGGGCAGGAACCTGTGCCCTACTCCACTCCATTTGGACACGTCGGGCACCGCTCAGCACTGGGCCCTGGGCAGTGACGTTGCTCACATGAATCACTACGCCTTACCGCCGCACCCCGCCCTGCCCCTCCGCCCCTTCCCCAGGTGTTCCTCCAGGAGCTGCAAGAGCGCGTGCAGGTGGACGCCAAGACACTCAAGTGGGTGCATGCGCATGTGCACGTGCATGTGCATGTGCGGGGGCGAGAGACGAGGCACACGTGCGTCCGCCCTGCCAATGGCCCCAGTCGGGCCTTTCCCGCATTGCTCTACCATTGCCCCTGAATTTGCTGCCCTTATGGCTTCGTATGCCGCAAAGCTTGCACACTGTTAGCATCCCGCACATCATCACCCCTACCGCGCATCAGCCTCCCATCTTCGGGACCCGTCCCACGCCCGTTCGTCTACCACATCACCCTTTACCCCACCTATGCACCTCCCCACCCCTAACCTCCCTCTTTTGAGGTTCTCTTACCACCTGCTACCGTCAACGCCACCGTTTTGTAGTGGAACCCGCCTCCCCCGCCCGCCGCCATGCCTGCCACCCTTCACTCACCGACGCAACTCCCCGCCCCCTCGCTCCTCCGCCTCCCCAGGTTCTGCTACGACCGGCTGTCCTCGCTTCTCAAGACGCTGGAGATTACCAACACCGACGAGTACACGCCCATCCAGCTGGTGGCGGACTTCGCAACGCTGGTGGGCACGTACGGCAAGGTGCGGCACACGGTCGGGGCCGGCGGGCGTGCGGGTGCCGAGCACAGGCACGGCACATCTTACTAGATGGATCGTTAGCAGCAGCACAGCGCACTCGTGCAATAAGATGTGCAGCGTGCTCACTTTTGATGCAGTCGGGCCTCCCGCTCGCTTTTCTGCATGTGTCCATAGGACACCCTGCGCCTCCCAAGGCCCCGCGTAAAACCCCTCTCCCCCCCTCCAGGGCTTCGCCATCATCATGGAGCCGTACGACGAGCGCCTGCCGCAGGTGCGTACGGCACCCGAACACAGCAGCGCAGCACGGCACCCGCCATGCTGGCATGCCACGCCTGCACCCTGCAGCAACACGGAGCGCTGCAGTGCTGGCAGGGCTCCTGTCTACCCCCTGCCCTCATTCGTCATCAGCAACCGCACCTTGGCAGCCACCAACTTCAGGGCGGTGACACTGAGGCTTTTAAAGCACACATGGCATCCGAGTGCCTGTCCCCACCCTGTCCCCTCCCATTGGCCCCCAGGTTCCCGACCCCGTGCTGCAGCTGTCCTGCCTGGACGCCTCCCTGGCCATGAAGCCCGTGTTCAGCAAGTTCCAGTCCGTGGTCATCACAAGCGGTGGGGCAGGGGGGAAGGGGGCTGGCAGTATGGAGGATACGCGGTAGGAGGCTTGGCAAACGGCAGCGGGAAGTACACGACCGGTGCGCAGCTGTTGTGGTGCTGGGCACGAGTTACTGCCACGCGCACGCCAACGCACCACCCGGCATGCCAGCATGTTGGCAGCTGTCATGATACTCAACGGTATCGTGCGGAGCGCTAGCTACGACGGATTGCGTCTCGCATTGCCCCAGAAGCCCTCCACCGGCTCTCCCTCCCTCTGTCGCAACTTGCAAGTTTTGAACCGGCCTTGCCACAACCACCCTTGCTGCTTAGTTTATGCAACCGCTATCCCGTCTTGCCTTTATCAATCGGAGTGCCTTTGAATGCGCGGTCCCGCTTTTAGTAGTGCACACCGTCCAGAATCTTGCCCCCCGTTGTTCCCGCGTATTCCCCCTTGCTACCGCCTAACCCACACGCCTAACCCGTTGCCACCACTTCCCTTATCCACCCCCCAGGCACGCTGTCCCCCATCGACCTGTACCCCCGCATCCTGGACTTCCAGCCGGTGGCCATCCAGTCCTTCAACATGACCCTCACGCGGGACTGCCTGTGCCCCGTGGTGGTCACAAGGGGCGCGGACCAGGTGGGCGGGAGGGCCAGCGTCCCCGACGGGCATGGGTACGAGAAATCGAGCCTACTGGCTCGCGCTGCCGCCGTCACGGCGTCAGCTACCGCCAGCTGTACGTGTGTTGCAAAGCAGTGCGGGTAACAGGCATCACAAGCCTGCGACAGCTGTACGTGTGTGTGCTAATTGCAGCACACAGGGCCACCTGACCCCACGCGCGCACTCCAACATGCGCCCTCAGTACCCCAACCCACTCGCCAAGCCCCCGGCTTCCCTCTGAACCGCCACCTCCCCAGATTCCCAAGTTCGAGATGTGCGGCAACCCTCGTCTCGATTTAAGTGTGTCTTAGCGCACTGTTGCTCCTGCCCCGCCCCAGATGCCCATGAGCACCAAGTTCGAGATGCGCGGCGACCCGGGGGTCATGCGCAACTACGGGCGGCTGCTGGTGGAGCTGTCCGCCACGGTGCCGGACGGCGTGGTGGCCTTCTTCGTGTCGTACAGGTGGGATCTCGAGGGGGAAGGAGCACGCCGAGCAGCAGGAGACGTGCGCATGTGATCACATAAGTTGTACCGACAGAGCGTACGGTCGTGTGCCGACCCTCAGACGCCCTGTCGTACACTGCCGTACAGGTACATGGACCTCATCATCAGCAAGTGGCACGACATGGGCATCCTGCAGGTGGGGTGGATGGTGGCTTGGTGGGGGGTGGAGGCGGCTCATGGTTGCATGGGGGCAGAGGGAGGCGAGGGGCAGGAAGGCTTTCTGTGAGCGGTGCGCTGGCAGGTCAGGTTAACGTGAGGTGGCAAGCAGGACAGTCAAGGAGGACGGAGGCCGTGACTTCAAGGCGGGGCTGGGGATGCAAACGGCGCGAGGATTGGCACGAGGCAGGAATGGGGAGGGAGGAGGTGAGGACAAGCGGGAGCCGGGTGGGATGCGCGGGCAGCAAAAGATTCGTGCGTGGAGCGCCCTCGCGAACTGCTGTGTCGTGTTGTTGCGGTGATCATCAGGAGCAAGGCCTGTTCCGCATGCGCCTCCAGGCCGTGGATCCCTGTTCCCCCTCCTCCCATTCGCCTGCGATCGATCGATCGCTCCCCGCAGGCCCTTCTGTTTCCGGTTCCATTACTCTGCCGCTTTGCAGTTACCCTTCACCCGCCCTTCCTCCCGCCCACGGCCCCGCAGGAGATCATGCAGCACAAGCTCATATTCATCGAGACGCAGGTGGGCGGGGCGGGGTGGGTACACGAAGTGCTAGCAATCCTGACTCTACGCCGCTGTCCACGGCGTCCTGCAGTCTTAGCGCCCACCACGCGTTATTGACGCAAACAAGCTCCATCGCTTAGACGTCCTTGCTTCTGGTACTCCGTATTTCCAGGACGTGGTGGAGACGACGCTGGCGCTGGACAACTTTCGGCGCGCCTGCGACAGCGGCCGGGGGGCGGTGTTCCTGTCCGTGGCGAGGGGCAAGGCGAGTGGGGGCTGGAGTGCGACGTGGGGCGGGGTAGGGAAGCAACTGTAGAGGAAGGCGGTAAGACCAGGCCTCAAGGAGAGAGGGCGAATGCAGACGGGTGTTGACGCGCGAAGATGCGTCTGGGTATTCGTGTTTGAAGGTTGAGCCCTGCTGGCAACCTTGTGCACACGCTCTGCACCGCTGACATCCCCCGTGCCTGCACCCGCGCTCCTGCCACATTGTGCTACCGGTATGCCCAGGTTGCCGAGGGCATTGACTTCGACCGCCACTACGGCCGTGCGGTGGTCATGTTCGGGGTGCCCTACCAGTACACCCTCAGCCGCATCCTGAGGGCGCGGCTGGAGTACCTGCGGGAGACATTCCAGGTGGGAGCATGGGGAGCCCGCAAGCGTTCAGGTTCACATTCTGCTGCTTACGTCAGGGTGGTTCGCCTGTGACGGTCCGATTCATTCCGTCTTTGTCTTCAGTTCTTCCAGCCACTCCGCCTCTTCCACCGATGAAGGAGTCCGACTACCTGGCTGTTGAGTGGCGACATACCTGTCGGCGTGGTGACCATTTCCTCCTGCCTCCACCTCTCCAACCTCCTCCCGCTCCTTTGCCCCCCACTAACTCCACCCCCCAGATCAAGGAGTCGGACTACCTGGCGTTTGACGCCGTGCGGCAGGCGGCGCAGTGCGTGGGGCGCGTCATCCGCAGCAAGGCAGACTACGGTGAGGCGAAGGAGGAGGGCTCGGGCATTGTGGGGTTGGAGGAAGGAAGGCGAACAGGGCGGGTATGGACAAGCAATGGAAGCGGATGCAGCGAGGGAGGTTAAGGTGACGGTGAAGGTGTTGGAGTCAGGGAGGACGGGGACAAAGGAGGAAACAACATACTAGCGGAGCGCGGAGGTTGCGGTGGGACGTCCAGCGGGACATGGTGCAGGGTTCATGTGACTCCGCGTATGATACCAGCCCAGGTGCCTACTGGTGCCTCCCGCGCACAAGCTCTTGGACAACTCCCATGAAGCGCTCTGGTGCATGCACACACCCCTGCCGTAGGCATGATGATCTTCGCGGACAAGCGCTACCAGCGGCACGACAAGCGCGACAAGCTGCCGCAGTGGATCACGCGCCACCTCAAGGAGGCGCACATGAACCTCAGCACCGACATGATGGTGGGCGGGGGCGGAGGCGGCTGAGTGGCTGGGGGAGGTGCGATGCAGTGGTGCCTCGGGCAGGGGCGTGGTACGCGCGCAAGTTGCCAGCACGCCCTATGTAGAGCCAGCTCAGGCCAGCCGCAGCTCCACGCCCTACGCGACCGCAACACGTGCACCTGGACCCCAACCCACCATGGCCTCTTGCTACCGCATGGCCAGCGCAGCTGGGTGCATTATGGGCAATGGAGTGAAGTACTGTGACGTCGTTAGCACTTTCCTTCATGCGTGAAGCCGGTGCCAAGCCAGTCCCACCCTGGCACCCCTGACCCCTGCTCTTCCACTCGTCGCATATGCGCCAGCAGCGCCACCGTGCAGATGCGCGTCGGTCGACCTTGCGTTTCACGAGTACCGGTACCTTGCCTCCCCTCCACCCCCACCCCAGGTGCACGTCGCCCGCGAGTTCCTGCGCGCCATGGCCCAGCCGTACGACAGGGGGGCGGTGGGCAAGAGCCTGCTCAGCGAGGCGGCGCTGGAGGCGCTGGAGGCGGCGGGGGGCCTGGAGGGCGCGGGAGCGGCAGGGGCGTGACGGGCAGGGGGGTAGGTGCTTAGCGTGAGGCAGGGAGGATGAGTGTGAGGTAGCTCGAGTGAGATGATGGGAGGAATAGTACCGGTAGTAGGGTTGGCGTTGGCACGGGTGGGGGTTGTGGGCGAGGGCGCGCTGGTGTGGGGACGGCTGGGGGGCAGGCCTGCAAAAGCCCAACACGGTTGCGCTGTTGGATTGGGTGCAGCTGGGCGTTGAGCAGGACGGCTGGGGTGCAGGATGCGCAGATGTGTTGTAGGCAAGGGTTAGGTGCATGCAGGATGCGTGAACGAGTAAACGGTGACGCTGCAGAGTGTGTAGGCAGGTGGCTGGGGTTGAGCAGCCCTGTTGCTGCCCTGAGGGCGTGTGCAGGTGCTGCCCGTACCCGCGCACGCCTCGCATGGCAGAGCTGGGCGAAGCATGAGGAAGAGCATCACGTCCCGCAGATTGTTCGGGGCAGCCCAGGGGTTCTCCTGCCAAGGGCTACGAAACGCTGGATGTCACAACGAGTCCCTGCTCATTCTTGACGCACGGACTGTACGTATGTATGGATTTACAGTTTTGGTCCCCTTCCAGAGCCCAGTCCTGTCCCGCTCGGGAAACAGAGCTGGTCCCGGCAATCAAGGACACGGGGTTTCCCACCCCTCTCGCTGTACGGAAAGGAGCAACCAGCTCCGTCAAATAAAGGATAGGCCAGGACGAGCGGGCCTTCAGTTCTCGCTACCACAGGCCGGTCCCACGCGCACCCCTACATAGCTTCTCGCCAAAGACGCATCCACAGAGCACAAGCAGCACCCCTGTCGTGGCTCCCACCACCCTTCTGCCCAGGAGGAACCGGATACGAGGCAGCTGTACGGGGAAGTTAGCCAGTAGCTTCTTGGGGCAGACATGAACCAGTCAACCTAGCAATCCAGCCCCGCCCTCTGCTGGCTACCTTCCGTGCGCCATACCAGGTGCCCGTCAACCGCTGAGTGCAGTCAGCGTAGTCGTAATGCAAGCCAATGCAAGCCTTACTGCCTGCAGCCCTCTGTGCCGGCCAATGCTGCCGTAATGCTATCAAACCGTCTGCGGCCTGGGCACATATGCCACTGATGTAACGGCACACAAACACACACGCATAGGGGCAAAGAGGGACCCCTGTGAAGATTTCCAGGCACCAATCATAAGGCAATCACAGTTTTACAGTATCAGGACGGTAGGCGCGGTACGTTTCACAAAGCGCGGAGTTTCAGGGCACTGCCGGCAGCCCACCACGCCACTGGCCTGCCCCCCCCCATCGACAACCAAGGAGAGCATCACAACGCACGGGGCGCCTGCAACCCACCATACAGCCCATGTCAAGGTTGCAACACAGTAAACCGCGGCAGCAGTGCTCCTGCTGGCAGGCAGCAACACTGTATATGTGTGGGCCACGCAGGTGAGTCCACAGTTACAAGGTGTGCGCTAGCTCGCACAGCTGCGCCGTACACCTTACTCCTCGTACGGCTGTACGGCAGGCCCCCTGCGCTCGCCCCCCACGTGCACGTCCACGCGGATGATGCGGCCGAGCAGCCGGGAGCCGTCCAGCTGGGCGGCCAGGGCCTGGGGGGGGGGGCGGATGTGGGCGGGGCACAGGAGGGGCCGAGGGGAAAGGAATGTTGTCACCTTGGGAGCACCGAGAGGGTGTATGCGAGAGGTCGGGCCGGTCGCACTGGCACGTGGTCAACACCAGTGCTCCTGCCTGACGCCTGGACTGCAGGCTGGGTTTTTTTAGTGCTGCGTGCACGCCAAAGCAACGATGGTGTAACCGCTTCACAGCAGCAGCAGCAGATGTGCACATGCGTACTGCCCACACACACGAGGGTGCTGAAGGCAGTCAGGAAGCGCCTCGTGCGTACCACCACCCTGCCCTGCCCGGCGCTGTCCTGCGCGGCACCCCCCCGTCCCCCGCCGCGCACCTTCTCCTCCGCGCTGCCGAACACCACGTAGGCGATGCCCTTGGGGGAGCGCAGCCGGGGGTCCATGGGCAGACGGACCTGGGGGGAGAGAGTGAGGGGTGACCAAAGCCGGGCAGATTATCAATCATCCAATATGTGTACGTGATGATGTAACTGGACAAGGAGAGGGGGACCCAGGGCAGCTGCATCTGGTGAATCAGCGTTTGGATGGAGCCATACATGCACATGACTGAATGTGGATGGAGCAAGGGTTCAGCGGAGCGGAGGGTGGGCACTTGGGAAGGCAGGATTGCGCTGCGCTAGCACACGGACTGAGGCCCCTGCATGAAGGAACTTGCTGTATCGCAAATCGGTGTTCCGGGTTGAAGCGGGGAAGCGGGGCGGATGGCCAGGTACCAACAGCTACGTGAAAACCACCAAGCACCATGTGCATTTGCGGCAAGCCGGCTGCTCACCTGGATGATCTCCCCAGCCGAGGAGAAGAGCTGAGGGCGTAGCACCATTTATGGCCATCGCATGGCCAGCAGGCACGTGCGGGGCAGCGGCAGCAACAGCTGTCAGTTCCAAAAGAGCAAAGCAGCAACACGCAAACGAGGCAGGTTACAGCGGCAGAGCGTACCGTAAGCACAAAGCACAGGGCCATCACAGCAGCTCCACCGAAGCACAGGGCCATTACAGCAGCTCCACCGAATCACAATACAGATAATTGCGAAGCATTGCGATGCGCCCAGACAGCGCATGCAACCCTGCCGACGACTTCACTTCAACCCCCGCCGACACGGTTCCTACATGGCCGCCCCTCCCCCTCCCCCCGAGCGCACCTGCGTGAGCCCCTCCCGCAGCGCCTCCTCCCCCACCGCCGGGTCCAGCCCCTTGACGAACAGCGTGGTGGCGGGCGTGCCGCGGGGCTTCCAGCCGCCTGCATGCGGTACCGTGAGCAACAAGGGGATTCAGGAAAGCAGCCCCGAGTACCGCCCGAGTCTGCCGGGCCGGTGCTGGCGTCCTACCAGCGTTGCAGTAACCAAAACAGGGCTTCCAGCCGCGGATAAAGGGCACAAGCGGCTTGCTGAACCGCCCACATGCGCAGGGCCAGGGCTGGCGCTGATGTCTTGCTCGCCGCAGCACGTCGGACAGCCACGACCGGGGGCCGGGCCACTGCGGCCCTCCCAGACCTCATGTGCTTTCTTCCGGGCGTCCCGGTGTCGCCACAACCAAATCCAACGGACGCGGGACACCACCATGGTCCCAGACCTGCGCTGAGGCTCGCTGCAGATAGGCCACTTAGCAGTAGCAACAGGCCACTTAGCAGTACCAGTACCACGGCCCCACCCCGATGCCCACCAGCTTTCCCTCACCTGGCGGAGGCCTCGAGGGCGACAGCGACCGGCCCTCCACGCCGGCCCCAGGGTCCAGGGCGGCGCCCGCAGGCCGCCACCCGCGCCCCGCCGCCCCAACGCCTCCCCCTCCACCCGCGCCCAGCTGCATGTAGCCCCCCCGGGGCCGCAGCCCCGAGGCCACCTCCGCGCGCCACCTGAACCCGCCGCCGCCGGTCCCGTTGCCGTCCCGTCCGTCAGTCTCCTGGTCCGCCCCTGCGCCGCCCAGCGCTCCGCCCCGTCCCGTGCCGTACCTAGACCCCGTCTCCGTACCCTCTGCCCACATCCTCCGCGCGCCCCCCGGCCACCGCACCACAGGCCCCGAGCCCAGCAGCTCCCCAAGCAGCCCATCGTCCTGCCCCTGCACCTGGCCCTGCCCCTCGTCCCGCCTGCCGCCCTCCCAGCTGCTGCTGCTGCTGCTGCTTCTGCGGCTCCCGCTGCCACTCCTTGTGCCCCCGTCCTCCGCATTGACCCCGCTGCCACCGGCTTGGCCTGCCGCATCGCCACTCAAGCCCCGAGCCACCCGGCGAAAGCCCACGGCCCCTGGCGTCCCCTCAACCGCCGCCAGGCCGCCAGGACGCGCCGTGCGCCCCTGGGCCTGGCTAGGGTCCGCAGCCGGCGCCTCCGGCTCAACCTCTTCCCATTGCCCGTTTGCACCCCGCTTGCGGAACCTAACCGCCGCCGGGCCAGGGGCTGCCGTACTGCCCGTATTGCTGCTGGCGCTCCTGCCATCAGCACCGGCGGCGCTCCTGGCTTTGACTGTACGGGCCATGGCTCCAACCGTTTCCAACGGCCGGCTCGCCCCCTGGCCTTCTTCCTCAGCTGTCAGTCCGTCCTGTTGCACACCGCCCTGACCCCCCCCTGGGCCTGACCCGCTTCCCCTTCCTCCCGAATTTCTTTCTTGCCGCCGTTGCTGCTGTCGATGTTGCCGCTGCTGCTGCTGAATGTACGGCAGCAGCTGCGCCGGCACCTGCGCCGGCATGACTGCCGCGCCCGCCCATCCACCGCCGTTCGGGCCATCCCCGTACGACGGTGCGGCGCTGAAGTCGAAACCGAACAGCGCGTCCTCCTCGGTCGCACTGCCGGGCAAAGGGATGTCCTGCAGCGTGGGCACCACGCCAACGGTGGTACCACCCACAAAGCCAAGCGCGTCCACACCCCCAAGCACCTGACGCGTCGCAGCGAGGGACGGGGGCGCTGCTGCTTGCGCGCCCTGCGGTGTACTTGCTGAGATGCCTCGCGCTCCACCATCACCGCCTACTTCACTAGGCGCCTGCGCTTGCCCCGGCGGTGCCCCAGCAGCACTAGGCCCACTGTTTGCGCTGCTGCCACCATCGTAAAAACCCCTCGTGCTGCTGCTGCTCCCGCTGGTCGTGCCCCCGCCCCGAGCTCCGGCTTTGCCAGGCATCGACTCCGCAGGAGCCGCTTTCCGTTCCGACCCCCCAGACGGCGGCGGGCTAGGCGGAAGACCGAAGTCCAAAAGGTCATCAACGCCACCGCCGCCCACGCCCCCGGCACCAGCAGCGCCACCCGCAGGTCTCTGCGGCGACCCCAACGCCCCAGCGCCCCAGTCAATGCTCTCATCCGCCTCATCAACGGAACCCAGGGCTGCATCATGCCCCCAGTGCTGCTGCTGCTGCTGCTGGTGGTGGTGGCCGCCCACCAGCCCTGGCCTTACAGCTCCAGTTGCGGAAAGCGCGCTGTTCCCATGCACGTGTACGGTAGACGTGCCGCCGCTGCCGTACGACACCGGCTCGTAGTCGTAGTCATCCACCATGTCCATGGCGTCATCGATACCAGCGAAATCCACCTCCATGTGGTACGAGTACGACGTACTGGACGACGACGACGAGTACTGCGGTACGGCCGCACCACCAGCGCGGCCGCCGGCCGCCGTACTTCCCGTACTCCAGCTAGGGTCCCTCGTGCTGCTGCTGCTCCGTCCCTTCCCTCCGGGCTGCTCCCCTGCGCCCGCCAGCCCCGCCAGCCACAACTCGTCGTCGTCAAACACCGGGGCACGCTTCGGCTGCACGCCCTTCTTCGGTATAGCTTTCTCTGCCTGCTGTAACACACCTGCCTCTGGATCCTTGTGCAAGCTCTCCTTGGACAAGCCCTCCACTGCCTGGCCTGGTACGCCGGGTCCGAGGTCGTCACGCCGCCTCTGCTGCTGCTGCTGCTGCTGCAGCTGCAACGCCTGTGGCGCAGGCGACGGGCTTGCGCTCCGCCCTGCTGTCGGCTGCGGCGGCTCTCGAACCCGCCTGCCTGATGGGTGTTGAACTACGGCTTGGCTAAGCGGCGGATCCTGGGGTGCTGGAGCCGACGCCTTAGGCGACACGTTTGCGTCGCGCGCTGGCTGGGCAGGTGCGGGAGAGGGCACGGGCGAGAGCGCCTGGGAAGGTGTGCTGGACAAGGGGGAACGAGCGGCAGGCTGCACAGGTGGGGTCGAGGGGTCTGAGGCAGGGACCGGGGCCGGGGCTGCGGCCGGCCGGCTGCGACTGCGGCTGGATATGGTGGTGCGAATACCTGTGTGAGGGACCAGGCACGGGCACGAGTGAGCACGTGTGTATGCAAGGGCAGGGGTTATTGCGAAGTTCCGCTGGTCAAAGCATCTGACTAGCACGGCACCTGCATGCGGTTGTCTGCAAGAGCTTCATGTGGAGCCGTTTAACGTTCATATACGAGTCCATGCCGGCTCATCCAGGTCTCGGCCTGTTGGGCAACCGGGCACCCAGAACGAGATCTGTCACTTGCTTTCCTTCTCTCAGTACACGAGCTGCTTACCCGTCAGCGCCCGTCCTCGCGGCCTCCCTCCACGGGCTACCGGTGCCTCTCCAGAGGCGCCCGCGTCAAGGCTGCTCGCAGGAGCTCCATGCGCAGCAGCACCTGCATCTGCAGCGCTGCTTGCACTCTGGTCTCTTGCGGCAGCTGCCCCCGCTGTCCCTACCCCGCCACCACCCTCGTCGATGCCTCCAGGCGCCCCCGCCGCCTCCACGCCTGTGACAGCCGCCGGTGACGGAGCCGCCGCCACATCCTTTCCAGTACCCTCAACTGGCCGCTCCGCGGGCCCTTTTGCTTGCCGCGCACTGCCGCCGGCGGCGCTGCGACCTCGCCGGCCGGCAGCAGCAGCAGCCGGTGTGCCCTCCCCCCCGTTCGGTGACTCCGTGGCGGCAGACCCAACCGCTGCGTCAGCGTCACTGCCGCTGCCGCTGCTCTCCGTCAGTCCTGTAGCTCCAGCTGCGACCGGAGCCTTTTTTGGCGGCCGCCCCCGCCGCCGCTGGGCCTGGGGTGCCTCTGCCGCCGCCGCCGCAGAAGCGGCAGCAGCAGCAGCAGGTGCACCACCCTCGCCCTCATCCCCCGTTTGGCCGCTTGGCTGCGTGGCGCCGTCCTGCACACCGCCGGTGGCTCGCCGCCGCCCCCGGCCCTTCCTGCTGGCGCCTGCTCCGGTAGCCTCGTCGCCAGGTGTGCTATCTGCGTCGCTGGCTGCGCCAGCTGCTGCTCCCTTCCTAGCCGCAGCCACGGTCACCCGGCCACGCCCCGACGCCGCGCTGCCGAACTGTGTATTACAGCAGCATGCGGGACCGCTGCTGGCAGCAGCCGAGCGTACGGTCCTAGCTACGCTGCTGCTGCTGCTGCTGCAGCTGGTGGATGCACAATGGCATGAAAGGCAGCTGTGTGCCAGCAACAGCGTGGGTTTTGGGGGCTTCAGCCCTAGGGCTGGATGGCGGAGTGTTGCGGCGGAGGGGCTGCCGCCACAGCAGGCCGGATGCCCCACACTGGGCCGCATCGGACGATAGATGTGTACCGTGGGGTGCAATGTGTGATCCCCTGAATGCAAAGAGTCCTAGCAGAGGGCGCTAGCACGCAGGGTGCTGCGCCGCGCTGCCGGATAGGCTGCGACCCACGGCTTTGCCCACCGCTCCCGCGAAACAGGACCACGGCCTTGGTATGAAGACTTTGCAGCGCAATGGCCTATCGCCTTGACGACATGCTGACCGCTGCGGCACCGCCGAGAGGGGATCGAGGCTGTCGCACCTCGCTGGCGCACGCCGCGGTAAGCTGCTTTTATGATGGCATATGATATCTATATCAACAGGACAAGCATGGCCTCGTCTTGGGCCATGTGTCAATTCGATGCAGCCCGAAAAGCTGTGCCGTGTGCTCACGTATGGGGCTCAAGTTGAAGCCCAGGGATCACAAGGAAGGAAAAACTACAAAAAGGCCGTAAGGTCTTCGTACCCGTTAGTCGACACGACACGTCTGGAGTGACGACGCCTCATGCGGCGCATGCACTTCGGCCGTTTTTGGCCTTCTGGACTTGAACACTTGGAGTCCAACAAGCAGCACGGCGTAAGCTTGGCGCAGTGACACCCCCGTGCTTTCGGAGATTCGACTTGCACACTTGTCAAAGTGTGGCTGTGGATGTGGAGCTGGCAGCTGGGTGGGGCACCTGCCCACCTCGGCCAGGGGAGTCTCCCTACCTTATGGTCCCCCGCTTCCCCTGCCTGCCCTTACGTCGTGACCGGGAACGCTGAGGACCTGAAATACACATCATTTACGCTCAAGCTTTTACGCGTCCCAACCGCAGCCTACCAGGTCAGTCTTCCAGACCGAACGTTGCCTGGTATTGTGACTGGTCAGGGGCCTCCCCTGCCTCAACACCAGGAAGAAAACATCGAGGCTTCATCTTGGTGTACTCCTCGGACAACAAACGCAAGAATTTTAGGGGCATAGCATCATTGCTGGTGGCAGCAGTATGCAGAACTGTGCAGGAAGGACGATTTGGTGGTACTTTCCAGGTACTTTCGATTCCACAAGCACGGTGAGCGTTCGCTAGGCATGCAGGTGGTCTTCTTAACACGCAGGGAACAGGACACAATTGCATAATTAAGTGCCACCATAAGCCAAATACAGCGGCAGCATTGCAACTCGGTTCGGGTGCGCTCTCTTGTTTATAACGCTTCACTGAGACCACTGTGACAACTGTCATACAGTTGTCAGTTTGCAACTTTCTGTGATGATATATTTACGTTAGTCAAAGGGCGGATGGAGGGGTTTTGACGACTCTCGGAGAGCTGAAGACACCGTCTCGGCACAATGCCACCTGACAGCGTTGGCGCGCCTAGGCGTGCAGCAACCAGCGCGTCACCTTCAACCTATACATGTACAAAGGATGCTCACGTCGGGTGCCGATTGGGCGTCGCTGCGTGCCACCAACGTTTGCCACGCCACAGCAGTGTCAGCTTGCGACCTTCCTTGCGACAGCGGCTTGTAGCGACGCCTGTGGCATTAAACATAGGAACCAATGCCGACCTGCTTAGCGCTCCAGGGGTCCCATTCAATGGGCCGTTGGTGCTGCAACGGCGTGGTTTGCGCGTGGTTTGGGCCTGTGCGGCAAGGCCGCAGCGCGCCTCGTCGGCCGTGGAGCCGCCCCAGCCAGCCCCAGCCCTGCAGGACGACGTCCCGCTGCAGCGCGAGCAGCAGGTGGCCTGGCATCCCTCAGAGGCGCCAAGTACCAGCAACGGAGGGTCGAATGCAACCCTCCCCGACGGCGTTGGTCCCTGTGAGCTGGCAAGCCAGAATGGCTATCCCCTGGAGGAAGCTCAAAGCGCTGGCACAAACAGCGGCTTGGCGGTCCGCCCCGCTGAAACCGGCGACGTCGACGCATCGCCGCCGCTGCTGACCATCACCGCCAGCGTCGAAGCCGCAGACGACAACGGCGCCCGGCTTGTCAGCGAGCTGGACGACAGCGCAGCAAACACGCTCGCCAGCTGTAGCATGGACAGCATCATCGAAGTCAAGGTCCCCCCGCCCGAAGCCAACCGCCCCTCCGCCTCTTTGCTCGCATCCGTCGACGACTACGGCCTCCCCGCCTTCCTCACAGATCCCACCATACCCCCCCCCACCACCCCGCCGCTCTCCACCGCCTCCACCTCACAGCCCTCGCCGTACGCAACAACCCCAGATGCTTCCTCCGGCCCTCCGCCCTCCTGCGCGCCCTCCCCTGCTACAGCGCCAGTCAACGCTGGCTTCCCGTTGACCGTTGGTGACCTGGCGAAGCTGGTATCGTACGGCTTCGACCACGACGGCGCGCTGCCGCCCGGCACGTTGCCGTCCCGGCTGGCGGCCGCGCTGCGCACCTCCCCCCTCGGCGGCATCCCCGCCTCACCAGAAGACTGCGCAGCCCGGCGGGCGGCGTTCGGGGCCAACGCCCTGCCCCCTACCCACCAGGTGCGGCTGGCAAGCCACAGGGCGACCCTGCGCCCAGCCGTTTACATGCGCCGGCAGCATGCATGGACGTGGGGCCACGGGGACAGAGGGTTCCACCGGTAATGTCACCCACTACTCTGCAAGCTTTACCGTCACTAATCGCCATAGCTCGAATGCGTTTGCCCACAGGTAACGTTCCTGGAGCTGGTGGCCGAGGCGCTGGAGGACTTCACCGTGCAGGTGGGGGCGTGGCGGTGGGGGCAGGCCGCTGGTGCCTGTGGGGTGACCGGCGGCGATCAAGGGCTTGTGCAAGGGGTGGCTTGAGCTGCCGTGCTGGTAGGACGCGGGCAGGAGCAAGGTGCTGGTGGGCCGCTTACTCCGTCCCTTGGCCCCGTATGGCTTACCGGGATGTCCGTCTCGGTACCATCAGCAGGACCTTGCTGTGCCAGCCTTGTATGTAGTGGATCGCATCGGCGGGGGTGTTCCAAACTGCACCTCTTGAAGCCTTGATCTTCGTACCTACCCGCTTCCTTCAACCATCTTTGCTCCTTGGAAAGTGCCCTGATTGATGCGCACCTGCACGCTCCTCAACCCCTGTCCCACGTGGCCTCTCCTCCAGGCCCTGCTGGCCTCGGGCGTGCTGTCGCTGACCCTGGCAACACTCGTGCCCGGCCCAACCGCCACTGTAACCGAAACTGCAACCGCCGCGGCCGGGGCGGCGGCGGCGGGCGGCGGCTTCTCCACGGAGTGGGTTGAGGGCGCCGCCATCCTGGCCACCGTGGCCATCGTCGTGGTGGTCAACGCAGCAACGAACTTCGCAAAGGAGAGCAAGTTCCGGCAGCTCAACTCCATCAAAGACGACGTGCGGGTGGGTCCAAAGCCATCGATGCACTCCCTGTGCACCTTCCGGCATCGGGATTGGCCAGCAATTCACTCTTGAGGCTTTCAGGCATCCAGTATGAGGCGCGAGCACCCTGTTTATCGCAATGCTACACGCGCCTAGTAGTGTGGTGCGGTGTAGGCCGCTTCCAAGTCCAGTCCGGGTGCACGCCTGCAAGCCCCTGCCGCCGGTACCGCACTGCAAGGCCCCCGCCGTCGTCAGCACAATGACCAACACACAACCACCAACGTGACCCGACGTGCTGCCCCTCAGGTGCGTGTTGTGCGCGGCGGGCAGCAGCAGGAGGTGCCGGGGCGCGAGCTGCTGGCGGGCGACCTGGTGGTGGTGGAGGCGGGGGACATCCTGCCCGCGGACGGGCTGCTGGTGCAGGGCGGAGAGCTCAGGTGGGGCATTGGGGTGGCTGCTGGGTGTACGAAGCTGTACGGCAGGGCAGGAAGGTGGCGGCTGGGCATCTGGCTGGGCATCTGGCAGCGGGGCACCTGGCTGGGTCTGTAACCAGCAGTCCTGACATGCCATGACGTGGGGCTTCACATTGTGCCAATCGAGGCGAGGGGAGCAGTGGTGGGCTATCGACTGGGGCAATGCCATGCTGTCGTGTGCACGTAACGCCACCTGCCTCCCCGCTGCAGGTTGGACCAGAGCCACCTGACGGGGGAGTCGGAGGACGTGGCACGGGCACCGGCCCCCGACGGCTGCCCCGTGGTGCTGTCCGGCAGCAAGGTACGCAGTGCACAGCTCACTGTGGCGCTTAACCACAGAGGCTAAAGCTAGCAAAAGTGGCACGCGGCTAGACAGAACTGCTCCATGTATGGCAGCACAGAGGTTGATTGGCGTGTAACTACGCGGATCCGCTCTGACGTGGATTACACCCCTGCGTGCGATTGTCAGGTGTTGGACGGGTATGGCAAGATGATTGTGCTGGCGGTTGGGCCCAACAGCCAGCAGGGCACCATCAGCACCATGATGATGCGCGGGGGCGCCAGCGGCCCCGCCTCCGCCAGCCCCGCCGCCTCCGCCCTCAGCGCCGACGGCGAAGCCGAGGGCAGCGCCAATGAGGCGGAGGAGCGACGGCGGCGGCGGCGACGGCGGCGCGCCGAGCACCGCCGGGTGCCGGCGGCGACGGCGGCGGCGGATGCTGCCACCGCCGCGACGGAGGCCGTCCTGTCGCTTGCCTCAGTGTCATTCGGCTCCATGGATGGGGACCAATACGCGGCGGGTGACGCCCAGCCGGCTGGCGGCGGGAGGAAACAGCCTGGCGGGCAGCCGCCGGCTGGGTCAGCGGCGGCTGCGGCGGCGGCGCTGGCGGGGAGTGGAAAGGCAGCGGAGGCGACGGGCGACGGCGAGGGCGAGGAGGGGTCGGGGCTGCGTGTGGAGACGTTCCTCATGCAGAAGCTGGGGGTGCTGGCGCAGCGGATCGGGGCCTTCGGTGTGGCGGCGGCGGTTGGCGTGTTCGTTGTCAACTCCTTGTCGTACACGATGCAGCTGGCGGCGGCGGCGGCAACGGACGGCGGGGCGGGGCTGCCGGCGGGCGTCGATGTGCTGCGGGTACGCTGTGGAAGGGGCGCTGGGTAGTGTTACAGGTTGGATGGGTTCACTTGTGCGCCTCCTGTTGCAGTGGTGCATGCTTCAACGGTAAGCACACCTCGTGGCGCACATGTGCTTGTCTCATCACAGGTACCGCCTATCGGTCATCACATCGCAACCTAAGCCGCGGTGCCATGATCCCAAATGAAGATTATTTACATTGGCCACCGCAACACGCGCCGCGCCCCCAGTCGTACCTGGACCTGCTCATCACCTCGGTGACCATCCTGGTGGTGGCGGTGCCCGAGGGCCTGCCGCTGGCCGTCACGCTGGCGCTGGCCTTCAGCGTGCAGCGCATGCTGGCAGACCGCAACCTGGTGCGACACCTGTCAGCGTGCGAGACCATGGGCGCGGCAACAGCCATATGCAGGTGGGAGGTGGGAGGTGCGCGCGAGCACGGGCGGGGAGGAGCCGTGAGGCGCAGGAGTGGGGCCCTGGTGCGCTGACTGGGAGCTGCCGCTGTGCGAGCGTGCGTCCGTGCAGCGCGGCCTGCTGTCAGCCCCTGGGGCCCGCAGCGCAGCTGTTGCTGTCCTGCGTATCAAATTGCACCTGAGTAGCAAACACTGCCTTTTTCCTGCCCTTAATATCCTTTCCTGACTCTGGGACCTCCTGCCCTGCAGCGACAAGACCGGCACGCTGACGCAGAACAACATGTCGGTGGTGCGCCTCTGGGCGGCGGGACGCCAATACCGGCTGCAGGTGGGTCCGCGCTCCGCAGCCATGGTCTTGGGCCGGGGCCGCACATCGCTGGGGCCGTACCTCTGGGGCTGCACCGCTCGGGCCGCGGGGACCATATCGCTGGGGCCGTACCACGCTGCGAGGCATTGCAGTGCGCTTTACACCAGCGCGCGTTGCACCGACTGACGATCCGCCCTGCCGCGACCGGGCCCTGCCCCAGGACCTGCCGCCCACGCAGCAGCAGGCCGAGCGGCGCGCGGCGCAGAAAAAGCAGCTCTCTGCCGCCGGCAGCGCCGCCAGGGCCGCGGCGGCGGCGGACGCCGCCGACGTCGACGGCTTCCGGCCGCTGAGCCGCCTGGTGCCGCTGACGCCAACGCCGACGCGCGAGAGTGCGGTGGGGGCAGCGGAGGGCCGAGCAGCGGCGGCGGCTGGTGTCGTAAACGGCCATGAGGACGTTGCAGCGGCGGACGACGGCAGCGCTGTGGTGTCGCCCATCGTGCGGCAGCTGCTGGTGCAGGGCCTCACCGTCAACTCCACCGCCTGCATCCGCACCAACCCGCAAGCCCCGGGTGAGTGCACACGGCAGTCCTGCACCCTGCGTGTCAGAGGTCACGGCAAGCAGATGAATGGCCTTCTGGCACGAGCTGCCTGTGCGTGCGCCCCGTTTGCTTTCATGCACGTGTTGAGCCCTACTAACGAAACCCTCACCCTTGGGCGCTGCTGCATTGTAGACGCCGTTGACCGCAGCGGCAGCCCCACGGAGTGCGCGCTGCTGGAGCTGCCGTACACCCAAGGCTGGGGCTGGGACTGGCAGTGGGCCTGGGCAGGGCAGGGCACGGCTTCCCATGTCGCCAGCCACCTGCGGCAGGGCCCCCAGGCCGCGACCCGGCCGACCCGTGGGTCACGCGGGTCTGAGTCGGGATCGCCGGGGACATCCCCTGCCACGTCCGCAGGCTCACCCGGGCGCTCTGCGTCCGAGCCCGGCGGGGGCACGACCCATGGGTCACCTGCGGCTGGCCCGGCGGGGTCGGGGGAGTACGGTGCGGCTCAGGATGTGAGCCGCATGTTGATGCAGCACTACGACAAGGAAATGCGCGGCAAGCCGGTGGCCCAGTCGCCGCAGCAACGTAACGGTGCTTCGGTGGAATCTGGAGAGATAGTGCAGGGGCCCTTGGTCGTGGGGGATGGCGGAGAGTGGGCTCGGGAGAATGCCGGTGAGATGCGCGCCGCTGCTGCGGTGCCTTTGTCGCAAGGCGTGGAACGGGCTGGTGCGCGGGATGAGGCGTCGCAGCGGCGGACGGTGACGGCGTCTGGCGGCCAGCAGCCCTCGGCGACGGCGGCAGGGGCAGCAGGTTCGTACACCCTGGCAGCAGGGGATGTCCTGCAGTTGGTGCCCTTCTCCTCACAGCGCAAGCGCATGAGCGTGGTGGTGGCGGCGCCGACGCTGCTGCACGTGCCGGCTGCTGCTGATGCCGGCGACGGAAACGCTGCCAGCAGCCGCGCGAGTGGCAGCAACTTGACGGACGCTGACGAGCGGCAACTGGCGGCGGCGGGGAGGGCGTCGCCGTCAGCGCTGGCGGCGGCAGCGGCGGCGGCGGCAGCGGCAGAGGCCGATGCCAACGCCTCGACGAGCAGCTACAGCCCACCGGAGCAGCCGCTGGCGGCGCGACAGAAGCAGCTCGAGGGGCAGGCGCTGCAGGGCGCGGCGGACGGCGACGCTGCGGCGGCGGCGGCGAGGGGCCTGGTGCCCGTGCGTGTGCTGACCAAGGGCGCGGCGGAGCTGGTTGTGGAGCGTTGCAGCTGGCAGCTGGGGCCCGACGGGCGGAGCCTCCTGCCGCTGGGGGCCGAGGGCCGGCAGCGGCTGCTCGAGTCGTTCACGGGTGCGCTAGGGAGGAAGGTGCTGGGAGCGGGGTACGGAACGTGCAGTCTGAATGCATCTGCTTGTCCATACCACCGGGCAGCGCTGCGGCAGTCCGTACAACACAATCTGGGAGGGCGCAGGTAGCTAACCAGGACCACAAGTACCCCCCGCCGCCACAAGTAGTACTGATCCTGTTGCGCACGCCCTCACGGTACTGTACTTACCTGGCGAACCCCGTGCTATTCCCCATGCAGGCAAGGGCGATCGCGCGCTGCGGCTGCTGGCCCTGGCCTACCGCGACATGCTGCTGCCGCAATCCAAGCTGCAGTCGCGCCCGGGGGCGGCGGGGCCCGGCGCGGCGGGGGCCAACGGCGCCGGCGGCACGCCAGGGGCCCCCAAGGGGGCAGCCGCGGCCTCGGCGGAGGCGGGCGGTGGCGTGGTGGGCGGCGCGACGTACTACGGGCGCGGGGACGGCGGCGCGGGGTGCCTGGTGACGTCCCTGGATGCGGACGTGCTGGAGAAGGTGCGCGGGCTTACCAGAAACCCTGTGCGTACCTACCTACATTCATTCACGCAGATACCTTATGCCAGCTGGAGCGAGCGGAGGTTGCGTGGGAGGGAGAGCACCTTGCCACTGACGTTGGGCAGCTGGGAGCGGCTTTTTGTCATATCTAGCGGGTGCCGTTAGGCGGCTCCCAACCTAATTTTTGGTTCCCCATGCTACCTCACATCGAACCCCACCTTTGCCCCTCGCCCTTTGCGCTTATGCTGGTGGCGGACCGGCACTACCGGCCACCGCTGGCTTTACAGTTTACTCGCCTGCACATAGCCTAACCTCTTCGTCACCCGCCTCGCGTGCCCTCCCCTAACCTAGGACTCGTCCTTGGCACTGCACGCCTTCCTTTGCCGACTCACTTTTTGTGCCCTCCCCCTGCAGGACCTGGTGCTGATGGCGGTGCGGGGCCTGCGCCAAAGCTGTCTTCAACTCTTCATAGTCCGTGCGCCTACTCATAGCCTAAGAACTCCGTTTGCCGCCCTCTCCCCCTCCCGCTGCAGGACCTGGTGCTGGTGGCGGTGCTGGGGCTGCAGGACCCCCTGCGGCCCGAGGTGCCGCACGCCGTGGAGCAGTGCAACCGAGCGGGTGGGTGCGGGCTGCCGGGCTGGCCTTGGGGACAGCCACGGTGGTGGGGTAAGGGTAGCAAGGGGCGTGGCGTGGGCGGAAGCCCGGGGGTTACGGCCCGGTACAGCTCAGCTCCACACGCTCTCGACTTCAATTCGTGGTAACGAAAAGGGGACGGGTGCCCGCCCAGCCTATGCAACCAAAGCAGTAATTGTCACCCTCCGCCTGGCAAGACTGAGTTTTTACCGTACCCCTTTTTGCCGTACCGCCGTACTGCAGGTATTGCGGTGCGCATGATCACAGGCGACAACATCCGCACCGCAGCCGCCATCGCCTCGCAGTGCGGCATCCTGCCGCCGACAGCGGACGTGGACGCGCTAGTCGCGCGCGGAGCGGCGGCGGCGGCGGAGATCGCGGCCGCGCCGGCGGCGGCCGCCACCCAGCCGTACCCGGGCGCCTCCCAGCTCGCCTCCCCCGCCTCCACCGCGTCCTTCGACGTCACTAGCCAACCTGCAAGTACGGCAACCACAACAGCCGTAGCCACCGGGCCCCAGCTGCTGCCGGCGCGGTCTGTGACAGAGTCGGTTGCCGTACAGCCGGCAGCTGTACCTGCGCCCGACGTGCCGTACCTGGTCCTGGAGGGCGCCACATTCCGGCAGCTGGTGCTGCGGCCGCAGGACGGCTCGCTGAACAGGGACGCCTTCCAGGTGGGTTATGCCACGCAAGTGGGCACTGTGCAGTTTGCACGCACGTAATCAACACATAGTGTAGTTCCGCGTTCATATTGCATTCTGCTGCTTTGGCGCCTGGATGCGACAAGGTGCGCCCTTGCTGAAAACCATCGGCGCTGGTGTCCTTCCAGCGGGGGGTAAACGCGTCAGTTGCAGCGTCACACATGTTGACCCTGCCATCTGCTCCCCTCCCCTTGCCTGGCCGCCCCCCAGGCGCTGTGGCCCCGCCTGCGCGTGCTGGCGCGCTGCTCCCCCGGCGACAAGTACACGCTGGTCACGGCGCTGAGGCAGCTGCGCAGCGAGGGGCGCATGAGCGAGGTGAGCGCAGCAGGAGGGGCCACCGCAGCAGTGCCACGATGGCACACGGGAGCTTGGGGGGCCTGGTTTGGACAGGGGCGGTTTGAGACGGGCACGTGTCCATAGAGCGTAGAAGAGAGTGCGGCACGTGCGTATGGCGTGCCTTGGCCCGTTGGCAGCGAGTGGATGAAGGACGTGCAACCCGCACTTGCAAACTGATCGGTTACTTCCATACTTCAACTGTAGTACATCGCGTTCTTGCCTCCCGGTTGCGCGCCCCAGGTGGTTGCTGTGACGGGCGACGGCACCAACGACGCCCCCGCGCTGTCGGCGGCGGACGTGGGCTTCTGCATGAACAGGGGCACGCCCATCGCACGGTGAGGACGACTGCGTTGCTGTGTGACTGCTGCGCATTCTGCTGGCCAACTCACCGCCGTCGAGGCAACAGTGCCAGCGCCTGCACGGCCCTGCGACACAGCTTGGTTGCTCACGCCTCTGCGCCAGTTGCTATGTGGCATGGCAGGGCCGTCCGGAACATGTCTGGCTAGTCTTGTCAGGCACTCTCAATGTTATGGTGGTGACGCGTGCATCCACAACGCCTCGCAGGGAGGCTGCCGACATTCTGCTGCTGGACAGCTCCTTCTCCTCCATCGTGTCCGCCGTGCTGTGGGGCCGCAACGTGTACGCCTCAGTCACAAAGTTCCTGCAGTTCCAGCTCACGGCCAACGTGGTGCGTGGGGAGGGCGCACGCGCACGGGCACAGGCAACCGAAGGCTTGCATGCAAGCTTGGGGTGCGCACATGCATGCGATTGGCCATGCGACATATCGCAAGCCCAGGTTTCCAGCCTGCACCCCCTGCGCGCCCTCGCTAGCCCGCAACTATGTAGGGACCGTCACCCGTTGCCGGCGCTTCTGCACGGCGATGTACGTGGCCTGTCCCATACCCTGAATCCAAGTACTGCAACGCCTGTGGTGCGCTATTCCCCAACTGTTCCCCCGTGCACCTCTGCGCCCCGGGCTTGCACGCATGAGGCCTACAGCGCCGTGCCTCAATTTCTATACACCACCTCCCCCCAGGTGGCTGTGGCCACGGCGGTTGGCGGCGCTGTGTGGCTGCACGCCTCCCCTCTGGCGGCGGTGCAGATGCTGTGGGTCAACCTCATCATCGACTCCATGGCCTCGCTGGCTCTGGCCACGGAGGCGCCCACGGGTGCGCAGGCGGGCGAGGGGGGCGGGGGGGCTAGGGGGCGGAGCGGTTATTGCCTCAGGCGAGAGGGGTTCTGAGAGAACCCCCTTGAACGGGGGCGCAATCCGGGGGCAATTCGAGAGCGACTTGAGCAAAGCACCAACGGAGCCGCCGTGTGGGAAACGTTGGCAGCGCCTGAGCAGCGACTTTTGTTGCAGCCCCACACAACATTTTGCCTGCGTTACGCCCATGGGCGGTATTCGAATCGCATCTTCACTAACTGCTTCGCCTTGCGCCCCACATCCCTGTCCGCCCACGCCAGAGGCCATGCTGGACGTGCCGCCGAGCCGCCCCGACGACCCCCTGGTCACCCCCACCGTGCTCAAGCACATCGCCGGACAGGCCCTCTTCCAGCTCACCGTGCTGTACGGCATGCTCCTGGCGGCCCAGCACTACAGTACGGCGGGCGGGCACGACATCGCGGGCGTCGTACAGGACCCCGCGACTGCGGCGGCCACGGTGGACGCAACGCTCGCGATGCTGTTTGGCGGCGGCGGCGCCGCAGCTGCTGCGCCAGCCGCCAACGCTGCTGCCGCTGCGGCAGCAAGCAGCAGCAGTGGGATCGCAGGCGTGCTGGGCAGCAGCGGCGCTGCGCTGGTGGACGGAATCGGCGGCACCCTGGTGTTCAACACCTTCGTGCAGATGCAGGTGTTCAACCAACTCAACTGCCGGCGTGTACGGGACGAGCGCAACGTCCTGGAGGGCATCTCGGCGCAACCGCTCTTCCTCACAATCATCGCGGTGGAGGCCGTACTGCAGTACTTTATCGTGCAGTACGGCGGGGAGGCGTTCAACACCGTACCGCTGAGCGGGCCGCAGTGGGCCATGTGCGTGGGCATGGGGGCGCTTGGGTTGGTTGTACGGGCAGGGTTGAGTGCCGTACAGCTGCCCAGCGAGACGGCGGTGAGCCGGGCAGGGGCGGCTACGGGCATGGTGGGGCAACAGGGGCAGGGGGCAGGACAGGGTGCTGCGACGCGTGAGCTAGGAGATGGGGGCAGCAGAGGGTGAGGTGCAAGGGTGCAATGTGGTGGAATTTGCGCTTTCGGCGTTGAGGCATTGCCATTGCTTGTGCAGGGATGTGGAAGGAGGAACGGGCGCATGCATGTCTGCCCTCGACGCCTGCCCAAATAGTACGTATACTGGGGTCGATCGAGTAAAGGGGTGGCATCAGGGATGGCAGGGGGATTGGTATCAGGGGTGGCGTAGGGGTTCTACGTGGTTATGGGATATGGGGATTCGGAATTTGCTAGCAGAAGGGTGCACCCATGCATCTTGCGGTACTGGCGGTGCACACTGAGGCATATAACTTGCAAATTGCATCGCAAGACCTTTTGTTGTGCTCTTGGGGAGTGGTATTGGACGACACGCAAGGTGATTATTGGGTGATGGCGAGCCTGGCAGGCACAGGAGTCGGGTGTTCTGCCTTGCTTGAGGAGCGTGGCGTATGCATGGCTGCTGGTTGGCTACCACTTCCAACGTGTTGCGGGAGCGCAGGATTGCATGCATGTAGCGAACATGTTCCATGCCGCTATTATTGGTGCGCGCAGTTTCAGGCGTGTCCACGGCTACCGGTATGGATGCTGTATCTTACTGGGGGCAGGCAGATGATGTTGTCTTTGAATTTCCGCACGCAAAGGTTCGTTGTTATGTATTGAATTGCAGAAGCACACACAGTGCTGCAGGCAACACTGCATAACCTGCAGTGCATGTGCTTTTGTTGCCCTCACGCGTTGGTCGAGCTCCAGCACGTACGGAACGTGAGGCAGTTACGGCCAAACACTGCGGACCAAGGTGTGTTAAGCAGTGTTCCGATCTTCCGTGGGGGCTTTCGGATGGCGCGTCGAAACAGGTGCCTC